>JAABUR0100005150.1_pt1 | contig 16853 bp, 15 predicted proteins | sample 5560091 | NCBI WGS metagenome assembly JAABUR01 (sample SAMN10711879, study PRJNA513375) | rock metagenome | isolation source: Antarctica rocks | place: Antarctica: Victoria Land, University Valley sud | reverse complement strand
GAGCAACGCTGGAACGGCACCTTGCGGCGCTTGAGGCGGAGCGGAACCAGCAGCAGAGGACCATCACCTGGTCCTTCACGGCCTATGACGCCCGAACAAAGCTCCGCCGCCTCTATCCCATACCTCATAATTAACTGGACAGACCACTAGGTATGCGAACGAGGGAGCTGATGGGATACGTACCGGAAACGGGACACTATGAGATCCGGCCGCCACGTCCAGACGAATGTCGGCAAGTCGAGAGCGTGGTGGGCGCCGCGTTTGGCGAATCGGGGACCTCGGTCGTCAATCTCGTCGAGCGGCTGAGGAAACTGTGGATGGCCGGCAGAGGTTTCGAGCTGGTCTCATCCGTCGAAGGTGAAATCGTGGGGCACGTTGGATTCACCCGTGGATACCTGGATGCGCCGGACCAGCTTCACCATGTTCTGGTATTGAGCCCGCTGGCCGTACGCCCTGATGCTCAGGGTCATGGTGTGGGTTCAGCCCTGGTACTGGCCGGCGTCGAGGAAGCTGCTCGACAGGGCTTTCAACTGGTGTTTTTGGAAGGCTCGCCGGTTTTTTACCCCCGTCTGGGTTTCGTTCGTGGTGGCGAGGCCGGCTTCGGTAAGCCTTCCGTGCGGATCCCCGATGCCGCGTTCCAGGTTCGTCACCTCACGCCCGAGGCGAAGGTCTTGACGGGCGCCCTGATCTACCCAGAAGTCTTCTGGGAAACTGACACCGTCGGTCTTCGTGAGTAGAACGCATACGATCCTCCACGGCAGCGCCGATGCCACTGGCAGGCTTAGCGACGAGCTGAACCCTGATCGGGGCAAGCCGGGCGAGGATCGGAACCACAGCCCAAACCTCGCCAGAGCTCTATTGACTCCAGCGGGCAGTATCTCTGGCCGAATAGCGAGCAAAGAGTGCTCCCGACGACCGTGTGGTAGAACCCTCGATATCATCAGATATGCGCATGGCCCACTCCCTATTACACATAGTTGCTGTTTCTGTGGCGAACCGCTGTTCGAGCAGAGCCTCAAGGGAAGTGCGTCTGTTGCTGGCCGGTGACGGCAATGATGATGAGGGTGAGCATGAGAGGGGCGAGGAGGATGACGATGGCGATGAGATAGCCTTGCTGGCCCATGCCATATGGTCCGGATCTCAGAAGCTGCTGGTACCGCTCCTCGTCCGAGCGTCGGCTCAGAGCGCCGAAGAGAAGGAACATGATGGGATTGGTGCGGGCGAGGAAGGTGATGAGGTCCATGCTTTCCCTGGGTTCTCTTCTCCTGGCACTGACCTTCTCTCCGTCCTGCAACCACCGGCTCACAACAACGGCGATAAGGAACGCAACGAGAGGGAGAACGAGGGCACTGAGGAGCAGAGATGTCCAGTCCCTCCTCGACGCTGCGAAGAGGGCGCTGACGAGGATGATGATGGCGGTGACGAGATAGCCTTGCCAGCCCATGCCGAACGGTCCAGACCAGGGCCGCTGGTTCTGGCCGCTGTCTTCCATCGGAACCTACCTCCTTGCCACCGGGCTTCCCGCTGAGCTAGGCGAAGAACGCAAGCTGCTTCCCTGTTCGCTCATGCCGATGCCTCTGCAACGATGGCGGCAATCGCACTACTTTGAGCCACTCATTCTCGCCGATCTCCCACAGGGGAAGCTGTTGCCCCTGATATTGCGTCTCAAAGAGCTGCCGGGGCACGACTTCCCGGAGATGCCGCCGATCTGGCTCATAGGCCACGCTGTACTGTGCAAGCGGCTGGTCTGAGAATTCCAGAAGCAGCGATTCGCCGTAGAGCCACACTGCCGCCTGCCGGCGAGCCAATCCATGTTCTCCGTAGATGCGCCAATGCCGAAAGCGCACATAGCCGATCTTGTCGAGCTTTCTGCCGAAGCGGGTTGCGTAGAAGATCCGATGCAACGCTGCCGGATCCCGCTGAACGCCCTGCACCCATCCCAGGACCTCGGCGGGACTGTGCCGGTTATCCTGGCGATCACGATGTGCCCAATGAACCTGGTAGTTGTAGTCGGCGACGAACTGATCGTGCGACGCAACGAGTTCGGTCCAGCTCTCGGCATGCGCAATGTGCCAGTCAGCCATCCGGCGCTGCACGTTGAAGTGCGTCTCGATATAGGACTGCCAGGGCTGCTTCCTGTCGATCTGCTCCTTCCGGATGCCCAGCGCCGCATAGATCCGCTGCGCTTCCTTGGCTTTGAAGATGCTGCCACTATCGCTCACCAGCGCTTCAGGACACCCGTGCTGGCGGATGGCGGCATACAGCACCATCAGGTACGCAGTGAGGTCCTGGTTGCGCGAAACGGCGCTCGCCAGGATTGCGCGGCTGAAGTTCTCGAGGATGGAGACGACGTAGATCATCCCGCCACCAAGCTGGTGCATATCAAGGTACCGAACGTCGACCGTCCAGTACTGATGCCGGCGGCTCGCTTGGAAGGGCATGGGCTTGGGCTCATGCAACTCAGATGTGGGGCCAGGAAGTTTATAGAGAGAACGGTTTAGGGCGAGGATGCGACCACAGGTCCGTGGACTGAGCTTGATACCAAGCTGCAGCAGAGCGGCATGGATGCGAAACTCCCCAAGCTCCGGGTTTTCCTGCAGCTTGCGCACTTGGTTGATTGTTCGCAGGTCGACCCGACGTGCCGGCTGGATCGGGGTATGCGGCTTGTCCTCCAGTCCAGCGACCCCTTCCTCCACCCAGCGGCGGAGCGTGAGATAGACTGTGCGTCGAGTCGTCTGTAGATAGCCGGCAATACAGGTGACGGTCCAGCCCTCAGCATGCAGCCGGACGATCGCCAGTCGTCGTTCCGCCGGGTCGAGAATGTCGCTGTAGCGAGGATAACGACGCCAGGTCTGCCGTGGTTCGGGACCGGTGGCCAGGATGCGTTGAATGGTATGGGGGCTGGGTCGCCGTCCGGAGGCCACAAAGCAGATCTGGGCAATCTCACCAAGCCGGAAGGCTGGATGCTCGGCCTTCAAATCGACGATCAACTGGCGCAGGGGCGGGGGAAGAAGACGCCGATCTTCAGGACGCTGTGGCGTGCCATCGGCAAAGAGACTGGCCAGCCCCTCTTGATCGAACCGTTTGGCCTTGCGATGGATCGTTCGGGCAGCCGCGCCCGTCTCCTTGGCGCGTTCAGCAACTGATCGACCAAAAAGCACCACCGGTCGAATCAGTTCATAGGCGAGCTGTTCGGGCCAGTCGAGAAGGAGCCGGAGCTGTTGCCAGTCCTCGGTTGGGGCGACGCGAAGACGTACATTGCGCGGCACCGCAGGCTCTCCAAGAGAGGTGGGATGGGAATGAGCCGGATCGCGTGTGCCTTGGTTCTATCACACCAGCGTCAGCAGTGCGAACGGGTGATTATTCGGCCACCGATACAGCACGAATATGGATACTATCCTCTGCGAGGCTTGCCACGGTCCATCCGGATGGCGGTGCCATCGGCTCCGAGACGCGGAACCCAACCGGGAAAGAGAGCGAAATTTCCGCCGCCCGTGGCGAAGTCCGGGACACAGGTTCGGACGTAGTATAGGAGGAATCGATTCCCGGAAAAGCCAATCGCCAACTGATAGTCCACCGTGTCCGCAGCTGGACCATAGAGAGCAAGGACAGGAGAGGGGTTAGGTGACTTCGCGAGTCCGTTACCTCCCTGGAGCTCCTTCCCTAACGCGCCTGGCAGTTTCACGTGCCAGTATGCTGTCCCGGTAAAGCCCACGAAACCATCTGGCTGAAGACAGAGGACGAAACGCCAGCCTTGGCCGCGACGCCATCGATCGGCAACCATCAAGACAAGTGACCCACTAGACGTTCGTTTGTTCTCGGCAGTATCCCGAGTGGCCAAGGGCTCTTGAGTCGACGAGTCGTACGTCGAGGAACTACATGTCCTTTCGTCCCACACAGAGTAGATGCTCCGCCGCACCATGGATTGACGGATCACGCCCTAGCTGGTAATTCAACTCCACCCATGCCTCCCAGCCATCGCCCTCTAGCACGTTCACTTGCTCATCAATCCCGCTGACGATCCCCTCACAGGCAATGAGGTCGAGCGTGGTAAACCCGCTGGACTTCATCAGGGGAGCAATCTCGGAGGGATGTGCGAAGTACGCGTCTGTGAACCGTCCAGTGCCGGGGCTATGATGCTGACCGGTGTCGAGGATCGTCTGGACCCACTCTCGTTCTTCCACGAGCGCCAAAGGTCGATGTCGTGCCGCATCTCGCAGCGGAGCATAGCGGGTAATGAAGGCCGCGAAGATGAGTCCTCCGGGACGGAGCAGTCTCCGCGCTTCAATGAGCGCGCGCTTGCGATCGTCTTCTGACAGAAGATGGTAGAGCGGACCGAGAAGGAGCACAGCATCAAAGGCGTCACTCTTGAGCATGGAGAGATCCAGCGCATTGGCGTGGGTATATTGCATGATGCTGACACCTGTGGTCAGAGCCCGCTCCTTGGCAAGCTCGAGGACGCGGGCTGAGAGATCGACGAGCGTGACCGCATATCCGTCGGCTGCCAGAACGAGTGCATAGCGTCCAGGTCCTCCACCGATGTCAGCAATCCGAGCAGGAGGAGTAGGGAGATGCGTTCGTAGAAATCGCCACGTGACGGCGTGCTCCGTGCGCTGCACGTCCAACCTGTCCAACTCCTGCTCTGCCATTGCATCGTAGTACTGCTCAATGTCGGAACTGATCTCATCGGTCATTTGCATCTCCATCTCACCGTCAAGGGCCATTCCTGCTAGCTCCATGCGACTATGGATCATGGTTCACGTACTGACTATTGCGGCGTTCGTTGTCCCGCTGGGTCTCGACACGTTTGCATTGTCGGCTGCACTTGGGGTCGTCGGTCTCTCTGCGAATGAGCGACTTCGCGCCAGCCTCATTCTCACAGGATTTGAAGCCGGTATGCCCTTTGTTGGCTTTCTCATTGGGAGTGGCATTGGTACTGCCGTCGGCAAGTACTCCGATTACGCTGCCGCTGCCGTGCTCGTCGGTGTTGGCGTCTTCATGCTCTGGCCGCGAGACGAGGAGGACGAAGGAGAGAAAGTCGTACTGCTACAACGGGCACGAGGTGCAGCCATTCTTGGGCTTGGATTAGGCATTAGTTTGGATGAACTCGCCATTGGGTTCGGCGGTGGCCTACTGCGGCTGCCGCTGCTTATACTCACAATCCTTATTATAGGAGTGCAGGCGTTCCTCGCTGCCCAAGTCGGAATGCGCCTCGGATCGAAGCTCGGAGAAGACGCACGGGAATGGGCAGAACGTATCGCCGGAATGCTGCTGATTGGAGCAGGTGTACTTGTCGTGGTAGAGAAACAAGCCGGACTGTAATACGGTTTGATGACCCGGCGAGAGAGTTACGCACCACCATGGTCCAATGCACGGAAATCAGTGTCAAATATCGTTGAAGACTCAGTGCCACGTATCTCTGAAGATGACATGATTTCCGCACAACGCGGTCAACGGAAGTGCCGACGCTGGTCGTCTCAAAAAACGGTCGCCGGCGCAACCTCCCGCTGCGGCTGGCTGACTACTGATTGCGACTTTCTCCGGGTAGAACTACGCGATCCCATGCCGATCTGGTAGGAAATCAGCCCAACGGTCTATCTGTAGCCATTCTGCGGCCGGCTATGCCTAGGCGACGGCTTGCGGGGTATAGGCGCCAGCTTGGCGCGTATCCGTAGTATACGGCGTATCGTGCGTATAATGGCAAAATGAACACACAGTCTCAAATGCTGCGGACTGTTCGACGGCTTGCACGTGAGCGCCCCGAGTGGCTTCCCGTGCTTGATGCCGCATGTTCATGCGCCCGCGAAGCGGAGCAGTATGGCGGCGAGTTCGCTGGGGCCCGGGTGATCACGGAGCTCGCTCGCACCACGGGAGTTCGCTGGTTACCTGGCCTCAGGACGCTGGTCTCTTTCGGGCTTTTGGAGAAATCGGGAGACACGGTGAGAGGCGGCCGGCGGGCCTATTACCGTATGCCGGACCCCATTGGCGTTGAGCAGGCGCTCCGCGAAGTGCGAGAGCTTCATCTCGGTCCCGGCGCGCAATGAGAGTGGCGCGGACTCGGACTCCGCTCCCATACGGTGGGATTAGCTCATGCGGCTAATCAAGCTGAAGATGACGAACTTTCGGCGCTTCGCGGGCGAACACGCGCTAGACCTCAACGAGGATCTCGTCGCTCTCGTCGGACCAAATGAGGCCGGGAAGAGCTCGATACTGAAGGCGATCAGCCTCTTTGGAGACCTCACATCCCCCGATCCTGCAGACACGACGCGTGGCATCGCCGCTACGGCTTCGATCTCGGGATTGCTGGTCCTCGAGTCGGAGGACCGCGAGCTGCTCGCAGGTATCCATGAGGGAGACAAGGTGACACACCTCTGGGTCACTGTCACAACCGGGGCTGCTCGTTCGACCTGGGTACCTGAGCCGCGTCCATACCGCGATCTGGCTCCCCGCGCCAACTGTCTTGCGCTGTTGAGCGCCATCAAGGATGACCCGGCCCTGGATCCCGAATTCTCGACGAGCGACGAGTCTGCTTGGGAGCCCAAGTATCTCGAACAGGTGCTTGACTCTCTCACCTCCCAAGTTGAGACCTTCCCGGATGAAACCCTTAGCTCTCTTGAGGACCTTGCCAGGCGGCTAAGGGCTATCACCTTGCCCCCGACCTCAGACGAAGAGGGTGATACGCCTGCGATTAGCTCTGCTGATGAAGACGCTCCAGCGGGGGCCGCGGCGCGCGAACAGGTGGCCGTCGCCCTCGTGGACCTCGTCACCACCGAGCGACAGCCTACGCCCGTGCGGCAGGTCTTAGATGCGCTTTATGGTCGTACGCCTGATGTCGCGTACTTCGAAGAGGCAGACAGGGATCTACAGGGTGATTATGGCATCGCGGAAGTGGCCGCCGATCCACCCCCGGCGCTGCGGAATCTTTGCGCAATAGCCGAACTCGATCTTGCCACGGTCCAGGCCGACCTAACGGCTGGGCGGACGGCCCACATAGAGAGCGTCTTCGAGAAGGCGAACGCGACCTTGAAGGCACGCTTTGGCGAGGTTTGGACCCAGTCGTCCGTCTATCCGAGGTTGAGCACGCCCCTAGACGGAGTGATGCGAGTCCTGATCTCCACGGAGGACACGGACTATTCCTTCCCGAGAGAGCGTAGCGACGGACTGCGTTGGTTTCTGGCCCTTCACGCCTTCCTGGTAGCCCGCGGTGCAACAGACCCAATCCTGCTTGTTGACGAGGCCGAGACCCATCTGCACTACGACGCTCAGGCCGATCTGATCGACGCACTCATGGGGCAGCGGCTAGCTAGCAAGGTAGTTTACACAACGCATTCCGTCGGCTGTCTCCCGCCAGATCTCGGAAGTGGCATCCGTGCTGTCCTTGCAGAGGCGGGTGCCGAGCGCAGCAGGGTCGCGAACAGCTATTGGTCGGTGACGCCAGGGCAGGACCTGCGAGTGGGCTATACCCCTTTACTCTTCGCCATGGGTGCGCAGCTACTGCCACTTACTATTCCGCGGTACGGCGTGGTAGTCGAAGGGCCGTCGGATGCCATTCTTCTGCCCACCTTGCTACGTGAAGCCTCGGGGGAGAAGCGACTACGCTATCGTATCGTACCGGGCCTCTCGGAATTGCCTGGCGAAAGCGTCGGCTCGCTCATGGCGCACGCGGGAAGCGTTGTCTGTCTGACCGATGACGATCAAGGTGGCCGAGATATTGCTAACCGCTTGCGAGTTGGGTCCGTACCGCCAGATAGGATCTTGAGCCTCGCCCAAGTCGCATCGGGATCCACTCTTGAGGACGTCATCGCTGCTGCAATCTTCGCCGAAGCTGTCAACTCGGAACTGGACACGTGGGGCATCAACACGTTCCGCGTTGACTCGACCGCGCTCCCCGCAACTGGCCGATGGGGTTGGTTGCAATTGCAGGGTGCGCCGAGTGGTACTGAGCTCACTCGTCTGGCAAAGGTACGCGTAGCTCAGCGAGTGGTCGACATTGCGAGACGGGAGGAAGCTCCGGGTGGCCGTCGCCTCGTTGTAAATCCAGATCGCCTGGACGGCGTTCGAGCACTGCACCAGCGCATTATGGAGGTCCTGTGCCTTTCGAGTTCGGCCTGATGCCTCCTAGGCTGGACCCCCTTGACTAGTTCAGCCTACTGCTGGATGCGGGTCTTGGACGGCCTGTAGCGGCGTACGACGTATTGCTGGCCAGCCAATCTGATGCGCCACGACCCGACTCGGGTGAGGTTTTCCGAGGTTCTGGCGGTCAAACGAGATGTCTCAAAACTCGCGAATCAGTCGGGACGGGTGATTTGTGAGACTACAGAGGGATTCTCGTTTAAGGGTCGGGATGGATGATCTCCCATGAGCGAGTACCGTGGGGAGTATGGCACTGACGGCCGTATGTCTGAAGTATTGCTCGATGGCTCGGTCGATTGCATCGGGATACCATGCCTTGCCAAGTCCTATGGTTACGGGCGACGCCTCGTCGCCCTCTTCGATTTCCAATTCGACCAGTCCTGAGTGCACACCGAGGAGATAGTGAGTCTCGGGAGGTGGCCGCTGAAACTCATTCCGTATGTCTCGCCAGGTATCACGCGGCTGCACGATCACTGGGCCTCCGCTCATCCCATCATGGAACTGTCCATCAGTGAGAAAGACTGGCTCTCGCTGGTTTAGAAGAGACCGTTGGAGAATAGAGTTGTAAATGCTGGAGGCAAACGACCGTTTGTCTTCCTCGTTTCCTGCTGGTAAAAATACTCCTTTACTTTCGGCGGAAAGTCGCAAGAATAAGACCTACCGATCCCTTTTCAGTAACAGGGGCCGACAGAGCCTATGATTTACGGGTATATCCGAGTCTCCACCGACCGACAGACCACCGAGAACCAGCGCTTCGAGATTCTGAAGTTTGCTGATGAGAAACGGCTGCCTATTGACCAGTGGGTCGAGGAGACGATCAGCGCCACCAAGCACCTGGACGATCGACAGCTCGGTCAACTGCTCAGTCGACTCCAAGCCGATGACGTTCTGATCGTCACCGAACTGTCCCGCATTGGGCGCTCAATCCTGGAGGTGATGAGCATCCTCCATCGAATCATGGAGACGGAAGCGAAAGTCTTCACGACCAAGGAACGCTACGAGCTGGGGAATACCATCTCGTCCAAGGTCTTGGCCTTTGCCTTCTCCCTCTCTGCTGAGATCGAGCGTTCGATGATCTCCTCCCGCACCAAAGAGGCATTGGCCCGGAAGAAGAGCGAAGGCATGCGTCTGGGTCGACCAACAGGGAGCTATGCCAAAGAGACCAAGCTCACTGGCAAGGAGCAGGTCATCCAGGAGCTGCTGAGTAAGAAGGTCTCCCATAGCGCGATTGCCCGTATTCTTGGCGTCAACCGCGGCACGCTCACGAGTTTCGTTCAACGGCATCAGCTCGGTCTCACGGACAGAGTTGATTGACTTTCAACCGAGAAGCGGGTATGGTGGCACTGGGACCGATAGCCGCAGTGTGCAGCACGGATGTGATCAACCAGTTAATCGGGGGAGGTGTGGGGTGGTATCACTGCCACGTGTACTGAAAGCGATCGTGGTCGTCGTCTTTGTTGGTCTGGCGCTTACGCCGACGACGGCCGTGCCGGGACGTGCGAACGTGGCAGCGGTGCAGGCCGCGTCTGGTCCGTCACGAGGGGACCTACTGCGCCATCTTGCTGGGCTGCCCCTGCAGTTCCAGCCCAACCTTGGCCAGACAGACTCTCAGGTACGGTTCCTGGCTCGGGGTGCCGGCTATACCGTCTTCCTGACCCCTGGTGAAATTGTGCTGACGTTTGGCGGCGGGCCAAACCACCATGCCTCGGTTCTTCGTCTACGAGCCCTCGGCGCCAACCCTCATCCAGGCTTCGGAGGGCTCTCTCCACGGCACGGCAAGATCAGCTACTTCACGGGCAAGAATGCACAGAGCTGGCATACGAACATCCCGACCTACGGCCGCGTGTTGGAGCGGGGCGTCTATCCCGGCATCGACCTGGTCTTCTATGGACGAGGGAACCGGCTGGAGTACGACTGGCTAGTCCATCCCGGTGCCGATGTCGGCCGGGTCACCTTGCGCCTCGATGGCGCTGCAGATCTCCGGCTCAATCGAGCAGGTGAGCTGGTGATGACGAGCCGAGTTGGCGCGGTAGTGCAAGGTCGTCCACGTGCCTTCCAGCAGCAATCCTGGGGGAAACAGCGCATTACTGCCGCGTACCGGCTCTCTGAGGACGGCACCGTACGACTAGCCGTTGGACCATACGATCATCGACTGCCGCTGGTGATCGATCCCACCATCCAGTACAGCACCTACCTGGGCGGGTCAAGCCAGGAAAGTGGGGACAGTGTTGCCATCGACGCCGCCGGGAGCGTGTATGTATCCGGTTTTACCCAATCCCCTGATTTCCCAACGCACCATTCCCTCTATGCGAGCCCAGACGGAGGATTCGTTACCAAGTTCAGCCCTTCGGGTGACGCCTTGGAGTATTCGTCCTTCTTCGCTGGTGGCGAACCCACCAGTATCGCTCTCGACCCTTCAGGTGACGTTGTGCTCGCCGGTCTAGGTGGCATCACCACGCCCCAGCTGCATCAGATTCCGGGTGCTGCCCCACCAACCCCTGTCCGCAACGCGTCCAATGCCTTTCTTGCCCGCCTTCACTGGGATGCCGCCAGGCAGTCGCTCTCACTGGTGTACAGCACCTTACTGGGGAGCAATTCACAGGGACAGGCCGTCGCCCTTGATCCGGCAGGCAATGTGTATATGACCGGGTTAAACCGTGGCGACTACTTTCCCCTCGTGCATCCCATCGCGACGTACCATGGGGCCAGCTTCGCCGTCCGCGTGGACTGGGATGCTGCAAACCAGTCGCTCACGCTGGTCTATAGCACGCCGTTGGACGGTTACCATACTTGGGCGATCGCGGTCGACCAGTATTCCAACGCCTATCTGTTCGGATACATCCGGGCGGGCGATCCTTTCACCAGCACCGATGGCAGCACTCCACATGGAGGCTCCGATGTCTTTGTCACCAAGCTGTCCTTTGACGGGATCAACACCCTCACCGCTCCCTACAGCACCATTATCGGTGGCAGTGGTGATGAGTCCCCAGGAGGGATCGCGGTGGACGAAGGGGGAAACGTCTATTTGAGCGGCACCACGAACTCCTCCGACTTTCCGACACTCAAGGCCTTGCAGCCTCGGTCTGCTGGGGGGGATGATGGGTTCGTGGTCCAACTTGACCCGAACGGCGTTCCTTTGGTGAGCACGTACCTTGGCGGCAGCAAATACGACGAGGTGGAAGGAGTGGCAATCGGCAACGCCTCGGGCGCAGGCAATCAATGCGAGGGTCCATGCGATGTGTATATTTCGGGCCAGACCGCCTCGCCCGACTACCCTTCTGTAAATCCAGTGCAGCCAAACCAGGTGAGTTGCGGCACGGAGGCAACCATCACCCGGCTCAATCTCAGCGCCGGCATTGTCTTCAGCACAACACTGGGCGGCTGTTATCCCCCTGGATATACAGCATACGCCCGAGGAGAGAGCATCGCAGTCGACGCCGCTGGGGACATCGCGTTGGTTGGCACCACCTTCGATCACTTCCCCACCTACCACGCGGTACAGCCGACGTTCGGCGGCGGCGGCGACGACGCCTATGTGGTCAAGATTACGAACAGCGGGACGACAGCGGCTCGTGTGATTCACGCGACACTGTATCGGCATCAGGGGCACATCACCTTCACCTGGCAGTTGGCCCGGTCCACCAACGTGGTTAGCTTTGCACTCTATGCGCGGAGCCATCGACTCAACTCTCGTATGATCCCAATGCATGCCAGTCGGACCTACCATTACGTGGTCGCGCATCCGGGCCCAGGGCCGTACACTCTACACCTGGTTCTGTCGCGTGGGACTGAGGTGGTCATTCCTCTGGATTAAGGGTGTCTCCCTCTTTCTGTCGGCCCACGCCGTGCCGGAGTGGGACTCTACCCCGCCTGGAGGCGACAATCGTTGGCGAAGCTCTTTACCTCGCTCCTGGAGACAGGAGGCACGGGATGAGGGGAGACACCCAGGTGGGTAGGACGTGCTGGCTACGGTACGCCAACGGATTGGTGGCCGCTTCCGGCGACGGGAAGTCCGTGAGCGGGTCATGGCGTACCTGGCCGGGCTGCGGCGAAAACTTAAGGGACACCCCGCCATATTAGCCGGATATCCGTGTGCAACCAGGTATCCTCCTATAGTAGGATTCGCATTTGCTTTGACGGGATCGAGCGGCGCTGACGATTGACGGGCCTCCCTGGACGCATGGTCGAGAGCAGTCGTGTTCCCGTCATTGAAATAGTTGCCCTGTGAGGCACGTAGGCATTGCCTTATGACCCGTATGCAGCGTGAACCAGTCGCTCCGCTTACTCCGGCTAGCTCAGTTCCCGGTCGCTCGTCACACCCCGCGCCGTGGCGCGCCCTCCGGGCCTGGATAGCGTCACCCCCGGTGCGCGAGCCCCTAGCTGTCTTTGTTCTCAGCCGCGGCCTCTTCCTACTGCTGACGTACTTCGGAGTGATCCTGTTCAACAGCCAGCTCCACGGTCCCCATCCGTCCTTTCTGCATCAGCTTCTGCCCGCATGGAACAACGCACCGCTACTTCTCGGCAATCGCCGCTGGGACACGGAGTGGTACCTCGGCATCGCCCAACAGGGCTATGGGTGGAAGAGAGACGCAGGCACGTCGCCGGCCGCGTTTTTCCCGCTCTATCCGCTCCTCATCCGCGCTGGCGTCGCTCTGACGCACCGCTCGTACATTGTCGTAGCGTTGGTTGTGTCAAACCTTGCCTTCCTCGCTGGGCTCGGCTACCTCTGGCGGCTGGCGGAACGGGAGACTGACAGGACTGTTGCGGGTCGCACCGCGCTCTACATAGCTGTCTTTCCAACAGCCCTGTTCTTCTTCGCCGGTTACACGGAGTCGCTCTTCTTGCTGCTCTCGGTTGCATCCTTCTTTCACATGAGACGCCGCCAGTGGCTCCTGGCTGGGCTCTTCGGGGCATTCGCTTCGGCAATGCGCGTTACAGGGGTACTGCTAGTCCTTCCGCTCGTGTATGAGTACGCACGGGATCGCAACTTCTCTCCGCGGGCAATACTCTCAGGAACGGGCCTGCTTGGCGCAGCCCTCGTCCCAGTTGGGTTGCTGACGTTCATGGTCTATTTGCAGCAGACAGTTGGGGACGCCCTGGCTTTCACTCACTCCCAGGTCGCCTGGCAGAAGATCTTCACCCCGTGGCTCTGGGCGGGGCTGCTTGAGAGCTTTCGACAGATCTTCGTCGTTCAGCCCTGGGCATCCTTCTACCAGGCTCACAATGTCATCAACCTCGTCCTAGGCGGGCTCTTTCTCGCCTTGAGCTACTTTGCCGCGCGACAACTACCGCGCGCGTATGGCATTTATCTAGCAGCCTTCTGGCTCGTCACGCTCGCAAGCCCGGCCATAGCCGGTGGCTATCCTGTGCCGCTTATCTCCCTGTCGCGGTACATCCTGACTCTCTTCCCGGTCTTTCTCTACATGGGAATGCTAGGAAGGCGCCAGGCCGTCCACGACGCATACCTTGTCCTTGCAGTAGGGATGCTGGCTCTCCTTACCGTACAGTTCGTAAATGGCGGCTGGGTGATATAGGTGGTGTTGGTCTGCAGCGCCGTCGGCTTGCTAGCAGTCATGGTAACCCCACTCCCCCTCCTCGGAGCGCACACGCGGTCGTCGAAACTAACTGCGTAGGCACCTGTGCTAGGACTCTAGCCCCTGTCGACAGAACGGATGGCCGGCGTCTGATGCACGTCCATTCGAACCGGATACTGACGCGGCGCCCATCAGCCAACCTTTTGCCAAAACAGTCTCCCTGTGCCAGATACAAATGAGCAGGGCTGGGAAGATCCCAGCCCTGCTCCTCGTTGGTCTAATGCCAGCAGTCCTTGGCTGTCCAACTCTGGCCTATCCCACCACACCTCGCCACGACCTCCTGAGTCTCCCGCACTTTCGATGAAAACGAGCTTCTCACCACAACCACTGGCCACCGTGGCGGGGGAATATCCCAGGTCTTGGGGCCAAGAGGCCGAAATCATCAACTTTGCGGGAGACCCCCCATCCTCTGACGAGGTCTGCTCCTCGATCCGCTCGAGGCGACCTTCAACTTCTCGCGGGGCTTGCCGATGTGGGGAATCAACATGGCTCTCACGCTGGACGATGAAGTCGTCGTCGGAGCGTTCTTCGATCCTTTGTTGAATGAGTTCTATTATTCCGAGCGAGCGAACGGAGCGTTTCTCAATGGTCAGGTGATTCACACCAGCAGCTTAGAGGATGAGACCAAAGCGGCAGTGTACTGTTCCACTCGAGAGAACGTTGATCGGCTAGCCGGCCAAGTGCGAAAGTTCCGACACATCGGATCCATTGGCAACGCTCTCGCTTATGTCGCTGCAGGCTACCTCGATGGAGCTGTCGAGGTCGGGGGTGGTCCATGGGACTACGCCGTCGGCAGGCTTCTCATAGCGGTGTCAATTTACGGCTGAGAGTGCACAGTGCGTTTACGGCCAAAGTGCACAGGGTCTTTACGGCCAAAGTGCACAACTGGTGCGACGGTGGGAACGCTCCGTTGCCTGGGTCTCGCTGACAGGGTACTCCCGGTCGGCGGTCGAGACGTGGCGCCGGCCGGGAACGATGCTCATGCCTCGGTGGGCGTCACCTCCTTTCGACTGAGACGATAACTCGGTCCCGTGATCGTCAGCACAATGGCGCGGTCTCCCAGCCGATCCAGCCCAGCCGAACCCAAAAGTGGATCGCCAAACAGTTCCTGCCATTCTGCCGGTGCCCGATTACTGGTCAGGATGATACTGGCTCGCTCGTAGCGTTCGTTGATCACATCGTACAGATCGGACGGACCCGAGGGCGGCAGCGGCTTGAGCCCAAAGTCATCGATGATGAGCAGATCGGGACGGCGATAGGTGGCCAGCCGGCGCTCGTGACTGCCATCGGCACGCCCAGCATGGAGATGGGCAAGCATGCCATGGGCGGTGGTCAGCAGGATATCCAATCCCTGCCGTGCCGCCTCGTGGGCCACCGCTTGGGCCAGATGGCTCTTGCCAACCCCGGTCTGGCCACAGAGCAAAAGATTGCGATGTTGGCGGATGAACTGGCAGGTGGCCAGGTCATAGACCTGCTGGCGATTGATCGCCGGGTTGAAGCTGAAGTCGAAGGCTTCCAGGGTCTTGGTCATGGTCAGGCCGCTCCGGCGGAGACGCAGATCAAGGTGTTTCTGGGCACGCCGTTCGACCTCATCCTGGAGGAGTCGGGTGAGGAACTCCTCGTAGGTCCACTGCTCCCGGATGGCCTGCTGGTTGCGGACATCGAGGGTGTCCAAGATACCGGACAGGCGCAAGAGCTTGAGGTTCGGAGTGAGCGGGGAGGTGATCATCGTACGCCTCCCACCAAACTGGCCACGAAATCTCCCACCTGGCGCACAAACGCATAGGAAGGGGACTCGACCGGCGGCCTGGTCTCGGTGGGCGCCGCCGCATCGAGGCCGGTGTCCAGGATCCGCTTGATGGCCGGATAGTCGGTCTCGCCGAAGTGCTGTGCTCGCTGACAAGCCCCCTCCAGCCGGTCGTGCCCATAGGTCTCGGCTAGTCGGACCACCCGGCCGGCACTGCGCAACCGATCTTCTGGCCGGTGATCAAGAAGTCCCTGCACGATGGCACACGTCGCTGGCCCCATGGCCTCGGCCTGCAGGAGGACGCTCTCTCGACTCAGGATCAGCCCAGCCACCTTCGCGCTGGGGAGATGATCGAGTTGGGTCTGCCGCTCGCCCGGCTTCGACGCTCGATTATGGGTGGCGATGAGTTCATGGTCGCTGGTGTACACCTGGACCGTCCTGGCGCCGGCGCGCAGCCAGACCTGCTGGCCCACGAGCCGATGGGGAACCGAGTAGTACGATCCCTCGAAGGTGACGTAGCAATCACGGTAGACCGTCACCTGCTTCCAAGTCGCCGGGTCGTATGGCGTGCGCGGCAGCGGGAGCAGTGCTGCCTGCTCCGTCCGCTCGAAGCGCGCCAGCGGCCGCTCCTTGGTGGTCCCGTGGATCCGTTGCCCCGCGGTCTCCGTGCTCCAGCGATGCAGTCGGGCATTCAGCTCGTCCATGGGTTCCGGATCCCGGCCCGCCAGGAACTGTCGCTTCACGTAATGCACGCCGCCCTGCTCGACCTTCCCCTTGTGCTCTGGGGTCCGCGGTCGGGTTGGGTCGATTAGAAAGCCATAGTGCTCGGCACACTCTCGGTACGCGCGCTGGATCACCGGATCACCGCCAAAGCTCGCCCGGACGACGGCCGCCTTGAGGTTGTCGGGCACGATCTTGGTCGGGACACCCCCAAAGGCGGTAAACGCATGGATGTGGCACAGTAACCAGGTCCCGACGCGCTGATCGAAGACTAATTCCGCGTACAGGTGCCGGCTCCAGGAGAGCACCAGCACAAAGACCCACGTCTTGCGCTCGATCCCCGTCATCGGGTCGATAGTCAGCCCGGCATAGCCGAAGTCGACCTGTCCTTCACTGCCTGGTGGCACTTCGATCCGCACCACCGGCTTGGGCGTCGTTGGCTCCAGATGCTGCACCAAGCGCCAGACGGCGCTGTAGCTGACTGATCCGCCATGCCGCTCTTCCAGCCGGCTCCGGATGGCGGCGATCTCCATCCCACGCTCTCGCATCCCGGCGATCTCCTCGCCGTACTCCGCCACGGTTGAGGTCTGTTGCGGTGGCAGGGTGGGGGGAAGCGTCGTGGTAATCAGGCGCTGCAGGGCTGCGGGCTCCATCGGCGC
>JAABUR0100005149.1_pt1 | contig 16853 bp, 17 predicted proteins | sample 5560091 | NCBI WGS metagenome assembly JAABUR01 (sample SAMN10711879, study PRJNA513375) | rock metagenome | isolation source: Antarctica rocks | place: Antarctica: Victoria Land, University Valley sud | reverse complement strand
TGCGCATATAATCCTCGCTCGCTTTTTCTTCTGCCGTAAGTTCAAATTGCTTGCGCGGGAAGCATGAATAAAATTCGCCATGCCAGGAGGCTTTGCAAACTTTGCAGAAGGCGAACGAGCAGTCTTCACATATTGCAAGGCGCTCAGCGGGCGGGGGAAGAGTAGAGTCATTAGAATTAGGGTCATACGACTGTGGTTCATCTGTTTCGGAGTCGGAATCGGCGTTGTAACTCAGTTGAGTCTTCTTTGAACGTGCGGGGCCTTGACACCATTGGCGAGGACAGTAGACGGTGGTGCGATCAGATTCAAGCATTTTCTTGCGCTTGAGTTTGACATAGCGTTGGACTTGATCTTGTGACAGGGGAATCTGGAGTAGTTCACTTGGGTCTAGAGTCCTGTCTTTTATCCGCCTACGCTTTCTCGGCCGTGTGAGCTGGACAGCTTGAATTGCTTTGGAGTTGTCGGCGTTTCCGCATTTAGGTGCCATGCATTTGACATTGATAATATCTCCTTCCGTTATACAGTTGTTGAAGTAGTCCTGAAGGCATTCCACACAGAAGACATGGGAGCACAAGTGCAGTCGATGACATAGAGCACCCTTCTTTGGTTCCAGACATACCCCACATTCAAATGTTTCCTGCTCAAATTTGACCCGCATCGCTTTTAGATCGAAATCCAGGAGAGAAACCTTGAGATCTTGTGAGACTTCCAAAGCACCTCCTTGTTTCTCGACCAAACCAAAGCCTTTTTCTGCCGCGTCCCGCAAGTAGTCAATGTATGAAAACACCACCTGATCCCTTCCCATCTCCTCCCATATACTGTGGCCAGCATCTCCAAGCCGACGGAGCTTTGGCTCCGGGAGCCATGAGGACTGAGTATATAATTGGAATACCGGGGGCTCCTTGGATGGATATCCTTCTGGCAGGCAAATCTGCAAAGTCAGAGGAGGGAGATGAGAAAGATAGGTGACGTCCAACGCTGGTTCCTCGGCGGTGGCAAGCTGTTTTCCAACAGCCTCCTTCGCTAGAATCAGTTGTCCCTTGTCGTCAAGATCTGGATTTGCTGCCACTTGTTCCCCGTTTGCTTGTGCAGGGAAGACTACGGCCAGAGCCTTGATGGGCTCGACTGGAATCTCTATAGAGGCGGAAAATGGATTGGATGGATTGATGGAGAGCTCTGGATAGATGGCTGCAATAGCTGAGAGTTCGATAGCCCGCTCATCCTCCGAGTCTTCGAGGTCATCGGCCATTATACCGGTAGTGTGTGGCGCGGGGAACAGGCATGGGATCTGAATGCCTTCGGATTTTTGATGGGGATGCACCCGTCTAACGGTATAAAGCCTTCATAAGGATAGGTTAAACGAATAAAAGTTCAAGAAATGGATCAGACTGTTGGTGAGTCGTATTTGGGGAGTGAGTCACTTCAATGCTGGAGATGGCAAAGGAAAAGATTGATGATATTAGAGAAACGCGCCAACCCATTTTAGGTTTTAGAGAGCCGCTTTTGCCTCGCTGACAAAGCCAGCCTTATCGAAAAAGCGGCAGCGTAGCTAGCCCTATCTGTAGAACAACAGGATAGTCGAATGCCTCTCCTCGAATTCTCCGCTGTTGCTAGCAGGATGGGGGACACCTCACTGGCGTCGTTGAGCTTAACGCATGTCCATTATGTAAGGCCATTGCTCGATGCATCGCTCTGTCCTGGTGATCGATGCGTCTCTAACACGCGATTAGAACCCTGGGGACCCAATCTCCTACATCTGCGCATGGCTCGCCCTGGTCCCTCAGGCGCTATGTGTGGTCTATGCCACGCTGATATGGTCTTCGCGCGAGGTTGAAATTCTACTCATGTTTGCAGGGCAAATGGGCTGCGAGGCGCTGAATTTCCTGCTCAAACGCATTATCAAGCAAGAACGCCCTAAACGTACTTTACTCTCCAATGAACTGATACGACTAACTGGCTGGGGGCTAATGCACGTTAACTAGTAATGAATGGTAAAGGCTATGGCATGCCATCCTCCCACGCCCAATTCGTTGCCTTCTTCTCGCTCTCCCTGACACTCTTCTTACTCTTTCGGCACACCCCTAAGCCTTCGAGCGCATACCATACTCCTCTTACGCTCACTTCACGCGCTTTCCTATCTTTAATCGCGGTGCTCTGTGCCTCTGCTGTAGCTGCAAGCCGCGTTTACCTAAATTACCATACCGTGGAACAAGTGCTTGTTGGTTGTGGGGCAGGGGCTTTTAGTGCGATTGCATGGTTCTCGGTGACGACGTTACTTAGAAGGCAGGGCTGGATGGAGTGGGCTATCGATACGCAAGCTGCGAGAAAGCTGAGGATGAGGGATTTGGTCGTTGAAGAAGATTTGGCGGAGGCTGGGTGGGAAAGATGGGAGATGAGGAGGAAGAATAATGGACCATATGGAAATGGCTTATCGAGAAAGAAAAGATAAAATACTAATCTATTGTCACAACCTATACTACGAGACCGCACCTAAATCCACAAAGATATGAAGCAGCATATGTACCGACTAGTCATACTGCATGCCCCAAGCTCCCGCATACCATCACCCACTTGATGCTTGAACACATTGTTCTGCTTTAACACTAGATTGAGCAGTCCCTTTATTCCCTTTCTCTTATGCTCTGCCATCTCTCAGCTCTAAACCGGCAACTCTCGCGTTGCTTACTTTCGTGTGTACCATGGTTCCTTTTTGATACCGCTGTGTATTGATTTATGAGCACTTTCAATTCGTGAAGCGAGTAGTCGATGTGGCTACATGAAAATTGTGCCATGCAAGACGAGATTTCCAGAAAAAAATATACGAGCTGTGTTCTGGCGACGATTGTTGCCCGTGCTCTGAAGGAGATCCATCAATACCTTCAGCGGCAAGGAACAGACCAAAGAAAAATTTGATTGAACCGGTATCTGGGACGATCCTGGTCTGTCAGTGCACGGAAATAGAAGAAGAGTACCAGGTCGTTATGAGAAATCTCAAACGACGAGAACAAAGTGCGGCATAGATATCGTTCTGGATCTGGCGAGGATTGAATTAAATACTTTTGTGCAGTGCCATAAATTCTACAGCTAGGCACTACGGAGCGAGTCTGATGTTTACCCAACGCCGAGCATCTTACCTCCCGTTGGACAATCCTTAATGTTGAATTTAGTAACGGGTAGTCAATAAGCACACGATGCCTATGGCCCCAGGCGACGGCACACAGCTTTTCCCGTCCATAGGCCTCCAACCTTTTTGTCCCTTCGATTTCTGATTTACTGGCGGTGCTCCGCATATTCCTTCATGTATGCCGCCAACTTTTCTACATTTGCCATTGAAACAGCGTTGTAATTACTCGCCCTGATGCCACCCACGCTTCTATGCCCCTTGAGCCCTTGGAGCATTCTTTTCTCCGCTCCTTCCAAAAACGCTTTCTCACTTGCTGCATCACCGCCGCGAACTCGGAAGCAGATATTCATCCGGCTACGTGCACTTTTGTGCGGCACTACCTGGTAGACGTCTGGGTGAGCGTCGAGAATGTCATAAATGATCTTGGCTTTTGTATTCGAGAGGTCTTCTTGCCCAGAAAGCTTCTGCGCACCGTGGGTAGAGATGAGAGATCGCATAACTTCGCCGGCGATCCATATGCTGAAAATTGGCATGGTATTATAGAGAGAGTTATTTTTTGCAATGACAGGCCAGTTTAGTATCGTAGGTGGAGACCAGATACCCAGCGCATGCAGAAAAGACGAGGATGGGACGGTGGCGAGAATGTCTTTGCGGACAATGACGAGCGTAACATCGGTGATGCCAATGTTCTTTTGTGCGCCACCCTGCAATATATCAGCCAGAGAGCCAAAATGCTGAATGAGTAAAATGAAGGATATAAGACATACGAATATCACGGCAAACTTTGAGACATCGACTCTGCGGCTAAGGATATTCGAGCTCATGTCTGCGACTACCAGTCTCTCGTCGTCCTTGTCTCCAATTGACGATTCGAGGGATTTTGGAAAGCCGGCGAATTCAACACCATCTACTGTCTCATTGTCACAGTAGTACACGAATGCACTTCCTTTCCCTCCCTCGCGCTTTGACGGTGTTAGCTTCCAAGTTTCTTCTTCTGGTATCGTACCGAATTTCCCCCCATTCTGGTGCCTTGCGTCTACGGCTACATTTACGAATCCATTCCCCAGAGGCTCTAGTAGTTGTGCGGCCTCTTGAGACGCCTTGAGTGACCAGGAACCGGTAATTAAGTAGTCAAGCCGTAAGTCTTCCTTAACCTCCCTTCTGACCCTGTCCAGTATCTTTTCCTCATCACCGCCTAACTCGCTTTTCGCTTGCCGTCTTCTCTTTTCTGCCCACACAGCAATCATATTGAACACTACGGCGCTGAACTCGCCACTCCCGCCACCCTGAACAAAAAGAATTTCATAGCTGTCCGGAATCTCCAATAAAGATGCCAGAGCGGCACTGGTATCTGCAAGGATCTTAGTAGCGGTGGCGGAGCGGTGTGATATTTCCGCGAGGGATAGGCCTGACGATTCATAGTTTAAGAAAGCTTCAGCGCCAGCAGCAAGCACAGGTGTTGGGAGCGGCGCAGGACCTGCACCGAAGTACGCCACCTCTTCCCGGGTAGGCATTTTGGCAGCGAATTATGTGTAGAAAGGTAAATCAAAAGGATCAGAAATTGTAACCTCGATGAGGTAGTAGTCAACCGAGATAGTTGGCCAAGCTTCTGCGAGACAAACGAAGAGACTGTGAATTCTGACAAGCAGGTCCCACTTCTTACATAGGATTCAGGCCTTGACAGCCCCCACCAAGTCAACAATTCAAATAAACAGTAAAATGTCTACAGAATAACAAAGAGATTGATGAGAAGTTGTACATAGATACTTTAATCGTGAGTCGGGTCTGAACCCCGATGGCGCTTGCGCTCCGACCTCGGCTGACTGAACTTTTTTTTCTTGCCCACATTTGCATTTTCACTGTAGCTGGCTCTAGCAAAACCTCCCATCTACGATGCTGGTGCGTGCGTTTCGAGTCTCTCTTCTCGGAGGACATTAGCTGATACGTACTAGAGACGTCAGGGGGCTTGCCTACTCAGGTGCAAAGCAACGAAGACGATAGAGGTGCGAACTCCGACGCTCATTAACCATCACGCGTATGCCACTACTCCAGGTTTGCACCACAATGTCTTTCATTCGCAGCTTGAGGATCCCTCCTCCGCTACCATCCTCTCGTCTCTCAAGACATCACCACCCGTGCCGCAAACCTTGACGGAGAAGATTGTCCAGCGGTATTCTGTTGGCCTTCCGAAGGGCAAGAAAGTCAAAGCTGGCGATTATGTCACGATCTCACCGTACCATTGTATGACACATGATAATTCTTGGCCTGTCGCGCTCAAGTTCATGTCTATCGGGGCGTCCAAGATTCGGAAGCCGAAACAGATCGTAATGACTTTGGATCATGATGTGCAGAACAAAAGCGATGCCAATCTGAAGAAGTACCGGCAGATCGAGGAGTTTGCAAAGCAGCAGGGAGTCGATTTTTATCCCGCAGGACGAGGAATAGGGCATCAAATAATGGTAGAGGAGGGCTACGCGTGGCCCGGCACTCTCGTTGTTGCTTCAGATAGCCACTCAAACATGTATGGCGGAATTGGATGCTTGGGCACACCAATCGTCAGGACAGATGCTGCGAGTGTGTGGGCAACGTCAAGTACTTGGTGGCAGATACCTTCAATTGCGAGGATTACTTTCACAGGGACTTTACCAGTAGGTGTCACTGGGAAGGATGTAATTGTTGCTTTATGTGGACTGTTTAACCGAGACGAGGTCCTTAATCATGCAATTGAGTTTACTGGCTCTAGTGATACTCTGAAGAGCTTACTGGTTGATGATCGATTAGCAATCGCCAATATGACAACTGAGTGGGGTGCCTTATCCGGTTTGTTTCCAATTGACTCAGTTCTCCAAGGCTGGCTCCGGTACAAAGCCACTGAAGCCTCCTTATATAAGTCCTCAGAACTATCTGATGCTACGACTTTTACTCGTTTTTCGCATCCTCTCATAGATCGATTGTTGTTCAACCCACTATCTGCAGACAAAGGAGCCAAATACGCAAAACAACTATACATGAATCTTTCTACCCTTTCGCCGTACGTGTCTGGACCGAACTCAGTAAAAGTCGCGACACCAATAAGCAAGCTTTCAGCCCAGAATATCAAAGTCGATAAGGCTTACTTAGTGTCGTGTACTAATTCTCGTGCATCTGATCTTGCCGCGGCTGCAAAGGTATTCAAAGATGCTGCCAATGACAATGACGGGAAGATTCCCAGGGTCGCGGAAGGCGTTGATTTCTACATTGCTGCTGCTTCAATGCCAGAGCAGCGGGCCGCCGAAGAAGCTGGCGACTGGCAGGCCATGCTTGATGCAGGAGCAAAGCCTCTTCCAGCTGGATGCGGGGTTTGCATAGGCCTTGGGACTGGACTACTCGAGCCTGGAGAAGTCGGAATCAGCGCCAGTAACAGAAATTTCAAGGGTCGTATGGGATCAACAGGCGCAAAGGCATATCTTGCAAGCCCCGAAGTCGTCGCTGCTAGCGCTTTGTCCGGAAAGATTACTGGCCCAGGCTGGTACGAACAGCCGGAAGGGTGGTCAGGGATTGCTATGGGCGAGGGTGATGGAATCAAAGAAGAGGATAGGATGATCACCGCCGAAGAGGCGCTGGAAAAGATAATTGGCCAGCTCGATGGTATGGTCGGAACGGCAGAGAGCGAAATCTTAGGTGGTCAAAAGGAGGCAAAGCAGGAGAATGGTTCATTGACCGAAATTCTTCCTGGCTTTCCAGAAAAGGTAGAGGGTGAAATTGTCTTTTGTGATGCTGACAATATCAACACGGATGGTATCTATCCCGGAAAATACACTTACCAGGATGATGTTACTGTTGAGAAAATGGCTGAGGTTTGCATGTCCAATTATGACACTGCGTTTTCATCGATCGTACGAGAAGGGGACATCCTTGTTGCTGGCTTCAATTTTGGCTGTGGAAGTTCCAGAGAACAAGCAGCCACGGCCATACTTGCGAAGAAAATACCTTTGGTTGTTTCCGGAAGCTTTGGAAACATTTTCTCCAGGAACAGCATCAACAACGCACTCATGGGTGTTGAGGTTCCGCGTCTGGTGCAAAGATTGAGAGAGACCTTTCCTACTACGGTTGACACGGTAGGATCTCAGCAAGCCATCACAGAGCCTTCTCAGAATCGCGAGTCTTTAGACTCACCACCTCCTGGTCCCCAAACCACCCCAAAGAAGGAGAAGGTCTTGACTCGACGCACTGGCTGGAAATTTGTTTGGGACGTAAGAAGAAGCCTAGTAGAAGTCCAAGAGGGTGAAGGAGGCCCGGTCTGGACCCAGAAGGTTGGAGAACTGCCTCCGAATGTACAAAAAATCATTGCATTAGGAGGACTGGAAAATTGGGTAAAGAAAGAAATAGGCGCGTCTGCCTGAGCCATTGACGGCGCGAACTTCGTAAGATGCTCGGTTTACGGACCTGCATATGATGCAATTCTCATTCAATTGAGGTGCGAGCAATAGCAGCCCTGAAAAAGACATGAAGATCTCAGGTATTGGATCTCTGGCTACTGATCTATACGGACTTAGCCTTCATTGACACGGTTGTCTGAGGGAGGTTATGACATCTTCTCGCAGTGAATTATTTAAGATACCTTCGGAAAGCGGCATGTTATTTGCAGAAGAAACATAGAAGTGTAAAATTATACCAGATCACTGATTTATGTAGTAAGATGGCTACTTCAGTACTCTAGAGATTATTTCTTGCAGACTTACCACGATTCAGCACAAGCCCTGGTATCGACGCCTAGTAAATGTCAGTATCAGCAGTCAGGAGGTTGAAAAGACAGACGACTCACCCGTCTCCCCACACACCCTGGAGAGTTCTAAACTCATTCAATTGCTCCGACTTTTCGTCTCGGGCGTCGCCGAGCCGCTCCTCGAGACGCGAAACTTCTGCTCTCATATCAGCTCGCATCGCGGCCTCCGGTTCTGCTCTCCTGTTCCACCTCAGGCTCTCGATCCTTGCCTCGAGTCCACGGATCTCCTTCTCATAACGCTCGATGATGTTTCTCTCTTCACGTTGGTGGCAGCTTCGGCAGAGCGATGGCTGGGGTACGTTCTTTGTGTGTAATACTTCAGCATAATTGCCTACGCATTGGCCTTGTTCGGTAACGCCATAGATGCACGAGTCGGTGACTACGAATCGCTTGAAATGGCCACAGACCTGGTGGGTTTCCGAGTATCCTTTACACATCATTGATGTCAATTGACGATGTGGTGTTGACTTGTCTAGCTTTGGAGGTGGCCACTACGGTAGCAAGTTTTAGGCTGCTGGATTGTGGAGGCTGTGAACTGTGAGAGTTTAAAGTGAATTTCCTCGAATTGTGAAGCATCCCTGTACTGTATAAGCAATTGTCATCGATAAACAATACCATTGTACTTGGTCAAAGCAATCATTACTTCCATGACCCGGAATCTTCAAAGGATTATGGTCTACTTCAAAGACTCGTTCATTACAAACGAACTCCGAGTTCAGGTTGGTTCCGAGTCTTGTTCGGAAAGGTCAGCGAAAAATCACGGCTAATTGATTTGAACGTTCATTTGTCAGATGGCATTGCATAATACTATCTCAAGATTCTGACATTGATTCCTCAACACAAGCTGGAGTTCTTTCAACACAGGCGGCAGATTTCATAACCTGCTCCCCATGGCGGCAAATCATTGACACCGAGGGCAGTAGCAACCATATGAACATCATATGAACATTGTAGCTTGCGAAGCTTGTTGGTTTCTAGTAGATAGATCCCATGTTCTCTAATCCTTGGTGTATCTTTTTCCACCCCTGCTATTTTGAAGATGTTAGCCTCAGCTTGCTGAAGTGCCGCGGGGATAGCCGCGCCTGCCGCTTTCACGGTCTGATATCCATGTGTTGTAACTCTTCGGGCTTAGCTTTAGATACAATGATGAAGCGGAGACGATGAACCCAAGTTGTGTTCTGCTACGTTCAGAATGCGGAAGGACGACGGAGCGGCTTAATCACGAAATGAGATTAACTGAGGCGACGTCAACACAGGCTATCGCTAAGGTTTGATGGTCAGAACGCTGAAGTGTCTACTATACCTGGATTATGGAGTACACTGAGGCAGTCAGCGAGGGAGAGGCAAACGACCCAAATGCTATCATCGTAAAGGCAGATGAAGTGGACGAGTCTGGAGCCGATATCTCGACGATCTCCCCCACCGACACCACTGACTCTGAGTTTAATGAACGCATTGAATCACGAAGAGCTCAAGACGCCCAAGCAGGAGGAAGTCCCAAAATCCTGGCCAACGCTGTACCTAGTCCTCCTAGACCTCTCAGTCGCCCCACCATTCGTCGCGATGGCTCTGCGCCACTTCCACCTCAGCAACCCCCTCCACCTGCACCACCTCAGCAGCAGGATGAGGGAGGAAACCCAACCGATTCCCTAAGCTTGCAGCAACTCAGAAGACTAGTGACCGACTTACCAAAGCTTGAGCCAACTGCTTACGCATACGAGTATACAGATACTCGGGAGTTTCCAGAGGAGCTTGAGGAGTGGTTCCAATACAGTGATGAAGAGCGTTATATGTTGCTTCGGGCAAAACAGACATTCGATGAAAAATGGGAGCAGGGACAAGCTACTCGCATCGCTCCTTCAGAGAAAGCCCTACAATGGACTGATGTTGAGGCGGCGGACAGGGAGAATTTCCTGGTTGGAGCCCTCCAAGCTTTAACCAGCACGGAACTTTCGACACGAGTCAAAAGTCTAGAATGCATATCATACATTGCGCTAGGAGTTTGGGGTGATACTGCTGGCTTAGTAGTCGAGGAGGAGGGATCCGAGAAAGACATATTCGATGTGAAAGGCAATTCGCAATATAGCAAATCTAAGCTTCAGCTGAGATGGATAGTGAATGGAGCAAAGCTTCTTTGTAGGATTGGCGCATTACAAAAGCTTTTCGATGTTCTTACAAGATCATGTGATAATGAGAAGTCAGTCATTCTACTACCACTTTGGGCTTTGCGTAACTCTTGTTGCTTGTGAATATTCCTGTTAACTAAACCCTAGAGATTCGGACAATCTCAACGACTTGTCTCCCATGAAAGACGAAGAAATGGCTTCCATGAAATTTCTCAAGCAGATCGAGACCAATCAAGTGCTCACTGCACTCTACTGCGTTGTTGAAGTTGGGCGATGGCAAATTAGTGAAAGTAAAGAGACTTCTATTCGGCAAGCCATCAGTATGACTATGGACCCCCTACTGTCACATATTTCTAATATGTGTACTTGGCAGCCGACCTAACGCCCGATTTCTTGGCTTTTTTGGCTCGGACGATTGCAAAGCTGAGGTGGGAAGACTCGTCTCCGCTCCCTGTCTCAAGAGTAAGCATAGCGTTGACCATGATCCTCAATTATATTACTGACTCCATTGCTAAAGATTATTCTCACGTTCTGGAAATCCGTCCTATTGGTGTTTGGTAGCACAGAGGAAGTGGAAGAATCTAAGGCTGCTCTTCGCGATGCTTCTGATGAGGCTGACAACGAGCATGGGGAGGGTTTTATCACAGCATCACCACTCGATTACCATTTGTTTCGACAAGAAATAACTTCAAAGTATCCAGCGTACAGCCCTCCACCACCGCTAGTACCTATTGAACTCGAAAACAATTCGATATTACCTCCACTTCCTAACCATCCTAGCCGTCGCGTTAGCCAAGAGAGCCTGCGACTCAGCGCTGGCGTCAATGTTAATGGTACTGCGGGATCAATCTTTAATCAACCTGTACATATTGCGACGCCCGCGCCGTCTCCACCGCCTTCACCTGCAGGACCTGGCGGAAAGGGCGGCAAAAAGCAAAACTACCAGACTAATCAAAACTTTCCCTTCTTATACCCTCCTCTAGATGATACAACTAATATCGTTGGCGGTAAAGGTAGTGCCACCTTGCAGGACCAACTGGTAGAGAAGAGATGGGACGGTAACGATGTTCCAGCTTCCATTCAGGAAGCTGGACAGCTCTTTGCTAGTAGGATGCGGATGTCAAGATCGATACGGCAACTTTGGGATGTGCGCGAGAAATTCATCACGTACGAGAGAGGATGGAATGAGGCCGGCAAGGACGACGATTTATCCGATCCTGAAGTGGCGGAGACCAACATGAAAGGAGATGAGCTGTCTAATAAAGCTGAGTATCAACTTAAAGCGCCCGAATTTGAGAAGGAAACAGACAACGAAGATGTACAACGACGACTGGATGCTGTGGAAAATTTCTACGTATGTATTGAAATTCCCACAAGTAAATCACCGGCTAACTCTTAGTAAGCGAAATTCCCTGCCTCATCTCCAGTCGGTAGTCATTGTTCTGTGGAAAGCCGTGTTTGCCAATGTCTCCGCGCTCGTGACGCAAAGTAGCGGACAAAACGGGGTCCCTAACAACTTATCTCTTGCTGAGGATAACGGTGATGTATCTCAAGGCAAACGAAAGATCAATGGAGCTTCGGCAATTCATCTGAATGGTTTAGCAAACGGGCAACTGGCCAACAACGATGATGGCACCGATCCGGCAGTTGAAGAGCTCAATGCCATACGCTTGAGGGAAGTTACATCGAAGGCTATCTCTGGTGTTCTCCTCATGCTCCTGAAATGGTTCAAAGTGTCGCGTGAGCCAGCCAACTCGAAAGCCTGTTGATGTAGTATGGAAGCTGATTTGCCGTCTAGACATCCTCAAATTCGAATACCTGAACCAACTACTTCTTGACGCAAATTACATACCACTAATTCTCAAGCTTTTTGCCCATCAAGACATAGACAGAGCAGTAGATCAGAAGAATGATCGCGAAGATCTCGAGTAAGTTTGATCCCCATCTCTATCCGGAAGTCATTGTCAACGGTTCCTCGCAGCTTCTTCAACTTCTGCCGCACCAATTCCGGACATCCCCCTACCACCCCGCCCCAGCCCTCACTCTCTCCCTCCACCTCCAGCGACGACGAAGCCCAACCACCCGCCATTCCCAAACACCGCCGTTCTCCCGCCTCGCGTTCCCCACCGTCTTCCCCACCGCTCCCCACAGACACCAAACCCTCTCGCCCCGAAGTCGACGAACTCGGCTACCCCACGGCGGGGACCCTTCCCACTACCCCGCTAACTGCCTACTCCCCCCGCTTCTTCTTCACAACCATCACTCTCCTGCGCCTCCTCCAGAAGATCACCAAGCGAAAAGCCCACCGCGCGCTGCTGCTCGTGCAATACAAGAGCAGCACGATCCTGCGCAAAGCGCTCAAGATCCCGCAGCCGGAGCTGCGTCTCTACACCCTCAAGCTCTTCAAGTCACAAGTCCCCTACTGCGGCCGCAAATGGCGCCAGACGAACATGCGCGTCATCACGGCGATTTACCTGCACTGCAAGCCCGAGCTGCGTGATGAATGGCTGTGCGGCGGGGACGTGGATGGGGTTGTCGAGGAAGCCGTGCCGCTGGAGCAGGCTGGGAGGGGTCTGGTGCATTGGTGGCATTTGCGGAATTATCGGGCTGTGATGGAAGGGAAGGAAAGGCGGGAAGGGGAGGGGGAAGAGGTGGCGGAGGAGGATAATTTCTTTGCGAGGGAGTTGGAGAAGATGGGGTGGGGGGTTGGGGGGATGGGGTTGGCGGAGGGGGAGGAGGAGGGGGGGGAGGTGCAGGTGGGGGGGAGTGAGTGGGATGGTGGACCGTTGCAGATGGAGGGGTGGGCCTGATGGGGGTTGGAGGCGAGGCTTTGGTATGGGGTAGATGGGGCAGTGGGGCAGCGTGATCGTTCTGTGCGTAGAGATGCCGATGAGATAGGTAGAAGTTGTTTTGCAGTGTATACCATGACATTCTGCGATGGAATAGTGCTAGCAGTAAGATCTGTTAAAATTCCGAATCACCTGTCAAACAAGTCACAGCAGTTCATTCCAATCTAATCAAGTCAAGACAATCTTCCATCATGCCTGACGGCCTAGATATTGATCGAACGTAGCCAATTGGATGACTGACCATGTCGAACCCCATATTTTCTGTCGGTTCTGCACCTATTCATCTATCTCGTAACTTCATCTCCTCGATACTGTTGAACAACTAAGGTGGTACTCTATTCTACGCAGTCTTCTGGTCTATACCTCGACATCTATACATGTATGCTTTGATATCGTCTCTTGCGCCTACCAGGGCTATGATCCCGGTACGCCTCTCGAGGCACGATATGCATTCGAAGATATTAGCATCTAATGTATACTCCCCGTCTTGGAAGTCCTCTCCATTTTCGATTTTGAATGCTGGTAGAGAGAGGCTTACAGGTCCTGAATGAAGTGTATGCCTTCTAATGGTAAGAGTATAGGAACTAGTAAGTGACACACGACCTTTAAATTTCCAAAAGCGATTATACCCGGCAGATGTACTCCTGTGGTCAAGCTTTTGCTGATGGGCTTCCGTCGAATCCCGTCACGTAACGGGGCAAACGAGCTTTGCTGCCGTTCTGTAGAAAATATATGACTAAAGGACCTTGGGATTCTTCGGACCATCATGCGTGATGTCGGAATTTTGTTATAAACTCAAAATCTCTCCTCCCTGCGCTACTCCACCTCGGAAAAGCTCCTTGATGACCCTTCCCTCAACGACAGTCTCTTTGTATATTCCTTCAACGTGTTTCGGCTCTACCCGTCCATACCAGATACCCTTTCCTGCCAGCGGCGACGTCTCTCCGTTCGGTAATGGCCAATAAGGCGGAATGTAGAGGATAACGTTGCCGGCAAAGGCATGCCCACCAACATGGCTAATCAAACTTCGTTTTGGACTCTTGATTTTAATATGAGTGAATGTAGAACGCGCAGCAGGTTGGCTTGCTTGGGTTATGAATGATGGACGTTGTGCACCTCGGAACTTGTAAGGATGGCGCGCATCTTGCCGTTGGAATTCACGGCGAAGAAGAGGCCCAATGGTACCGCAACGCGCATCCCGAGATGAATGGCCACAAATAAAGATATTGGGTGCCGTGATCTTCTGAACCGTGTAAGGCTCGTGGGTATCTGGATGGTTCCAACTTTGGGTATCGGGGAGTAAGAACTGCGTCACGAGAGCTTCAATAGCTCGTGGGGTGTTGACAATGTGTTTTATTGCGCGAAAATGAGGGAATATTTGGACCGAACTGTAGGATTCCTCCGATTTCCCTTGTCCTGCTATGGATGAGTTGGTGATCAGGATGTTGTTATTTGGCTGCTCTCCATATTGATTAGCATTGACTCAAAGGTGAAATAGGAAGAGCAAGCTGCGTTCAAAAGATGACATCTCCTACCCACATCATGAAAACGACCTTTGGGCCCAAGTAAAGCCTTCAGCTCGCGCGCCAGATTGGGACCTTCCTCGTCTTCTATTCTACTCTTCCAATCGAACTTCCCTGTATTTATGATGACATGCTGGGCGTACGGAGCTACGGTACCCGACAAAGATCGCTCTCGATCAATGTCAAGGCCGGCTGGGGTCGCTCCGCATGCGCACGTTGGTGGTGGGCATGTGTCCACGACGGGGAAGGACGGGGTTGGGGATGGAGGGAGTTGAGATATCCGACGAATACCTGACCAGGAGGGGAAACGATATGACCAAACAGATTTCTGTGGCGGCTTCCAAAGAGAGCGTATAGTTGCCATCTTGTGGAATTGGGAAGAAATATCGAATATGGAGTCGTGAAATATGAGTCGGTCCTCGGGCTATCGATTGCCGAAATATCTACCTAAACATTCCAAATCGCTCGAGGCTTCTCCTTTATATCTCCAACATGGATGTTTTGAATGCCACGACTTTCCAACTCACTCCTTCGTCATGCCCACCATATCAACCCACTACTCCCGTTACTTCTTCGGACATGCCGTGATCTTTCCTCCGCTCGTAATGAGCTGAGATGGCTGCGCGAGCATGTCCTGACCACTACAAAAGCTCTTTCTCCTCCACCATGGCAGCACTTACATCAACTATGTGTCCAACGATCTAGGGGAAAGCCATTGCAATATATTCTGGGCAATCAACCTTTCGGAGACCTCGATATCATCTGCAAGCGAGGGGTATTGATCCCTCGGTCAGTCTACGATGCCCTCGATCTTATTTTCTACTGCTAACAATGCATTTAGTCCCGAGACTGAAGCCTACACAACTCGTCTGGCGCATCTGTTAATCAACAGAAATAAGCCTATTCTCTCCGCCGACAGACTGCCTCAGCTCCGTATCTTGGATCTTTGTACCGGCACTGGCTGCATTGCACTCCTCCTCCATGCCATCCTCTCCGCGAAATTATCAGATACCCAGCTACATGGTGTTGACATCTCGCGTCAAGCTCTTGCACTGGCAAATCAAAACCTCCGCTGGAACATTGCGCAGACACACCTGCGTCAAGTCGCACGTGAGCAGGTGCGGTTTGTAGAAGGCGATATCTTCCATGATCTCCCTATCTTGAGCGGAACATGGGACATAGTAGTCTCGAACCCACCGTATATATCCCCTTGCAGCTTCACTACCGACACGTCCCGCTCAGTGAGGATTTTTGAACCCAAGAGCGCTCTCGTTCCCCCATATGTTTACACCCTGTCTGATGGGGAGGGAGGTACTCTGGAACAAGAATTGGCAATTGGTGATGCCTTCTACCCCAGGCTCCTGGAGATCGCAGCGAAGGTTGACGCGAAGTTTCTACTGATGGAGGTGGCCAATATGAAACAAGCAAAGAGAGTTGTAGATTTGGCGGTAAAGGATGGCCATTGGGATGGATATGAGATTTGGAGAGATTATCCGGATCAAAGTGTGGCATCCGGACAAGATGCGTTGGAGATTAAAGGTCAGAGTGTCAAAACCTTGGGGGAAGGCCACGGCAGATCTGTCTTCTTGTCAAGAGCTGGTGGTATTAATATGTTCGGGTGAGGTTATGAGATTAGGCTTCGATAGTACCAGTCACAAGGTTCTGTAACGCCGCACTTCTATCGGCTCTACAGTACTCAATCTCGCTTCGCCTAGGATACTAGGACTACGCACCAGTGACTACCTGTATAGTCGAACACGAAAGGGTTTTTCTTGCAAATTTTGCATGAAGATTGAAGAAGTGCAGAATGATTTGATGAACAGCAGTGTGAGAATTGAGCTAGAAGAAGACAGCGAATAGCATGCTTGAGTAAATACCCTTTCTCATTTGAATATGAACATATTTCAAACTAGCTGTTCACATGAATATTTGATTATCAACGTACTTTACTTGCTTGTGCAGAAGTCTTCGTCATGATCAAAGCACAGCTGTCTTATTACTGCATACAGTAGATGGCACTTCCATAGTCAATCTGTGTTTTTGGCTTCTTTTGCAATCACCGTTCGAGTTTGGGAGAGAAGCAGGATGATTCGGTGGAGAGTAGTATGAGAATATTCTCTAGGGGGGTTACGAATACGAGTAGCATACTTGAGTAGGTTCGTTATATTGTCTAGGTGTAAAGTGTCTTCAAATAATCTATCTGGCTGTGATAAAGTCAACAGTAGCTGTAGGTGATATCTCTCCGCTATCTCTTTCGTAATGCCTCACATGGCCTAGGTATTAGCTTGAGGGTTTGATCATGGGCCTACGTTGCATGGTTCTGGTGCTTATATAGGGGAAATCCAGCCACTTCGTATGATAGTTTTGTCCCTGAGAACCTTGCCACAACCAAGCCTATGGATTATCTCGATTATGTGACTCTTCGAGGCGACGTTAGCTGGGACGTGCATCCAAACCTATGTTCCA
>JAABUR0100005144.1_pt1 | contig 16870 bp, 22 predicted proteins | sample 5560091 | NCBI WGS metagenome assembly JAABUR01 (sample SAMN10711879, study PRJNA513375) | rock metagenome | isolation source: Antarctica rocks | place: Antarctica: Victoria Land, University Valley sud | reverse complement strand
CGTTTGACACTGACAGTGCATGCAGGCGCGTGTGATGCTGCCAGATAGTGCATGCAGGAGCGGTGTAAGACTGTAAGTGACAGACATGTTACGCAGCACAAGGTTACTATTGATTTCTCACAGGTGCACCGCAGTCCTCAGAACAACGATGCCTGCTGCCGAGCGGCGTCCAGAGCCTCTCGCGGCATCACCGCCAGAAAGGCTTTTAGCTTGGCCTGCATGCACACACTAGCATGTTTGCAGACCTGGGAGACTTGCAAGCAGCGCGCATCCACGTAAGCCAGGACCAAGCAAAAGGCACGCCAGCAAAGTTGATATGCAGACTTGCATGTGGCTGGCAGAGCACTGTGCATTCAATGTATGTCCATAGATGCCATTTGGACATGTGCTCGCTCGCGACATAAAAGCCGCCAGAGGGCTCCGATGGTGACTCCCTGCATAGCCGCACGCAAGTGCTTAGCCGTATAAGCTTGATTGCGGGCCGCACCTCGGCCGCCACTATCGCATTGCGCGAGAAGGCGGCAAGCTGCCGCTCGCGCTCGCCGCCACGCATCCCGGGGCGCCCCAGTGACTCATAGTAGGAGTTTGGGTTCACCTGGGCCGGGACATAGACTTAAATTAATGGACAAAGACCGTGGCAGTGCGCCCTGCCCTGCTCCAAGCAAGTAGCCCATGTATGTGGGTAGCAAAAGGGTACTTGAACATGCTTGGCAAAGGCACGGTGTTTTAGCACAGGCCTCCGCATGGCCCAGGGGACAGGGCACAGGCCCCGTTTTGACAGGCACAAGCCTCACAGTGGTAGCTATCAGGCGGGTGGGCTCACCGCGTCCAGGTACTCGATGGTGTCGCGGCCCAGCGCCTGCGCCTTCCCGCGTATTGCATCGTCCTCTATCACTGCCGGCGCACACGCGTGCTCAATGCCACCGCACAGCTCACTCTGCGACCAGCTCTGTCGCGCAGGTCAGCCAGCAGGTTCGAACGAAGGTATTCTTGGAAGGTCCTACCTTGCTGCGCACCTCCTCTAGCCAGCAGTGCCCCTGGCAAGCTGCGCATGTATGCGCGACTCGCACACAGCAGTCCCGCAGAGGGAGCCGGACTTGAGGCATGCAGCACAGGCAGCAGGGGGCGCACAGATGGCGGCATAGCGCAGGTTGGTCGCGGCGTCGTTGGGCGCGCCCTGCACGCGCTGCAGCGCGGACTCCAGCTCGCCCCACTGGCCGGCCTCCGCCAGCGCCTCCATCTCGCGCAGCAGCGCCTGCGCAGCGGACTCGGTCAGCGGATTTGGTCAACACTAGGCAATCGTGGCTGCGCCTCTATCTCGCGCAGCAGCGTCTGCGCGCGCCGCGGGCAGCGGACTCCATCAACCCTTGGCAATCGTGGCTGCGCCTCCCTGTCGAAACCCCACTGATGACACTGCGCACTGCGGAAAGCTGGCAGGTGGGTGTGTGCAACTTGCTGCTTCCGTAAGCGGCCACAAAGCTGTGAGAGGTCTGAGTGGGGCGGCATGCCTGCACGCGGATGAGTGGCACTAGGTAGAAAAACAACGGCTTGGGCGGCTTGACGATGCGCAGGCTGTCCGTGGGCACCAGTGCGAACGCGAGCGCGGCTGCCGTGAGCACCACGCCGATCAGCAGGCGCCTCTGCAGCCACACAGCACAACTTTGCTCACATTGCGGCTCAGCTCGGCATCCACACTGTCAATTGGCTCAGCCACCTGAGCGGGTGTCTCATGCGCTTGTGCTCTGCAGTGGTCGCTGCCGCAAGTGCGGCACAGCACCGCTAGCAGCGGCTTTCTGGTTTCCTTCCCCACAATACTTGAAGAGACTGCCCTGCAGCGGCGGCCACCTGAACAGTCCCTGCCGAGCCGGCCTCGCCCTCCGCAGGCTCCGCTTCGGCCTCGCTGGGCCCGCCGCCCGTGAGGAAGTCGATCTCGCGCAGCCAGTTGCCCTTGACCTCCTCTGCACGCCCAGGCTGGCTCAGCTGTGGCCGGCCAGATAGCACTGCGCACACGGCGCTGCCACGGGCGACTGCGGCGGAGCGCGGAGGCGCGCCTTGGAACGGGCTCAGGCGCCGCAGGCCGCTGCCGTCTATCCTGTTCCGTGCTGCCTGCTCCGCCGGCGCCTCCGCCTCCGCCTGGCAAGGCAAACGGCTCAGGCATGGGGCCAGGGCCGGCCAGCGCCGGGTGCGCAGCGGGGCAGCGAGCGCCGCACACGCACCGGGCCCGCATCAGCGGGCGCCTGGCGCCGCGCGGCTGCCAGCTGCTCCCGCAGCGCTGCCGCCTCCGCCTCCGCCGCCCGCAGCCGCGCGACCATGTCCTCCGACAGCCCGTCCTTGCGCGCGTCGGTGCCGGGGCCCGCGGCATCCGCGTGCACGCCCGTCCATGGGCCGGCGGCGCGGCCGCTCTGGCTGCGCGCGGCGGCACGGAACGGTGCGCAGAGGCCGCGGCCCGGCGGCCCCAGCATGTTTGGGCCGGAGGGCCCGGCTAGAGCGCGCATGTCGAGCAGCCGCAAGGTGGGCGAGGTGGTGCGGCGTACGCCCTCCTTCGCGAGCTGCGAGCACGCTTCCTTCCAGGAAACTGAAACACAATGGGACTTGTTGTGCACGGTCACCTCGCTGGCCCAGTCACAGCCAGTCGACAGCCTTCCAGTGATGTTGATTTCAAACGGCATTGCCATCCATTCCAGGCGCCTGCACGCCTACTGCATGCAAGACGGCATGGCATGTCCTGGACGTCGTGCCCCAGCTATCCTCACACGCTGCCATGTAGACACGGAGACGCCAACAGGACAATTTGCCAAACCTGTCGCCGACCTGTGCAACCAAATACAGAGTAGCTGTGCAAGCGCCATACGCACAACACAGGCAACCCAGGCAACCGCAGTCTAACGGGATTACAGCTGGCACCGACTGTGCCTCAAATGCTTTGCAAGCGCTCAAAGGAGTTCTGTCCTGACACACAAGATTTGATCAGCAGTCCAGCGCTGAGCTCTGCCGCTCGCGCTGTTGCTGCGGCGTTCCACACCCTGCTTCACGCCCATGGCCTTCGCAGCGGGGGCTCAGCGCGGCCCGGCGACCACCCGCGCTGCACCCGCCAGCGCATGTATCTTGCGCACGCTGCTGCTCAGCGCAGCCACGTCGACGTCGCCGGCCGGCACCCAGCGCAGCGCAGGGCGCCCGTCCGCCGCATCCTCTGGCTGCGCCTCTAGCGCAATAACTGCCTGCCGCCCCGAGCTCTGATGACGGGCGCCCAGAAGATCATGGCACCACAGCCCTGGATATACATGTGGCATGACGCCGGGCTGGAGGTCAGCACCACCAGCCATGCCCGCCCACTCGGCCGGCGCTGGACCCCTTGCCTCGGATGCTCGTCAGGATTGTCCCGCATCGCCCGAGATTGCTTTGTAAATCACTTGGGATGCACCAGGGTGCTGTGGACATGCGCGAGCCCATCAAGAGCTTTGCAGCAGCTTCCAGGGCACGCGATGCCACCCCCTTGAGGCTTGTGAGCAACGCCGCAGCACAGACTGGTTGCTCACCATTAACTTCTGCTCGCACCATCTCCTTGTGCCGCACACGTCGGTACAGCATGCAGGCGCCCTTGCGCGCTCCTCCTCCACCAGCGGGGGCTTCACGCATAGGGTAAGGTTAGCCCTAACTCTATACATGCGCACGCGCGCGCCTCGACCAGGCGCGTCTCCACGCGCAGCGTCATGCGGATGTGGCTGAACACGTGCACCACCTCGCCCAGGTTGGCGCGGCGGGCAACGGCCGCGCCCGCCGTTGGCACGCCTGGCACCAGCCGCGCCAGGAGCGCGTCCAGCGCCGCGGCGCGCTCGCGCCGGCCGGCGCCGGCTGCGGCCGGCTGCGACGGGAACTCCCACAGGCCTGCAACGGGTGTGCATACTATCATTTTCTGTGGGCTTCAACAGTCAACTAACAGATATCTCGAGGGGATGTCCATGCTGCCAGCCTGGTAGGCTGGCTGCCGCCCCAGCGCGGAGCAGGGCGCCCATGCTGCGCTCCCTAGACATGCTCTGCATGCCCTACATGCGTGCAGTGCCACAATAGGGGGCAAGCAACACACACGCGCGCCGCTTGCTCGCCCGCCCGCGGCCCGCCGCACAAGCACAAGCCGGACTGCGCGCACCGCCCAGCAGGCCGCCCGCGGCGCGCTGCACCATGAGCAGGTGGCCGCCGGCCGCGCCGCCCTCGGCCGCGGCACCCCCACCCGCCCGCCGCGGCGGCCGTACCTCCAGCACGCACACGTCCACCGCCTCCTCGCGCCGCGCCGCCTTGGCTACCTGGCGCGTGGGGATGCAGGAGTAGGGTTAGGGTTGGGCCACCCTAGGTTGGCGCAGGGGCGCGGCTGTCGCGCGCGCCCCTGCGGCCGCCGCGCTGTTGGCTGCTGGGCTGCCTGCGAGCGCGCCCACACCCGGAGCCAGACGCGTGCTGCGCAGGCCGCTCGGCGCCGCGCCGGCTCTTTTTGCCTGCTTGGCCGCGCAGTGGTGCATGCCAAGGAGGCACTGGGTGAGCCTCACACCAATCTTGTGTTGGCACGAGCCTGGATGAGCTGAATGGCCAGTCTCCACGAGTGAGATCGATCACACACGCAGGCCATTCTCTGGCCAACATGTCACGCAGCCGGAACGTCGCGGGCGGCCGGCCACCTTGGCGGGGTAATCCGTCACGGGCCGCGCAGCGCCGCCGGTCGCGCTGTGCTGTCGGTGCGCGCGGCAGCAGGCGCGCAGCGGGCAGGCGCTGCAGCGGGGCGGCGCGGCGCCGCCGGTGCAGACCAGCGCGCCCAGCTCCATCAGCGCCTGGGCCCCAGCCCGCCGCTGCATGGTACAGGGTATATAGTAGGGTAGGGCGCTCTCGCGGGGCAGCCGCATGCGTGCCGCGCCAGCGCACGCGCGGCTGCGGCGCCCAGACAGAGTGAGCGCATGGCGGAGCGGTTGCACGCGCTGCGAGGCGCGGGGCGGCGGGGGCACCTGGTTGAAGTCGCCCGGGCGCGCGGGGTCCAGGGCGGCGCCCGCCAGCGCCGCCCAGCGCTGCACGGCCTCCCGGCTGGCCGGGTCGCCGCCGACCGCGCGCAGCCGCGCCAGCACGCGCACCACGTTGGCGTCCTGCGCCGCGACGGGCAAGTCTGTTTTGGCCCTTGCCGGTTGCCCCGCTGAGCTCCACCATGTTGCATGATTGTGCCTGCCACTCGCGCATTGCCGGCGGGCAGGACGCAGATGCAAACAGGGTTTTGGGCACAGAAGAGGCTGCCCTGTCAGAACCCGGCAGTGAGGAGGGGCGCTGCTGCGGTGGGGCCAAGAGGCCCGGCTAGCAGCCGCGCAGCAGACCAGAGGGCCGCACCACGGCGGCAGCAGGCTCGCTGAAGGCGATGCTCGCGATCGCCGCTCCGGTGTACGCGCCGATGCCTGCGCGCCGGCGCCGAGCACCGTCAGCCGCGCCCGCGCATCCAGCAACGCCTCGGCCGCGGCGAGCGCGCCGCACGGCTCGTCCAGGTGCCATACACTGAGCTCACTGCAAGCGAAGTGGGTGAGCCGATGACGCCGCCACTGCTGCCGGGCGCTGTCAGAAGGCAGCGGCCTCAGGCGCGCGGCCGCGCGCGGCCGCGCCAAGCCCGCACCGGGGATGCGCTGCAGCTCTTTCGTGGTGGTGGGCAGGGCGCCGCCGCAGCGCTCCACCACGTGGCGCGCCCCGTCCAGCAGGTACCCGGCGCGCCGGTAGTACCCCAGGCCTGCGCCGCCGGCCGGCCTGCGCTTGGCGCGCGCGTCCGGCGCGCTGCCGGCCGCGCAGCTCGCGGCCGGCAGGATAGGCTGACATATCAGGGCGGGGCCTACACCGCGCTGGCGCTGCACATGGCCCCAGCCTCGTGTGAGCATGCAGCTGACAGGACACGGCGGGGCGCGTTGCTGCAAGCGTGCGTGCGTGCGAGCAGAGTACGCTGCGGCCCGCACGGCATGGGGGGGGCGCAGAGCCCGTGATGACCTCACCTGCCCACAGCGCGTTGACCTCGTCCCTGGTGGCCTCCGCCAGCGCCTGTGCAGACAGGATATGCGATGTCTGGATGGACGATGGAGGCGCATGCCCTCCAAAGGCGAGTGTAAAGCAGACCTTTGGGCCGTTGTCGGCGTGCCGGCACACGCAGCCCTCTATCACCCCAGAGATGCACAGGCGGTGCAGCGTTGTTGGCCCCACCTGCACGGTCGGCCAGCGCGCAACCCAGCGCTTGTGGTACTCGACCACGCGCGCCACCTGCGTCTGCTGCGACATCACCTGCCGCGCCAGCCCGCGCGTTGAAAAAGGGCGCCTGTAAAGTGGTGCCGGCTGCAAGAGGTCAGTCATCCCCCTGTTTGCATCATGGACGCAAGGCACAGCACAGCGCATGCACAGCCCATAGAAGCCAGCCGTGCACCTTGCCAGGAGCGCCTATTACATGGGGGCAGATTGAGCAAAGAAAGCACCTCAGCGCGTCGGCAGACGCTTCGGCAGCCGTGGCGGCGGGGCGCGCCTCGCAGACCCAGACCCAGTACGCAAACACGCCGGCCGGCAGGTCTGCGGGCGCGGGCTGCGGCTCGCCCGGCGCTGGCGGGCTGCGCCGCGAGCGCGCGTTGCGGCGCCAGGGCAGCACGCGGTGGTGCGTGTCATACCAGGCCAGCAGCGCGCTGCGCACCTGGCGACCGCGGCAGCTGTTGGATAACTGACAAGGCAGGACAGCAGGCGGCCGCCACGGGTGTACAACACGCAAGTGCACCACTTGCAATTCTTCAGCAAATGTGCATAGGCGTTTATATTAAAAACATTGGTGCTGCAAACCTCTCGACCAACACCTACACCCACACGTAAAGCGCAGAGGTGGTGGGCCAACCAACAAGGCTTTTGCCAGGACAGGACAGCTACGCCAGCGCGTATTGCGGTCTGCATGATGGAGGACGCACTCACCTGCGCGACCTCACTATCCGTGAAAGACGGGGCTTCCTCTATGTCTGTGGCGCTCGTGACAGCCGGTGCGGTTCGTGCCCGTTTACGCGTTGGCGCCGCGGTGCGCCGCGGCGCGGCCATTGCGAGCCACAAGCCCCCGTGGCCGCGTGGCGTGACGCGGCAGCGGTGCGTACAAACCCCCGTGGTTGTGACTGTGTATGCTCCTATAGATGTAGACCCCTTAATTTCATTCACTCATTCATTCAAACGGTCATGCACGGTTCATACATCGCACGTGGTAGGGCAGGCTACCCTAAGGTCGCTGCGTGCGTCCGAAACAGCAAGCGTTTCGGATTTTGGGCACGGATGCTTCTGGCCCGTAGTGCTTGCTTGGGCGAGCGAGGGACTCCGACATATTCCGGTGTCTGCTTACACAATTAGGTAGAGCAGACAGACGCAGCAAGGCGCCTGCAGAGCCGCAGAGCAAGTTCGCGCCATGAACACGCACGAGGTGCCAAGGAGCCGCAACGCTTGGACCGGGATCCAGCGCGCGGCCAGCAGCCTGGCCAGGTTGCTGCCCTCGCGGGGCCGGGAGCCCAGCGCTGAGGCGGGCCTGCGGCAGGTGGCAACGCCGCTGGCGGGCCACCACGCCTGCAGCGCAGCTGCAAGCTGCAGCGCGAGCGCAGCCAACGCCGCTGCAAGCGCGCGGGACGCGCCAGGCGGTGCGGCGGAGGGCGCGGGGATTACTTTCGGTTACGCCGGCGGGCTTGAACACCGCTACGAGCTCGGCCGGGAGCTCGGGCGCGGCGGCAACGCGGTGGTGCGCATAGTCAGGGACCGCCGCACGGGGCTCGAGCTGGCGTGCAAGACAATCAAGAAGGTGTGCGCTCCTCGTCAGCATGCCGCCTTCCCGCCCGATGCGCCGCGCCGCGTTTGCCTGCTCTCTTCCCTGCTTGGCAACCTAGGCAAACACCGGCATTGCTACACTAGCAGCGGACCTACACTGGCCGCAGCGCGTGTCGAGCAAAAACTGCGTGCACAGTCAGCTGCGCCAGCGCGTGCTGCGCTCACGCCGCCCCTTGCACCTTCAAGAAATCATGAAACACACAGTCTTGCAGGCGCCCGGCGGCCCGTGCACTGCAAGGCCGGCATTGCTTGCAAAGGGTGTGCGCGAGCGCCGCGGCCTGCGGCATGGCAGGTGCTGGACGACCCGGCGCTGTCGGAGCAGAAGCGCCGCAACCACCTGGCGGCCGTGCGGAGCGAGGTGGACGCCATGCGCAAGCTGCGCGGCACGCTCAACGCGGCGTGCTTCGAGGAGGCGTTCGAGGATGCCGAGCATGTGCACATCGTGATGGAGTGGTGCCGTGGCGGCGAGCTGCACCACCGCATCGGCGACAAGCACTACAGCGAGCGCACGGTGCGCCACCGTGGCGCTCCGGCGGCCAGTGCTGGCTGCCAGGGGAGAGAGAGACGCGCACGCTCTGTGCCGTACTGCTCACCGCCTGCCAACCTCATCGCTTGCTAACCCTTGCTGGCAGTGTGTAGGAAGGCCGCACAATGCAAGGAGGTGAAGACACTTGTCAGCTTGCAGGCCCTTCACTGGTGGTGAAGCGCAGCCGAGGACAGCCGACGTGCGCCGCAGGTCGCCAGCTTCATGCGGGCGGTGCTGCGCACGCTCGCGCAGTGCCACTCACACCACATCCTGCACCGCGACGTGAAGCCGGGCAACTTCATGCTCGCCAGCGACGATGACGCCGCGCCGCTCAAGGCAATCGACTTTGGCCTGGCCGCGCCGTTCGAGCCCGGCGCGCTGCCGCTCACGGAACTTGGCCTGGAGGGGACGCCCTGGTGCGGCAGGCGTCCCGCACCATGGTCTACAGTGTAGCCGAGCGAAACAGCTGCGCTGCCACATGCCTGCAGTGCACGCCTCTCGCAGCATGCGTGCTGACGGACTTGGGAACGATAGTAGCAGTGCTGCTGTTCATGCCGGGTCTGTATGCGCGTGCTTGAGCAATGGTAACTGCCCTGCAGGTTCATGGCGCCAGAGGTGCTGAGCTCGAGGGTGGGGCCGGAGTCCGACATCTGGTCCGCGGGCGTCATGGCGCACCAGCTGCTGGTACGCGCAGCTCGTGCATGGCGCTGCATAACGTGGCGTGCGCCACACGCGCTGAGGTCTGGTGTCGATGCTGCGCATTGCGCGTCCCGCCAGATGCCCATATTTGCAGCCCTGTTCTATGTCAGGTCATCCTTTGCGCACTGGGGCCTGTGGGTGTGGCTGTGAGCGCCCCGCTGCGCGCGCAGACCGGGCGATTCCCCTTCGACGACAAGCGCTGCCCCTCCAAGCCGTCCATCACCAAGATATGGTGCGCGGCGCTGCCGCTCGATGCACCACCCAGCTCTTTACAACCTGCCGGAAGCGGGCTGGGCTGCAAGGACGCGGCACACAGCGGCTGCCCGTTGCCTGCCGGTGATCTCGGCAGGTTAGAACGGCAGCATGTAGGTGCGGTCACAAGCGGCTCGTGGGGGCACTGCAAGCCCCGCCCGCTCGTGCCCGCGCAGGCAGTCCATCCTGTGCGACAGGCTGGACTTCAAGCGCAGCCACTGGGAGGGCATCAGCGAGGAGGGCCGTGACTTCGTGGCCGCCCTGCTGCACAAGGACCCGGCACAGCGGCCCAGCGCCAAGGCCGCGCTGCGGCACCCCTGGCTGCGCGGCACCGCGCGCGAACGCTCCATCGGCCGCCCGCTGAGCCTGGCGGTTGTGCAGCGCATCCAGGCGCGCCAGCCGGCCTCGCGCCTGTTTGCCGGCCTGTGCCAGACGCGTGCGCCTCTGCGCAGGGCGCAGGTGGTGGTGAGGCGGTGTTCGTATGAGCACAAGTGCAGCGCGTCACGGGCGCAGCCTGTGCGCTGAACTGGCCTTCGGGTTGCCCGGTGCAGAGCTGCGCAGCGCTCCTTAGTTCGGGATACGTGTAGGCCGGAGGCTGCCAGGGCCGCGTGTAGGCCGGAGGCTGACACGGGCGTGCGCCGGCGCGCGCAGCGCTACGGACAGGGCAGCCTGTTCAGGCGCACCGTGCTGGAGCACATCGCCGAGGACATGCTCTCTGAGCTCGCGCCGGCTGCGGCCGGCGCCGCCGCGGCCGGCGCTGCCGCGGACCCAGGCGCCGCTGACCCGGGCGCCGACGCTGCTGCGCCGCTCGCATCGTGCCCCATCACGCATGGTGCGCTTAGCCGGTAGCCGTGCAGGTCAGGGCCATGAGGCACCCGCACGGCTGTGTGCCGCCGGACCGCGCCTTAGTGCTATGCCTGTGCAGGGCAGCAGAGGGTACAGCTGAAGCTTGGTGTGCGCGCGGGCCAGACGCGACGCCGGTCGTGACTGATGCGGTGGACTCGCCGCTGCAGTTCCTGTACTCGGCGCTCGATTTTGGCACCGGCGACCACATTGACTCCGTGCAGCTCAGCGCCGGTCTGCGCCGGCTGGGTGCGCGCCGGGCGGCGTGAGCTGCTGCTGAACATGCCCGCTCAGCTCAGCGGCGTTGGCGGCGCGCCGCTCCGGCTCCCCTCAGCATGTCACAGCGCGTGTGCAGTCCAGGGCCCGCCAGCACCATATATTACGCAGGTGGGTGTGCGAACGGCGGGCTGGGCCTGCCAGCAGAGCATGTTTTGGGCAGCGCAAGCGGGCGCGGGATGCACCCGCCAACAGGGCGTAGCCAAGAGCCTGAAACCCTGCGCGCCGCGCGCAGGATACCGCCTGGAGGCGGCCGAGGTGGAGCGCCTGTGCGCGTCCATGGACATTGGCCGCACGGGCTGGCTGGCGAAGAGCCAGCTGGCGGCGAGCCAGATCGACTGGCGCGCGCTGCAGGCGCGATGGCCCTCCTCGGCGCCGGCCTGCGGTGCACTGGCACGCTGCGCGGAGGGGGCCAAGCTGCCGTCCATGCAAGCCGGCCTGCGCGTGGGGTGAGCAGTGTGGTGTGGTAAGCGCCGGGGCACATGGCCTTTTGACCGGCCGAGCCGCCAAGCATAGCCCTGTGTTCTGGCCAATGCCTGCCCTGATGGCCTTTCCAGAGCAGGTCAGGCGGTGGCCGACTTTGTCCCATGCGCGGCGAGCGGCGCTGACTCCATCCATGTGCGACGAACCCTGCAACAGGCTACTGCGGCGCACAGCCGTGCGTGATGCGCCAACAGCTGCGCCGCGCGCTGCCCTGCAGGCGCGCCACGTGGAGCGCTGGCTGGCGTGCGCGCGGCGCGCGTTTGCGGAGCTGGACCCCGATGGCGACGGCGTAGCGCAGGCGGACGACATCGTGGCCTGCCTGCGCGCCAAGCTGCCGCCGTCCGAGGCGCGCGGCCCGGCCGCGGCGTTGCGTTGCAGTGTCTGCACGGTGCTGCAGGCGTTCGTGTCTGCAGCTGCAGCTAGCCACAGATTCGGCACCGCCGGCAGCTAACACGGGCGGCGGGATGGGCGCAGGTGGACGCGGCATTCCGGCACGCGATGCTAGAGGCGCACACGAGCGAGGCCAGCGCGCGCGACGGGCTGAGCTTCGAGCAGTTCATGGTTATGCTGCGCGCCGACTCGCGCGACTCGCTCGACCAGTACGACGACCGCATGGGCGGCTCCAGCCGCGGCGGTGCGCCCAGAGCCCCTGCCGGGGCCCTTGCCGGGCTGAGGGTAGAGCATCAGCCCCAGAGCCCTGCACTGGCTGGCATGCGCAGCACTAGGTGCAGCACATGTGGGCATTTGCGAGTGTCAAAAGTCGTATGTTTGCGCACTGTGCGGGGCTGGTACGACAGGCACGTGGCTGCAGATGCAAGCGGTGGCCCGAGGGGCAGGGTACATGTTTGCGCGGATGAGTGCCGTTTGTGTTCGAGCACCGTCGCCCATGCGGGGAAGATGCGACGTTGATGTCAGCTCAACGCCGGGTCATATAATGCTTGCGAGTTCTTTTCGCAAATGCTTCCTGTATGCAGGCATGCTCAGATGCGAGCAATTAAAGCCCAACTCTGCGCTCGGCCAGGCTCAGCGCATGGCGGTAGCCACAACGGCGGCAGCCTCCACGGCAGCTGCCACGGCTCGGGCCGCATGTCCGGGCTGCTGGCGGGCTCGCTCGACCGCTCGGTCGCGGGCGGAGACCACTTCTCGCGCCACCTGGACCCTGTCGTGGAGGCCTCATGATCTCGCGCGCTGCTGTGGGAGCGTGGCCAGGCGTGCTCGCTGCTGTGGGAGCATGGCCGGGCGCGCTCGCTTGAGAAGGTGGGGAGTCCTGGCCGCGCCGCCCGGACCTGTGCAGGCTGTGCAGGATCGTGCCAGCGCGGCTGCGCAGTAGCCGCTCTGGTGTCGGCGAGGGTGCTGATTGCATGAAGTGAGCCACAGAAATTATAAGCCAACCAAGGTACTATTGATGGTCATGCAAGTATGGAAGTTGCGCATTTAGACACAGGAGTAAGTGTAATGATTTTCAGCGATGCGTGCGAGCGGAGAACTTGTGATGTCTTTCATAGGCAGTCTCTTTTTGGCGAACCATGCTACTTTGTGGCAGTGCGATCTGTGAGTGCGTGCGAGGAGAGTGCGAGTACTGACTTTGGCATGCATAATGTTTGGATTTCGTATTACTCCATGCACAGCACTGCCAGCTCTCCGCAGCTTGGTGTTGCGAGGTAAGGATGTCTGTCACTTATGAAGTATTTTACCAAACGAAGTGGAAATGCGTTGGCAATAACAATAGCGTAGTTAAATGGATGCTAGCTAGAGTGACACAAGCAGTGCGCTTGCCGTAGTCAGAGCGTACATGCACGCATATGCAAGAGAGCATGCGTAAGCCCATCGTGGTGGGCTTGTCCGGTACCTGATGCTGAGTGGTACGTAAATGCGACTCCTTGGCCTGCATTCGTAGGTGGGCAAACTATATCGTCCGCTTGCTCGTTTTACATTACTGTGATGGTGACGCTGGCATGTGTCAAATGCGCTGACTTTGCGGACAATGACCTCAAGCACATATGTCAGCTTTGTCTAGGTGAGGTGTTGCACGGGCAATAGCATGTCATTTATGAGTGCTTGCGCTCACTGACAGCACTTCACAGACACTACCTCACTTCAGGCAAGCGCTGAGGAGGCCTTCGAGAGAGCTCTGTGCTGGTCAGGCTGTAGGCACGCATTTATGCATGATTCAGAGGGCGAGTAAGGTCCTGTTGAGGCCGCTTCCCCTTCCGCTTGCCTCGACGATGCAGCATGCCGACGAGTCAGCATGTCCTGCAGAAGCAAAGCCGAAGCAAAGCCACATGCTCTCCATACCGCATTTGACATAGCACAATTCACCCAGCCAGTGCTGCCCTCATCGCTTCACTCGTTTGTCTCTGCTCGCCACTGGCTGTGAGCAGCCATGACTTGCCCATCCCTCATCTGTGTGCTTAAAAGCAATAGGCCACGAGCGCGAGCGTTGCAGCAGCAGAAGCATTGTCAGCAACAGCTGCGCAAAGCACCCAACGCCATGCACTGCTGCTCCGTTTGCATGCAGGCGGCGCATCGGCATGTCAGCAGTGAGCAGCCCACCACCTGCATGCACGGGCGAGCATGTTTGTGCCAGCAAAGTCAAGCTCGGCGTCGCCATCAGGGCCAGCAAAGCAGCCTGCGCTGCAACCCGCACGCTCGCAGCTTTATGCCGCGCCGGCGCCGACAGGAGGCAGGGCAGCGTCGCCGTCCTTCACGCTAGCCTGGCAGCGCCATGAGCTTGGCTTCCACATCCGGCCGCCAGCGCAGCGGCGCGCAGCAAACCCAGGCCCAGGACCGCGCAAGCGCAGCGGGGCTGCGCCGCGCGCTGCAGCAGGGCGGGTCTGTGCGCAGCGAGTTGCTGGTCGCCAGGTCGTGCGTCGTCACATCTGCGCGCGCGCGCACCAGGGTGATGCAGCGGGTGTAACTGGTCGAGCGAGCAAGTGTGCTCCGGGCGGTGGTGGCGGGCACGCATGCTGGCGCACTGCCACATAGCTGCTCTGCCAGGAGCACAGCATTGGCCTCGACCAGCAGACAGCAGGGCGCAGGGCAAAGTGCCGTTGCATGAAAGGCGGACCAGGGCACGCATCACTGACAGGTGCTCAGCGCCGCACTTCAGCATGGGCGGGGGAGCAGGCAGGGCCGCACCGCACAGGATGGAGCAGAGGTGCGCGCATCCAAACAGCAGCATCAGCGCGGTGTAGGCGTACAGGATGTCCAGGAACAGCAGCACATACGTCTCAGCATGGTCCCACCCCACCCTGCAAGGCGAGTGCCCTCATGTAAGGTCTCCGCATGCGGCTCAGATGCCGGCAGGCCAGCAGCTGATGACGGCTGTCGGGCCACCAGGGCGTGCGCGCGTGGCGGGCGCGGCGCATGAGCATGGCCGGCAGGCAGCGGTGCGCCCGCGCGCCTGGGGAAGTTGCGCCGGTTGAGGCGCCAGGACGCGCCCGCCGCCAGCAGTATGCAGCCGGCCTGGCCGGCGAACAGCATGGCGGTGAAGAAGCGGTGGTTGTTCAGCCCCACGCACGAGCCGACCACCGCGCAGTGGTGGTCGAACCTCTCCTGCGCGCCGCGCAGCGGGCCGCTTAAGGCGCATGCCTTCCAGCAGCGCCAGAGCAAACCTGATGGACACCGGCGGCATCCCAGCGCACGCACACACACGTGAGTGACACGCTGCTGGCGCGCATACACCTATGCACGCCTGGCACACCTTCCTGTCTGGCGCACGCCTCATGCGCGCGCCCCCCTCTGCCGGGGCGCCCGCCGACAGTCGCCGCGTCACAGGCCGGCGGCGCGGGCGCGCGCCATGCAGTAGCCGCAGACGCTGCAGTGGCTCGCGCGCGGCGGCCGCCACAGGTGGCAGGTGCGGCAGTACTTGACCCAGCGGCCCTCCTCGTCCTGCCGCATCCACTGCTTCTTCCAGTCCTGGCGGTACTGCTCGCGCCCCTCCACCTCTAGCTCCGGGTCCTCCAGCGCCGCGATCAGCGGGTCTGCGCGCGGGCGCGGCCGGGTGAGGGTAGATTTAGGGTAGCACGCGGGCGAGGGTGGGTGAGGGCGCTCGGGGAGCGGGCGGCACGCGGCAGCGTTGCCGGCAGCAGCGCCGTGCGCGGCTGCAGACCGTGCATGCGTGCCAGCTGTGAAATGTGGTGCAGGTCGCGGGCAGCGTGAGCGGCAGCACCAGGCGGAGCGAGGCAGGCCAACACGGCAGCAGAGAGCGCTCCGGGCCAGGCAGTGCCAGGCACCTTTTATGGCGCTGGGAGGTATGACGCCCGGGTCTACATAGTGCGTCAGCGCTAGGAGGCCCAGCGTGGCCACGAGGAGCGCGGCCACCAGAGCCTGCACCCACCACGGCAGGCCCCGTACCCTGCAGGCAGCGCAGCGCTTGCAGGGCGCACAACGGGGTTCGCAACAAGTGATGCGGCAGGCAGAGAGGGCGTCAAGCGCAAGGGCGCACCCCACCGCAAAGCCCGACACTCCCATTAGCAGGATATAACCCGCCAAGACTGCGCCGCTTGGACCCATGTCAGAGCCTACAGTGACACAGGCCAGTGCACGGGCAGCAAGCAGGCAGCTCAGCAGGCAGTACGCTCTCAGCAGCCACTTGGCTTGACACACTATAAGCTGAGCGAGGGGATCTCAGCAAGTGCGCACACCCGCTGGGTAAAGCGCCTTGGACGACCGTGTCTTTGCATCGCCAGCCATTTGCTGCTCTACATCAGGGTCGTGTAGGCCTGACATTGCACACCGACAGCAGCGGCCTCTGCCTGCTTCTCAGAAGCTGGCCCCCATCCCACCTGTCACCAAGGCTGGCAAGTGCAGCTCTACATGCACCAGGCACTACGCTTCCAGCTCAGCATATACGCGGCTGGGTGGTTGCCTATCCGGGTAATCTCACACACTGCACACGCTCCTCTCACGTGCTCCTACAAGCTCCTAAACACACACGCTGATATGTGTGCAGCTTGTATGCTCGCTTAGTGCCAGATGACTTTTCTCGGTGCAGGTGCACAGCTAGCACATCCAGCACTTCAGCTGGGAGTTGGTTCTCTGCAGGGCTTGTGTTCACGAGCTCAGGCTGGAGGGAGGCAATCAACCACCTATCCCTGTGCAGGACGATGACTGCAGCACGCGTCCGCTTTGAGGCAGACAGCCTGATGGCGGCGGCGGAGACGCAGATTGTGCGCTTGGAGTATGCGCGCAGCCTGAGAGAGCCGTCCTGGGACGGTACGGGGCCCAGGCCTGTTCATGAGCGACTCACAGGCTGCGTGGGGGAGCGCACATGCGTGAGACAAGGGTCCCCGCCCTGCTCGCAGGCTACTGCGGGCTGGTCCCGGTGTGCGAGGACGAGTGCCGGGCCGACAACGTCTTTGTTCGCGCGGGCTGGAGCACCACGGGTACCAGCATGTATACCGCAGCGCCCAGCACGCCTGGTGCGCGACACGGCACAGGCGACTGCGCGTGGTAGCACGCCATGTCGTCGTTAGCGGGCCCATGCCCGTGTCATGCACGTCTCAAGGCTTGTGCTGGACTGTAAAGAGGTCCAGCGCCTGCTGGTACACGCCTGCGCCTGAGCTTCAGCACTCGCGCCTGCAGGCGCTGCCAGCGCGTCGAGCAGCTTTGGCGAGCCCCGCGCGAGGCCGGGGCACGCCGCCGCGGGGCACCGGCGCACGCTGTCTGCGGAGAGCTCCGGCCTGCCGCGCGCGCCCGTCCTCGCGCCGCCGTCAACCGGCGCGCGCGCGCAGCCGCGCCCGCCGGAGCGTCCCCACCCCCACGTCCCTGACGCGGCGGCCGGCGACGTGCGCACGCAGCTTGCGCACCCACTGCTGGCGCGGCTGGCGGCCGAGGAGGCGCGGCTGCGGGGCGACGCGGGGGCGTCCGGGCCAAGCGGGGCCCCGGCAGGACGGCCGCCCGACCTGCCCGCGGCGCGCCTGGCTGCGCTGGCGGACGAGGCTTTCCGCGCGG
>JAABUR0100005140.1_pt1 | contig 16876 bp, 20 predicted proteins | sample 5560091 | NCBI WGS metagenome assembly JAABUR01 (sample SAMN10711879, study PRJNA513375) | rock metagenome | isolation source: Antarctica rocks | place: Antarctica: Victoria Land, University Valley sud | reverse complement strand
TCTCGAAGATGGGCAATCCGATGTTGCGCTCCCTTCTCGTACTTGGCGCCACTTCGGTCCTGCGACATGTCAAGGGTAACGCCAGCGCGCCGCCGTGGCTGAGCGCGCTTCTGGCAAGGCGTCCCTTCAAGGTCGTCGCTGTCGCGCTGGCCAACAAGATGGCACGGATCATCTGGGCGCTCCTCACCAAGGGCGGAAAATATCGAACATCTGGGAAGACAAGCGAGGCTCACGCTTGAGCCGGCGGTCGACCAGGACGAACTGACCGGCGGTCTCGCCGGCCAGAGGCAAGGTGTAGTACCGATGATGAACCATTGGGACGAAATCCCGACGCAGGAGAGGCCATGCGCGACGATGCGCTCACAGCGCGTTTGATTGATTAGGCCACTTGTATCGGGGACTTCATCAAGCCCGGCGGTGTGATGCCGCGCTCAAAGGCCGGACATATGACCGCATCGTCCTCGATCGGGGCGTCGTCTGAAAAAGCGCTTGCCTGCGGGGCCGTTCCACATATGCCGCGCTGCACTTACGCCCGCTCCCGCATAGGGCGGGGGCGAAAACGGGCTTAATCCAGCGGCGCCACAGTATCCCCGTTCGTGCTGTCATTTATGGCAGGACGGGGGGCGGAAACAGGGCTTAGATGAAGAAGAGGGAACAGCTTTCCAGTAAGGGCGGCGTAGACGAGTCGCATGTTGATAAGGTGCTGATGGGCTACTACATACCTCGCCTCAAGCTCTGCTACTGCCGCAATGCTTTCTGGGCTGTTATCTGCAACTTGCATTTGGCTGGGAGCATCTGACGGGCGAGCACGATCTTCTCGGCCGAGATCGCCAATGGGAGACGGGATGGACGCCTTTACGGTGTTTGGCGCGACTCGCCCCATATGATCGCTGTTTGTCAAGACTGATGCGGTACTGTCCAACAGGCCCGCTCCCTCTCTCTTTGGCGGCTCGCGGGAAGCAACCGGGACGGATCGCGGCGGAAGCACCTCGGTTACCGGCGCGTCCAGAAGCATCGGCCGAGGGACCGGAAGGGGTACGCTCGCCAGGACGCGCGTGGGTCGGGGAACAGGGAGAGGCACGCTCGCCAGGGCATGTATGGCAAGAGGCCGCGGCGGAAGGTCAGACTCCTTTGTCGGACCCTCATCGACCCTAGCCGTCACGCCGGAAGAGGGCGGCAAGGGGTCGGCTTGTTTCCGCTTGATCAGGACAGCCTTTCTGTTCAGCACAGTGGGTGAGACGGGCTGGTCTGGCGTTCTGGAGTTCGTGTCTACTGTGCGAGGCTGTTCGACAATCGGGTCTGTCCGTTCCTCGACATAATGCGATCCGAGCCAAGCTCGGCAGAGGTCGTTGCAAGGAAGCGGCTTACGATCATCGGCATAAGCACCCCCAGCTCGCGCATGAGGAGCCATCCCAACGGACACGAGCGGCACTCCAGCAAGAGCGACACATAGCTGTGCTACGACTTTGCGTGTTATCGTTCTCATAAGCGCGTACCTTCGACTCTAGAGAACGCCTCCGACGACAGAGCGTGGACGGTCTCGCGTTTGCGCGGCCATTCACCCCGCACCCGTCTCGAGCAGGGGTAATTGGCTTTCCTCGCATCGGTGACCAGAGGCGGCGACTAAATGTTACCCCGCCACGGTGATGAGCCCCGGCGGTGCCCCGCCCGGCAGGATCGGGGGGAACTGTCGCGCCGTTCACGATCGGCGCGACACTCGGCACTCCACCCCGAGGCACAAGAACATTCCGGGTTCGCAGGGCGGCGCCAACGAGGCCGTAGTCTTCGGCAAGATTGCTGGCGCTGGACGGGAGGCCGGGGGACGAAGCCGATTTCGATGCTGGGCGAGAAGATCGACGCCCTGTCCGTGAGCGGAAGCCTTTGAAGCCGCTCAGGGAAGGCCACGGCAGGGAATTCAGGTTAACGCTCAGGGCCCGCCCCGACTCCGCGGTCAATCCACCGCGGGGGCCACGCGCCGATCGTGGCCCTAACCTCGGCAAACGCCATGCCGGCCCGCGGTCGGCGGCGCGCCAAGGCTCCTCCCGGTTCCGCCGGCGGGGCGCCCATCTTCGGAGCATCTATGAACAAGCCCGCCACCAAACCCTCGACGCCCGCGCCGGCTCCGCGCCGCATCCCGATCCGGGTGGTGAGTCGGGCCGCGATCGAGCGCCTAGTCGCGAGCTTCAACGCGAGTACCGTCCATGCCGAGTGAATCCCGAAACGGCCGATGGTTCTGTGACATCATGGCGGCGGAGGTGGGAATGATGGTGGTGGCGGGGTGAGGTACGGCGATCCTTCTATTCCGGGCCGGTGGCATCGGGCACTTTGTCCGCGTCCATGGCTGCCTTGAATGCAGCGCGTGCTTCCTCTACCTCTTTGTCGAGAGGGTCTTGACCCATCCCGAAAGCGGCTAAGACGGTTTTGAACCACGCCGTCATGATGGCGAACATCGAACTAACCAAGTGTGCGGCCCATCGTGTCGCAGGTTCTGATCCCTAGCAAATGCGATGCCATACAATTAACCAATGCGTCATATGCGTCCGCAGCAAGGGGTGCGCTGCCGTGCTCGCCGCAGACCTAATCCGAAACGGTGCATGGGTCGGCATCAGGCGCGCGGCCGACACCGTGTGCGACGAACTCGACGAACTCGCCATGGTCATCACGGGCAACCGGGACGCGCTCCTGGACCCGCTGCATAAGACGCCGTAACCAAAGGCGTCATGCGTGTCGGGCATGACACGCCGAGCCTAGGGCGGAACAGAACGTCGCATCCGTTGTAGATCGGGTCGGCGCCGTACATGATTCGTTCACAGCCTCCCGCTTAACGAACGCGCGGTTTGCCGGGAGGCTATCATCAACGACAAGGTCGCCCGGAGGCGACCACAAGCACACGGCCATAGCCCGCTACGCCATCAAGCGGATTGCCTTGGTGTTGGAAGGTCGATTGAAGGACGAGTAAGGCTTCATGTTTTTCTACAGCTATTTTTCCGACCGCGGTCGCGCCCTCCTGGCGGACGAACTGAACGTGAACGACCCCTTTGCCCTATCCCCCGCGGAGATCATCGAACGTATCCTGATGGCCGGCTACACGCCCGCCGTGGGATGGCCGAGTTCGGAGCCGTGGCCTCAGACCGGCACCGTCACGGAGGTCCGCAGGGACGGGTCGAGCTTCCTGGTGGCCGTGTCACGGGATGAGGAGATGACAGGGCTCCAGGAGGCGCGCTACAGCGGTTACGACCGGGAGGAATGACGGCGGCGGGGTAGCCCATGTGCGGACGGTTCACAAAGCGGTACACCTGGAGCGACGTCCTTTATGCAATGGTTAATCCTTTACGAAATCACTTTGGTACAATCCGATATTCGAAGAAGTGCAGGTTTAATTCAGAGGTGGCTAAACACAGTAGAACAGCACGGCTCTTGCCGGTCGCCGTCATGCGCGCCCGGACTTAGTTGAGCAGACGAGCCTTTTGGAGTGACTATGGTCATAATTCTCATCCGGCGTTTCGTAAAACAGAACCGGGAGCAAGAGTTTTTGGCGTCGTACAAGGCGCAGAAACCAGTTGGCAACCCAGCCTTCAAAGGCGAAACTCTCACTAGAGTTAACAGCGAAGATAATCTTCCGCCGGGGCTTACAACTTTTCCCTTGAATGAGCCTGAGTGCATAACGTATTTGAACGTCGCGCAATGGACGTCTTGGGACGCGTTCGCCCAGCAATTTGACATGACCACATCGACCGTCTTCGACCCCGCAATCGAAACGCAACCGCGACAGCGGGTGGCTCTCAACGTCGTGGCCTCATCGATCTTACATTAGGAGGCTGGCCCACGCGGCGGTAAGATACGATGATAGCCGAAGCACGGGACGATGGCCAAGCTTCGACCATCGTGGAACGGTGGCGAGCGTGGGGTAAGGCGGCTCTCAGCGGGATAGACTGCCGGCGGACCTCGCAACACACTCGACCTATGGCTCGTCTCCGCATCGTCCTCACGGCCGTTCTGGCGAAGGACCGATCTAACCCTCGCAGAACACAATAGGAACAGGGTCGTTCAAGCTTGCGCGAGGCTTGTGGCTCGGCCTCGCTTTGTTCCGGGCATTCGTGGGGCGGGGCGCACGGCGCTCGATTGGTCAAGATAGGCCGCAAACTGATTGCGACCGGAGGTGCTGCAGCCGGCGGCGGAAAGCGCGTTGCAGGAATGGACCGTGGACCGACGCGTGAACCGCACAGGGGAGGGTGACGACGATCCGACGATCGCGGAGGCGGTGGGGATGATGGGGTGATCTCTCGAACGCCGCCCCGACTCGCGGCAGTATCCCTTCATGAACTCGACGCCGATTGCCCCGTTTCGGGCTCGACAAATCGGACCTCGCATTCAAGCCCCAACTGCTTCGCCCAGCCCGCGACCGTGCCGATCGTCGGGTTGCCCGTGCCGGCCAGCACCTCGTAGAGGAACGGGGTCGAACAGCCGATCAGCTTCGCGAAATCCGTCTTCGTGGGGGCACCTCAAGGTTTGTTACACGAACAGCGGTAGGGCGAACACTTGAAGAACGCGGCGACTGTCGGTCTACCGCTCGATCGGCTTACGCCACCTTGGTCATGTGCTCTGCACCAAGGTTGAGTGGTCTGAACCCGTCCTCGCCGCCGCGGTTGGTCGCGTTCTGCCAGAGATAATCGCCTGTCAGGCTGATGTGCCGCCAACCGAGCGGCGCCACATGCGCGAGCAGATCGTCGGACGCGGGCTCGCCCGATCGACGCAGGTGCTCAACGGCGCGGCCCATGTAGAGCGTGTTCCAATACACGATGGCGGCCGTCACGAGATTGAGCCCGGAGGCTTTCAGCGCCTGGTTCTCGAACGTTCGATCGCGCAACCGGCCCTGTTTGTGCACGAACACGGCTTGCGCGAGATAGTGTCGGGCCTCGCCCTTGTTCAGCCCGGCCTGGCACTGCTGCCGGAGCGCGCGCGATTCCAACCAGTCGAGCGTGAACAGCGCCCGCTCGATGCGGCCCACCTCCTGGAGTGCGAAGTCGAGACGATTCTGGCGGCGGTGCGCGGCCAGCTTCTTCAGCATGACGGACGGCAGCACGGCGTGCGCCTTAATAGAAGCGGCCAGCCGGACGATCTCGCCCCAGCTCTCCCGGATTACCGCCGTGTTGATTGGCCGGCCGATGAGTGGCGCCAGCGAGGGGTAGTGACCCTGGCCCTCGAACGTGCCGAGCTTGCGGTCGGCGAGGTCGCGCAGGCGTGGCACGAATCGGAATCCGAGCAGGTGCGCCAGGCTGAACACATGGTCGGAGCTGCCGCCGGTGTCGGCGTAATGGGTGGTCGGCTCGATGCCGGTGCCGTGCGCGACCAGTCCGTCGAGGACGTAAGGCGCCTCCGCCGCGGTTGCCGAGATCAGCCGGGCGTGGAACGGCGCGTAGGTGTCGGCGACGTGGGTATAGATTTTCTGCCCGGGCTCCGAGCCGTAATGCACGTTGACGCTGCCCGCCGAGCCGCGACGACCGCTCCTGAAGAATTGCCCGTCCGAGCTCGACGTGGTGCCGTCGCCCCATAGTCGGGCGAGCGGCAGTGCGGCCTGTGCGTCGACAAGAGGTCGTAAAGCCCCTGCGTAGTTCTCCTCAGACAAGTACCAGCCGTGGGTCCAGGCGAGCTGGGCGTAGGTGACGCCCTGGCTAGCATTGGCCATGCGCTCGATCCCAAGATTGGTCGCGTCCGCCAAGATGGCCGCGAGCAGCGCTTTTGGATCGGGGTGGGTCCGCCCGGACCGCAGTTCGGGGAACGCCGACGTGAAGCCGGTGCGCCTCGCCACCTCGGCCAGAAGCTCGGTAATGCGGACCTTCGGCATGAGCCGGTCGACGAGCGCATCGAGCCGGTCGGCCGCGGTCGGGGTGGTCGCCGCGAGAGGGGCTACGCGCAGTTCGTTGCCCTTCAATTCGACGCCATCGAGCGTGCCCCGCTTCAGCGCGTTCCCGAACCGGCGCAGCCTCCAGTCGAGCAGCTTGGCGCGTCCGTCGAGGTAGCGGTCCACGTCCGTGTCGAACGGCAGGTCGGCCGCGATCACCGCGGCGTCGGGGCGAGGCAGCAGGTACGCGTCGAACCGCTGGTGGTCACGGGTGCCCTCGACCCAGAGATCGCCAGAGCCGAGCCGCTCGCGCATCATGGCTACGGTCGCGGTCTCATAGCGTCTCCGGTCGATGCTCCCGCCCTCGGTAATTGCGACTTTCCAGCTCTTCGGGAACGGCATGGGCGCGTCGACCGGCACCTCGCGTTTGCCGGTCGCGTTCAGCTTGCGCACGAGCTTGACGGCCGCGAGCACGCCGTCGCGCGTTCCTGCAGCCTTGAATTGGAACGCGTCGAGAAAGGCGGGCGCATAGCGGCGCAGCGTCATGTATTTGTCGGACGCTCTTACCAGGGGCTCGTCGCGGGCGAGGTCGGCGAGCGCGGACACTTCATCCGCTACCCCCATTAGCCGAGCCCAGCCGACGCCTGTCTCAAGCGCAGCCCAAGGATCGAGCCCGTCCTCGCGCGCGACGCGGAGCGTGCCGATCGTCGACCCGAACAGCCGCATGAGGCGGCCCACGTCCTTGGTGGTCGCCTCATAGCGCCGTTTTTGTGAGGCACGCGCTTTGGCGAACAGAAGCCCGGTCTGCTTGCCGAACATCTCGATCGCCGCGTCGGCGAGCCGGGCTTCCAAGTCGATCATGGCGGCGGCCAAGGTCGCCCGCCTGCGACGGAGCGAGTAGTCGGAAAGCAGGAACGCCGGCGCGACCGCTCCCTCGCGCAAGAGCTGGCGGAACCTGCGCTCGTGGATGCGCTCGGCGACACCGGCGACGATGCCGATGCCGCGGACATAGGACAGCCGCGCAAGGATGCCGGCGAGGTTGCGGGCGGACGGGCTGTCGCCGGTGTCGCGTAGCCAGGCGAGCGGAGTGACACCATGTGTCCGATCGATAACGAGTAGCGCGTCCAAGGCGGCGACATGCTCCGGCGTGAGCGCGTCCACGACGGCGTCGGCGGCGAGCTTGCGTGCCCTTGCCCTCCCTGCGATCCCGATCCGCTCGATACGGGCTGGTGCCGGTAGAACGATGCGGCTTGCGCGAAGGTCGTCAACGATCGCGATCGCTATGGTCATGCCGCGCTCGGTTCCGCTCGCCGCCTCGGTCGCGACATCGAGTGCGTGGCCCACGTCGCTGGGCTCGAAGCCGCGCAGGCCGAGGCACTTCATCGCCTCCCAGGCGTGCTCGAGCCTGGTCTGGGGGCGGTGCGCATATTCGGCGACCGCGCTGGTCTCTAGGTCGAGCTGATCCGCTATATGCCGGACCAACAAGTCGGGCACAATCTCGTCGTGTCGCAACCCGAAACCCGGGTGCTGCAGCAGCGCCAGGTGGAGCGCGAAGCCGAGTCGGTTGGCGTCGCCGCGCTTCGCCTCGATCAGCGCCCGGTCTTCCAGCAAGATTGTGTAGAATTTTGCGAGCGAGGCGCGGCCGAGAGGTACGCCGAACAGCGCTCGGCGCTCATCTCCCGTCAGAAGGTCGCGTCGGGCCATGCGACTCACCCCCAAGCGACAGCGTAGCGCGGCGGCGTCCAGGGCGCGAGGTGTCGCGCAACTTACAAGTTTCGCAACAGGCTCAGCCCGCACGTACTTCGCGAGTGTGGCTGCTGTCGCGAAAGTCGGTTGCTAAACTCAGGCTTTCCAATACACATTCGCGACATGCTGATTGGTTATGCGCGCGTCTCCACCGACGACCAGGACCTCTCTCTCCAGCGTGCGGCGTTGAGGGAGGCAGGCTGCCGCCGCACGTTCGAGGAGAAGGTGTCGGGCGCCAAGCGCGACCGGCCCGAGCTCGCTCGGCTGATCGAGCAGCTCCGCGACGAGGACGTGGTGGTTGTCACCCGGCTCGATCGGCTGGCGCGCTCGACCAAGGACCTGCTCGATCTCGCCGAGAAGCTGAACGAGGCGGGCGCTGGCCTGCGCTCGCTCGCCGAGCCTTGGGCGGACACGACTTCGCCCGCGGGCCGGATGGTGCTCACCGTGTTCGCGGGCATCGCCGAGTTCGAGCGCGCCCTCATTCATCAACGCACCAGCAGCGGGCGCATCGCCGCTAAGGCGCGTGGGGTCCGGTTCGGACGCCCCTCGAAGCTTAACCCAGAGCAGATCGCGCTCGGTCAGCGGCTCGTCGGCGAGGGGACGTCGGTGCGTGAGGCGGCCAAGCTCCTCAAATGCCATCATGCCACGCTCTACCGAGCGCTCGATGCGCCGATCGACGGGCCTTGACATCGTTCGCCAAGCGTTCCGCTTGCCGCTGTCCCTGTAACAAACCTTGAAGTGCCCCCTAAGGGGCTGGCGCAGCATGAATTTCGACACCAGCATGCTCGCCAGCAGGTTCATCGGAAGAACAGGTACTTGACCAGCCCGGCGGCGAGCAGCACCAGGACGATGGCCGCGAGCAGGCCGATGACGCCCATGCCCCACATCATCGCGCCCATGCCGCCGGCGCCCATCATCCCGTGCATCATGGGTCAGCTTTTCATCGCGAGGGCTTCCTGCCGCCAGGCCCACGGGCTCGAACGCGAACGGCGGGTATCCCAGCATCTCGCGGCACCGCGCGAGCGCGTCGGCCCATGTTCAGGACCGCGCAGCGGTAGTTATGCCGTCCTGGAGCTCCTCCGACAGCCGGTGCCCCTCGCGGCAGTCAGGGAGCCGGAGCAGGCCTGATCGTGATGGAGCAGCGCTGCTCCTTCCCGGCTTTCTGCGCGGAATCGAAGCAGGTTTTGAGTTGGCCATCGGTAGCACGCACCATCGTGTAATCCGCGACGAAGCCATTCCACTTCTCCGGGTTGGCCCGGCTCATGAGGCCCATGCCGGCATTCCAACGATCCTCGCCGAGCGCCGAGGCCGCCAGACTGTCCGGCAGGTTGCCGAACGGCAGGAAGCGGGCGAGCGGGAACACGAGCAACGAAAATGCCAGCAAGCCCACCGCGGCGCCGATCGCGGCGGTGCGGATGATCCAAGCCCGCTGCTCCTCGCCCGTGCGGGTATGGCCTTTCGCTCCGTGCAGGGCGTGCGCGGCGTCGAGCACCTCGCGTGTGGCCCGCTCGAGGTCGCCCCGGGCGGGACGCAGGCTTGCGTCGTAGACGCGGGCGATCTCCCGTCGTGCCACTTCGGCCGGTACCGCCACGCCCATGTGCGTCTCGAGCGCCTCGATGCGAGACGCGATCGCGTCGAGGCTCTTGGCAAGGGCGCCGAGCGTCGGGCTGTAGTCCGGGGCATGGTTCTCCCGCAGCACCGGCTCGATGGCCTCGACAGCGTGGCGCAGGCTCGTGATGTCGGCCCGAAGGCCCTCGAACGCCCGGGTCGCGTCGTCGAGCCCCTCCCCCTCGGCATCATCGGCCATTAAGGGCGACCATCACCGGCTTAGGCCCTGACCCCGGCCGAGCCGCATCGCTTCGCGCTCGGATTGGGCTTCCACGACGCGGCTGAGCCGCGAGCCGTGCTCGATGCCAAGTTCCTCTCGTCGCAACTTCATCATGCTCTCGGCTTGCGGATCACGCTTGATCTCGCCGGCGAGCGCGCGCATCGCTCGCTTCGCATCGTCTTCGCCCTTCCCGTACCGGTCGGCGTCATGGGCCTGCTCCAGCTTGCCCCAGCGTTCGACGTAGCGCTCGGCCCGCAAGCCAGGATCTTCTCGGACCTTGCGCTCGCGGTCGATCGCCGCCGTCAGCGCGGCCCGGTTTTCGCCCCCGCTGGCCGCAAGCCCGGGGTTCCGCTCGAGCGCGCCGCGCAAGTCCTGCCCGACCTGGCGGTCGGTCGCGTCGAGCCGCTCCCCGGCTTGCTGCAAGGCGAGCTCCTGGTGGGGCAGTACGGGCAATCGTGCCGCCCGCATCCGCTCCGCGTCGGCGAAGGCGCGCGCGTAGCCCTCCACGGCCTGCTTCAGCCCTCCCGATTGCTGCTCCGACGCCGGAGCCGCCCTGCCCTGCTCCTGGCCGATCCTGAGGCCGGCGAAAGGGCTTCGTCGGGCCTCGGCCTGGGCCTGCCCCTCAGCGTCGTCCCGAACCCGTTCCTGTCCGCGATCCGCGCCACCCCCCAACTTGAGGCCCGAGAACATGCCCCGTTGCGGCCTTTCGCGAGCGGCAGCTCGCTCGGCTGTCGCCACCTCCGCTGTTGGGCGCTCGACCGACGGAATGAGGATCTCCGAACGCGGGATGATTCCACGCCGCTCGGCGAAGCCGGCCACCTGATCCAAACCGCCTGCCCCGAGTTCGTAGTCGAGCGTCGTGTCCTTCGTCCGCTCCCGGCCAAGACTCCAGGCGAGGTCTTTGCCGTCACGGAAATCATCGCGGCCGTAATGCAGCGACACGCCGGCACGGTGGCGCGTCAAGGCCACGTAGGCCGCGTGACGGTCCATGTGCGGCGTCGCCAGGACGTGTGCCCGGTCGACCGTGACGCCCTGTGCTTTGTGCACGGTCGCGGCATAACCGTGGTCGACATGGGCGAAATCCTTGAGATCGAAAGCAACCTCGCGGCGATCGGCCCCATCGAGCCGTACCGCCATGCCAGTATCCCCTACCCGCTCCACGATCCCGAGCGTGCCGTTCTTCACACCCAGGCCGCGTTCGTTGCGCAGGAACATGATCCGGTCGCCCGCCGCAAAGGCCCGCTCGCCACGCTCCGTGCTGACCGAGCGATCCTCGCCAAGCACGCCGGCCTCGCGCATCCGCGCCCGCGCAAGCTCGTTCAACTCGCGCACATCGGCCCGCGTATAGGCCAGGATGACCGAGCTTTGTTCGGGTGCCGCCTGCCGCGCCGCATCCCATCCCGCCACCACGGCGTTGCGCGCCTCGGCCCGCGTCGCATGCGCTTCGACCATGCCGGCCTCGGCGTAGCGCGCGATTGCCTCCGCGGTGCGGCCCGTCGCCAGTTCCTTGGTGGCGGCGCGCTGCCAGTCTTCACGCTGCCGGCGCACCGTCGTGATCTCGGCCGCGCCATGCCGCTCGGCCAGCGCCCGGAACGCCGCCCCGGCCTCGATCGCCTGCAGCTGCTCCGGATCCCCGACCAGGACCAGCTTGGCGCCGGTCTCGGCGGCGCGCCACATCACGCGCTCCATTTGCCGCGAGCCCACCATCCCGGCCTCGTCGATCACCAGCACGTCGCGCGACGTCAGCTCATCACGCCCCTGCCCCCAGGCATGTTCGAGCGAGGCGATCGTGCGTGAGCCGATGCCCGATCCCGCTTCGAGGTTCTCGGCCGCGATGCCCGACAGCGTCGCACCGCGGACAGTGTAGCCCGACGCTTCCCAGGCTTCTCGCGCCGCTCCGAGCATGGTCGACTTGCCCGTGCCGGCGTAGCCCACCACGAGCGCCAGGTCCTTGTTGGCCGTCACGTGCCGGAACGCCGCTTCCTGCTCGTCACCGAGTCCCCGCGCATGCAGGACGGTGACCTGGATGGCGGCCGAAACCCGATGCTGCCTCCGCTCCGCCAGGGCAACGGACGTGTCCGCCATCCGGGCCTCCGTCGCGATCATCTCGCGCGTGCTGAAGCGCTCGTGCCCGCGGCCGTCTTCGCCGAGATGGACGACCTCGGGCGAGGCCTCGACGGCCCTCATGACAAGCGCAAACTGGTCCGCCCCGTCCGAATGCCGATGCGCCAGTCGCGCCAGATCGTGCTTGGTGAAGGTCGAGTGCTGATGCGTGAGTGCCCGAAGCGCGATGTCCGGCTCGGCCGCGATCCGCTCACCATTGCGCCGGGCGATAACCCGGTGTTCGTCGGCCCGCTCCGCGCCTTCGCCGCGCTCCTCGCGCCGCGCCCCGGCCGGCCCGATCTTGCCCTGCGGCTCGAGTGCGATCCCTTGAGCATTCAGACTGCGATGGTCGATCGCCGCGTCGATGCCGAGCTCGGCCAGGCGCCCGTTGACGTGCTCGCCCCAGCGCTCGCGCCAGCCCACGAGCTCGTCCGTCCCGTTCCACTCGCGCACCTTCTTGCCGAATCCATCCGACCCGACTGTCCGCATGGTCAGCATCACATGGGCGTGCGGCTTCGCCGTCCCGTCCGCCGCATGATCCCAATGCACGTTGAGGTCCGCCACCATGCCACGCTCGACGAACTCGCGATCCACGAAGTCGCGGGCGAGCGCGATACCATCCTCGCGCCCCATCTCCCGCGGGATCGCGAACTCCACCTCGCGCGCCAGCTGCGCGTCCTTGCGCTTCTCGGTTGCCTCGACCTCGTTCCAAAGCGTCGCGCGATCACGGAGGCGATCCGGCGCTCCCTCCGGCAGCAGGATCTCCGAATGCACGACGCCTGTCTTCGCCGTGAAATCGTGCGCACGCTCCAGCCGCTCATCCTGCAGCTCGGAAGCCGAACGATACGCTGCCGCCGCCACCGCGCTGCGCCCGGTAGCGCGGGAGATCACCTTGGCCGAGAAGTGGTAGATCGCCATGAGGACGCCGCCGACTCACACCATCACAAGGGTACTCGCTCCAAGAACTCGATCCTGTTGCCGAACACGTCCGTGACGTAGACGCGGTCGTAGCCCTCCAGCGGCATGTCATGCGTAACTGAACGTCCGCGCCTCTCCAGCACTTCGACGAGTCTGCCCAACCCTTCGACCAGAAAAGCTGGATGCGCCTTGCGCGCCGGCACGAACTCGCTCTCGACGCCGAGGTGCACCCTCACGCATTCCGCCTCGAACCAGGCACCGCCACGCTTGGCGAGCTCTGCTGGCTTTACCACTTCAGTGAGACCGAGCAGGCCGTTGTAGAAGGCGCGAGCCTTTTCCTCCTCGCCGGCCGGCATGACGGGTTGCACGTGGTCGATGGCGACGATGCGCATGTCGATGCTCCTCGGTTATGAGCCAGTCCTTGATCTCGAATCAGACATGAGCGCGATCGCGCCAACCCAAGAAGGCCAGCAATGCTGACCCTCGTCAAGAGCACGTCGCAAAGCGACGTATAAGCGCGCATTCACCTCACAAGCTCGGATCATGACGAGTATCGCACAGCGGGACGGAGTTCGACCCTTGGGTTCTTGCCCGCACCTCGGGGAACGATATCGCGGCGTAATCCGGAACCCGGCATGGAAAACGTTGACGAGAGCAATGCCAGTGCGTCACGATCGTCTGTACCAGGTCGTCGCTCGGCTGCTTCACGCTTATGAGAGACGCGATACGCTGGCCCAGGAAAGTGCCGAGGCGGAACGAGAGATGGAAGTGGTACCTGCGGAAGGCTTGCACGACATCGGCATGGAAAGCTGACGATATGCCTCGACAGAACATCGCCTCGGGCTCGCCGTTCGAGCCCGTCTACGGCTACTCGCGCGCCGTACGTATCGGTAATCAGGTTCATGTCTCCGGTACCACCGCACAGCGGCCGCATCTTGACGGCGACACTTACCAGCAGACCCTCGGCGCTCTCGGCATAATCCGCACCGCGCTCGCAGAGGCCGACGCTGCAATTGAGGATGTGGTCCGTACCGTGGTCTACGTCACTGACATTGCTGATGCAGCGCTCGTCGCGCGGGCGCATCGCGAGACGTTCGGACACATCATGCCGGCCAGCACCCTGGTGCAGGTGGCGGCCCTGCTCCAGCTGAACATGCGGGTCGAAGTCGAAGCCTACGCCGTCATCGACGAGGGGGAGGAATAATGCGCAAGCCGCGCGACATCGACGCCGAGCTGAAAGTCCTCGGGGAGAGGCAGAAGCTGCTCCGATCCAAGCGCACCACCCAACTCGGCGAACTCGTCGCGGCGACCGGAGCCGACCTTCTCGGTGCCGAGTTGCTCGCCGGCATCTTGCTCGACGCGATCGAGAAGGCAAAGGCAGATCCGAGCGCCAAGGAGGCGTGGCAGCGGCGGGGCGAGGCCTTCTTTCGCCGCCAACGTCGCAAGGAGGCGAACAACACCGGCGACGCTGCTCAGGGATTTGGCGTCGACCACGACGGCGCTACGCCTCTCAGTGGCGACGACCAGGCGGGCTGAGGCGGTACGCGCCCGCATGGACACGCGCGATTGGGCCCAAGCACGACGCGAGCGGACCCGTCACCTCATCGAGCTCGGCGGCCTCGTCACCAAGTCCGGGCTGCCGGAGCTGATCGCCCCGCTCGAGCCCGACGACCGAGCCGTGATCCTCGGCGCCCTCCTCGAAATCGCGGACGCATTGCGCGAACCGGCCGATGCTTCGTACAGCCGCACCCGCGTCGCGCGCTGGCGCGACCGCGGGCGGTCCGTCCTACGGGCCGGTACGGCGATCGGCGCGTGAAGGCTTGCACTACGCCGCCGGGTAAGCGACCGACCGCGGAGAGTAAGGCATGGAGGCTGTCGGCATGGCGCCGATCGGAGAAGCGAGATGACGATCTACACACGCGAGCTGTATCGAGGCGACACCAGCCCGGCGAACACGGCCGGAGACGCTTGGAGCCTCGTGTTCGACGAAGAAGTCAGGACGTTGCGCGTTGAGCATGAGCGGGGGCATGGTGCCGGAGGGTCGAACGCCAGGATGCGCAGCGTTGCCAGCACCTACGATCTCGAGGATTTCCTGTCGCGGACCCATGACGACGATCCCGACGCGCGCGTCGCCAAGCAGCGGTTGATCGGGATGCTGAAAGAGCTGTTCGAGCGCGGAGGCGTCACCACGTGATCCGGGTCTGGGGATCGTTCATCCTTGCCACCGCCCTCTCCTACTGGACGGTCGGCTTCTTGGGGCTACGCGTCTTCCGCGACGTCCTGCGCTGGTCTTTCCACGATGCCGATCAGGCCGCTTTCGTCGCCTTCCTGATCGGCACGCCCCTGCTCTGGCCGGTCATCTGGTTCGCAGGTCGCCTGCTGTTCGGGGGCCTGGGCGGGTCCGCCATGAGCGAAAGCGTAAGCCGGCAACCCTCCCGGTGACGAGATTGGCTCCCGCGTCGCTTCAACCCTGGAGACAGTGGATCCGATGCCTGTCATTCATGCCCTGCGCAACCTTCTCAATGCCGCTCTACGCGATCCGCTCTGGGCTTTGGGCGCCCTGATCATGGCCCCGTTCCGGGCCGGCAGGTACCTGATCCAGACTGCTTTCGTGCTGGTGGTTTTCGCTCTGGTTTTGATCCTCGTCGTCGAATTCGCCATCAACGCGGTCGGCATGAGGAACACGGCCCTGCACGCCGCCGCAAACGTCGTTGTCCTGGGCATCTTAGCCGCCCTGCTCTACCGCATCGTCAGCCAGCCCCTCTTGACACATTTCGGCAATCTCGACGCCGAGACCCACGGCACCGCCCGCTTCGCCACACCGGTCGAGGTCGCTCCGCTCATGCGCGAGAACGCGGGGTTGCTGATCGGCCGCGACCCGAAGAGCGGCAAGCTCTTGCGCTACGAGGGACCCGCTCATCTTCTCACCATGGCGCCGACCCGCACCGGAAAGGGCGTCGGCACGATCATCCCGAACCTGCTCGACGCACCCCGCTCCGTTGTTTGCGTCGACCCCAAGGGCGAGAACGCCCGTATCACGGCCCGCCGTCGTCGGCGCTTCGGCCCCGTCCATATCCTCGATCCTTTCGGGCTGACGGACCAGCCCTCGGCCGCCTTCAATCCACTCGACGGTCTCGATGCCGAGGACGTCGACGCGGCCGAAGACGCCGCGACCCTGGCTGACGCACTCGTGTTCGATGCGCCGGGCGAAGCCGGCGAAGCGCATTGGAACGAGGAAGCCAAGGCGTTGATCGCTGGCCTCATCCTCTTCGTCACGGCCGAGGAGGAACCCTACCGGCGCCACCTCGGAACCCTGCGTGAAAACCTCACCCTGGCGCCGGACGCCTTCCGCGACCTCCTCAAGACCATGCAGGCCAGCCGCGCCGCGGGCGGGCTCGCGGCGCGCGCCGCCAACCGCCACCTCGGCAAGGCTGACCGCGAGGCCGCGGGCGTGCTCTCCGCCGCTCAGCGGCACACGCATTTCCTCGACAGTCCCCGCATGACGCAGGTGCTGGCCCGCTCGGATTTCAGCTTCGCGGATCTCAAGCTCGGCACCGCTACCGTGTTCCTGGTTCTGCCACCCGATCGGCTGGGCGCCTATTCGCGCTGGCTCCGCCTCATGGTGGGCCACAGCCTTCAGGACCTTGCTCGATCCGCCAGCTCCCACGCCATTGTCCCTGCACCATCTGTACCCAGAGCCGCTGCCAGTCCGGTGCTCTACCTGCTCGACGAATTCGCCGCCTTGGGCCACTTGGCGCCGGTCGAGCGCGCCATGGGGCTGATGGCCGGTTACGGAATCCAACTCTGGCCCATCCTTCAGGACGTGCATCAACTGCGCGCCACCTATGGCGCGCGAGCCGGCACGTTCCTGTCCAATGCCGGCGTCCTACAGGTTTTCGGTGTCAACGACCACGACAGCGCCCGCCTGGTCTCAGACCTCCTCGGCCAGGAAACCGTCGTCTTCCAGACCATGAGCCGTGCCCTTGACGCAGAGGCGACCGGAATCACCTACGGCGAGCAGCACGTCGGGCGGCAGGTGCTCACACCCGATGAGGTCCGCAATCTGCCGCAAACCAGAGAGCTGTTGTTCATCGCCGGACAACGGCCGATCCTCGCCCAAAAACTCCAGTATTATGCCGACCGCGAGTTCGCTGGCTCATTCGATCCGGCGTGAGCCTTCACTGAGGCAAGAGGCTTCTACCCTGCCTCGAAGCAAATGGACGGGCAATGGTTTCTCGTCGCGTCGATCGAGATCAACGGGTCTGCTCCGTTGCAGGGCAGCTGCTGGCGGCCGTTCTTCGCCAAGAACTGCACGACTCTGGCCTGACGAAAATTGCTTTCAGCCGAAAGATCGGGGTGACGACGCAGTTTCTCGATCCGATGCTGGCGGGCTCCGGGAACCCGTCGCTGATCACGCTCGACACAATCATGAGAGCCCT
>JAABUR0100005138.1_pt1 | contig 16879 bp, 30 predicted proteins | sample 5560091 | NCBI WGS metagenome assembly JAABUR01 (sample SAMN10711879, study PRJNA513375) | rock metagenome | isolation source: Antarctica rocks | place: Antarctica: Victoria Land, University Valley sud | reverse complement strand
GCACGAGCCATGTGGCTTGGCCAGCATGCAGGAGAGGCGGCTGACGCTCAGCGGGGCGTGCCTGCGTCTTTGACGCGCCAGATTGCACCGGCGACTGCGGCCACGCGCCCGAACTGCTCGGGCCGGACATCGGGCTGCTCGCCGCGCGCCCCGCGGCCATGGCAAATTCTGGAGCGCTGTCAGCCGCGCACGCCGCGCTGCACGTGCGCGCTCACGCGCGCTGGCGACGGCGTCGAGCTGGCTAGCTTGCTGGGCCTGTGGCGCTCCCAGGTCCTAGCCTGCAAGGCTGTGGTGCCGCGCCCGCGGCGAGCTGCACAGACGTCCTGGCTGTAGGGGCAGCTCCGGGCCGACGCGCTCTCAGGCGCGCGCACGAGGCACACATGGGGCACCGAGCTCAGCCGCCTCCATGTCACGCCCGGAGCCTCCGAGAGGCCGCGCGCCGCGCTTGCTGCGCAGACAGGGGGGTCCCAGCGCCGCACGCCGCTGCCGCCTGGCGCGCGCGCCTTTGCGGCGGAAGGGGGCCGCGCGGCACAAGCTGTTGCAGGCCGACCGCTAGCAGACCGCGGGCCACGCTCCTCCCTGCTGCGGCGTGTGCTCGCGGCGGCCCCCGGAGGAGAGGCAAAGCTGCGCTGTCCTCGGCTGGCTACCAGCGGGTGCGCTGGCCGCAGCTCAACTTGCGGGGCGGGACTCTGCTCGAGGGCGGCGCTGGCGCTGCGCGTCAGCCGTTAGAGGAGCCACACTTGCACCGCGGTTGCCCCTCACAGCATCCGTATCGAGCGCAGGCCGTCCAGACGCAGCAGCGTGCAAGCAGGTGTCAACCAGTGCGTGCCACCTGCGCAGCAATTGCCACATCAGCTAGAAAAAAACCTTCTGCTACCGTGCCAGCAACAAGGCGCGTGCGCTCGCTCCCCTTCACGCTAACGGGAAGGTCAATCTGTCACGCGCTTGGAAAGCTCGTTCAATCCAAGCATCCAAGCAAGGAGTGCTTCGGCAGTCCGGCCAGGCCAGGCGCACCGGGATGCAGATGATCACACTGTCAGAGTGGTTCCTGGTGCAAAGCCAGCAAGCTACGCTCACAGTTCCCAGGTCAGTGCACCACCAGCAACGTCCGCGACAATCTTTCTGTGTGCTCTCAGGCAGCTCCAGTCCCGCACTTCCCAGTGCTTGCGCCCAAGGGGCACAGCCCTGGGTGGCAAGGCCATTGCACCCTTGTATTAGGTAATCATCATCCGGCCCGGCTGCTTCCCCAGGCCCCAGGCATTCCTCAGCTCCCCACTCCCGCCTCTGTCTCGCATACCGACAGTTGGGTGGTGACCGGCCGTGGCTGACTCAAGCACTGGAGAAGAGTTGGGCGCTGCCTCGCGTGTTGCAGAGCTGACTGCAGAGTCGGGCGGCCGCGACATGACAAGCGTGTCAGAGCTGGGCACCCTCAACCTGAGCACACTGCAGAGCTTCCCGCTCGAGGGAAATGATGCCCTGGATGTCGACCTCGCCAGCGTCTTTCCCGAGACTGGTGCGCGCTGCGCGCACCGGTGGCTGCGCAGGAGCGCGGGCGACGCGCGAGCGGGGGTTTTTGGCATGGCGCCTGACAGTCACTGGGGGCTGGCCGACACTGAGGTCTGCCCCAACATGTCTCCCTCTGCGGGCGCGCAGCAAACGGCGAGGAGTTCGTACCAGTCGAGAGCTTTTTCCAGGCGTACGTAGATGCGCTGTCAGACCCGCCGCAGGTGCCAGCAAGAGAGGTTCCGGGTGCGCCCTTCGCCATGCTTGTGCGCATTGACCTGCTGCTGCCTCGCGGTCTGCTGCACAGCTCTGCGTTAATGCTCACGCAGTACCTCGACCGGGCGCAGGCATAGGGACGCTGCTGCCTGGGGACGTGTACATGCATTCCGGGTGCGCAAGTCCCGCGTGCTTGCCCACCCCCCGTGCCAGGGCCACGTCTGTGATCCAGCTATAGCGTCCACTTCCGACCAGCACTGTACCAGGTGGGTTTAGCGCTGGACGCCGAGGGGCGCTGCATTGCTGCCTGCGCCTGGTCGACAGAAACGGCCGCGCATATGGTTACGCCAACAGTGGGTGCCGACGCCCCCTGGCCTGGTGCGCTCAGGACGCAGGAGGCCAATGGCTTGCCGCAGATGCGGGGCGGCGGCATGGCGCCCATGGCCGGCGTGGAGCTGGGCGCGGCAGGCACATCGCCGAGCGCCGCGCCCAACGTGGTCACCAGCGGCTTTGACCTCCGCGGGCCCAGCGGCTCGCAGGCGCGCACCACACATCCTGTTGTAGAGCTGTAAAACAAAGCTGGCGGCGTGCGACGTGGCGGTGCAGCGGTGTCTGGCACGTGCCCGAAGCGCGCTCGCGTGCCCGCGAGCCACTGCGCAGGCCGTTCCCTGGACGGCAGCGAGGAGCGTGCGCTGAATGCGACTTGAGCACAGCGAGCCGTCATGCGCTGAGCGCCGTGCTGGCCAACAGCTGAGAGGTTCAGCGGCCGCGACGCGGCTCCGGCACGAGCTGGTTGATTGGCGCACGAGCAGCAGCGCGGGCATTACGCCTGGCGGCAACGACGTGACCTATGTAAGTGGCGGCTGCCGTTGAGGTGGCGCTGGCAGCAAGGGGCGTGCCGGCGCGGGGCAGGGCTCGGGGACGAGCTGGCGGCAGCTGGTGCGCGCGAGCCACAGCGAGGGCGACGACTCGGGCGGCGGCGAGGAGGACGTGCTGGACGCCGGCGCGATGGACGGCGCCGGCGCGGCGCCGACGCGCGGCGGCCGGGCGCGCACCGGCGTGCGGCAGGACACCAAGACCAAGCGAAACGCGAAGCAGCAGGCGCAGAACAAGCAGGCGCGCGGCCGGCGCCGCGCGCTGATTGCACTCAAGCGCATCCCCGCAGGGCGGCGCGCCGGGCGCAAATCAAGCAGGAGGAGGGACAGCGAGGAGTAGCTCCGTTGGCGCCCCCTCCGTGCGCGAGCGCAAACCTTTCTGACATACCACATGCCTTGCGATTGCCACAGCGCACGTCCTGTAGCACCACCGCAGCTGGGCTTGGTGGAAGGACGTATACTCCCTGGGGGGAGCCTTCCCTGCCGCGGTGTGCCAACGCAGCGGCGGATGCGGGTGCGGCGCTGCCAGGCACTCTGGCCTGATGCGGGGCCTCGTGGCGGCGGCGCGCGCAGGCGCAGCAGCGTTACCGCGAGCGGCGCAAGCAGCGCTTCATCGAGCTGGAGGCCACGCTGGACAGCATGAGCGCGCGCTTGGCGCAGCTGCAGGGCGTGCAGCAGCAGAACCAGGCGCTGCAGGAGCAGATGGGGGAGCTGGGCGCGCTGCTGCGCGCCAAGGAGGCGGAGCTCGCGCGCGTGCACTCGCAGCTCGCGGCGTCGTCAGAGGGCGGCAGCGCCGACACGCCGCTTGCGTTCCAGGACGGCACTGGGGAGGCGCGTATGAATCGAGTTCAGGCGCTGGTCTGTGTTAACCGGCCTGAGCTGCTCATAGGGCTGTGACGGCATCTGCTTGTTGTGGACGTCTGCCCCGCTTGCATACAGCAAAAGCAAGGGTCTTGCGGGAATGTCGCCGCCACCATGCAACTGTTTGCCATTTGCCGTTGAGCAGTCAAAGACCAGCGCACTCACGCTCAAGTGGCGAGTCTGACGCCTGTGCTTGCGACCCGCTGCGCGCAGATTGACAGCGTGCTGGAGCCCGCGGCGGAGGCCAAGCAGCGCAAGCGGCAGGCGACCGAGGCGGAGATTGCGGCGTACATGCGCGACCGCACCGAGAACGTCGCGCGCGTGCGCGCCTTCGTGGAGCAGCACAACCTGCGCGCGGCGGACCCGCTCGGTGCGCAGCATAGGGGCCAAGCCCGCGGGGTTCATACGGGATTCTGCTGGCATGGTGCGCCGCGCGCGCGGCGTGTGGTGACATCATGCAGGGGCCGGCAAGCCTGTGCAGGCAAGTCCAAGCTGTCAAAGCCATTTTTGCTTGTGAGCTGCCATGTTCACTTGGGCGCGCTCGTCGTTGTGCTGTGCTGACCGGCGCGGGTGTGCGCGGCCAGGCAACGGCGTGCCCGCGGACATGGTGGCAAGCGTGAAGCAGCTGGTGTCGGTGTCCAACGGCATGTGCCAGCGCGCGATGCGCGCCGAGGGCGTCAAGGTGCGGCCGCGGGACGCGCGTGGGCCTGGAAGTCAATTGTCGTGTGGCATGCTGTGCGTGGTGGAGCGCGCGCGGGACTGCGGGGCTGGGCTCCACGCGGGTCAGGCAGAGCAGAGGCTGTGGCCGCCGCCGGTACCGGGAGCTCTGCCCAGCATGGCAGGCTAGAGCCAGTGCACATGGTGACCCTCACAGAGGCCGTGCCGCAGAGATGCTGCCTGTGAAGGATAGGCATGCGTGGGTGCTGCAGCTGTGTACTCTGTCATGCGCGTGCACTGGCAAGCTAGAGTCCGCAGTGCTATCAATGGCAGCAGTGTATGGCAGGAGTTGCCTGTGCGTGCCCGTCTCTCCTCTGCAGCAAGACGCCGGGTGCGCGCAAAACTTTTCAATTCATCAAATGTATGCGGGACTGCGGTGCAGGTGCTGGCGCTGATGAGCAAGGACCTGACGCACATGACGCGCATCGAGTGCCACAAGCTGCGCGCCAAGTGGACGCACATCCTGGGCGTGCTGCGCCTCAACGGCGCGCAGAGCCGGCAGCTGGTCGAGCTGCGCAAGAGCCACCTGGCCAACCTGCGCGTGCTGTACGAGGACCGCCAGCGCCTCAACATGCAGGCGCGGCGCACACGATGCGGCGGAACTTCAAGGCCTGCTTTGCGGCGCTTCGGCCGCATGCGCAATGCGTGTCTTTTTCCAATGGCGCAGAGCGCGTGGCTGCTGTGAAGTGCGGCAACTGCTGTGCCTCGATAGGCTGCGCGCAGCGCTGATGCCGCCTGTTTGGCTCTGTGCCATTATGTCGGTCTGTACGCACTGCAATCCCGATGACTGCGGCCTTGCAGGGCCGAGGGGGCCGCGGCTGAGGTGCGGCGGCGCGCGCAGGCCATGGGCCTCATGCTGCCGTCGCAGCGCGAGGACGCGCCGGACGACCCGGTCGCCGCCAAGCTGGAGTGCATGACGCTGAACGGTGCGCGCGCGGCCGCCCTGCTGCGCGCTCCGCCTGGCTAATAGGGTATAGGGTATAGGGTTAGGGATGACTGCCGGTGCAGAGTGCCGCTGTGCACGATGCAACGCTGAGCACATCATGTGCAGGGCTCTGCCGTGCTGCGTTGGGAGGCAGGCGCTGCCAGTGGTCAGGAAAGAGAGGGCGTTGAAGGCATCTGCATGGTGCAAGCTACCAGTTTAAAGGGATCCAGCTGAGTTGTCTGAGTTGTTCCTGTGTAGCTGAGGATGCCACTGCGGCGCAGGGTACATGCACTGCGCGCGCACGCACGTACGGCTGGACGAGGTGCTGGACAGCATCCGGGACAACCTGCGCCGCGAGCAAAAGACCGTGATGGAGCTCAACTGTGCGCAGCCCTGCTTTACTTTTTCCGCAACCAGGCGTGTGGAATGCAGAGCTTATGGGGACGTGCAAAGGCGGGCTGGTCACTTGCGCATACGAGGTGGTAAGGCTGACCGGCGGCTTCGCATGGTGCCACGCAAATCGGCGCTGGACGAGTACGTGCCCATCTGCTGCTGACGCGCAGTCTTGGCAATGCGCAGGTGTCACGCTGAACCGCGTGCTGTCGCCCATCCAGGCTGCGCTGTTCGTGGTTGAGGTGCGCCTGCGTCCAGGAAGCAGGCCTGCGCCCGTGCTACGGACCGTGCTTGCGCATCTTGCCATGCTCTGTGCCTGAGGAGTTGAAGTGGCTGAAGCTCTGTTGCTTCTGATCCGCCCCGTAGCATACTTTCCAACCCGGCAACCAGGACTGCTGTAGCCTCAGCTTGGCCATCTAGCGCTGGGCATGTCGTGTGTGTGTCGCATTGCACAACTGCAACACCCCTCCGCAAGGGCTGCAAGGGCCGCCTTCTTTTTTTGCCACTTAACTCGCCCTGCCCTTGCGCTTACATGCCCTTGGGAAGGCATGCAATGCCCTTGGAAGGCATGCCGTTGGGAAGGCATGCTGGGCTGTGGCGTCTGCCTCGTGGCTGCCGTGCTGAAGACCTGCCGATGGGCGCACCTCACCCTAGCCCGCTCCTGCGCAGGCGTACCCGGGGCACTGCGACTGCCTCGCGCTCGCCAACATCCAGGCCTCGCTGATGAACATCGCGGACGCAAACCCGCTGCACCATTGCGACGGCTACCCGGACACCAAGCCTAATCTGGCGGACATGCGCGTGCCCTCCGACAAGTCCGACACCGTCCCGGTCAGCCTCCAGGCGCTGCACGCGAGCCTCTCGTAGCGTGGCCACATGTGGGTACGGGTAGGTTTAGCCTGTGACCCCTGGCTCATGCCCGGCAGCGCACGCTCACATGCACCGGCAGGCACAAGGCCATGCAAGCGGCTGGCAAGGGAGCAGCACTGTAACCACGCGCGCTCGAGCCTTTGCTTTTGCTTGCTTTGTTAGACCTGCACATACCTATGTGACTACATCTTTCTCTTGCACTCTCTGCTTGCCACTTGGCATGTTGCGCAGCAGCCTGCAGCCAGCCGAGCAGGCTTGGGCAGCGCATCGATAGCTACTCCGACTCAGCGCACAGAACGGAAGCGATTATGGGGCTTCAAGGCGGGCCAATCAGATGACAGGTCTCATGGTGATGATGCGAATGTCATGCCAGCCCAAGGTGTTTTGCATTTTTTTCGGGGATCACTTCATGTGGTGGCCTGCCTTGCAGAGTGCGCTGCGTCCATCGGCTGGTGGCCAGCGCCCTGCTTTGCCCAGGTGCTGCATCAGCAAGTTGCCTGTCGCGTCAACCAGCAGCACGCACCCCTGAGGCACCTGTGTAGTCAAGCTGCGCTGTCGCGGTGCCAGACAAGGTGGTGTGAAGGTGTGCCGGGCACGCGGGTTTTGTAGGTTCATGCACCAACGTGTGGAGGAAAGGGACACTGACAGGAAGCTCCGCAGCGAAGGGCCTCTACGCTATTATAGATCTCCTGGTCGCTGGTGTGAGGCTTGTGGCCACGAGTTGATTTGAGCAGACAACCTGTTGAAAGGCCTTGTGTTAGGCTCCCTTGAGCCCGTTTTCCCAAACTTGCTGGTGAGAAATGCAAGCTTGGCATGGCGACAGCACTGCACCTGTGGCAGGGGACTGTGTGTGGACCGTTTGTCTGTTGCTGTAGCATATCTAGTACTGGTGTGCTCCAGTCCGTCCTGTTTGTGTTTTCGAGGAGTTGTGAGGATGTGAGGGTGGTAAGTTTTCCGGGTGCCAACCTCTTTTTATGCATGTTACCGTGTTGCAACTGTGTAGTGGCACGCGTTCCATTTCTGCCCTCCATTTCTGCCCTGCTGGCAAACAGCTCTGAGCAGGCCATGTAAAGAAGCAACGGAGGCAGTGCAGGCCCTGACCAATATTCAGTGGGTGCCATGTGTGTGTCCTCAGTAGACCACCCGCCGGGGGGGATTGCATTTAGTTTGTCCACCCATGATGCTAACCTGCCCTACGCATGCAATACGCGCTCGCTGGAAGTGCAGGTGCACAAACCACAGTGCCGCAAGAACACTCTCAGTCTTCAGGCCCCAATTAGGCCCCAATTACAAGCACAGGCTAGAGAGCATGCGCCTCAGAACGGGATAGCACTAGTGCGGTAGCGGCATCAGCCAGGCCGCTCTCTTTGCATGATCACCTGTATTTGGCCCAAATTTCTCGACTTCAAGCAGCTGTTGGCATTGGCGCACAGAGCGCATTTCTGGATGCACACAGTGGTCCAGCGCTTGCTGCACATGTAATAATATCACATGTTCAGCAATAAAATGATGTATGTCAGTGATGCACAGGTAAGCTACAGTGCAGCGCTACCCATCACCTTCACGTGCTTAAACATGCTCACGCACTGTACATGCTGATGCGCTCATGCGCCCGAGACTCTGTGCGGGACACAGCCGTTGTGCTTACCTTCTACACACACGCACATAATGCACAAAGAACCCCACTCGCATGTATGGGAGCAGTGCACCAGCTTCTGTGCAGATGCTTTCACAAGAGAGTGCTGACCACCGTAACCAGATCGATCAGACACATCAAGTGTCAATACGTAAATATTTGATTTGCACGGTTCAGTGCATGAGGTCACCTGGACACAATTCGGCCTTGTACCAAAGCAGCTGCCGCGCCATCATTATATGCATGCGCGCTCACGCGCGCGCTGCTGAGTCGCCTCTGGCCTCGTGCTGCGTGCGCAAGTCGGAAATGTCTCTGGCGCACGCGCGCAGGAAGCTCGCCGCAGCAAGCAGGAACAGACCGCCCTAAGCGCAGCCCGGCTCCAGGACCGCGTGCCCCCCGTCAATACGCATCGCACACAGCACACCTCTGCATGCCAGGCATTTGCTTGAGCTTGCAGAGCTTTTATGGCTGCATCATTGCGACTTGCGCAGCACAGCCTTGCACAAGACAGTCCGCCTCCCTTGTTTCTCCTTGCATGCGTCAGAGTGTGAGGAGCCTGACATGGTCTTAGGGTCAACCTTCAGTGCATGAATCACAATTTGCTTTGTTTGCGTGACAAGACTGGGAAATGTCACGCAAGGAGACCAGAGCAGGCAGCACATTGGCGCGTGCTGGAAACCCTTCACCTGCACACATCCAAGCTCCAGGCACGCTGCAGCCCAGCTCTGGCAGCAAGTGCGGAGCGTGGGCAACCGTATGGAGCACTCGCGCACTCAGCAGGGCACTAGCTGTATCAGGCACAGGCGCTCCGCGCGGAGGTTCACCGGCACCCCGCACGATGTTTCAAACTCCCAACGGTAGCTGTAGCGTTGTTGGTGCCTGGCCACCACACGCAGGAAGTACTCCAACGGCTCCTCTGCACGGCTGCGCCGGCTTATAAGCCCGCACATGTGCCAGTCAGGCTCCAGTAGGGCGCCGCAACAAGCAAGCGAAGGTGGCAGGCGGCCTCTTGTTCTGTACTCTTTGACTGGATACAGTTGCGTTGCGTGTGTCCACGTGCAGAGTGGTTCAGGGGGCGTGGCAGGGGGCAAGCGACCGAGCTGAATTAGCAGGCGAGAGCTAGTGCGCTACCAGGTCAAGGAGCTCCTCATCGGCGGGGAAGCTCCGCACATTATCGGCATTTTCTCTTGCAAAGGCCTGGACCTTGCGCAGCTATTCCACCGCACCGGCCTCGTCCTCGGTTGCGACACTGGGCTGTTTTTTTGCAGGGGTCCAAGTACGGCGCAAAGTCAGTGCCTGCAGTCTGCGCAGCATTCCTGTTGACTCAGTGAGGCAGAAGCCAAAGCGAGTTTGAGTCAGTGAGGCAGAAACCAAAGCGACTCAAGGACCTGGAAGAACCCCGAGCCACCTCGGATAGGACAGACAGAAGATAATAATAATAAAGACAAAAGTGCGCACGTCCCGTCATCTTGCAAGCAGTGCTGCAGGCAACCGCACGATGCAGTAAGTCATGCAGGCACTAAACGCTGCGAGCGTTCCTGCAGCAAACGCGTGCGGCAATGGGCGGCGCCAACACACACGCCCGCACAGGTGAGCCTCACATACGTGCCGCTGGCTCTGACTGCAGCTCAAACGGCACTTGACAGCGCTTGCCGCCCAGCGCTACAGATAGCCTATTCACGCGTGGATGTTTCTCGCAGGTGCAGCTGCGCACGCTATCAGGAGCGACCTGTGCTGCTGCTTGGGAGCCGGGATTGCTGTGGGCGAGCTCGGGCCGGCGGTCACGCGGCCGCCACAGGGAGGAGCGCGCGCTGCCATGCAAGCGCCTCGGCCGCGGTGGCCGCGGAGGCGCCTGCCGCGGCGCCGGCGCCGGCGAGCCAAGCAGACCTGACCGCGTGTCACATGCCGGTCGAGGTCTGCCTGGTCGACACGCTGCCGCTGGCGGTGCGGCGCTGCGCCCGTGCGTGCGCTCGGGCTGCCCGCTTGCCTGGGTGGGGTAGGGGAGGGCAGGGCCCAGCCAGCAGCTCGCCGCCGACGGGCCAGCAGCGAGAGCTAGGCTGCGGCTGCCGTCGGCTGGCTCGCGGCCCGCCCGCCCCCCGACACCCGCCCGCTGAGCCAGGGGGGTGGGGCGCAGCTGGACTGGGGCGAGGCGCTGGAGCGGCTGGGCGAGGCTGTGCGGCGCGCGGAGCGCCGCCACGCGCACCGCGCGAGCGGGCTGCTGCGCATCGAGGTGCGGGGCCTGCTTCGCGGCCTGGCCTGCGGCTCGCCGCCGCATACCTGTAACAGCGGGGCCGCTGCCACGCGACACAGTCTGCTCCGCAGCTCGGCCGGCGCGGATCGCCTGTGGCGCACCGCGCAACTGCGACCGAGGCGCCGCTGCTATGTAGTTGTGCGAGCGCATGCGGCAGCGGCCAGGCAGGCGTCTCTGGGTAATGCTACACAATTGTGGACGCGCTCGACGCGACCGGCGTGGCGCGCAGGTGCCGCTGCCGCGCGGCGCGACCGCGCTGCAGTGGCTGGCGGGCCAGCCGGCGGCCGCGGCAGCGCTGCTGCCGCGCGTGTACTTCTCGCCGCGCCGCTCGTCGGCGCCCGACACCGCGGGCGGCGCAGCCGCCGCCGCCGGCGCATGTGCGGGCCCCTGCGTGCCCTGAAGACGGCAGGCCTGGAAGAGCTCGCGAGCGCGTGCCGTCCTGAGCCCCTGCAACCGTGTGGGCCTGCTGCAGCGAGCACCATGCCGCTCCCTGGGAGCTCGCTGTGTCCCAGCAGGTGCGGATTGGGGTGACGCCGAGCATACCTAGTGACAGGCGCTTCCGCGCGCAGCCGGCGCCGGAGCAGTGGCAGGCGTCGGGGCGGCGTGGCTGTGGCAGGGCAAGCCGGGGGCCGAGCTCGATGAGGTGCGCCTGCCCATGACTGTCAATGATGAAGACGACATGCTAGCATGAGTCTGGGAGGCAATGATGTGTGCTTCACTGCCTGCGCGCCCCATCAGCGTCCAGAACTTTGGGACTCAGCATGCTCCCACCCACGCGGCTTCGCCCCGCCCGCCGCGGCGGCGCTGCGCGGCAGGCGGTGGAGCAGCAGACCGTAAACCTTGGTGCCGCGTGGACGCAGGCGGTGGTGCGCAGCATCCAGGCGTTCCTGTCGGCGGGCGCGCCGCGCGTGCGCGCGCTGGGCGGCGCGCGCTTCGACCCGGCCGCCGCGCCGGCCGCCGAGTGGGCGCCCTTCGGCTCCTTCTGCCTGCTGCTGCCGCGCCTGGAGCTGCTGGAGGCGGCCACTTGCAGCCTGCTCGCGTGCACGCTGGCCTGGCGCCCTAAACCTGAAATGCACCCTCAGCACGTCGCGCCCCAGCCCGCAGCCGGGCGCGCGGGGTGGGGTGCGGCCGGCGAGGGGTCAGCGCCTGGGGCCAACTGCGCGGCTTCCGGGGAGGCCTGGGCGGGCGGCGGTGTGGGCGGCGGCGCGGCGGGCGCTGGTCCCGCGACGCTGGCGGAGGCGGCCGCGGCGGCGCTCGCGGCGCTCGCGGCTGCGCAGGCGCCCGCGCCGCCGTCGGCGCCCTCACTGCAGGTGCACCGGCCCCCTCCGCCGCATGGTCTGCCGCTGCCGGGACCCTGGCGGCTGTCCCGCGCTCCGTGTCTCAGATCTCTTCCTTGCCTGACGCCCTGTGCATGTGCATGTATGCATTTGCTGCACTCCCCGCTGGTGCCACCATGACAGGCACTGGTTGGCAGACAAGGCAGGGGGAATGTGTGATGTGTGTCAGATATAACCCTACCCTATCCTACTCTGTCAAGATAGCGAGCTCCTACGTGGCACCAGAGGCGCACGGGTGCTTGGAACGTGGTTGCGTGCGGACCGGCGCGGAGCGAAGCAGCCCCTGCTCGTCCCTCACCCCTGATGCCCGCCTCGGGCAAGCGCGCTTCTGCGTTGTGCGCGACGCCGACGCCTCGGCCTGTTTGCGCCAAAATAGGCGCGGCCGTGAGCCCGCGCGCGCCGCAGATCGCGCGTGAGAGCCTGGAGCACCAGCCAGACGAGGCCGGCTGGCGCGCGGCCATGCAGCCGCTGCACGACGCGCTTGCGCCCATTTCTGGCGCCGGCGCGCCCGGCGGCGGCGCGTCCGGCGGCGGCGCGCCGGCGAGCGGCGGCGCGGACGCGGCCATGGCGCGCGAGGAGTACCTGCTGGGCGGGCAGGAGGGCCTGGACGAGCTGCTGGCCGCGCTCGGCGGCGGCGGCGGCGGCGAGCTGGTGCGCGCCCCGGGTCCTCCTGCAGGGTTTTGCCCTGAACTTCAGACGTCACTGCAGCGCAGCAGTAGGAGCAGCTGAGAGCCGGTAGGGTCGCCGCCGCGCTTTACGGGTACAGCGTCGTGCTAGTGCGCACCCTGGAGCCTGTTGGAACCTGTTAGATCCTGCATGAGGAGCGTGTCTGATCGCCGAACAACTCCAGGCAGCCGCGCCGCCGTTACACACAGCATGTCAGGGCGCTCCGAGCAGCGCGAGCGCGCGCGGCGCGGCGAGCGGCGCGCGGCGAGCGGCGCGCGCGCGGCGCAGGCGCCCGGCGGCGGCCGCGGCGCGGGCGGCGCCCTGACCAAGGTGGTGCTGGCGCGCCGCAGCGACGTGCGCTTCCGCGGCCGCCTGGACCCGCTCGCGCTGCTGGCCACGCTGCAGGCGCGCGGCCTGACAGCACCACTTGTCACTCACGCGGGCCCCGCCAGCACGCACACCTTTAAATGCAGCGCATGCGGCAGCCCAGAGCTGCTTGGTCCAAAGGCGCTGTGCGGCCCAGAGACTATCAGGCACCAATGTGTCAGGCGCTTCTGTGCACGCGCTCGACGCCGTGCGCCTGTCAAACGAGCGGGGCGACACGAGCCTACCCTGCGGTGATGCGAGGGTAGGGTCGCCTCACCCTGAGCCCCACCGCGCGTGCGCGCAGGAGCGCGACCCGCGCGCGTACCAGGCATTCCTGCAGGTGCCCGGCGGCGCGGCGTTCCTAGCGTGCACGCCCGAACAGCTGTTCGCGCGCACCGGGCGCAGCGTGGCCAGCGAGGCCGTGGCCGCCACGCGCGCGCGCGGCCCGCCCGGTGCGCGGCGTGCGGCCTCATGTTTTGTCTGCACAAATTTCTGTGGCCCTCACCTTTGCACAGTGTGAGGGCGGCATGACAGTTCCTAATATCCCATGAGCAGTGGCCAAGTGCGCCGCCGTGCGCCACACAGAGCATGTATGCTCGCCCGCCGCGCGCATAACCCTACCCTATCGTTCCGCGCGCCGCAGGCGACGTGGAGGCCGACTTCTGGCTGGCCTTCGACCTGCTGCGCAGCGCCAAGGACCATGCTGAGTTCGCGGTCGTGCGCGACTGGGTGCACGGCGCGCTGTCGGCGCGCGCCCCGCCCGCCCCGCGTACCTTACACCATCTTCCTCGTTTTCTATGATTGAGTTATGTATTTTTGGTGGGATGGACCAGCACTTGAACGCCAGCCGGCTGGCGTGCTGGGAAGCTCTGCCGACGCTTGCGGCTCAGTGACACCCTGACCACAGAGCCTGCTCTGTGCCCGCAAAGCATGGCTTGTTGCCACAGGTGACTTCGAGCGGAAAAAAAAAAACATATGCAGCGTGCGTTCGCACCTGCCGGGCGTTCGCACAGCCTGGTGCACTGCAGCACCGCCGGCGCCCGCGGCGGCGCGACCTTAGCGCAAAAAGCCCGGCCGCTCGCGCACCCTATCTCCAACCGTGACGTGACCCCGCAGGGCCTGTGCGAGGAGGTGCGGCTGGAGCGCGAGAAGTCAGTGCTGAAGCAGGGCGCGGTGCAGCACCTGTACGCGCGCCTGGCGGGCACGCTGCGGCCGGGCGCCTGCGACGCGCAGCTCCTGGCGCGCGCGCGCCCGCCGCCCTGCTCCCCTCAGCCGGCGCACCGGCTGTCTTGCATGCCATGCGCGCAGTTGGAGGCAGCGGCGCAAAGCCCCTATAGCTTGCATGCTGCCGCTTCAATGCCGCCATGGCTCGGCACCCCGCTCGCCGCACCCATGGAGCGGCTCAGTAAGCCTACTTGTTTGTGTGCTCCGTGACTGATGAGGGCGCGCATGACCTGTGCGCATACGGCTCTGCACCCCAGGCTGGCAGTGTGCGAGCGCTAGGCCCAAACCTGGGGCCGCCCACAAGCTGCGGTCGCAGCCGTAAGGCTCTGTAGCTGGCTGCACAACGGCTTCACTGCTGTGTCACATCATGACAGGCCGAGCGGCCTCGCCCGCAGGCGGCGCTGCACCCGACGCCGGCGGTGTGCGGGCGCCCGCGCGACGCCGCGCGCGCCGAGCTGGCCGGGCGCGAGCCCTTCGACCGCGGCTTCTACGCCGGGCCCTTCGGCTGGATGTCCGGCGCGGCGGCCGAGTTCGCGGTCGCCATTCGCTCGGCGCTCGTGCATGCGCCGGACCCTAGCACAGACCCTAACCCTCAACTTGACTCGGAGTCTGCGCCCGCCCCGCGTAGCGCGGCTGCCCCAGCATGGCCAGCCAACGGCTCTGCATCGCACGGCGCCTGGCCTGCGCTCGACAGAGCCGCGCCTGCGCCGGACGCAGCAGCGGCGAGCCCGGGGATCCTGGGCAACGGCGCTGCCACGCTGGACGAGCGCCGGCGCAGCGGGCAGGCCGCCAGCACCAGCGCCCGCGGCGGGGGCTGGCGCGGCGCGGGGCCGGGGGCGGGACCGGCGCAGGCGGGCACGGTGTCACTGTTCGCCGGTGTGGGCCTCGTGCGCGGCTCCCTGGTGGAGGGCGAGTGGCAGGCGCGCCCGCGCGACGCGCTCTGCGCCTGTTGGGGCTGGCTGGGCAGCTGTACATTGTCTGCATGCGCAGGGGTGTGCCTCCTGCTGTGGCGTGCAGCAGACGCGCTCGATCTGGCAAAGCAAATTAAATTGTCATCTTCTTCCATACAATAGTTGGAATTCCAATCTAACCCAGTGATCCTCTTTACTTTTTACTGTGTCCTGTTCACGTGCAGCCAGTTCGACATGTGCGTCTAAGACGATCTGCCCTGTAGAGAAATGATTTCGCCAAGACCAAGGCTGAGGCTGCTCTTGCAGGAGCTGGAGCTGAAGATCCGCCAGTTCGAGACGCTGCTGCGCGCGCCGGCCGCGCTGGCGGACGCGCCCAACCTCAACGCGCTCTGGGCGGGCCTGCTCGTGGAGGAGCTCTGCCGCCAGGGCTGCTCGACGTTCTGCATTGCGCCGGGCGCGCCTCCGGCTGGGTTTAGGGTAGGACCCTAAGCGCAACAGGGCGCTGCGCGCGGCGTGCTGCGCTGCGCGACCTGATTGCGCAGGGCCCGGGGGTGCTCAGCATGCTCGGGCGCGCGCGCGGCGTGGCGCATGCTGCAGCGTGCAAGCTCTGGTGAAAGGCGGGGCGCGGTACGCTCATGTGGGCCATTAGCCTGCGCTTGCCTCTTTTGGCTGCTGGGAAACGAGGCTGGGTCGGTCAGGCATGTCTAGGGATACCAGGTACTGCGGGAACCCAACAGGGCAGGCTGGCAGCCGCGCGTCAGTGCCTGGCTGCTGACACAGGCCTGGCCGCGCACATGCCGCCCGCCCTCGCCCTGCAGAGAAGCTCACCCTAACCCCTCCCCCTGGTGCCTGGCAGGCTCGCGGTCCTCGCCGCTGGCGGCGGCGGTGGCGGCGCAGCCGCGCGCGCGCGTCGTGCCCTGCATCGACGAGCGCTCGCTCGCGTTCTGGGCGCTCGGCTTCGGCCGCGCGGCCGGGCGCCCGTGCGTCGTCATCACGTCGTCCGGCACAGCCGTTGCGAACCTGCTGCCGGCCGTCGTGGAGGCCTCGGCCGCCGGCGTGCCGCTGCTGCTACTCACAGCGGACCGGCCCGCCGAGCTGCGCGACACGGGCGCCAACCAGACCATTGACCAGGTGCAATGACAGGGTATTGCAGGGTTGCATGCGGCGGAGGCTGGAGTAGATCGGCTGAGTACGCCCTTTGGGTGCCTGCGGCGACATGGGTGGCGCTCAAGGCTGCATGGGAGGGAGGGACAGGAGTAGGCAAGCCCCTGCGTCTGCTCGTGACCGTCCAAGCCTTCTGAGCTGCTCAGCACCGGCGCCCATACAAGGCATGCCTCCGACTCGGCGCACTCCGCCCTGCATGGCAGCGCGCATCATGGGCTGCCGAGGAGGCAGGAAATGATGACACTACGAAGGTTGTGTGTCCAGCAAGAGTGGCCAGGCGGCTGCGGCGCCAGGCGGCGGCAGCACAGCCGCCCGCCTGGCCGCGCGGGCATGCGCGGCGAGCCCTCCGCCCCACCCGGCGCAGGTGAAGATCTTCGGCGGCTGCGCGCGCTGGGCGGCGGACCTGGGGCCGCCAGACCCCGGCGTGCCCGCGCGCGCGGCGCTGGCGGCCGCGGGGGAGGCCGTGCGCCGCGCGACCGGCGCCGCCGCGGGCCCCGTGCACCTCAACCTGCAGTTCCGCGAGCCGCTCGCGCCGCTGCGCGCGGCGTGGCCAGCCTCCGCGCTGCGGGTACGGGGTCGATTGAGCGGAAACATGCATGTAGTGCTTGACGCACGTCAGGTCGCGCATGAGCAGCCCTACTTCGCTTATGGCCTGGACCACATCATCAGCTGTTCCACGTCATCCTCATCGTGCTGTTTCAGCAAGCCGCTCCTAGCAGTTGGGCCGCCAGTGGCGCTGCTGATGAGGGTGTTCAGTACGAGAGTGTGCGTTTGCTGCAAACTATTGTTTGAGCTCGCTTTGCAACAAATAACGAACATCATCGCCAGGCATCACACACCCGAACGCGGCAGGGCACGGAGCGGTGGGAGGCGTCGCGGCAGCCGTACACCGCGCACGCCGTGCCGCCGGCCGGCGCGCCCGCCAGCCCCGGCCGCAGGCGCGGCAGCGCGGCCCAGAGGTCCG
>JAABUR0100005137.1_pt1 | contig 16879 bp, 12 predicted proteins | sample 5560091 | NCBI WGS metagenome assembly JAABUR01 (sample SAMN10711879, study PRJNA513375) | rock metagenome | isolation source: Antarctica rocks | place: Antarctica: Victoria Land, University Valley sud | reverse complement strand
TACGGGTGTTGCTAAGTTCTACGCTCATCAGCTTGAACTCCTTGTCATACTGTTTTCTTGTTTTTGACATCTTGTTAAGTTATAAAAATCCCTTAACTTAATGTCCAATCAAAGGTAGCAACTCCAAGTCCTGATTTTCATCCAATAAAAGTCGTAGACAATCTTTAACTTGCTTATAATTAGTTTCTGCTAATTGCTCGAGCATTTTCTTGAAATATTTTGCCGAAAAAGTGCTAAAACTTAAATAATTAGGTGTGATTGTTAATGCATCCAAGGCTTCATCCTTTATTGCATAACCGCCCTTCTCTTTTGCTGCTATAGAAATAAAATGTTTGATCTTCCCTTTCTCAAAAGCTTCAATACTGTCTTTCAGTTCAAGCATTATTGTCCTTGGACTTTTAACTCGAACCCTGTAAGAGTCCATTGTACCCCGATACAGTATTTCAATGCTTCTTTCTATAAAGTACTTTTGTGGTATAGTAAGGACGGAGGATTTATGGTATATAATTTGCACAGCTAAATTTATAAATTACAAACAGGGCTTGTTTGTTAACAAAAGTAATACTTACATTTGTTACTGACTAAACAGAAAAGTTTTCCTTTAGGAAATTTAAGATAAAGAAGGAAGACAGAAAATAACTGGACTGGATTTTATCCGCATTATTTTGCTGCTTCCTTAGGTATTAGCAAAGGGCATTCAATCAATTGAATGCCCTTTCTTCGTTAAAAGCATTTTGGATGTTTATTACTTTTAAATTTTACTTCAATAACTAGAAATTAATCATTAAGTATTTCTTATAAAATATAAATCAAGTCCACTTAATACGGCGGTAACCCCTGCTTGGGCATAAACAAAATTCACTAGCTTACGCAGATGCCCTAAAATTCTTGGGGATCTTTACTGCTACCAGGCAGTGCGGCTGTAGCTATGGAAATCGCTCTTGCAAAGTAAGCGGTTGAGCGGAAGTGTATGAGCGAAGCATCTCTCTCAATTCTTTACTGACCTAAGAAGTTTATCTTAGATCATGATTTGGCCTGATTTTATCACAACGGTTGCCGTTACCGGTTCAGAACAGTTATTTCAATTGGTTCTAGAAGAAAAGTTTTACAAGCCGTTAAGCGAAAAGGGCTTTCCTGTAAGTCTAATTGCGATTGAGAAAAATAATATTATTCCTCCTGGCGGATTTTTATATTTCCCTTCGTGGATCAATTTCTATTTGACAGAAGACTTTGTTATAAGCGAGTATAATACAACATCAGATTTTTACAAACAGCTTGCAACCAAACTGGAAGATATTTTAAAAATGATTGGCAGAAAGGAAGACCGACCGACATTGGAAACAATGAGGGCGGCCACATACTCCTTTTTTTACAAAGGAAATGACGGGAAGATATTGCTGTTCCAGCTAAATAATGATGTGAGCGAAGTCTTAATGTCAAGGTTCAAAAAATTCCTCGATTTTATTTCAGATCTATTGGCAGCAAAAGCACCTGATGTCGAGAATGCCATCAATAAAAGCTTTTCTTATAACTACATCATTTATTATGTAGGTTATGTGAATGATTCCTGGAGAATTGTAGACCCTTTACTATTTGTGGCAGACCAAATTAACTCGGAATACCGACAACGTGCAGATTTAAGAGCTCATAAACCGGATATCATTTTGCAAGAAGATAACTTGAACCGGCGGCATACGTTTGGCGATAATTGGGTGTTAGAATTTGACGGGCTTTCTACATTTTTGGATCGACCCAATGATATCGGGTTATATTCGAGCATTTGTGAAAGAAATCTTTTGGCAGCAAGAAAGTTCTACGATGATACAATTCTGATAAGGCACCAGTATTACACCGGTAACTTTCCCATACCAGAACAGCAGAGAGAGTATTTTGACTATTTTGAACTCATTACAACTGCCCTGATCTTTGCCTATAGTTCAATTGAAGCTTTTATAAATAATTTTATTCCAGACAATTACACATTCACCAAACCGAATGGCACTAAAGTGATGGATAAAAATCATATTGAGCGTTATTTTTCATTGACAGATAAGCTGAAAAATATCTTCTCGGATATATATATCGAACGCCAAATCCAGAGCAGGAAACATGGTGGAAAAGCTTAGCCGACCTACAAGAATTAAGAGATCAGACCATTCACACCAAACAACATTATTCGCAAACCCGGTACTCTAAATTACTGAGCCGGGACATTTTTGATACCATACAAATCTATAAGGTTATCATTGCGTACTATGGTAAATATATTTTAGAAAAAGACAGAAACCTCATTAACGACTTTCCTTATAATTTTGGTTTCGACCAGGTATACCCGGCCTTGATGACTGACCGCACTTATAAAGACATATACAACAGTCTTCACAACCCGTCGAAGCCCTTGTAGATAGGTCCGTGTTTCTGACTTGAAAACCATATTTATGACCAGAAAAAACTCCCTGATTGAGCTTTACGACCACTTAAAAAAGTTCCATTTGTCCGACGGGCTGTATGTGATCGGTGCCGTGAACGCGGCACTGAAATATGGCACCCTTAAACCGGACAGAAAAAATATTCCGGACTGGATATGGGGTTGGTTACAGGCTAGGGGAAGAAGTGAGCAGGATAGGCGATCGTTATCTATTGTGCTCTCCAGGATGGCGCGTTTCCTGCTTCTTTCTTCTGCAAATGATTATAAAGGAATCTTTCTTGATTTGAATAATCCAGCGGTTCACAAAGCTTATAATCAGGTGGTAAATTTGGAGGAACTGGATGAATCTTTAGGGGAAGATACACTAAGTAAGTTTCCCTTGTATTTTAACAGAATAGGACAAATTCAATTTCCTTTACAGGCCAGTAAAAAGACAATAATTGGCAGAGGTTTCATGTTGTTTCATAAGCTAATTCTTAGCACTCCAACCGATTATGATTTTGATAAGAAGTTTAAGGAATATTTTGGCCTGACGCTTATCGAGTTCATGTCAACCGGCTTTGCTATGTGGATTTTGTCAAACGGCACACTGAACTACGAGATGAAAAACGAAATAAAAGAACTGAAACATATTATAACACTCGATACACAGCGTATATTCCTGTCATTGTCTTGCGGGACACCAAAGCACTATCGGGAATTGGTTCGTGGGCCTGATTGGAAAACCCCTCACAAGCTTAAAGATATGTACGCCCTTGAACCGTTAATAATGATGCCCGCTGTTAAGGTAGAAAAATCATCAAAATTGTCTTCAACTACTTATGTGGTACCTCAAGCTAAATATTTACTCGACAGGGCAAGTTCAGGGATATTCTACCTGTTAGGTGATAAAGAAAAGGAATTGGCCGAGAGAGAAGGAAAAAAAGGTAAAAATCCGTTTAGGAATGCATTTGGAATGGTGTATCGTGCCTATGTGGGTGAGCATTTATCCATTCCCGGCAAGCATGAGTTCATCGATTTAGACAACGACTTTGTACAAACCGGCGGAAAACTGCCGGACTTTGCAGTTGTACAAGAAGATATATGCATCTTATTTGAGGTTAAGACTTCCTTACTTAACATTAATGCCCGGACATATTTTGAAAAACAAACATTGGAAAAGGAAGTGAAAGCTGGTAATATCCAAAAGGCAATCGCGCAGTTAATGGATTTTAAACAGAAAATACTATCGGGGCAAATCAATGACGGCAGATTTTCAAAAATCAGCGCGGTCGTCGGTGTTATTATTGGTTACGAAGATATTTTTTCTATTAATTCAACGCTGCTCCCAATGCTTGACAAACTCAATGGTTCAGTTATGGACGATTTGCAGTTTGCCTCCATTTCGGATGTTGATGCTATAGGCAGCGCTATTGATCAGGGATTAAACATCATAGAACTGATACAAAAAAAGGTTGCAAATCCTGCTAAACGGCAATGGTCGATAGCTACACTATTCAATAAAGATATCGATCACAAAAATTCGGTATTGGATCAGGCCTTTAACGAATTTATTATAAAAATGGGCGTTCCTGGTTTTACAGGCAAATCAGCTTAAAAACTTAACCAAACCGTTTCCCATTTATCCAGGGTTTTAGGCCGGCATAAAAATCTGCGTTAATGTTTCTGTACTCGCTTAGCGGATCAGTGGTAAAATTGTATTCGGCCCATCGCAGAAAATAATTTTCTAAGATCTGATACAATTGGGAATCGAATTTTCTTAGCTGCTGTAATTCACTATCGTAGTTGAATGTTGGGTTCGGATCACATTTGAATGCGAAATACTTACCAATAAAGTTTCTGATCGCCGAAAGATTGTATAGGTTACCCTGTTTATAATATCTGGCGATCTGGCCGAGAAAACCTGGCTCTGTTTTAAATTGATGATAATCCAGCAGAAACATACTCCTGTCAAACCCCATTCTCATATAGAGCGGTAACATCAGCGTATGAGCAATGCTGTTAGTGATGTGTTCAGCTAAAGGAAGATTAAACAGTTGCTTTAAAGTATTGCTCTGCCACATCGTATTCTTGAAATTTCCGCCTATGTATGCTTCGTGATAATCAATATATGCGTGTAACAGCTCGTGGGTGAACATATCTGCTGAATAAACGCCTATGGGAATATAAAAGGTGATCGAATTTCCTATTGTGTATACGGAATGCTCGCCGTTGTAGGAAGGTTCAAAACTGAGTTCAAATTTGGACTGAACCTTTTTGAAAATATCCTCGTTTTTTGAATTAATAAGCCTGTTATGGTCAATTATACTATCCATATTATAATATCATAGATGAAAGTAAGTAATACTTCTTACTTTTAGGGATAGAGGTTGGCAACTACAAACGATGCCCAATATGAGTAATCGTAAAATCCACGCTGTACCCTTTTGTTTGGTTTGTCCATAAGTCTTTTTTTACAGATAGTTTAGCCAAAGCATTGTTACTCACGGTAATTTTCGCTTTAATTATCGCTTCATTGATTTTTTCTGGTAAATGCTCCCCAAATACACTTTGGTAAAGCATTTCCGAACATTGCAATAGTCGTATCAGGGATAATGAATTGTCGATGGTTCCGTTGTACACCTTTAGGCCAAGATGGAGTTCTTTTGCTACCAATTGGTCACCAAACACCATATAAGTTATGGTATCCGAAAATATGGGATCATCAGTTAATTTAAAAGGAAAGGAAATCGCACAAAATTCCTCGTCAATGGTATTTCTGTAGTCAGGCGTTTCTATTCCCTGTGAAACCAGCAAATCTTTAATTTGATAGGGTGACCATCCAAGCCCTTCGTTTACCGTGTGTGGGTTTTGCTCCGCATCTTGCAGGGTTTTAACTAATGTTATGGCCTCATCAACTTCTTCACGGGTTTGCAGGTTCTTGGTAAAAGCCATTCTTTTCCATCGCTCCATTCCTTTAAGGTCGCCATGAAATCGGAGCATAGCTTTAAACATGGCGTACTTGTAAACACCTGGCAACCGGAACTGCCTCTTCAAAGCCACAAAGGCTGTTTCATAATGGGTAAACATGGCTATTCCGTATAACAAGGGAAGGAACATTAGCGATAAGAACAGCGGCATAATAAACTGCATCAAGGTAAGCCGGTTCAGATAGTCGGTATAATGATGGAACAAATGGATAATGACAGCGGCTAAGGAGACCAACCCTAGGAGAATAAATACGCCGTTCATCAGTTTATGTACCTGTCTGTACTCTGGTTTTCTTTCACTGAATGCCAGCGTCCCACCTATGAAAACAGCAATAGGAACCAGTAAAATTTCAATCCACAAGTCAAATGTATACAGGCCGAAAATGTATTCAAATATTACCGAAAAAGCCACAAGAGGCCGTACAACCTGCGTCACGAACTTTTTAAAACTACTGATTTTGACTGCATTATACATCAATGGTAACGCAACGAACAGGAGCCACATTACCGTGTCTTTAATCAGTGAGGCATCCCACAGATTAAACTTGTAAAGTACCCAAACGCATATGAAAAGATAGGTTAGCACAATTAGATAAACGTAAATAAATTGCTTACAGAATAAGGCTTTCACCAATTTCATAAGAGATGAACGACTTTTTTCTGAGAAAAGAAGGACTATCAAAAGTAAGGTACCCCATAATAAATAGGCGATCTCCCGTGTGGTGAACATAAATGCAAGGTTCAGGCTTTTCCATCAAAGATATACAAAGCATTATTTTGCAAACAAAGTATATTATTTGAAAGTTGTAAATGGATTATAAATAGTTCTCTCCTCGACATCATTCCACTGGTCAAAATGAAGATATTAACGATAACTATGTTGTAAGGACTCCTAATCTAAATTTAGAACTCTTTTATATAGTCCAGAAAATCATAACTTATTGAACCCAGTCCTTCACTCCTGCTTTTGCTAGCAAAATAAGTAAAAGCATAGTCCAACAAGTAGGGCCAGAAATAATTCTGCACTTCTATTGTTGGGCCTAGCTTTTTGAGCTTAACTATATGCTATGGATTTTGTCAAAACAAGCACGGCCGGGAAGCGATCTTTTCTTTTTGCTGAATAAAGTTTTTTATTAGATAAATCATTAGCACCGGGCTGGAAACCGTTTGCTGATTTAAAATTATCGTTTAGCTATCCTATATAATTTTCCACCATCGGTTGCGGCATAGATAGCCCCGTCTTTTCCTGTAGCAATGCAACGCCAGCGTTCGTTTTTATCTGAAAGCAAACGTTCTTCGCCAATAACTTTGTTATTTTTTATTACCAGGCGAATAATGTGTTGTCCGCTCAGACCTCCGACAAACAGGTTGTTTTTCCATTCCGCGATGTTACCCGTGTAAAACATCATGCAGCCAGGTGAAATAACCGGGTCCCAATAGTAAACCGGTTGTATAGTTCCTTTTTTTTGTTGTATGCCATCGTAAACTTTCTCGCCGCTGTATTCTATACCATAAGTAACAAAAGGCCAGCCATAGTTCCCGCCCGGCTTGATCAAATTGATCTCATCACCGCCACGTGGACCAAATTCTGCCTCCCAAAGGCCGCCGGTAACAGGATCAATGGAAAGCCCGTCCGGATTACGGAAACCATAAGCGTATATTTCGGGCTTAGCGTCGGCTTTGCCAATAAATGGGTTACCAGCAACCGGCTTTCCCTCTTTAGTGATATGTATGATCTTACCGGTGGTTGCGTTCAGGTCCTGTGCCTTTACGCGGATATCATTCGCCTGACGGTCGCCTGAGGTGACGAAAATATTTCCTTGTTTATCAAATAATAAACGCGAACCGAACTGACCAGCACCTTTGTAGCGCGGATATGCCTCCCAAATCACCTTAACATTTTCCAGCTTTGTCTCATCGGCGGACAGTTTACCTTTAGCTACTGCTAGCGTAGCTCCGTCACCCGGTTGTGCGAAGGTCCAGTAAACCATTCGATTCGTCGTAAAATTTGGGTCAATGTTTACGTCGAGCAAACCACCCTGGCCTTCATACTGCACAGTTGGGAAACCAGTAATATTTTTAGCAATCTTGCCATTGGTTGTCAATATTTGCATAATTCCCGGCTTACTGCTGATGAGTAAACGGCCATCAGGTAAAACATGCAGACCCCATGGACTTTTCAGCTCATTGCTGATAACTGTAGCCGTATATGGGGTCTTAGTTTTAACACTGCCGATGCGGGTTTGCCCTGCAAAGGCAGGTTTATAATTGCTGTTGGCTTTATTTTTTTCAACCGGTTCGCCGGTCTGTGCCATTAGGGTTGCAGTTACCGATAACAGTACCGTACCTAACATTAACGACGTATACAGTTTTAAAAGCATATTGGCTATTTGACTTGATTTTAAGTAGATTACAACTTTAATTACTATATGTTTAATTATTGTAGGTTTGTTACAGTTGCTGGCTCAGATTGTACCGATTAAAGACTTCGGCAACAGCGCTACTGAATTCAAAATTACATTTCCTATTCGCATTTTTTTAATCTACGGAGGACAGATTTAACCGATCATAATTATAAAACAATAAACCTGAACGCAAAAAAGATAATCTAGCTATTACAAAAAATGTAAATATTCGTATCATCCAATGATGCTATAGACAATTGTATTTATTTCTACTTGTCTGATAATTATCGTTATGTTAAGTATGCGTTTTAATATACTCTTCTACTGATTAAGAATCTAGATGGTTCAGCTTCATTTACTCCTAATGAGAGGTAGTACAAGTTGCTGAAACTGTTCCTGCTAAAAAGGCGTAATCGTGTATTAAGCTTATTAATCTACTGTCAAATAGTATTATTTTTAGTGAAGCGTACACAATATTTAAACTGTTTAAGTGTAGAAAAATCCGTAATATTGAGTATAACGTTTTTCGTCAAAAATTAGATTTTCTGTGCCATGAACAAGAATGTCACTTTAATTGTCTTTTTATTAGTACTATTCTCTTCTAATATTAACGGTCAGACCATCAAAATGTCTGTGGAAGAATTAAATTCTAAACTATTAGAATCCAAAACATCTTATTATACTGATCTCAGTCTTCTATATTTAAATTATGCTAAACGACCATTAAATAGCTCCGAAGCCACTTTACTTAAAACGATAGAAAAACTTTTAAGTGATAGAACTTACGCAAAATTAATCATCGAAAGTTCGCGGAAATATCCTATACCTGAATTAGATTATATTATTTCGAATATATTATTCATACCCGCGGATAAACAAGATAGTACACTTTATGAAAGCTTAATCAAAGCCGCCTATTCATTGAGAGGAGCTTTTATAGAGGATAAAATTTTAGACTGTCTATCAAAGATGACCCAAACCCAACAGAGTTACATGGCTGGGAAGGTAATCTCAGATTTTTGGGACATCTTGTTAAAAATCGATCCTCAAAGATATTATTCACGATATTTTGGTTTCTACTTCAGCAATCCGCAAGGGTATGTTTTGTTAGAAAACGATATGGTCATTCAAAAAAGATTTTTTCAAAATTTGCGGAACATTTGTAGAAGCGGTGGTTACAAAGATTATTTAAAATTTTTTATCAAAAATAGACATCTGCTAATTAATGACAAGAAACGGGCGATTCATCAAAAAGCTGTGTCAAGTATCATCCAAACAATTGATGGTTCAACGCCATTAAACTACTGCCTTAAGACTGTTCTTTCATTATATTCAAGCGGTACTATCTCGTCAGAGGGAAAAAAGCAATTTGTTTTAAAACTGCAAGAGGAGTTTTGGATGTTTCCAAATGATATTTTAGGCGACTCACTTTTATTTCAAAGATTGGGAATAACTAATATACAATTTAACTATGTTCCCCAATATTTAACTGAAAAAGAGTTTAAATTTGCCTATAAATATTGCCCTCAATATTTTGACACCTTGAGTATCCAGACTAACATATCAGCAAGTCGAGATATAGCTAGGCTCTATCACAATATTTGTGACGACTATAATCTTTCACAAATTTCAAGCAGTTTTTTACTTCGAAATTATCCAGTTGCTAACGACGTCTTTAGCCAGAATTGTATTGATCGTGCTTTCATTGAGATGAAGGTTAAGGACGCCTTGTACAAAACATGTGTCTTTAATGGAATAGATGGATCAAAAAGTATTGGTTACAGCTTTGTCTTATTGAAAAAAGAACTTGATTATCAGGCAATAAAGCTTTACGACGCTTTACAATTTCAAACGAGAAGATCAACTCCACATAATGTTTCCAGTGTTAATAATTATGGAGGAAGTGTTAATGGCTCGACAACATTTCTTCAGCGTTGTCACACAAAAAGATTTGATGATTTTTTGTTCATGACTATAGGAGATGACTCAATTTATAGGATGAATAATAGGACTACCCAGTATTATAAATTTAACACAAACCGCTTATCATTGCTCTCACGATCCATCGATTTAAATACTCAAACATATATTGAGAATTTCACATGTAAAGATTGTAGTGACACCTTATCATATTATGATAAAATACCTATAACATATCTTTCTATTTTATCCAGCGATATAACTTCATTTGACTTTAATAATTATTCTTTTGCTATTAAAAACCTTGATGCGAAATCAAGTCCCTATTTCAGAACTATCACGGATCCATATGATCGTATCCGTTTAAATTCTTCATTATTTGTTCAAATTGCTTCCAGTGGAATTCGGGCGCCAAAACCACCTGATCTACAAGAGGTCATGGAACTTTACAACTTCAACCTTCCAGACGAGGACTTCCCGCGCTGGGAAGATCAAATAAAGCAACTGAGACTCAATTCTGGTATTAATAATGAACTTATTCACAGAGATCCTATACCAAATTTTCGGGATGGTTTACACATCGACACTCTACCATCTTACACATATACTAAGAGTGATAGTGTATTCAACAAGTTTATAGCAGACCTCTCTGGCGTTGTAAACGAAGGCCTTACCAATTTTGGATATTATAGATATATTGCTCAGGCTGTACCTGAGATCGAGAGATTACCTCAAGATGAGGATTGTGAAACAGGAAACGTATTATGTTATTTGAAATGTTGCGGCTATCCGCATCAAAATAAAATGCGCTTACAAGCCGTAAATTCAATTAATAGTTTAATAAATACAAATAATGCATTTTATAAGACGAACGGAATCTGGTCGATCCTCAGTTTACATGATTGCCCTTCTTATAATGCTCAACCCCAAGTCACGCTTTACAAATCAATTATTAGTTCAAAATTTGATAAAGCACTTTCGATTTATAAAATATCGTTAGTTAACAAATCCGTTTCCGATCCAAAATGTAATCAATATAGATATTCTTTCGCGTTATCTAATATAACTATCTCCGACAATTTAAGATATTTATTGCAAAGAGATAAATATTTTTTTTCTGATTACTCTATAGATCCATCGAGCCTAAAAGAGAACAGGGCTCGAAAATTAGACGAATTCGCGAAATGTCTAGTAAACGAACTATACAGCCCGTACAATTCGATTTATACGTTAAATTGTTTGGGTGAAATAGGTGGACAATTATTTGATACTTGCGCATTTTTTTATAAATCAAAAAAGGGATTTTATTTAAACGAGGAAGCCAATAATTTGAATCAAATTCATAATTATTTTCACACTGATGTCCTTATTAATGCTGACAAAATCCCACCTGAAAATTTAAACAACTTATTACGAGAAGACCAATACAAATTCATAATTAGCCAGGTAACTTCAAACGTAAGCCAGACAAAAGCTGAGGTAGATAAATACCTTAATAACTTTTCAATATTTGTAGGCATTGGCTCTGAAGGATTTTCTATTTCAATTGGCAATGCTGGCGTTTCCGCAAACTTCAATGGTCAATTGTCGCCTGTAGTTACGAACGGGGGGCAAATGTTTAAATTACCGTTTCAAATAGATTTAATTTCGAACTAACATGATGAAGATCTTAATTCCTTTTTTACTTTTAATAGTATTTAAAGCTTCCGGCCAAATCCAAATCTTAAGATCCACACCAAAAAACAGCTCTGGCGGTGGTTCAACCCTGATAATCGGCAATCCTACGGGTGCACCATCACCTGTAATCCACGTCAATAACATCAATATTTTGAATTCTAGTGTTGATCCAATATCTTCCAATTCGCAGCCACCTTCAAGTACAAGTGTTGGATCGGGAATGACGTATTATCATGTAACCGAAGTTAGCAATAGTGACGTTATTAAAGCAAAGTTGCGCAGCGATTTGACCAACGATGCAATTACCACGAGCCTGGTAAAGTGTCAAATCATTGTGCAGATCCCCTATACATTAAGTAAAAAAGCAATACAAGCTGAATGTCTTCTTCTTCTTCCAAATAAATACCTATGTGCTGTTGGAAAGGCTATGGATGCCCCTATCTTACAGACGGTGGCTGTTGGTGGTCTCGTGTCAGCATGTTCTTGGACAATCAGGAAAGTAACTCCTGAAATAATTAATGTATCTATGTCGATAAGTGATTCTGTTACCGAAAATTTGAACGCTCTGCGTTATTGGTTTCAATTTTTTAACACTATTGAAGGTGCTAGATGGCTAATGTACAAACTAAATGGAGGAATGTAAACGCTATGAATACCTATATATTTATTCTTTTTTCCATCCTGTTGTCACGAACCATATCTGCACAGCCTATAAGTCATTTAAGTGAAGCAGGGATCTTCGATTTCGCTGTAATAAAATCCCAAGAAGACTTTCCCCGCCAATATCTAACCTGGCTTGAGCAATCTAATCTTGAGTCTCACTTGGAAATAGTCAATAATTGCTTTGGATTAACGATCCCAGGTATAAATGACGTAAAACCGTACACTGAGGTATTTAATAAAAAAGCATTTATCAACGATAAAAGGCAAAGTAAAACAGCGATGGTAGCATTTTCTAAAAAGTTTATAGAATTAAATATTGGAATCCTAAATCAATGGAGCGATTCGATAAAATTCAAAAGCAAATTTTTATTCTACGCACTTCGGACACCAGGCAACAATACTATAAAGTTAATGCTAATGGAATGTGATCCAAAAGCCGTTAATGGAATTTCTAACGTTGTTGTCGATGTCGTGTCTTTTTCTCCCTTCCTGAAGGCGGCTGATACATATGAAGGAATTCCTCTGCGTGCCGATTCGGTTTATTCAATATCATTTTTAGTTCCTGTCTCCAAAATCAATCACGCTAATACATTCACGATTAAAACAAACGTTGCCCCGGCACTTTATGTGGTTAAATTAACAGAATTACAAAATGTTAGACCTGGGATTAAACCAAATTTTCAGATTGATTGTTGGAACGGAGACGTTAACGCCTGCAAATTATATAAAGCGGACTATCTTAAAAAAAGAGAGATGAATCCTAAAAGAGCTATCGATGGTCCAGCCACTGATGTTGCATCTGCGGCTTTCGATAATTTAATTAACCTGTTGGAAACGCAGTCCAATTTTCGGTATTCTCAACAATTTGACGCTATGAAACGTATGGACAAGCTTATCGGATTATTCCATGATATGCAATAATTTTTTTATTGTGCCTACAACAAACCTAAAAAAAATGGTAAAGGCCGGAAAAAGCCTTAAAAATGTATGTCAAGCGCAGGAATGTTCAGGCAAAGAGACCATGAATATTTCAACAAAATAAAAGCTTTGATTTACCAACTACACCTACACGGAATATATTTACACCACAGACCATTTCACAATTTGACACTATTATAAAAAAATTTTATAAATAAGTTTTCAAATGCATAAAGTAAGATGGTATGCAAAAGTTTTGCGTGACCATGCTACAACTGGTAGACAAGCGCCTAAAAATTCATTATAGCGAAACAGATTTATGGACAGACGATAATAAAAGAGTCGAAGCTGAATTTGTTGTGTTAACATTGATGGTAAAGGGAAAAAATGGAAGGTAACAAATACTGATTATATTGATAACTATAATGTAGGATTTTATTTGGCAACTCGATAACACTGAAAGCTGTAAGATTCAAAGGGTTAAAAAAACAAACTCCTTTTTACGCTTGTTTTGGCCACAAGTGTTTTACATAACTTTACATCTGCTCAGATTTGTAAAATGCTCATTGTACTTTCGTTAAGCCTCAATTGCACAAACCGGATGTTCGTTGTAGTTTTAATTTGCTTTAGGCTTTTTCATTCTGATAAGGTAATACTTCTTATCAAGCATTTCATAAGAGTCAACAACTTCGAAAACGTTGTTAGCTTCAGTGGCCGAATAACTAAAAAAGTTATCGTTTGCAACTGATACACCAGATAATTTTACAAATGAAGTTGTTCTTGGAAAATCTAAAACATAAATGCTATCATAATATGCAGAAAGACTTTTTTTTTCAGTTTCAGATGATATGGATTGAAATGATTTTCTTTTAGCTGATAATTCATAGGTAGTTACTCGTGTTCTAAATCTAACATGCCCTGTAACCCGTGTTTTAGTAGGGTCAATGGAACATGTTACATCGGCATCAAAACCTACTGGGCCAGCCACTTGTTTGATGCTACAATCATAAAGCATCTCGTCACCAATAATTGATGGAGTATGTCCACCATTAACGGGTTTTTCAAAGTCCCTTGGATTACCATACCAATCATCACAGTTACTTGAACAATGGCTATCTGGGCCAGTATAAGGTAAAACTATTGGGTCAATGTCAATCCAGCCTTGTTTTGCATATACTGCTTCTGCCATCATTTCACACGCTAAATTGGGGAATAAATAGAGGTAAAAGGAATTTTTGATTGTTCCGGTTTTTTTAATTGATTTAGAAAGAAATTCTTTCTTTTCATAATGGTCAACAGTTACAGTTATCTTAACTGGAGTTTGTTTCTTTAAATTAAAATATTTGTTCAAAATTGTAGATGGAATTTTTATTCTTCTTGAGTTTTGGTCAATTATATTGTTTGAGTTTATCTGAGGAGATATGTCAATACTGTCATTTATAAAGCATTTTGAGATTTGTACATATTCTTTTTCTTGATTAAAGCCAAAATTTGAACCAACAATTGTAAAAGCATAATCACCTTGTGGTTTTAGAGTATGATTAAAACCGGAAATTCTTCTAAAAATAAATTCCTTTTTTGAAAGGATAGTATTCCCTAAAATTTGATTTAAATCTAATGCTATATTGTCTTCTAATGTGACTAAAGTTGACTTCCCATCTTCTATTTGGGTAGTTAAATCGCTAATTTTATTTAAAATTAGCCTACTTTGTAGGCTTAATTTATCAATTGAGGTATTCATATCGCCTGCAAGTTTTTGTTCAGCGTAAGAAACTAAAACTGTTAGTTCATTTGTTGTTTGATTTACTGTATAATGGGTAGTATTACTGATGTCATTTATTGACGTGCTTATCGCATTTTTTGCTTGACCTATTACGTCCCAAGGCCGTTGTGCTTTTGCAGAAATACATAAAAGGTGTATTGAAACAAAAGTCAAAATAATTATTCTTTTCATTTCTGTTAATTTAATGAAATAAAGATATTTATTCTATATGGAGGGGATTTCCTTATTTTTTCATATTTAAATTAGGAGGTCCGAATTAAAGCCAACTTTTGCATTGGCACACCTTTCGGTTCCCCCATTACAAATCTAAATTTTATTTACCTACAACTAGCACTATTACTAAGCTTATGTTTTTAACCTTGACGTAGTTACGGTTTAAAAAAGCTTAAACAATCTCACTATTAGAAGTATCCATTTTTTTAAATTAATGGATTTAGGAAAAAAATTTACAATAGGTTGAGTTAATACAAGTTTATTGAAAAAAAATGTTAGATAGAAAAAAAAATATAATTATCTACCCGAAATTAACCAATAGACTAGTGCGACTATTTTATTATAGTTAGACATATTAATGCGTTTCTAAAAAAGATACTTGAAATCGCATTAAATTAGCCATTACAAAAAAACGAAGATATTCGTGTCAATTGTATTTAATTGTTTAATACGAATTTTAATGTTCTTTAAATGCTACAAAAAACTGCTACACAAATTTAATTACACCTAATCATATTTTTTACAGGTTTAATTGTACAGTTAATGATTAGAAAGGTATTTAGAAAATAACATTCTAAATGCTCTTTTAAAAACTGGTCATAATAATATACTCTATAAAAATATCAGAAGCGTAGCCTAATCATTTACATCTCTTTTGTCGGCAGCAGGAGAATCAAACCATTGATACGCAAACTCTAATTCGTTTAACAGCTTCAATTGCTCTACTAAAGGGTTCGAATTCTGCCCATTTAGGGGAACATTAAGCTTCCTTTCAATACCTCCCCAAACTGGGCTCGAACCATCATTCAGATAGCAGTGAAAAACTGCAAATCAAGTAAAAAAAGGTTCGAGTTTAGTCCTGTTGGGGCTACCGAAAGTTGAAAAATGGCCTTTCTGATTCAGCAAGTCCATTTTTCTTTTAAACTAATATTTACATATTGCAATTTTAATCAAATAACGCACAGTTTTGGTTCGAGTTCTGTTGCCTTACCTAACAAGATTCTCGAACCCAATATCCATTCTATAAGTAATTCAAATGGGATCAAGGTTCCCAGGTTTGCTGTTATTAGTTGCTTTTTGCTTAAAAAATCAATAAAGAATTTTCGTGATTGGCCTGCTTTAAAGTTTTTGATCTTAAGTATTATTTTAAATGAAAATTATTTCATTTGTCTTTCAAAAAATGAATAATTCGTAAAACGCACTTCATCCTTTACTTTAATTTCTTAACGAGATTTCTTTATTGTTACTGAATAGCAAAGGACTGTTTCAGTAATCAAATGTCGGTGCAGTAAGATATACCGTAGTATATTTTATAATATAATTGCCTTTGCTTTAATTAAAGCTCATTAAGATCTACTTAGCTAGCGTCTTTTACAATGTATAAATTTTTCTTTTAATATTACTCCATAAAATTATTGTTAAAAAAAGATTTAAATTTCTGTAATAACAAAATAGACAAGAGTTTACAACGAAAAAATCAATATATAATAGGTAAATTTACTAAAAAACTAAATCTTTTCGTTATATCAATAATACTTGTTAAGTTAAATTAAATTTTATTAAGTTTATATAATAAAACAAATAAATTTATTCAAATGAAAAAAATGTTTACAATCGGGCTGCTTGCCCTTGCAATCAGCGTGTCTGCTGAGGCAAAAACTGTTGGAAAATTAAAAAAAACAACAAAAAGTGAAAAATCAAAAAAAGTTATTTCAGACCCTGATTGTACTGGTGGTATGACAAGCTGTGGCACACCTTATATGTTCTGTGGAGGTGGGTGGAGTTGCTACCTTTGATTGGACATTAAGTTAAGGGATTTTTATAACTTAACAAGATGTCAAAAACAAGAAAACAGTATGACAAGGAGTTCAAGCTGATGAGCGTAGAACTTAGCAACACCCGT
>JAABUR0100005134.1_pt1 | contig 16888 bp, 17 predicted proteins | sample 5560091 | NCBI WGS metagenome assembly JAABUR01 (sample SAMN10711879, study PRJNA513375) | rock metagenome | isolation source: Antarctica rocks | place: Antarctica: Victoria Land, University Valley sud | reverse complement strand
GGGAACCTACGCGATCATCACCCTGGCCACCGCCAACCTCGACGGCGCCTTCGCGCGGCTGCAGGCCAGCGGCGCCGAGGTCGTCCAGGAGCCGACCGAGCAGCCGTACGGGGTTCGCGACTGCGCCATCCGCGATCCTGCGGGCAACCTGATCCGCATCAACGAGATCCGCTTAGCCGTCCGGCGATCGCAGCCATGACCTGCACTGTCGATTTCGCGCCTCGCCGTTCGTCTTAACACGACCGTACACACCGGGTCGATGTGACCCACAACTTCAGGAGTGACCATGACCGGCTCTTCCACCCAGGGAATCAAGACCGTGCTGCATACCGTGTCCGACCTGGCGACGGCCAAGGCGGTGTACGCCGCCCTGCTCGGCGTACCGCCGCAGACCGACGAGTCCTACTACGTCGGCTTCGAGGCTGCGGGCCAGCACATCGGGCTGGTACCGGGCGTTGGACCGCAGGGCATAACCTCACCGGTGGCCTACTGGCACGTGCCGGACATCGAGGCGAAGCTGGCCGAGGTGACCGCCGCGGGTGCCACCGTGAAGGAGCCCGCGCACGACGTAGGTGGCGGTCGCCTGGTGGCCACCGTCACCGACCCCGATGGCAACGTTCTCGGGCTGCTTCAGGACCAATGAGCCAGTCGCCCGCGCTGCACGTCGCCGACCGCCACGATTTGATCCGCGTGCACGGCGCGCGCGTGAACAACCTCAAGGACGTCAGCGTCGAGATCCCGAAGCGCCGGCTGACGGTGTTCACCGGCGTGTCCGGCTCGGGCAAGAGCTCTCTGGTGTTCGGCACGATCGCCGCGGAGGCGCAGCGGCTGATCAACGAGACCTACCGCGCCTTCGTGCAGGGGTTCATGCCGACGCTGGCGCGGCCAGACGTCGACGTGCTGGACGGGCTGACGACCGCGATCCTCGTCGACCAGGAGCGGATGGGTGCCAACCCCCGCTCCACTGTCGGCACCGCCACCGACGCCAACGCCATGCTGCGCATCCTGTTCAGCCGGCTCGGGAAGCCGCACATCGGCTCGCCCCAGGCGTTCTCCTTCAACACGCCATCGGTGCGGGCTAGCGGTGGGATCACGGTCGAACGGGGTGGCAGGACGAGGACCGAGAAAGCGACCTTCAACCGTCTCGGCGGCATGTGCCCGCGCTGCGAGGGCCGGGGCTCGGTGAACGACATCGACCTCACCCAGCTGTACGACGACGGCCTGTCGCTCAACGAGGGTGCGCTCACGATCCCCGGCTACAGCATGGACGGCTGGTACGGCCGGATCTTCACCGGCTGCGGCTTCTTCGACCCGGACAAGCCGATCAAGAGGTTCACCAAGAAGGAGCTCGACGCCCTTCTCTACAAGAAGCCGACCAAGATCAAGGTCGAGGGCATCAACCTGACCTACGAGGGCCTGATCCCGAGGATCCAGAAGTCGTTCCTGTCCAAGGACGTCGACTCGCTGCAGCCGCACATCCGGGCCTTCGTGGAGCGGGCGGTCACCTTCACCACCTGCCCCGAGTGCGACGGCACCCGGCTCAGCAAGGAGGCCCGGTCCTCGAAGGTCAAGGGGATCAACATCGCCGACGCCTGCGCGATGCAGATCAGCGACCTCGCCGAGTGGGTGCGCGGTCTGGACGAACCGTCGGTGGCGCCGCTGCTGGCGTCGCTGGGTGAGACCCTGGACTCGTTCGTGGAGATCGGGCTGGGCTACCTCTCGCTCGACCGGCCGTCGGGCACGCTGTCGGGCGGCGAGGCACAGCGCACCAAGATGATCCGCCACCTCGGGTCGTCGCTCACCGACGTCACCTACGTCTTCGACGAGCCGACGATCGGGCTGCACCCACATGACATCGAGAGGATGAACGATCTGCTGCTGCGGCTGCGCGACAAGGGCAACACCGTGCTGGTCGTGGAGCACAAGCCGGAGGCGATCGCGATCGCCGACCACGTCGTCGACCTCGGCCCGAAGGCCGGCACCGAGGGCGGCGAGGTGGTGTTCGAGGGCACCGTCGAGGGGCTGCGGGCCAGCGGCACGCTCACCGGCCGGCATTTGGACGACCGGGCCTCCCTGAAGTCGTCGGTGCGGACGCCGTCGGGGGTGCTGGAGGTGCGCGGCGCCAGCACCAACAATCTGCAGGACGTCGATGTCGACATCCCGCTCGGCGTGCTGGCGGTGGTGACCGGCGTGGCCGGGTCGGGAAAGAGCTCCCTGATCCACGGATCGGTATCGGGCCGGGACGGGGTGGTGTCGGTCGACCAGGCAGCGATCAAGGGCTCGCGGCGCAGCAACCCGGCGACGTACACCGGACTGCTCGACCCGATCCGCAAGGCGTTTGCGAAGGCCAACGGCGTGAAGCCGGCGCTGTTCAGCGCCAACTCCAAGGGCGCCTGCCCCAACTGCAACGGCGCCGGCGTCATCTACACTGACCTGGCGATGATGGCCGGCGTCGCGACGACCTGCGAGGTGTGCGACGGGAAGCGGTTCCAGGCCGAGGTACTCGACTACACCTTCGGCGGCAAGGACATCAGCGAGGTGCTCGCGATGTCGGTCACCGAGGCCGGCGAATTCTTCGGCGCCGGCGAGGCGCGCACGCCGGCCGCGAATGCCATCCTCGAGCGGCTCGCCGACGTCGGGCTCGGCTACCTTAGCCTCGGCCAGCCGCTCACCACGCTGTCCGGAGGCGAGCGGCAGCGGCTCAAGCTGGCCTCCCACATGGCCAAAAAGGGCGGCGTCTACGTCCTCGACGAGCCGACCACCGGCCTGCACCTCGCCGACGTCGAGCGGCTGCTCGGCCTGCTCGACCGGCTCGTCGACTCCGGCAAGTCGGTCATCGTCATCGCGCACCACCAGGCGGTCATGGCGCAGTCCGACTGGATCGTCGACCTCGGCCCCGGCGCCGGCCACGACGGCGGCCGGATCGTCTTCGAGGGCACACCCGCCGACCTCGTCGCCACCCGCTCCACCCTCACCGGCGAGCACCTCGCGGCCTATGTCGGCACCTGACCGAGGCCCTCGCGGACACCGTGAGACGAGTTCTCTCATCTGTTTCGACTCGTCCACTCCACGGTCGATACGCCCGACGGGCCCGTCGAGTTCTGGCATCAGACTGCTGCAGTCGAGTTGCCCCTGGTCTTCGCTCCCGGCGGCGAGAAGCTTTTTACGGTCGAGACCGAGGGCGTCAAGGTGTGGCGGGTCTAACCTATGTTCCTGTATGCTGTTTGATAAGAACCTTAAACGGTGTGCAAGTCTCCCTCAGAAAGGAGTAGTTAGATGAAGGTAAATATCAAAGACTTTAGTATCGATATGGAGATCAAAACCAAGGGCATAGAGTTAGATGTATTTGGCAACGATGGCAAGCGTCGTGGTGATCTGGTTGTCAATAAAGCGAACTTGATTTGGTGCAAGGGTAAGGTTAACCGCCAGAATGGCAAGACCATATCTTGGGACGACTTTATAGAGTTTATGGAGAGTCGTTAGCTAAGAAATCGGTTCCTGAACTCGTAGTCTACTTTGTGTAAATAGTCGTGAAATTTTCAAGAGAGACAACCACGCTACTAGTCTTGGATCTCCGCGCCGAACCCGGCCTCTAGTAGCAGCCTGCGGGCCTCTGGGGCTGCCCCGGCGTCGAGGGTAAATACCAGCGCAGCCCTCTCGGTGTTGGAGTGCCTCACGTACAGGTCGAGTATGTTTATGCTGTTGGATCCCATGAGCGTCGTGACCTCGGCGAAGACGCCGGGACGGTTCTCTACCGGGATCGCCACGTCCACGTTCTCGCCGCTCTTCTCGACGAGTATGCCGCCGAGGGCGTCGTAGGCCTCGCGTGCGCGGCGGAAGCGGCCCTCCATTGTCTCGCGGTCTTTGATCTCACTGCCAAGCTGCGCCATCGCCCCGGCAAAAGCCCCGAGCGCCTCGCCCAGAGCGGGTGCGTTCTCCGCCATAATGTCCGACCAAAGCTCCGGGTTCGACGCGCCGACGCGGGTGAGGTCCCGGAACGAGGGACCAGCGAAAGAGAGCGCCTCGGGTGAGATGTCCGAGGCCACCTTGAGGAGCGCCGCCGCCATGAGGTGCGGGAGGTGCGAAAGGGCGGCCATCAGGAGGTCGTGCTTCTCCGGGTCTACCGCTGTCGGGGTCGCGCCAAGCTCCCGCACGAACTGGGCGACCTCTCGGTAGTCGTCCGGGGCGGTGTTCTCGGTTGGGGTGAGGAAGTAGCGGGCGCCCTTGAACAGCTCGGCGCGCGCGTTCGTCACTCCGGCGAGCTGGCTGCCGGCCATCGGGTGCCCACCGACGAAGCGCAGTTCTTGAGCCTCGGCGGCGCGCACGATGGCGTTCTTGGCGCTCGCCACGTCGGTCGTGAGGGCATCCGTCGGGATGAGCGCCGGGATCAGGGCCGACACCCTGGAGATGGGGGCGGCGAGTACGATGAGGTCCGCGTCGCGCACTTCTTTCAGGGAAGAGGCGCGGTCTATCGCTCCAAGCTCGACAGCCTCTTCCAGCACCTCCGGGTCGTCCACGCCGACGACTTCCCAGCCCGCCTGCCGGGCGGCGAGGCCGACAGAGCCGCCGATGAGGCCAACCCCGATTATGCCCAGTGAGCGAGCCATTTTCTAGCCGAGCGCCCCGATGACCCGGTCGTTCTCCTCCGAGTTGCCGACGGTCACCCGGCTCCATCCGGGATATCCCAGCGCCGCGCCTTCCCGCACCAGTACCCCGGATCTCTCGAAGGCATCCGCTTCGAACCGGACCATTATGAAGTTGCCCTGCGAAGGGATGAAGTCCAGGTCCGCGTCGCGGAACGCCTCTTGCAGACGCTTCCGTTCCCGGATCACGAACTCCGCCCGCGCTCTTACCTTGTCCCGCGCGAGCATCGAGGCCGTGGCGGCGACCTGGGCGGCCAGGTTCACGGAGACCGGGAACCGGACCCGCTCGGCGTAGTCGGCGATCCCCTCCGCCGCGATTCCGTAACCTATCCTCAGACCCGCCAGCCCGTGCGCCTTCGAGAAGGTGCGGGCCACGACGACGTTCTCCCTTTCGAGGGCCAGGGTGTGAGAGTTTTCATAAGACGGGTCTTCTATGAACTCCACGTAGGCTTCGTCCAGGATCAGGAGCACGTTCTCCGGTATGGCGTCGGCGAAGTCCCGGACTTCCTCCAGGGTCAGGTACGTGCCGCTGGGGTTGTTGGGGTTGCAGAGGATCACGGCTCGCGTCCGGTCGTTCACCGCCGAGAGGAGCGCCTCGGCGGGTATCTCCTCCCGGTCCGCCATAGGTATCTGCCGGGCCATCATGCCCAGGACGGCGCAGAGCATAGGGTAGAGGCTGAACGACGGCCAGGGGAAGACGACCTCGCCGTCGCCCGGCAGCAACTGGAGTGTGTTCATCAGGACTTCGCTCGACCCGTTACCGACGAGGACGTTGCCGGGCTCCGTGCCGGCGTTCGCGTCCGCTATGACCTGCCGGAGCCGCGAGACGTGGCTGTCCGGGTAGCGGTTGGCGCGGGGCAGCATCTCCGATAGGGCCGCCTCCGCCTCCGGGAGCGGGCCGAAGGCGAGCTCGTTCGAGGTCAGCTTCGCGTAGCGGTTCTCGTCCGTGCCCTCGGCCGACATCCTCCAGGACTTCGGCGGGACGTAGGGCCTCAACGGATCGAGCTCCGATCTGAACTTCAACTGGCATCTCCTTCCGGGTCTCATCTTCAGCCAACCGGGCCGCTAAAGACTAATCCTCTTCGTTTGGGCTTTCAACAGACACTGATGTTCCGGTGGGATTTCGTGCGCGCCACATTACTGACTGGGCCGACCCGTTCAGAAAATCACCTATTTGGAGGATGTGCGTCTGTGTAGCAGAAGCTACGATATCGTGTGCGTAGTCTTTGAGGTCACTGCTGGAAGGAGCACAGACATGAGGACCAGTGATGTAGGGCTCTTCGTCGGACCGGGTGACGGTAAAGTGCTTGTGAATCCCATCGGTGGGCGGATGACGGTCAAGGTTCGCGACGAGGATACCGCTGGCGCCTACTCGATCCATGACAACAGCATCCCGCCGGGCTCGCCGGGACCCCGGCCACACATACACCACGATTACGAGGAGACTTTCTACGTCCTGGAGGGTGAGCTCACCGTGCGGATGGGGCTGCGCACGATCACGGCTCCGGCGGGATCTTTCGTGGTGGTCCCACGAGGTGTCGTCCACCAACCCTCGAATTCGGGGACGCAGCCAACCAGAGTGTTGCTCATCTTCTCTCCGGCAGGGATGGATCGCTTTTTCGAGGAGGCGGCCGAGCGGCGCATCCCGCTGCAGACAGTACCGGAAGATCCGGTGGTCCTGGAAGCACTCGACGTTTTTACCAAAAAGTACGGTTACGAGTTCGCGGAGTTTCCTCCAGGACCGTAATCCGATACTGACAGTCTGAAGAGCCGAAGGCTTCTCCGTTTGCCATATATACAGTCGGCATATACAATCCCAATTCTTATGGAAGATGCGCGGACGCGAGACAGGGTAGAGGCTCTAAGGGAGCGGGTCGACGAGGTGGATCGAGACCTCGTGCGGGCGCTCAACGAACGGGCGAGCATCGTGCAGGAGATCATGGTCCTCAAGGCCGAGGCCGGGGCTGCGGTCTACGACCCCAAGCGCGAGGAGGATATCCTCCAGAGGGTAGTGGAGATGAACGAGGGGCCGATCTACGACTCCTCCATGCGCGACATCTACGAGCTGATCCTGCACCGTATCCGTGATTTAGAGATTCAACGCGGGGAGTTTTCGAAATAGTGATGGATATTTCAGCGGAGGTAAAGACCAACGTAAAGACCGCCAACGGCATGATGCAGCCCGGCACCTTCCGGGTGATCGCCGGTCCCTGCACGGTCGAGAGCTACGACCAGTTCCTGGCCTCGGCTAAAGCCGTGAAGCAGGCGGGCTTCGAGTACGTCCGCGGCGGCGCGTTCAAGCCCCGCACTTCTCCCTACTCCTTCCAGGGCATGGGCGAGGAGGGTTTGAGGATACTCTCCGAAGTCTCCGGCGAATTGGGCCTCAAGGTCGTCACGGAGGTCATGGACCCCTACGACATCGAGATAACCATGGAGCACGCCCAGATACTCCAGATAGGGGCGCGCAACATGCAGAACTTCTCCCTGCTGAAACGCATTGGCGCCGCCATCGCCGGAACGGACCACGGCGTCGTCCTGAAGCGCGGGCTCGCGGCGAGCGTGGAGGAGTGGATCCTGGCGGCGGAGTACATTACCGCAGCGGGCGGTGACAACGTGGTCCTGTGCGAGCGGGGCATCCGCACTTTCGAGACCTCAACGCGCTTCACGCTGGACCTCTCGGCGGTCATCGTCGCCAAGCGGCTCACGGACCTGCCGGTCATAGTCGACCCGTCCCACGCCGCCGGACGGCGCGACCTCGTCGTGCCTCTCTCGAAGGCTTCCGTCGCCGCCGAGGCTGATGGTCTGATGGTCGAGTCACACCACGACCCGCAGGAGGCTCTCTGCGACGCGGAGCAGGCGCTGCCGGTCGAGGCTTTGATGGGCCTCAAGGAAGGACTCGAACCCTTCGCCACCGCGATGGGCCGGGAGGTTATCTAGTCTCCGAGAGTATCGCCGGAGGTGAGATGAGGCGGATCGGCGAACGGTTCGTTCTGGAGCGCGAGATCGGCGCCGGAGGCATGTCCACCGTGTTCCTCGGCCGGGATGAGGTTCTCGACCGCCATGTCGCCGTGAAGATCCTAAAACCCGGCTTCGAGGACTCGGATATCGGCGCCCGCTTCCGCCGCGAGGGGATCACCGCTGCCCGCCTCGCTCATGCAAACATAGTCCAGGTGTACGACGCTGGAGAGGACGAGCTGGACGGATGCAAGGACTCCTACATCGTGATGGAATACGTCTCCGGCGGGGACCTCAAGAAGCTCATAGATGAGAAGGGACCGCTCGAAGATGCGGAGGTTTCGAGGATCGGGGCGGACGTCATCTCCGGACTCGCACACGCCCACAATCGGGGCATCATCCACCGCGATATAAAGCCGCAGAACGTGCTGATGGACGAATACGGCCGGCCCAGGGTCGCGGACTTCGGTATCGCCCGCGCCCTGGACTCGGCGGCGAGCCACGCCACGAAAACCGGCTCGTACCTGGGGACGGCGCTCTACTCCGCGCCGGAGCAACTCAAGGGCGAGAAAGCTACTCCCAAGAGTGACGTTTACTCGCTGGGGGCGACGCTCTACCACGCGTCGGTGGGTGAGGCGCCGTTCGCCGGAAGCTCCATAGAGGTCGCGAGCCAGCACGTCTCGCGGGCGCCCGCGCCGCCGCGTGAGCGGGGAGCGCGGATCAGCGCGTATCTGGAAGGGATCATCCTGTTGTGTCTTGCCAAAGACCCTGCTGCCCGGCCCGAGGCCGCTGACCTTCACACGCGTTTGCTCCAGAGAGGAGCTATGGCGATTGGGGCCACCGGCCCGAGCGCTCCTAGCTCCTCTCTGGAGCCTATCAAGGCGGCGGGAGCGGCGGGCTTCGGTGCTGTTGCGCGTAGGGTAAACGAAAAATTTGGGGAGCGAAGTCCGAAAGGACAATCGGAGATTCCGACGCGGACGGTGATCTTGCCGCACCGAACATTTAGGCCGGGGGCGAACCGCCTGATGGCTCTAATGCTGGGGATCGCGGCGTTGCTCGTGGTGGCTTTGATCTCCTGGGCGGCCGTGGCGATGCTTGGTTCCGGCTCAACGGAACAGAGCAGCAAATCTGACCCATCCAAAGTCAGCCAGAAAAAGAGTGCTGAAGCAGGCGCGAACTCGTCCGTCAAAGACAAAAAAGCCGCTGACTCGAAGCAGCAGGCTCAGCAAAAAAAAGAGAGCGCTCCGAAAAAGCCCGTCCAGAAAAAGCCCGCCAAGAAAGAGTCTCCAGAGAAAGTCGCGGTTCCCGCTCCGCCCGTGGATCAGGCCGCGAACGCTGTCTACGATATGTATGTATCGACTGTGAACGACGACTTCAATACTTCCTGGAACTCCCTGTCGAAACGCTATCAAGAGGAAGTCGGCACGGAGCCAGACTGGGAGAGTCGGCAATCGTCGCTCGCGGGCATACATTTCTCAGGCTCGCTTACGGCGAAGCCATCCGGGGCCAAGGCGGAGGTCGATTTCACCGCGCAGGAGACCCGCACCGGCGGCGCGAAGACGGTTACGGGTACGTGGGTCTGCGTAAACGAGAACGGCCAGTGGAAGCTGGACCGGCTGATCGCCCAGCCGCGTTAGAACCGCCTGACCTATCTCGCTACCTTCACCAGGAAAATCTCTATAATCCTTCGTGTGACAAGATTCGCACAAAGGTTCGTTCTGGAGCGCGAGATCGGCGCCGGAGGCATGGCCCGCGTATTTCTGGGCCGAGACGAGGTTCTGGACCGGCCTGTCGCGGTCAAGATCCTTCGGTTCCGCCATACGGACTCCGACGTGGGTGCCCGATTTAGTCGTGAGGGACGCACGGCCGCCCGCCTCTCTCACCCAAACATAGTCCAGGTCTACGATGCCGGGGAGGGCGAGTTCGAGGGACAGAATGCTTCTTACATCGTGATGGAGTACGTCTCCGGCGGTGACCTCAGCAAACTCATAAATGACCGCGGGACCATACCTCCCGATGATCTGGTGAAGCTCGGCGAGGCGGTAGCCTCCGGGCTGGCGCACGCTCACGAGCGGGGCATCATCCACCGCGACATTAAGCCTCACAATATCCTGATCGATGAGAACGGACGCCCGAAGCTTACCGACTTCGGCATCGCGCGCGCCCTCGACGCGACGACGAGCAATCACACCAGGACGGGCGCCTATCTGGGCACGGCGCTCTACTCCGCGCCGGAGCAGCTTCAAGGCGAGAAAGTAACGCCCAAAAGCGACATCTACTCTCTGGGTGCAACGCTGTATCAGGCGGCTACGGGGAAGCCGCCGTTTAGCGGCACCCCGATCTCCGTGGCTAACCAGCACGTCTCCAAGCCGCCGCCCTCACCGCGAGAGTTGAACGCCGCTATCGGGGGAGAGCTCGAGGACCTGATCCTGGCTTGCCTCGCCAAGGACCCGGACGACCGCCCGACCGCCGAAGAACTTCGCTCCCGGCTCGCCGGGTTCGACGCGGGCGCCGCCAAAACTAAAGTCTACGCCGGGCCGGCGACGCAACCTACCCAACGCGTCCAGGAGGAGCCCACACGCGCGGCTTCGCCCGGAACCGGGAACCAAAGCAGGACGAGAATATTGCTCGCGGCGCTGGCGCTTTTGCTGATCTTCGCCGCTGTCGCAGCCATCGCGCTGCCTAACCTATTCGGCGGAGGCGGCGAGTCCAAACAAACCGGTTCTCAGCACAGCCCCCAGAAGCCGAACAAACCCTCCGGCAACGGGCAGGACAAGAACAACCAATCCTCGGCCCAGACAACAACCGCTTCTGAACCGACCACCGAGAACACGCAACCTGCTCGGAAGCAGACCAAAGAGCCGCCAAAGGAGAAAACAGCGGAGAAAACCCAGCCGGACGGCCTCACGGCGCAGGCAGCGGAACAAACGATCAGGGACCACTACGCGGTGGCGGCAAGCGACAATTACCAGAACTCCTGGACCTTCCTCTCGTCCAGGTACCAGCAACAGATCGGCTCGCCGGAGGCCTGGACCAACCAGTTTCAGGATTTAAAGAGTGTGCAGTTTACGAGCGGACCGACAGCACAGGTCAACGGAAACACGGCTACGGTCACTTTCAGTACCGTTGCCGTACATGCAGACCACACTGACCAGCCGAATGTAACGGCGACGCTCATAAACGAGAACGGCAAGTGGAAGATAGACAACCTGAACGTCTCCTGAACCGCGCGAATATAATGGACGCGAGATACGGAAGGAATTTACTCTGAAGACAATACTTACCGCGGTCTTTTCGGCCATTATTGGCGGGCTCGTGGTGGCGCTCTTTATCTTTCTCGGGATGTCCGGAGTGGGGAGAGACGAGGGCAACGTGACAATCAAGGAGTCCCCAGCGCCGGTGAAGTCCAGATCCGTGGACCCCGGCGCGGATTCTTCGGGGCCGTCGGTGCGTGAGGTGTACACCAATGATGGGCCGGGGGTAGTGAGCGTGGATGTTGCCTCGTCGAAGCTCGGACCGGGGGGCGGTTCCGGGTTCGTGCTGGACAAGGGCGGCCACATCGTGACCAATCAGCACGTAGTGAACGGCGCGGACAGTGTCTCCGTCAGGTTCGCCAGTGGCGCGCGCGAGCAGGCCGACATAGTCGGCCAGGACTCTTCGACTGACGTGGCGGTGATCAAAGTGAATACTCCGGAGAAAGCTCTTAGACCGCTGACGCTCGGAGATTCGGACAACATAGGCGTGGGGGACCCGGTGATCGCCATAGGCAACCCGCTGAACGTCGGCGTGAGCGTGACGACCGGCATAGTGAGCGGCACGGAACGGCCCATAGACGCGCCCAACGGCTACACGATAGACGGAGCTGTCCAGACCGACGCGGCAATAAGCTCCGGGAACTCCGGCGGCCCTCTAATCGACGCCAATGGTTCGGTGATCGGGATCAACTCCCAGGTCGCCTCCGCGGGCGGCGGTAATTTCGCCCAGGGTATTGGTTTCGCGGTCCCTATCAATACGGTGAAGAATGTGGTCAAGCAGCTAATAACGGAGGGTAAGGTCGTTCATGGATACATCGGGGTGAAGATGTTTCCGGTCGGCATCGAGGAGCTGCGGTCATATACGCCGCTCTCCGAGGAGAAGTTCAAGGAAAAGTACGGTCTTCCGGGGAACGGGGCCATAGTGAGCGAAGCCGTCAAGGGCGGTCCGGCGGATAAAGCCGGCATCGCAGGCGGGCAAGAGAAGGAGATCGAAGGTCTCTCAGTTCCCATCGGGGACGTTATAATCAAAGTGGAGGGTAAGCGGGTCTCGGACCCTAACGACGTTATATCGGTCGTGAATTCACTCGAGCCGGGGAAGAAGATGAAAGTGACCGTCGTGACGCCGGGCAAGGACCCTCGCCAGGTAGAGATGACTCTGGGCGCCCAGCCCGAGGATAGTTAGCTGGCGCGGTACAAACGCTTGCCGTCGATAAACGGCGTTGAAAGGGTTGCGTAGGATACTTCGCCATGAAGCGCCTTCTGAGTCTAGCTCCGTATGCCCCGCATACGCCAGAGTGATACAGTCTCGCCTTTCCGCTAATATAGTGGTGGGCATGGCAAACACTCCGGGGTCGTAGCTACGTCTTTCCGGAGGAAGAGCAAAGTGGGAGGGATCTTGGCGCGCGGCAGAGTGAAGTGGTTCTCAAATGAGAAGGGCTATGGTTTCATAGAGGCCGAGGGTGGTGAAGACCTTTTCGTCCACTACTCGGAGATCTCCGGTGAGGGATTCCGGACGTTGGAGGAAGGCAGCGAGGTGGAGTTCGACGTCATCGAGGGCCAGAAGGGAAAGCAGGCCTCCAGAGTCGAGGTAGTGGGCTAGCAGGAGAGCCGCGTGGATGGTTAGTCGTCAGGAGGCCGGGGTTTAGAAGCCCTGGCCTCTCGTCTTTTTGGAGGGACAGTGCCGAACGGCAATGAAAATCTAAAGCGAGACGCCGCTTACGGAGCGGTGGACCGGTACGTAAAGAGCGGCATGACGGTGGGTCTCGGCACGGGATCTACCGCCGCTTTCGCGGTGCGGCGGATCGGGGAGCTTCTAACCTCTGGAGAGCTGCGCGATGTCCGGGGGATACCGACATCCGACCGCACTTCGGCGCTCGCGCGGGAGGCCGGGGTGCCGCTGGTTTCGCTCGCGGAGGCGAGGCCGGACCTCACGATAGACGGGGCGGACGAGGTTGCTCCCGACCTCGCGGTCATGAAGGGTTGGGGCGGCGCCCTCCTTCGGGAGAAGATCGTCGCCGCCTCCGGCAAGGGCGGCCTGATCGTCATCGCCGACTCATCCAAGCTGGTTGACTCTTTGGGCGAAGGGCCGCTCCCGGTCGAGACCGAACCTTTCGGCTACGAAGCCACCATCGAATCGATCGCCTCCCTGGGCTGCGAGCCGAAGCTCAGGATGGACGCCTCGGACCCGGCGAGCCCGTTTATCACGGACGGCGGCCACTACACGGTGGATTGTCTCTTCCCCTCCATCCCGGACCCCGCCACCCTCGAAACCAAGATAAAGCGCATTCCCGGCGCTCTCGAGTGCGGGCTCTTCATCGGCATCGTCCGCGCGGCGGTCGTGGCCCGCGAAGGCGGCGTGGAGTTTATCGAGGGATAGCCTCGACTCTATCCTGCCTTTCGAGAAGATCCGCGGTGGTTACGATGGTCGCGAATTCTTCGTGCAGGTTCAGCAGGGCCATCTCGTGTACGTGCTCCGCATCGTAATGCGCGCCGTCGGGACCGATGCGGTCGAAGGTGGCGGTGGCGTCGGAGACGAGGTAGGTGTCGAAGCCGAGGTTGCCCGCCATACGGACAGTGGTCGAGACGCAATGATCCGTCGTCAGTCCCGTTATGACGAGGGAGTCCAGGTCGAGTTCCCTGAGCCGGGCTTCGAGGTCCGTGCCGATGAAGGCGCTGTTGACGGACTTCTCGATCACGGGCTCGCCCGGTAGCGGGCGCGCGGCCTCTTTTACCTCGCAGCCGCTCTGGCCCGGCCGCAAGGGAGAGCCAGGCTCTTTCGACAGGTGGCGGACGTGAAAGACGGGGAGGCCGGCTCCACGCCAGGACGCGAGCAGCGTCGAGATCTTCTGCTCCGCGCCGGGGTTGTTGCGGCGGCCCCAGGCCGGATCATCTAAGCCCTCCTGAACGTCGACGACGATCAGGGCCATGCGTTTTGTATGGGGGTTCGCCAAGACTGCCGGATCTAACTCCCGGTGGCCCCGAAGCCTGCGCGGATGCCGGACTTGGACTTGCGCTCCTTCTCCACGACGAGCTTGTAGATGGAATCGAGTTTTACGTAGACGGTCGCCTTGCCGTCCTCCATCGTGACCCGCAGATGGCCGTCGCCCAACTCGATCTTCTCCACGTCGTCCGACTCGATGGTGAAGGTGTCCCTGCGGTCCCAGATGACCAGGTTTGCACTCTCGCTCTTTGCCTCATCAACGGCCTTCTGGATCAGCTTATTATCCAACGCGCACTCTCCTGACTGTGAAATGTTTTCATCAAACGCTCACCCTATTCTACTTTAGAAACCAGGCCGCGAAGGCGGGATGTTAGCTTTTGGATCTCTGTCCGTTAGAATATCCGGCGAGCCTGGAGTCCCATCACCGGAGCATAATTTGAAGAACCCCCTGATAAAGATAAGAGACCTCGACCGGACGCTGTTCCTGGCGATCTTTCGACTCAAGTGGGAGCCGCTGACAGCCGTCATGCGCGCCTTCACCATAGCCGGGAGCGCGGGAGCCCTGTGGGGGTTCATCGCCGGAGCCGCGTTCCTGGCTACCGGCCTCGAACTTCCCAACCTCCTGGTACCCTGGATCTCCGTGGCCGCCGCCTGGACTGTCGCGGAGGGGACCAAGTACCTCTTCAATCGCGCCCGGCCCTACATCTCCGACACGGAGATTGCGCCGCTCATAAAGACGCCTTCGTCTAGTTCTTTTCCCTCCGGTCACTCCGCGACCGCCGCCGCCGGAGCTCTGTCCCTGTCGGCCATCTACCCGGCGCTCGCTCCCGCTCTCCTGCTCGCGGGACTTCTGGTCGCGCTCTCCCGCATCTACCTCGGTGTTCACTACCCATTCGACGTATTCGCCGGCATGGTAACGGGGGCCGCGACCGCCACGGTAGTCCTGGCCGTGGGCGTCGCTCTGGCGTGAAGACGCTTACCAGCCTACTGCGCCGGACGCGGTAGAAAAGCCTCGTGAGGGTGCTGTTCCTATATTACTAATACCGATGGCGCCCGCGAACTCTCCGCTGACCTCCAATGTACCGTCCACGTGGGCGACCACCCTGACCCTAAGCATTTTGTAGACTCGATGGCGCTCCTGCGGTGTGAGGCTGTTCAGGGCCTCCGGCGCCATGCCGACGTAGGACTCTAGGAGGGCGTCTTTATCCCGCTCCAGCTCTTCTAAGCGCACCTGGCGACCCTCAGCCCGGCCAACTCGCGCTTGGCGGTTTCGCGGGTTTTCTCTAGACCCGCCAGCACCTCGTCTAGTTCGGCGTCGGTCATACGGCCCTTGGCAGCGAGCCTTTGGTAACCGCGGCCTTCTTGCTCCACCTCGGCCAGCTTCTCTAGCCAGGCTTTCATTTCCCGGTCTGAATCCTCGGGACGTCCGTCGCGTTCAAGTTCTATCATCCTCTCTAAGTCGATGCGCAGCTGCTCAGGGTCCGTCATAAGGCCGGAGATCAGCTCCCACACCGGCGGTTCCGTCCTGTCGGCCCGCCAGTTCCTCGGCTGAGGACACTCATCCCTGTCACGCACGCGTTTCGGGCAACGATAATAGTGGTTGAGTCGTTTCTTGCCGTAGGACGAGATGCTGTTTGTCATCATGGCATATCCGCATCCGCCGCATCGGAGGATACCCCCTGAGAGTTCCCAGAACCGGTGGCCGGCAGACGATGGACGACAGTTCTCTTTGATCGCCTCTTGTGCGGCGTCTACCCATTCTCGCGGCACGCCAGAGTCCGGCACGGGCACGGCTATCCACTCCTCACGGGGCTTAGGTACGGACTCGACCCGCCTCACATATTTATTCCCGTTCCGCCGGATGGCGCGCACCTGCGTCGTCTTCGTGCGGGTGCGGTTGTACCACCAGATGCCGTAGCGCTTCGACCGATCCAGACGGGCGGCGACCTCTGGGGCGACTAATGCCTTCGTCTCTTCGTAAGTATGTGACCTGTAAACATCGTCCCGCCTCCACATAGAGCGCGAGTTCACGACTCTAGGCGACGAGCTACGTATGGAGTTCATAGAGACGAGAAGCAGTGCATGGTCGCCGACGAGCTCGATCCCGGCCCGTGCGAGGGCTGCGAGGAGTGGTGTTCGAGGTGAAGCTGCATATAATGACCGCAAACGATATACGAAAGGTATCATTATGGCGCGTTTTGTGGTTACGGTACCGGAAGAGTTTCTGGAAGAGGTTGACGCGCGAGCTGAAGCCGAGCATCGTAGCCGGAGCGAGTTGGTTCGGGAGGCGCTTCGGAGTTATCTACGTTCGGGAACCCGCAAGGGAGATATCTCGCCCCGGAGGTGATCGGCGTCGATGACTTCTCCGTGCGCCGCGGAGGACGCTTTGGGACGATCATCGTGGACCTCAAGCGCCATCTTCCCATCGATCTTCTTCCCGACCGTTCCGCCTCTACCCTGGCAGCCTGGCTCAAGGCTCATCCGAGCGCCCAGACCATCGGCCGCGATGGCTCCAGGGAGTACGCGCGGGGCATTGCGGAAGGTGCGCCGGAGGCGGTCGAGGTCCTCGACCGTTGGCACCTGCTGAAGAACCTGCGCGAGGCTCTGGAGCGTATGCTGGATCGTAACCAGAAAGTTCTCAGTGGGATCGCTCTGTCCTCCTCTGAACATACGGATAAAACGACCGGTTCGCCGGGAACGTCAGACTATACTCCTCCGCCACGCTCGCCAAGTGAACGAGCGAGAAGCCGGACCGCACGCAAGCGGCGCTACGCTCGTTATGAGAAGGTTCGCAAACTGCACTCCCGGGGCATGAACCTGCACGCCATCGCCAGGAAGCTCGGCATAAGCCGCTACGCCGTGCGCCGCTACGCCGTGCGCCGCTACGTCAATGCCGACACCTTCCCCGAGCGGCGCCCTCACCGCCGCCGGCCGAGCATGTTGGACCCTGTCGAGCCCTACCTCAAAAAGCGGTGGGAAGAAGGCTGCCGCAACGGAATGCATCTTTGGCGAGAGTTGCGCAAGCAGGGCTATCCCGGCTCTCGCAAACGCGTGGCACAGTGGGTTCAACAAAGGCGGGAGGAGCCTGCGTCGAC
>JAABUR0100005133.1_pt1 | contig 16888 bp, 16 predicted proteins | sample 5560091 | NCBI WGS metagenome assembly JAABUR01 (sample SAMN10711879, study PRJNA513375) | rock metagenome | isolation source: Antarctica rocks | place: Antarctica: Victoria Land, University Valley sud | reverse complement strand
TTCTGCGAGTAGACGTCACTTCGATCAGCGGCGCGTCAGCTCCCAGCCGTCGGGAGCAGCTCCTCTGGCCGGAAGGCGTAGACGACCATCCAGTTGGGCCGCACCCGCAGGTAGGCGATGTCCTCAGCCCACGACGACGGCGAGCTGCCGTAGTGCGTGACCAGGTGCGCCTCGATCGCTGCGAAGTCGGGCGAGCTCCCGGTCAGAAACTCCGCCCGGCCGGGCGCGCAGCTGCCGGGCCTTCGCGGCCGAGCCGGCCGTGGTGAACACGAACTTTGCGTGCAGGAGGTGCCCGTCCACGGCGCTGATCCGCGGCTCGCCGCGGGCCGTCACGGTGGCGACCGAGAGAGTGCGCATCCCCTGCAGGGCGTCGGTCTCAGCGACGGTCTCGTACATGGCGGACCATCCTGTCGGGCTCAGCCGGGAAGGGATACCCGGTCGGTGGGGTCGGCTGTGCCGGACCGTCCGACCGTCAACCGCCAGCGCCCGCTCCAGCTTCCGGGCGGCCGGCCAGAGAACCTGCAGCCGCGAGCCCGGGACCGGATGGGACTCGGCCCGCAGCGCCGCCCGCAGCCGACTACGGACCTCCCGGGCGGTGCAGACAAGCGCGCCGTGGGCTGCACGCGGGTCGCGGGGGTGGACTTGCAGCATCACCTCGCCGACCAGGACCGACCACGGACCGGCGTCCGGACGCCGCCACGCCAGGTCGCGGGCCGCGCCGGCCAGGCTCTCGCCAACGCCGGGACGCGGCCGCGGCAGGCCTCTAGGCTCGGCGGGCGTGGAACCGGACGCGCTGCTCCACCCGGTCGGCCCACTTCCGGCGCGGACTTACTGGGTGCGCCGGGTGCTCGCGGTCGCCGCCCTCGTGGTCGCCGTGCTGCTGCTAGCCCGATGGGTGGCCGGCCTCGGCGGCGGAGCGGTCGCCGAGCGGACGACCGGCCGCCCTGGGGGTCCGACCCCGGTCACTGCCAGCACGCCGACGGTCACCAGCTCCGCGGTGGTCTCGCCGGCCGCCTCCCCTTCGCCGCGGCCTTCCTCCGCGGCCCGGCCCCTGGCCTGCCCGGACAGCTCGTTGGCGGTCACCGCGGCAACCGACGCCGCCCGCTACCTGACCGGCGTACGGCCGGTTCTGACCATGACCGTCCGCAACGTGGGGCCGGCGCCGTGCACCCGCGATGTCGGTCCGGGGGTGCGGGGGTTGACCGTCAGGTCAGGCTCCGACCGGATCTGGTCCAGCGACGACTGCGAGGGCAAGGGGGTCGTGGTCGTGACGCTGCCGGCGGGTGCCAGCCGGTCGTGGACGGTGCAGTGGTCCAGGGTGCGGTCCCATCCGGGGTGTCCGAGTCCGGGTCCTGCGGTTCGGCCGGGCACCTACCGGCTCTACGGTGCACTGGGGCGCATCATCAGCGCGCAGGCCTTGTTCTCGCTGCGCTGAGGCGGGGCACCGGCACGTCGGTCTCACAGGTCGAGACGAAGCTTGTCCTCCGCGACGGCGGGGTTGCTCGGCAACGGCTGGCGCTCGCCGGCGGGGCCGAAACCACAGCCCTCATAGAACCGGCGCGCCCGTTCGTTGCCGTCGGCCACCCACAGGGTGAGGGACGTGGCGCCCTGCGCCCGGGCCCACTCCCGCACCGTCTGGATCAATGCGGTGGACACAGCGGTGCCGCGCGCGTCCGGCCGCACCCACATCGAGACGACGTGCCGCTCGTCCGCCGGGGCCGCTTCGTCCGCGATGCCCGTGACGAGGCCGACTGGCTCGTCGTCCGTCCAGGCGAGGAAGGTCGCGCCTGCAGCGATCCGACGCCGCCACTGCGACTCGTCGAGGGCGACCTCGCGGGCGTAGCTGGACCCGAAGGCCGAAGGAGCTTCGCCCAGGGCCGCCAGCCGCACGGCCCGTAGGACCAGCCAGTCGTGGGGCTCAACGCGGCGCACCTCCACCGCGACCCTGGGCGGGACGCGCCTAGACGTAGCGCTCCAGGATCGAGGACTCGGCGAGCCGGGACAGCCCCTCGCGCACGCTGCGAGCCCGTGTCTCGCCGACGCCGTCGACCGTCTGCAGGTCGTCCACGCCGGCGGCGAGCAGCTTCTGCAGGCCACCGAAGTGCTCGACCAGCCGGTCGACGATGGTTCGGGGCAGCCTCGGGACCTTGGCCAGCAGCCGGAAGCCGCGCGGGCTCACCGGCGCGTCCAGCGCCTCGAGGCCGGCCGAGAAGCCGATCACCTTGGCGAGTACGGCGGGGTCGAGCAGGTCCGTCGCGGACAGCAGATCGAGGTCGGCCAGCACGTCCTCCACCAACCGCCCGCGCCGGCCGGGTGCCGGCATGTAGTCGCGCACCACCAGCTCGCGCTCGGACTCCACGCCGGCCATCAGCTCCTCGAGCTGGAGCGCGAGCAGCCGCCCGTCGGTGCCGAGCTCGACGACGTAGCCGCCGATCTCGTCGGCGATCCGGCGGACCATCTCCAGCCGCTGGCTCACCGACACCGCGTCGCGCGCGGTCACCAGGTCCTCGATCTCGAGTGCCGACAGGGTGCCTGCCACCTCGTCGAGGCGCAGCTTGTAGCGCTCCAGCGTGGCCAGGGCCTGGTTGGCGCGGGACAGGATCGCCGCCGAGTCGTCGAGCACGTAGCGACGCCCCTGGACGTAGAGGGCGACGATCCGCATGGACTGGCTGACCGAGATCACCGGGTAGCCGGTCTGCTTGGCCACCCGCTCGGCGGTGCGGTGCCGGGTGCCGAACTCCTCGGTCGGGATCGTGGGGTCCGGCACCAGGTGTACGGCGGCACGCACGATGCGGCCGGCCGCGTCGTCGATCACGATGGCGCCGTCCATCTTCGCCAGCTCGCGCAGCCTGGTGGCCGAGGCCTCGACGTCGAGTGGGAAGCCGCCGGTGCACAACGACTCCACGACCCGGTCGTAGCCGAGGATGATGAGCCCACCGGTGTTGCCGCGCAGGATCCGCTCCAGGCCGTCGCGCAGCGACGTACCGGGTGCGACGGCGGCGAGGGTGGCCCGCAGCAGGTCCTCGCGGTCGGACGTGGCCACCCGGCTCCTCGTGGCAAAGTGATCGCGTCCAGTCTAGCGGCGACCTGCCGGCCCCGGCCCCACGACGGCCTGCACCGCCGACCGAAGGTCCGGCACCTCGGTGACGGTCATCCCGGCCGGCCCCGGTCCCGAGTCGGGAGGCACGAGCGCGCAGCCGAAGCCTAGGCGGGCGGCCTCCGCCAGCCGCCGGCCGACGCTGCCCACTGGTCGTACCTCACCGGCCAGCCCGACCTCGCCGACTGCAACCAGGCCTGCGGGGAGGGCGGTCTTGCTGACAGCGCTCGCCACCGCGAGGGCAACGGCGAGATCTGCCGCCGGCTCGGTGACCCGTACGCCGCCCACGGTGGCGGCGTACACGTCGCGGCTGCTGGTCTTGAGCCCGGCCCAGCGCTCGACCACCGCGAGCACCATCGCGACCCTGGCGCCGTCGAGGCCGGAGGTGTAACGACGAGGTGCCTGGGACTCCTGGGCCAGCAGTGCCTGGACCTCGGCAACGAGGGGGCGTCGCCCCTCGACGATCACGGTGATGCAGGTGCCCGGGACCGGCTGGGTGCGTCGGGAGAGGAACCGTCCACTGGGGTCCGGTAGCCCGACGATGCCGCCGTCGCCCAGCTCGAAGCAGCCCACCTCGTCGGCGGGGCCGTAGCGGTTCTTCACCGCCCGCACCAGCCGCAGCCCTGAATGCCGGTCGCCCTCGAAGGAGAGCACCACGTCGACGAGGTGCTCGAGCAGCCGGGGGCCGGCGACCGCGCCGTCCTTGGTCACATGGCCCACCAGCACGGTGGCGATGCTCCGATCCTTGGCCAGCCGGACCAGTGCGGCCGACACTTCACGGACCTGGGTGACACCGCCCGGAGCGCCGTCGACCTCCGCCGAGGCCAGCGTCTGCACCGAGTCGACGATGAGCAGGCTCGGCCGTACGGCGTCGACATGGCTCAGAGCCGCCGCCAGGTCGGTCTCGGCAGCGAGGTAGAGCGACGGATGCAGCGCGCCGACCCGCTCGGCGCGCAGCCGCACCTGGGCCGCCGACTCCTCCCCGGTGATGATCAGAGCGCGGCCGCGCTCGGCGTAGCGGCCGGCCACCTCGAGCAACAGGGTGGACTTCCCCACCCCAGGCTCGCCAGCGAGCAGCACAACGGCACCGGGAACCAACCCGCCGCCCAGCACCCGGTCGAGCTCGCCCACGCCGGTCGGAGCAGCCCGGGCGGCCGCCACGTCGATGGAGTCGATGGGTAGTGCGGGCGCGGTCACCGGGCCGGCCGTGAGCGCTCGCCCGATGCCGGCTCCGACCTCAGCCACCGCACCCCACGCCTGGCACTCCGGGCACCGGCCGACCCACTTCGGCACGACGAGACCGCATTCCGTGCAGCGGTACGCCGAGCGCTCGCGGCTCATTGCCTTCACCATGACCGGGAAGCTACGGGCCGGCTCGGACAGAACCTCGGGCCCCGCCCCCCAGAGCGCGCGACACATCGCCTGATCCCCAAGGTCTGTGCACCGAGTCCCCGGGACTGCACCGAAGGAGCCGTCGTCCACCCGCCACGGGTCGCCTCCGCCGCCCGAGCCCGCGGAGCGGCTAGCGTCGAGATTCATGCGGCTGGGGGTGCTCGACGTCGGTTCGAACACAGTCCATCTCCTCGTCGTCGACGCCCATTCCGGCGCGTGGCCGCTGCCGGCGGCCAAGGTGAAGGCCGAGCTGCGGCTGGCCGAGCTGATCGGTGCGGACGGCGCCCTGTCCAAGAAGGGCGCCGCCGCGCTGTGCGACGCCGTGGCACGGGCGCAGGCCGCCGCCGAAAACCTTGGTGTGGAGGACCTGCTGGCCTTCGCCACCTCGGCTGTTCGCGAGGCCGGCAACGCCGAGCAGGTGCTCGCCGGCGTACGCGAGACCACCGGGGTCGACCTGCAGGCGCTGGCGGGCGAGGACGAGGCCCGGTTCACCTTTCTCGCCGTCCGCCGGTGGTTCGGCTGGAGCGCCGGCCGGCTGCTCGTCCTCGACATCGGCGGCGGCTCGCTGGAGGTGGCCGCCGGCATGGACGAGGAACCCGACGCCGCCGTGTCGGTGCCGCTCGGCGCGGGCCGGCTGACCCGGCAATGGCTACCCAAGGACCCGCCCGGCAAGGAGGACCTGCGCCAGCTCCGCAAGCACATCCGCACCGAGCTGGCCCGCAACCTGCGGACGGTGACCAGGGCCGGCGAGCCCGACCTCACCGTCGCCACGTCCAAGACCTTCCGCTCGCTGGCCCGGATCGCCGGCGCTGCGCCGTACAACGAGGGGCCTTACGTACGCCGGACCCTCAGCCACCGGCAGGTCCTCGAGGTTCTGGACACGGTTGCCGGGATGCGCGCCAAGGACCGTGCGACGCTGCCCGGCGTCTCTCCGGGCCGGGCGGGGCAGCTGGTCGCCGGCGCACTGGTGGCCGACGCCGCCATGGACCTCTTGGGCGTCACCGAAGTCCGTCTGTGCCCTTGGGCGCTGCGTGAGGGCATCATTCTGCGCCGGCTCGACTGGCTTGCCGGCGCGGCCCCGGCCACGAGCGGTGGAACCGCTCAGAAGTAGTCGAGCAGGGCAGGCGCCGGTCCGGCGGTCGCTGCCTGCAGGAACTCGTCGCTGCCCTCGTTCTCGCCGGCCAGCAGGCCGGCCCGGCGGAGCAGGGAGGGGCCGGCCGCCCCGGCGTAGAGGACCGCGAGCCCGCGGGCCGTCAGTGCCACCTCCGCCCCGCCACCGGGCTCCAGCCGGCCGGCGCCGGCGGAGAGGACCAGCCGGTGCGCGCCGGCATTCCACGGACAGACCGCGTCCTCCAGCAGCAGGTCCACGCTGCCGTGCAGGTGGGGCGGCCAGCCCCGGGCGGCGACGGCGGCCGGCGCGTCGAGCAGCCGCAGCATCCACGGGTGCTGCGACTCGGCCCGCGCCGCCGCCGTCGTCGCCAGGAACGAGGCGGGGTCGGGCTCGGCGAGCCGGAGTACGACGGTGGGCGCGACGCTCGACCAGCTGCCCAGCATCGCGAGCAGCGCCGTGGTCGCCGGCGCGGTCAACCCGATGAGGTCCGGCACCGTGAGCCGGCCCGAGGCGTCGTACCCCGGCCCGCGGTCCCAGCTCGCATAGCCCTCGACGGCGCCGTCGTGACCGAACGCCACCGTGATGCCGTCATGACCGCTGAGCACCGCCTCGGCCGAGGTGTCGAACAGCGGCGAGGAGCGCTCCATCAGCCCGGTGCCGGCACGAGCTACCGCGCGATAGGCCTCGAGCACCGCCGGCACGTCCGCCGGGCCGGCGGGACGAAGGGTCACAGCCGTCGGCCTGCGCAGCCCGGCCAGCGCGGCGGTAGGGAGCGCGGTCCACGTCAGCGTCCCTACCTGCTCCCAGCCGAGCCGGCGGTAGGGCACCGGGGTGGTGGGAAACAGGGTGCTCATCACCGCCCCGCGGTCCCGGGCGGCGGCCAGCAGCGTCGTGAGCACCTGGCTGGCCAGGCCGCTGCGGCGCAGCTCGGGTGCGACCGCCACCCCGGCGATACCGCTCGCCGGCACCAGCCGGCCCCCGAACCAGTGCCCCTGCTCCCGGTCCACGGCCTTGGCGACGAGACGACCGGTGCCGTCGAACGCCCCCCATGCGTGCCGGCCGGGGCGCTCGTCCTGCCACCCGGGCGGCGGCTGCCGCTCGCCACCGAAGGCCAGCCGGCTCAGATCCCACCCGGCCGCCATGTCATCGGCGGTCAGCAATCGGACGTCGAAGGGCATCGCTCCATCCTGGCTGACCGCGGGCCGCTCGTTAGGCTGAGCAGGTGATGGCGGGCGGCACCGGGCGCGGCGCCGGCTTCGTCGCCAGCCCGACCGAGGTCCGCCTGGTGGGCTCCGCGCCGGTGGCCCTGTCCACCGCGTCGACCTACCCCGAGACGACGGCGACGGCCTTCGAGCTCGCCGCCCGGCTCGGCTACGACGGCGTCGAGCTCATGGTCTGGACCGACCCGGTCAGCCAGGACGTCGAGGCCGTACGCCGGCTCTCGGACTACCACGGCGTACCGGTTCTCGCGATCCACGCTCCGTGCCTGCTGATCACCCAGCGCGTCTGGGGCTCCGACCCCTGGGCCAAGCTGGTGCGGTCGCGGGAGGCGGCGGAGGCGCTCGGCGCGCGCGCCGTCGTGGTGCACCCACCGTTTCGGTGGCAACGCGACTACGCCAGGGACTTCGTCACCGGGATCGAGCGGATGGCGGGTGAGACCGAGGTGCGGTTCGCGGTGGAGAACATGTTTCCGCTGCGTGCCGGCGGCCGCGAGGTGGTGCCGTACGCACCGGACTGGTCTCCGGTCGACGAGGACTACCGGCATGTGACCCTCGACCTGTCCCACACCGCGACGTCCCAGACCGACGCCCTCGCCATGGCGAGGGCGCTCGGCGAAAGGCTGGCCCACCTGCACATCGCGGATGGGCTGGGCAGCTCCCGCGACGAGCACCTGGTGCCTGGTCGCGGCGGCCAGCCCTGCGCTGAGCTGCTGCAGGGCTTGTCGGCGAGCGGCTTCGACGGCGTCGTGGTGGTGGAGGTGAGCACCCGGCGGGCCGAGAACCGAGCCGACCGGGCGGCCGACCTCGCCGAGGCGCTGGCCTTCACCAGGTTCCATCTCGGCGCGGGCCGTGGTGTCGGCACCCCCTCCTGGGTCCGGGCGCCGCAGGGTCACAGCGCGTGAGCCGGTCCGTCTTCGACCCGGTCGCGCAGCGGTACGACGCCAGCCGGCCCGGTTATCCGGACGCGCTCTTCGACGCGATCGAGTCGCGAGCCCGACCACTGGCTGGCGCCACCGTGGTCGAGGTCGGGGCCGGCACCGGCAAGGCGACCCGGGAGCTGATCGGCCGCGGCGCCCGGGTGCTGCCGGTCGACATCGGAGCGGGGATGCTGGCGCAGCTCCGGTCCCGATCGCCCGGCGTACCGGCGGTCGTCGGTGACGGCACCGCGCTGCCGGTGCAGGACGGCGCAGCCGACCTGGTGGCGTGCGCGCAGGCTTTCCACTGGTTGCCGCTCGACCGCTCGCTGCCCGAGGCCGTCCGGGTGCTGCGGCCCGGCGGTGCGATCGCGCTGTGGTGGAACGTCAGCGAGGCCGACGACGAGCCCTGGATGCGGCGGCTGGCCGAGCGCTTCCAGGTCACCCCGTCCGGCTCTCCCGGGCAGGAGTGGCCGGACGGCGTCGAGGGGCCGCTGTCCGCGACCGGCCTGGTCGACCGCGTTGAGCGGGTCGACCTGCGGTGGGAGTGGCGGGTGCCGATCGAAAGCTACGTCGGCTACGTCGCCTCGAAGTCCACCGTCGTCCGGCTGGGGGCCGGGGCGCCGGCGTTTCTGGATGCCCAGCGCGGTGACCTGCTCGACGCCTTTCCCGACGGCACCGTGGTCGAGCCGTTTCAGTGCCGGCTCACGCTGGCGTGGTCGCGGCCGCGATGAGCGCCGACCGGTCGCCGTTCGACGCCCTCGTCGACGCCTATGACGCCGGCCGCCCGTCGTACCCGGTCGAGCTCTACGACGACCTCGAGCGCCTCAGCCGACCGCTGCGCGGCGCCGACGTGGTGGAGGTCGGTGCCGGCACCGGGATCGCGACCCGGGCGCTGGAGGGCCGCGGGGCCCGGGTGGTGGCGCTGGACCTGGGCGCGGCGATGCTGTCTCGACTGCGGGATCGCAGCCCCCGTACGCCGGTCGCGGTCGCCGACGCCCATGCGCTGCCGCTGCACGACCGGACCTCCGACCTGGTCTGCTTCGCGCAGGCCTGGCACTGGGTGCGGGTCCCGGCGGCGGTGGCCGAGGTACGTCGGGTGCTCCGTCCCGGCGGCGCGCTGGCCACCTGGTGGAACGACGTGTCCGCCGCCGACTCGCCTTGGTGGCAGGCCCAGCAGAACCGGCTGGAGGCGTGCAGCCCGGGCTACTCCCGCGACTACCGGCGCCGCGACTGGGCGGCCGAGCTGGCCGGCGTACCGGGCGTCGGATCGGTCGCGATCGCCACCCGCGACTGGATCCGAGAACTGCCGCTCGACGACTACGAGACATGGCTGCGCTCGAAGTCCTACGTCGCCGCCCTCGGCGACCGGCTGGAGGAGTTCCTGGCCGCCGAGCGGGCTTCATTGCGTGCCGCCTTTCCCGACGGCGTCGTACGCGAGCCGTTCCGTACCGTCCTGGTGGTCGCCAGGGTGGCCTGAGTCGTGGTGCCGACCGGCCGTCGCTCAGCCGGTCCAGCCCGCCGGAAGCCGGTACACCCAACCGGGCTGCCAGTCGAAGGGCGCGTCGACCAGCTCCTCGAGAGCCCGGCCGTGCAGCAGATGATCGAGTGCCCAGCGGTTGGCCGAGTGGGCGATGAGCAGGACCCGGCCGTTCCAGTCGACGGCCAGGTCGCGCAGCAACTCGCGGGTCTGGTCGACGACCTGCCGGTAGCTCTGCCCGCCGGGGAACGGCTCTTCGATGTGCCGAGCCCGCTCGATGGCGAGCCGGTCGACCGGCATGCCGTTGAGGTCGCCGTAGTCGCACTCCCGGAGGCGGGGTTCGCGGTGGATCGGGATCCCGCTGTCGCCGAATGCGATCTCCGCGGTCTCCACCGCCCGGCGCAGGTCGGAGCAGAACACGGCGGCGATGTCGTCGTCGCGCCGGCGTACGCCGAGCCCGGCGGCGAGCCCGCGGCCGTGTTCCGAGAGCTCCCCGGGCTGCCAGCCGGTCGCGATCCCGGCCTCGTTGTCCGTTGTCAGGGAGTGGGTCTCGTAGAGGATCTCAACCATGGACCGGCCGGCCTTCGTCGGGCGCAGATCCCCGTAGGCCCGCGGCGAGGGCGCGGCGCAGCGCGGCGAGCCGGCGGCGGGTCTCCCAACGGAACGCGGCTGCTGCCACCGGCTCGAGCAGCGGCCTCAGTCGGCCCGGACGGCAGGTGAAGGTCATCGAGTACTCGACGTCGGACCCGCCGTCGGCCCGGCGAGTGTGGCGGATCGAGGCTCCCCACGACTCGAAGAAGAGCACCGGCGACTCCAGGCGTACGGCGGCGACCTCCGGACGCCGGAACGCCTTGTACCGGGTGCGGAAGCTGAAGCCGCCCAGGGACCGCCGAGCGGTGCAGGTGGCCATCACGCCGGGGCCGGGGGCGGCACCACCCTCGGTCCAGGCCTTGCGTAGCAGCGTGTCCCACAGCAACCGGCGTGGGTAGTCGTGGATGAGGTCGAAGGCCTCCTCGCAGGACGCCGGAAGCGACTCCCGCACCTGCAGGTGCACCGTCATGGCGCCCTCCCTTACAACGTGCCGTATGGCACTCCCCAGGTTCTATCGGTCGACGCAACGCCTTCTTTGAAGGCGGTTCGATCATGTACTTGCGCGTCGATTCTGCTGCTGGTGTGCGGTTCCTATCCTCGGTACGTGAGGGCCGCGGTCTCAAACCGTCCGCCCGCGCCGCCGGTGTGGGGAAGGAGACCGGCTACCAGTGGCTGCGGGAGTCATCGCACTCACCGTGCGTGTCCGTGCCGCCGCGACGAAGGCGCGAAGCGCTCAGCCAGCGTTGGGGTCGTACCAGTTCAGAACCCGAAGCGCGCGGAGCGTGTTCCAGCGACTGGGCTGCCCGTCGCCGTCCTCCATCGAGAAGTGCACCGCGCCGGGATGAGTGTCCTCCAGCAGCCAGGTGCCGTCGGGCTGTTGCTTGGAGCGCAGCGTCGCGACCGCCTCCGCCTGTCGCGGATCCGGCGCGTCCCCGACGGCGCGGAAATAGTCCAAGGCCCACAGCACGTCGTAGTGCCACCAGGTCGGGAACGAGAACCGCAACCAGTCCGGGTCGACCACCTCGCCGGTGCTGAGCCGCCGGAACAGCCGGCGCTCGAGCAGGTACTCCTGCCCCCGGCGACGCGCCGCGACGGCCTGCGCCGAACCACCGGTCGCGCGTTCGTGCTCGAGCAACCCCTCGAGCACGCAGATCGTCGTCGCGAACGACGAGCGCACCGACCCGTTCTCGGTCTCGCAGTTCCAGCCGCCGTCCGCGAGTTGCTCACCGAGCAGTCGGTCGACGGTGCCGTCGACATCGACTCCGAAGTAGGCGCCGATCGCCACCGTCCTGCCGTTGATGCACGGCTCGACCTCGCCGGCGAAGACGCCTGCCCGGCGTGCTCCCATCGACAGTTCTCGCTCACCAGCGCGACCGTCTCGCGGACCGGCTGGGCGTTCGGGTCGACGCCGAACTCGCGCAGCAGCGTCAAGGTGGGAAAGGTCGCGGTCCAGGGCTGCCCCTGGGAGAAGTCGCCGCGGAAGTCCGCCGGGAAACACGCGCCGCCCGCCCACTGGCCGTCGTCGCCGCGCAGCGCGAGCAACCGGGCCCCCCAGCCCTCGGTGACGATGCGCGCGCGCTCCGCGGCTACCGCCTCGGGCGGCGCGTCGCTCAGATCGCGCAGCACCTGCCAGCGCAGCGCCGGGTCGTAGTCGAGCAACCAGTCCTGCACAGTCATGCGCCGAAAGTAGACCTGGTCTCCCCAGCCGCGAAGCCTGACCTCGCTCACGGACTTGGAGACGCGCGTCGCAGCCCTAGGACGGCCACGAAGGGCCTGGGCGACGATCACGCTCGCCGTTGAACGTCACTGTTGGACCCCTCGCGACCGATAACCGAACGCGAGCGCCTCGTTGACGTCGACAGAACTGAGCATCGGCCCAGGAACGCGCCATCTCCGTCACGGTGAGGCCCGCTAGCCTGAAGCGAACACGAATACTCTGCCTCGCTAGCTGGGATCCCCCCTTCACCGGGCATTTGCGCGGGCGGGTCCTACGGAACCGGGCTCTCGCTCGCGCGTGAGGTCCGGCCGGCCGACCGTATCCGTAGGAGCGGTCCCAGCGGGCCAGCCGGCCTGGCCCGGTGACTCATCGGTTTGCGAGACGGTGACAGGGCGCCAGTCAAAGGCGTCGGGCTAGGGACAACTGCACCGTGGCGTCGATGTCGACACGGTCGGGGAGCACCCTGTGAATGCGGCGCAGGGCCTCGGCCCGCGCCTCGGCGTTGAGCATGAGGTAGGCCGAGACGGTGGCTAGTTGTCCCACGAAGTCGGCGGCCGTCGTCGTTGCAACCCGGGCGAGGTCGCGTTGCGCGCTGTCGGTGAGGCGGTCGACGGCAGCCATCTCCTCGATCGACCAAGGGTGGATGACGGCCGGGTCGTCGTCCGGAAGCACCTGCTTCTCGATCTCGTCGACGGCTGCGGCGAGGACCGGGTCCGCCAGTTCGGACGGGCTGCCGAGCAGCGCGAGCACACCTCCGGGGATGAGCAGCTCGACGGCGCGGGCCCACCTGATCGCCGGGTCGGTCCAGTGCCAGGCCGCCGCGGCGTAGACCAGGTCGAAGCGGCGAGTGGTCTCGAACTGCTCGAAGGTGGTCACCACCGGCGCCACCGGCAGCCCGCGGGTTGTTCTCTCGAGCACGTGTGCCATCTCGGCGTCGGGTTCGAGCGCGGTGACGTGGATGCCCCGTGCGGCGAACAGACGGGTCGCCTTTCCGGTGCCGGCGCCGACCTCGAGCGCGGAGCGCAGGGGCCGTCCTGCGTACTGCAGCACCGCGTCGAAGACCTCGTCGGCGTAATCGAGCCGGTAGCGCTCATACTGATCCGCGACTGACCCGAACGACAGCCCCCGGATCACCTCTGCGCTCCGCTCACTACGCTGGCTGGGCACGGCTCATGGATACCAGGGAGCCCGTGAAGCCCGCCCGGGCAGCGCATCCTGTAAGTCCGGGTGGCGATCACCGGCACCAGGGGTAACGCAGGCGCCCGCGATCTGTATGGCCGAGCCGCTGAGGGATCGACCTCATGGAGGGCTCTCCGCGCACCGAGTTCCCCGGCCACGTCGGTGATAGCGCGCCGGCGGCAATCACCGTCGACAAGGATGGCTTGCGTGGTGACCTTCATCAAGAGCGTGACGTTCGACTGCGTGGACGCCCTCGTGGTTGCGCAGTTCTGGGCCGCCGCGCTCGGCTCGAACGTCGATGAGGACGCGACCCCGGAGAAGGCCTTCGTTGAGGCGCCAGGGTGGGGCGGCCCCAACATGTGGTTCAACCGGGTGCCAGAGCCCAAGACCGCCAAGAACCGGCTGCACTTCGATCTGCGCGCAGCGGGGTCGGTCGACGACGAGGTGCGCCGCCTCGCCGCGCTCGGCGATGTGGTCGCACTTTCGGGGAGACGAGCTCGTCGTGATGCAAGACCCGGAGGGCAACGAGTTCTGCGTCGAGTAGCACGTGTCGCAACGGGACCGGCCTACGAGATTAGGTTCAAGTCAGCCCATGATGCTCTGTCTCTCACACCGGGCCACCGTGCGCCACCGCCCAGGCAGAAAAACCAATCGGGGACGAGGTTGACCGCTACCACGAGCGCGACGGTCGACCACCGCTTCGGCGCGGGACGACGGTACGGCCCGGCGTCTCACGCGGTATGCGCGTGCAGCATCGGGACGAGCTCGTCGTACGTCCGCGGCGGCAGCTCCCGGCCCACACCGGGGAGCACGTGGAGCCGCGCCCCCGGGATCTCGGCCGCCAGCGCCCGCCCGTTGCCGACCGGGAAGAACCGGTCGTCCTCCCCGTGCACGACCAGCGTCGGCGCCTGGATGTCGCCGAGGCGTTCGCGCCAGCGGTCGCCGCTGTCGAGGTGGGCGAACACCGTGAGCATGTGGTTGGCCCGGAAGCGCGGCGGCAGGTCGGCGCCCTCCGGCGCGGCGTCGCGGGTCCGGTCGTAGACCTCGCCAAGCGCGCGCCGGACCGCGGCCGCGTCGAACGGCCCGGACCCGGCGAACTCGCGCTCCGCCACGACCAACGCCTCGAGTGCGGCCTCGCGGTCACCCCAGTCGGGTTCGGGCGCACTGAACACCTTCTCCAGGAGCGCCTGGTCGTGGTCGGGCAGGTCGTCGTCGGTCGGACCGGGCGCGACCGGTCGAGAGCCGATGATCACGAGGGTGCGCACCCGGCTCGGGTGGTCGAGCGCGAGCAGCTGGGCGATCCACCCGCCGCAGTCGACGCCCATGACGTGCGCGCGCTCGACACCGAGCGCGTCGAGCAGGCCGACGGCGTCCGCGACCAGGTCACGCAATGTGTACGCCGGGTCGTCCGGATCAACGGTCGTCGACCGCCCGGTGTCGCGCTGGTCGTACCGCACGACGTACCGGCCGCCCTCGGCCAGCCGCCGGCACATCTCCGCGTCCCAGGCGAGCATCGAGTTGCCGACGAGCAGGACGGTCGGGTCCGACGTGTCCCCGAACGCCTGCGTGCACAGCTCGACACCGTTCACCTCAACCGTCCGTTCCTCGCCGGACTGCATACGCCCGCTCCTCCCGTGTCGGTCAGTCTCATAAGGCAGACCGTCCGCTCGGCCCGGACTCATCGGTCGGGACCAAGCTTGGCGAACGGCAGCGGCTCCGGCTGCGGGTCGTCTCTTGGGTCGGCGAGGACCTTGACCCACCACTGGACTGTCGCGCCACGCGCCGAGCGCTCGTGACCGACCCGTTCGAGCGTGCAAACCGGCCCACTCAACGAAGGGCCTATCTCAGGTGCTTCAGGTCGGTCGTGGCCGTTCCGTACTCCGGGCGCCCGGCGGGCCGGTAGACCTGGATCGTCACTCCCCTGGGGGTGGCCCGTGATTCGACCAGTTCGAGCGCGGTGTCGGCGCCGGCGTCGGGGAAGAGCCGCGTGCCCTGGCCGACGACCGCCGGGAAGATGAAAAGGTTGAGCTCGTCGACCAGGTCGTTGTCGAGCTGCCACCGGACCAGGCACCGCTCCCGTGCACCTGCAGCTCACCGTCCCGCTCCGCTTTCAGATTGCCGAGCGCGGCCGCAACCTCACAGGAGGGCCCCCCAGCCCTCGGTGACGATGCGCGCGCGCTCCGCCGCTACCGCCTCGGGCGGCGCGTCGCTCAGATCGCGCAGCACCTGCCAGCGCCGCGCCGGGTTTGGTGTCGAGCAACCAGTACCGGGACTCCACCTCGAGCTGTCTCTTCCGACCTCGCCAACCCATCACAACACCTCTCGATCATGAGCAGTGTTGCGACGAGCACTGGAACCCAAGTGCCGTCAGGGGGTCAGTTTTCAGTGCCGTTGACAACGTTCATCTCGAGCTCCAGCAGGTCGAGGTCATTCATCGGCCGGTCTTGCCGCTGTGTTCGTCGATGCCTGGGCGCCTCGGCAAAGCTCAACAAGCGGAGCTTCAGCAGCGATATCCATCGCGGTGCTGTAGTCGCCTGCAGAGGCGGCGCCGGTCAGAGTCGTGCGCATCTCCCGTCCGTAAGCCGTCATCGCTGGCAGCACCCGGGCATGCACGTCGACCACGTGCCCTGCGCTCGGGCGCTCCAAGAGCCAAACAATGTGGAGCAACGTAGCTAGCGCGCCTCGCCAGTCGCCGAGCGGCCCCCGAACCGCCAGGGGACGCCGCAGGCTCTGCGGCGTGCAGAACCGCACGTGACCTGTTCCTCCGTACGGATCAGGCGCCGCGTAGAGAAGTTGACCCACGGTTGCCTGGACGGCTGCGCCGTGGCACATTCCGCATGGCTCCAACGTTGTCAGTAGCGCGTGGTCGTCCCAGTGCCTATGTACCTGTAGTTGCGCCAGCGCATTGACCTCGCCGTGCGCGATGTGGGTGTTAGCCAGTTGCTGGGGAGGCGCACTGCTCTCGTACCGCCGGCCTCGCCCGGACGCGATCACCCTACCGTCAGGCGCTACGATCACCGCGCCGACCGGAGTGGTGCCGGCGCGGAAGCTGTCCCAAGCCAGGCGCAGCGCCACATCCCAGGCAGGGTCAGCCGTGAGTGCAGGCAACGGTGCATTGCTGGACACGCTTGCATCATTCCCTCGCTGGGCACGACCTGGGAGTCGGCGGACGGAGAGCTGCCGCGCGTCGCCTCTGAGTGGGATCCGGATGCTGACCACGCGACTCAGAAGGCGTTGCTTCGTCCGGTATGTGGTAGGTCGGCGGCCGAGCTGACGAACACGTCTTCCACGTCGCGCTGGGGCAGCATGGCGACGGTCCGCCGACCGCCCGAGGCAATGTCGACCGACTGCACCGCCCCGTCGTCGGTGCGGACGAGCAGGTGAGTGTCGTCGCGCCATCCCAGCGCGGGATGCGGTGTCCCGATCCGGGCTACCACCCGCGCAGTAGTCGCATCGATTATGAGCTGCTGGGGACGTCCGTCGGTTGCCGCGCCGTCCAGGACGAGCAGTCGACCGGACGGGCTCCACGGAGCGAGCGTCAGCACGTTGCCCGGTACGTCGAGATGTCGCAGTTGCCGGCCGGCGAGGTCGTAGACGACCGGACCACCGGGGCGACCGGCCAGAGCATCGGTCGCGCCGAGATCGGTAGAGGTGATGACCGTTGCCTCGTCGGGTCCCCACAGGAAGGGTCCCGTCGGATGTGGCTCGTCAGCGACAGGTGTGTCTGTCACTCGTCCGCTGGACACGTCCAGTCGTAGGAAGCCGGTGTTGGGCCCGCTGCCGAAGCCCTCGCTCGGTGCGGCAGCCGCCAGCAGGGTCTTGCCATCGGGCGACCAAGTGGGGGCCCAGATGGGCACCGGAGTCGCGGTCCAACGCACCGCCTCGGTTCGCAGGTCCAGAACCCCGATCCGGCTGGCGGTGAGGCGACCATCGGGTCCGATGCCGGGCAGGACGGCGGCCTGGCGGCCGTCGGGTGAGGCGACCGCCCAGCTGTACGACGTCTTCCGGTAGCCACCGGTCGCCGGGTCGAGCAGGTACGTGCCGGGGTCATCGACGCCGCGGAAGCTGGAGACCACGAACCGGCCGGTGCCGCCGGCGGGCGCGGTCGCGGCCGATCAGTGATCCACCCACAGTCAACGTTGCCAGCGCCATGACCGCGGCAACAGCACTGACAACCAGGACCAAGC
>JAABUR0100005132.1_pt1 | contig 16890 bp, 18 predicted proteins | sample 5560091 | NCBI WGS metagenome assembly JAABUR01 (sample SAMN10711879, study PRJNA513375) | rock metagenome | isolation source: Antarctica rocks | place: Antarctica: Victoria Land, University Valley sud | reverse complement strand
CGGAGCCAGCCTGCTCAGCGAGACCGCCCGGCGCCTCGGCGCTGCCGGGGTGACGATCGGCAACGTCGCGGTGCAGTTGATCGGCGAGCTGCCCCGGCTGGCAACTCGGCGGGCGGAGGCCGAGCAGGTGCTGACGCAGGCGTGCGGCGCCGACGTCAGTCTGTCGGCGACCACGAGCGACGGGCTCGGCCTGACGGGCCGCGCGGAGGGGCTCGCGGCCATCGCGACAGCGCTTGTCTACCGCTGAGGGTCGATCTCCGCACCGAGCAGTAGCTCGGCCAGCAACAGGTCGACGGGGTTGGTGATCTTGAACGCGAGGTGGTCACCGGCCACCAGGGTGACGGGCACACCGGTGCGTTCGACCAAGGTGGCGTCATCAGTCGCACCCAAGTCGGCCGCGCGACGGTGAGCCTCGACCAGAACCTCCCTGCGGAAGCCCTGCGGGGTCTGCACGGCTCGCAGCGCGGAGCGGTCGACATGCCTGCTACGTCCGTCGCCGCTCAGCTGCCGCAGTGAGTCGGCGACAGGGACGGCCGGTACGACGGCGACGGCCCCGCCGTGCAACGCCTCGATGACCCGCTCGGTCAGCTGGGCCGGCGCAAGCGGCCGCGCCGCGTCGTGCACCAGGACGAACTCGACCGAGGAAGCCACGGCCTCGAGCGCTCGCAGGACCGACTCCTGTCGAGTGCTACCTCCCGCGACCACCTCCACAGGCACCGGACAGCTCGCCACCTGGTCGCGGACGACGCCGAGCTGGTCGGCGGGGGCGGCCACCACGATCGCACCGACAAACGGGGACAACGACGCGAGCGAGCGTGCGAGCAGGGAGCGCCCTCCGAGCAGGCGCAGGGCCTTCGGGACCGACGTACGGGCGGAGCCTCCTCGCAGCCGTAGACCGACACCCGCAGCGGGGATGACGGCGGCGACCCGGTGCGTCATGGCCGGGCGCGGCTAGGAGGCCAGAACCTCGTCGAGGATGGTCTCTGCCTTGTCTTCGTTGGTGTGCTCGGCAAGCGCGAGCTCGGAGACCAGGATCTGGCGGGCCTTGGCGAGCATCCGCTTCTCACCTGCGGACAGGCCACGCTCTCGCTCGCGCCTCCACAGGTCGCGAACGACTTCAGCGACCTTCATCACGTCGCCGGAGTGCAGCTTCTCCAAGTTGGCCTTGTAGCGTCGTGACCAGTTGGTCGGCTCTTCGGTGTGCTCGGCGCGAAGCACGCCGAAGACCCGCTCGAGGCCGGCCGCATCGACAACGTCACGGACGCCCACGAGATCAAGGTTGCACGCCGGCACCCGGACGACGAGGTCGTTTTGGGACACGATGCGCAGAACCAGATAGAGCCGGTCCTCACCCTTGATCTCACGGGTCTCAATATCTTCGATGACGGCGGCCCCATGATTGGGATAGACCACCGTCTCGCCGACTGTGAAAGTCATGTTTTAGATCCCCTTTCAAGGTGTCCAGGATACCATGGCCGCGCTGCCTTCCAGCCGCGTTATCGCAGGTCAGAGGCGTAATGAGGGGTTGACAAATCCGTCTCGCCGTGCCTTCTGGCGGTGTGCTGCAGGCGGCCAGGCCCGTTCGCTACGCTGTGAGGCGCTGCTACGTCGTGGCGAGACGACACCGACGCCTCAGGGAGAATGACCGAGCGTGTTCATATCACCACCTGCAGTAAGAATCGCACCAGCCAACTTGGGCTTGGTGTGGCGTCACCTTGCGCTCGGATGCGCTACGACAGCGCTGCTAGGTCTGACCGGCTGCGGGGCGGGCTTCGACGCGCAGACCCAGCAGCAGTACCAGCCAGCTGTCGGCGTCAGCAACCGCGAAGGCGACGTCTACGCGATCAACACCCTGGTGGTGACCGACGGGCAAGGCAGCGGCACGGTGGTGTCAGCACTGATCAACCAGACCGACGCCGATGACACCCTTGCGTCGGTTACCGCGATCGACGATGGCGGCGGGGGCATGCGGGTGCAGCCTCTACCCGACTCCGGCATCCCCCTGCCCCCCAGCCAGTTGGTGCAGCTGGGCAACGACGGCTCGGTGCGCGTGAGCAGCAAAGACCTCCACGCCGGGCAGTTCCTCACGCTCACGTTCACCTTCGCCAACGGCGCGCCGTTGCAGGTCGACGCGCCGGTCGTCAACACCAGTGCGACGTACGCCGATGTGCCGCTAGGCCCGAGCGACTGACCTGTCGTCGGGTCTTACCGACCCCGTTCTGAGCCGGCCGGGTCGAACTTGTATCCGAGCCCTCGGATCGTGACGAGGTGGCGGGGATTGGCTGGGTCGGTCTCGATCTTCATGCGCAGTCGTTTGACGTGCACGTCGAGGGTCTTGGTGTCCCCGACGTAGTCAGCTCCCCACACCCGGTCGATCAGCTGGCCGCGAGTCAGCACGCGTCCAGCGTTGCGCAAGAACAGCTCCAACAGCTCGAACTCGCGGAGCGGAAGCCGTACCTCCTGGCCGGCGATCGTGACGACATGGCGCTCGACGTCCATGCGCACGCCGCCTACCTCCAGAGTCGGTGGCACCAGCTCAGGCTCGGTTCCACGACGCAGTACGGCTCGAATGCGGGCGACGAGCTCCCGAGGGCTGTAGGGCTTGGTGATGTAGTCGTCTGCTCCCAGCTCGAGCCCGACCACCTTGTCGACCTCTGCGTCCTTGGCGCTGACCATGATCACCGGCACCGAGGAGACCTGTCGAAGTCGACGGCACACCTCGGTGCCGGGCAGTCCCGGGAGCATCAGGTCGAGCAGCACGATGTCGGCGCCGGTGCGCTCGAACGCATCGAGCGCCTCAGGCCCGGTGGCGGCGAGCGTCACGTCGAAGCCCTCTTTGCGCAGCACGTAGGCGAGCGCGTCGCTGTAGCTCTCCTCGTCCTCGACGACGAGAACCCGAGTCACCCGACCTCCTCGCGGCGTGTCAGGTACGGCGACTCCGTCGACGAGGCGCCGTTGGTCTGAGGCGAGGCGCCGTTGGTCTGGGGCGAGGCGCCGTTCAGCTGAGTCGGACCGACGTCGGCTGTGCCGGTCTGGCTCTCGGTGCCCGCGAAGGCAGGCAGCGACAAGGTGAACGTCGAGCCCTCGCCCTCCATACTCCAGACCCGTACTTCGCCGCCATGGGTCGCCGCGACATGCTTGACGATCGACAGTCCCAATCCGGTCCCCCCGGTGGTGCGGGCCCGGGCCGGATCGACCCGGTAGAAGCGCTCGAAGATGCGGTCGAGCTCGGACGCGGGTATGCCGACCCCCTGGTCGGTGACGCTGATGTCTACTCCGTCGCCGGTGGCGTGAGCTGACACGGTCACCTTCGTCCCGGCCGCGCTGTAGCCGACAGCATTCTCGACCAGGTTGCCGAGCGCCACGACGAGCTGGTCCCCGTTTCCGAGCACGGAGTAGTCGCAAGGGCCTCCGCAGACAAGCTGCACACCCTTGTCGGCGGCGTCGACCCGCACCCGGTCGACCGCTCGTTCGATGACGGTGTCGACCGGCACGGAGCTCACCGCCTCCAGCGGGTCGTCGCCCTGAAGCCGGGACAGCTCGATGATCTGCTGCACCAGCCGGGACAAGCGTTCGCTCTCGGTGCGCATGCGGGCGGAGAAACGTTGCACAGCTTCGGGATCGTCGGCTGCCCGGGCGACAGCCTCGGCGAGGAGCTGCAGCGCTCCCACCGGCGTCTTGAGCTCGTGGCTCACGTTGGCGACGAAGTCGCGGCGGATCGTCTCCACCCGCCGCTCACGCGTCCGGTCATCAACCAGCACGAGGACGACGCGGCTGCCCAGTGGAGCGACCCGCGCGACGACATGCCGAGGCGCGGCGCGCTGTTGAGTCAGCACCAGCTCGGCCTCCCGGATCTGGCCGTCCCGGCGAACCTGCCGCACCAGGTCGAGCAGCTCCTCGACGCCGACCCGGGAGTTCCGCACCAGGCCCATGGCGTACGCCGGAGCGCTGGCCTGGAGAACCTCGTCGTCATAGCTCACCACGAGCGCCGAGGACCGCAACACGGACAGGACGGCGGCCACCCCGGCCGGCACCAGCGGTTCGGCCGTCGCGGGCAGCCGACTCTGGTCGCGTTCGCTGACTCGCCACGCCAACACGGTCACCGCACCAAGCGCCGTACCGACCGCGCCACCCAGCACAGCGGCTGTGGAGGCATCCATACCTCTGATCGTACGCACGCGGCTCAGGCGAGTAGCCCGCCTGAGCTTCGACCAGCCTGGTGGTTCGACCAGAGTTCACGCTGCGTTCACTCCTCTCCACCGAGGCGTCACCCGATGGCCCTACAGTCAAGGGATGCGCGTTCAGTACCAGCAACAGCTCCAGCAGGTCCTCACCCAGCTCGTGGACATGACCGGGTGCGTCCGCGAGGCGCTCAACCAGGCCACCAGGGCCTTGCTCGATGCCGACGCCTCGGCCGCAGAGACGGTGATCAGCGGTGACCTCTCGATCGACGAGGCGAGGATCCGCATCGAGGAGGACAGCTACGAGATCCTGGCCCGTCAGGCTCCTGTGGCCGGTGACCTCAGGATGCTGCTGGCGTCGCTGCGCATGGTCGCCGACCTCGAGCGGATGGGTGACCTGTCCGTGCACATCGCCAAGGTGGCGCGGCTGCGCTACCCCACCCGCGCCGTGCCCGAAGTTATGGTGCCCACGATCAAGTCCATGGCTGCAACCGCGGACGAGATGATCGCCTCAGCTGCCGAGATCGTCGCCACTCAAGACGTCGGCGCGGCGGCGCAGCTCGAGGAGGCCGACGACACGATGGACGACCTGCGCCGGTCGATGTTTCGGATTCTGCTGAGCGACGAGTGGGGGTGGGGGGTTGAGCCGGCGGTCGACGTCGCCCTGCTCGGTCGCTACTACGAGCGCATCAGCGATCATGCGGTGTCGATGGCTCGCCGCATCATCTTCTTGGTGACGGGTCAGCACCCAGCCGCGGTCTGATCGAGCACCGATAAGGTGCGCTCATGGCCGTGCCGCATCGACTCGTGCTCTTGCGTCACGGTGAAAGCGAATGGAACGCCAAGAACCTGTTCACCGGTTGGGTCGACGTCGGTCTCACCGAAAAAGGCCGCCGGGAGGCGGCGCAGGGCGGTGAGCTGTTGGCGCAGCGCCGGCTGCTGCCCGACGTACTGCACACCTCGGTGCTGCGCCGGGCCATCCAGACGGCCGAGTTATGCCTTGCCATCGCCGAGCGCTCATGGATCCCGGTGCGCCGGTCGTGGCGACTCAACGAACGCCACTACGGCGCGCTGCAGGGCAAGGACAAGAAAGCGACACGGGAGCAGTTCGGCAAGGAGCAGTTTCTGCGCTGGCGGCGCTCGTACGACACCCCGCCCCCACCGATCGATGACGGAGACGAGTTCAGCCAGTGCGGCGACCCTCGCTACGCCGGTCTGCCGAAGGAGATCGTCCCACGCACCGAGTGCCTGGCCGACGTCGTCGACCGGATGCTCCCGTACTGGTACGACGCGATAGTCCCTGACCTGCGGGCCGGCGGATGTGTGCTCGTGACGGCGCACGGCAACTCGATGCGCGCCCTGGTCAAGCATCTCGACGACATGTCCGCCGAGGATGTCGTCGGCCTGAACATCCCCACCGGCATACCCCTGCTCTACGAGCTGGACGCCGACCTGCGACCCGTCACGGCCGGCGGGGACTATCTCGACCCCGCTGCGGCAGCCGCCGCCATCGAGGCTGTCGCTCAGCAAGGCCGGTGAACGGGGCTCGTTAAATACGTCGCGGGCTACTGTGCGGCGCCGTCGCGGGTCAGCTGGTGAACGACTGTCCTGCGATCTGCTCGTCCAGCCGCTGGATGCGCCGCTGCAAACGACGCTCACGCCTGGCGAGTCGGGCTGCCGCAAGGAGGACTGACTCCCGCGCTTCGGCTCGCCGTGACACGCCGATCTCGCGTGCGACGTCCGGTGCGGTATGCATGACTTCCTCTGCTCTCTGCGCCAGTCAAGGCGCCGAATCAACTGGTGGGTGAAGCCGGGAAGGCTCCCGACCACGGTAAGATCTGAATACGCTCTTACCTCTTACATAATAGGTGGCCTGATGGCGCTACCCAAGCCGCTTGGGAGTGATCGTCGACACCCTCGGGCAGGGGTACTGTCACCCGGGGAACTGTCACCCTGGGAACTGTCACCCGGGGAGTTGGGGCTCGCGTTGTTCGAGCCAGCCGCGAAAAGCCTCGAGGTTGCGCGTCGACTCCCCTCGACTGATTCGCCATTCCCACTCCCGGCGGATCGAGGCGGCGAAGCCGAGTTCGAGGATCGTGTTAAAGGACTCGTCGGCGTAGGTCAAGACAGCGCCCAGCAGTCGATCGATCTCCTCGGGTGTCACCGCTGCAAGCGAGAGCTTTCCGTCGAGGTAGATGTCGCCGCTGGAGTCGATGCCGAACGCCACGCCGTACAAGCGCAGATTCCGGCCGAGCAGCCACCGGTACACGACCTCGTGATTCTCGTCGGGATTCCGGCAGACGAACGCGTGCACCGCCAAGGTGTGATCGCCGACGACCAACCGGCAGGGCGTGGCCAGCTTCCGCTCGCCGGGCAGGTCGAAGAGGAAGGTTCCCCGGGTCGGCTCGGTCACCTCCAGCTCGGCCGCCTCCAGTGCCTCACGGACGACCGCGATCGCGGCCTGGCTCATGTGGCGATGGCTAGCGCGTCGGCTCGCAGCAGCGCGGTCGCTGACGCGTAGGCACGCAGCGTCTGCTCCGCGTTCTTGGCCCAACTGAAGGTCTGTGCGTGCGCGGCGGCAGCGGCGCCCAGCCGGGCCACCTCAGCCGGATCGGTGAGCAGCCTCTCAAAGACCCGTGCGTAATCAGTCGGGTCATGTCCGTCGACGAGCACGCCCGTCGTGCCGTCGACAACGGCCGTCGGCAACCCTCCGACGTTGGCGGCAACTACAGGCGCCGCACAGGCCTGAGCCTCGATCGCCACCAGCCCGAAGGACTCGTTGTACGACGGGACGCACACCACGGTGGCGGCTGTGTAGTAGTCGACAAGGTGCGCCTGCGGCACGGGGGGCACGAAGCGCACCAGGTCTGACACGTCGCACGCGCTGGCCAGCCGGGACAGTTCGTGAGGAGACTGCAGGCCAGACCCTGACGTCCCGCCGATGACCGGCACGACCAGTCGGTCGCGCAGATCGGGTCGCCGCTTGACCAGGTCAGCCGTCGCTCTGATCACCACATCGGGTGCCTTGAGCGGCTGGATCCGGCCGACGAACAGCACCACCAGGGCGTCAGGGCGCATGCCCAGCCGCCGCCGTGCGGCGGCCGCATCTCCTGGCCGAAAGGTCTCCAGATCGACACCCGGCGTGATGACCCGGACCCGGTCCGCACGGGCGCCGTAGAGCTTGACAAGCTGCCGGCCCTCTTCACCGGTGTTGGCGATCATCAGGTCGGCGGCTTGCACGACCTGCTCCTCCCCGATCAACCGGGCCAGCGGCTCAGGGGTGTCGCCGGCGGCGAGCGACGCGTTCTTGACCTTGGCCATCGTGTGCATCGAGTGCACGAGGGGCACACCCCAGCGGTCCCGCGCGAGTGCCCCTACCTGCCCCGACAGCCAGTAGTGCGAGTGGATGAGGTCGTAGTAGCCAGGCTCGTACGCCGCTTCGGTGCTGAGCAGTCCGCGTGCGAACGTGCACAGCTGCGCAGGGAGCTCTGCCTTCGTGAGACCTTCGAGGGGGCCGGCGATGACATGCCGCACGGCAATGCCGGGCGCCACCTGCACAACTGGGGGCAGCAGCCCCGACGTGGCCCGGGTAAAGATCTCGACCTCGACCCCGCTAGCAGCAAGCTGCTTCGACAGCTCGACGATGTAGACGTTCATGCCGCCCGCGTCACCGGTGCCAGGCTGGTCGAGCGGCGACGTGTGCACGCTCAGCATCGCGACTCGCTTCAACTGCCGAGCTCCTCGGCCAACGCGCGGCACCTCGACGACGGTTCCAGGCTTGGACACTCGGGCACGCTCCTCCGTGAAGCTTCAACGACTGCTCAGTCTTCCCCATTCCCCACAGCCTGGGCGAATTCACGGCGTCGCCGTGTCAGGTAGTCAGAGGCCGGCGCGGCGGCTGAGCAGGAAGCGGCGTTCGGTCTCGTTGTCGCTGAGCGAGATCGCGCTGTCGTACGCCGCCCGCGCGTCCGCGACCCGGCCAAGTCGTGTCATCACGTCGGCACGGGTGGCCGGCAGATAGGCGTAGTGGGCAAGGGCAGGCTCGTCCGTCAAGGCATCGAGCTCGCTCAGTACGCCGGCGAGGTCGGCGTCCGGCGCCAGGCTCATGGCCGCCAGCCGGTTGAGCGCAACCACCGGATTGGGCCAGCGGACCAACAGCGCGTCGTACATGCGCACGAGCTGGCGCCAGTCGGTGGACTCCCACGATGGGGCAACAGCGTGCAATCCCGCGATTGCAGCCTGGAGGGCGAACCGGCCGTCGCCATGCGTGAGCGCCGCCGTCGCCCGGGTGAGACCTTCATTGATCAGTCGCGGGTCCCACCTGGCGCGGTCCTGGTCGGCCAGCAGGACGAGCTCCCCTGCGGGCCCGACCCGCGCTGTGCCGCGCCCCTCGGCAAAGAGAAGTAGTGCCAGCAGCCCATGGATTTCGGGTGCCGCGGGCAACTTCGCCACCAGCAGGCGAGCCAGCTCGACCGCCCGGGCAGTGAGGTCAGGACGGGTGAGCATTCCCCCTGTCGCGGTGTGTCCGGCCGTGTAGGCGAGATGCACGACGGTGAGCACGGTGTCGAGCCGGGCTGGCAGCTCCGCGTCGTCGGGGACCCGGAACGGCACCCCTGCCGCCGCGATCTTCTGCTTCGCTCGGGTGATCCGCGCCGCCACTGCGGTCTCTTTGACCAGCAGCACCCGGGCGATCTCGGTCGTCGTGAGGCCGCACATGAGACGCAAGGTGAGCGCCAGCTGGGCATCCCGGGACAGCGCCGGGTGGCAACACGTGAAGACAAGCCGCAGCGGATCGCTCGCTGACGGTTCGTCCGATACCTCGACCGGCTCGACCAAAAGCAACGGCAGCTTGCGCCGCCAAGTGGCGTCCCGGCGGATCCGGTCCAGCGCCGTCCGGTTGGCGACCTTCGTAAGCCACGCGGCCGCGTTGTCGGGCGCGCCGTCCGGCCAGGACCGCAACGCCGCAACGTAGGCATCCTGGGTGCAATCCTCGGCGAGATCCAGGTCACGTGTCACCCGCGCCGTCGACGCGACCACGGCTGACCAGTGCCGTCGATGAGCCTCGTCAACGAGGCGGGTGACCGTGCGTGCGTCGAGCATCGGCAGCGCTCAACTTCTCGGCTGGCAGCCGTTGCGTCGCGCCACTACCAGCCTCAGCCGGGTGAGTCGCCGGTGTCCATGACTGGACGGACCTCGATGAACCCCGACGGGCACTTGGCGGCGAGCTCAAGCGCCTGGTCCAAGTCGCGTGCCTCGACGAGGTAGAAACCGCCAAGGGCTTCCTTCGTCTCCACGAACGGCCCGTCGCTGATGACGGGTGGTGCCGCCAGGTCGTTCCAGTCCCTACGCACAGTGGTGGCCGTGGACGAGCGTTCGAGCGCGGCGCCTCCCACAATCCGTGCTCCAGCTGCCTCAACCGCCGCGGTGAACTCGCCATGAATCTTGATGGCAAAACCCCACTTCTCCGGTGTCAGGTCGTCGTACCAGCTCTCGTCGTCGAAGAGCAGGAACATGTACTGCGCCATCGTGCCTCCATCGGGTCGTGGCTGCTTCCTTGCTGTCACCTCTCCGACGAACGGGCCGAACGGAAATCGACATCCTGCCGCAGATAACTCACCGGCCTCGCTCCGCTCGGAACCGGATAGACTACGACCCGATGGTACGCCCGAGGTCGTGCCGCGGCTCCCCGTTCTGCCGCCTCCCGAGACGTCCCGCGAAGGCGGCGTACCCCCTTCATCGACAGGATCGCTTCACCATGTCTGCCCCGTCTCCACAGCGCAACGCCGTCCGCGACGACCTGCGTAACGTCGCAATAGTTGCCCACGTCGACCACGGCAAGACCACGCTCGTGGACGCCATGCTCTGGCAGTCCGGGGCGTTCGGTGCGCACCAGCATGTCGACGAGCGGGCGATGGACTCAGGCGACCTCGAGCGGGAGAAGGGCATCACGATCCTCGCCAAGAACACCGCGGTGAGGTACGCCGGCCCGGCCGCCACGAGCGGGCCGATCACGATCAACATCATCGACACCCCCGGTCACGCGGACTTCGGTGGCGAGGTCGAGCGGGGGCTCTCGATGGTCGACGCGGTCGTCCTGCTCGTAGACGCATCGGAGGGACCGCTACCGCAGACACGCTTCGTGCTGCGCAAAGCCCTGATGAAGCAGCTTCCGGTGGTCCTGGTGGTCAACAAGGTCGACCGGCCCGACGCGCGTATCGCCGACGTTGTCGACGAGACATACGAGCTGTTCCTCGACCTCATCGACTCCGACGCGGCGCAGGACGCTTTGGACTTCCCCGTCGTCTACGCCTCGGCCAGGGCAGGGCGGGCGTCTCTCGAGCGGCCGAAGGACGGCGAGCTGCCCGACGGCGAGGACCTCGAGGCGCTCTTCCGCACGATCATCGAGACGGTCCCCCCGCCGACGTACGTCGAAGGGGCACCGCTGCAGGCGCAGGTCACCAACCTCGACGCTTCACCGTTCCTCGGCCGGCTCGCGCTGTGCAGGGTGCGGGAAGGCACTTTGCACAAGGGGCAGACCGTCGCGTGGTTGAAGCGTGACGGCTCGCGGCAGAACGTGAAGATCACCGAGATGTTCGTGACCGAGGCCCTCGAGCGGGTGCCCGGTGTCTCGGCCAGCGCCGGCGACATCATCGCCGTCGCCGGCATCCCTGAGATCAACATCGGTGAGACGCTGGCAGATCCCGAGGATGCGGTCGCGCTTCCGCTCATCACTGTCGACGAGCCGGCGATCTCGATGACCGTCGGCACCAACACCTCCCCTCTGGTGGGCCGGACCAAGGGCACGAAGGTCACCGCCCGGTTGGTGAAAGACCGGCTCGACCGCGAGCTGGTCGGCAACGTGTCGATCCGGGTGCTCCCGACCGAGCGCCCCGACGCGTGGGAGGTGCAGGGTCGCGGTGAGCTCGCCCTGGCGATCCTCGTCGAGCAGATGCGGCGGGAGGGCTACGAGCTGACTGTCGGCAAGCCGCAGGTTGTCACCAAGCTCATCGACGGGAGCCTGCACGAACCGGTCGAGCGTCTGACCATCGACTGCCCGGAGGACTACCTCGGCACGGTGACGCAGCTGCTGGCGGTCCGCAAGGGGCGGATGGAGCAGATGATCAACCACGGCACGGGTTGGGTCCGGATGGAGTTCCTGGTGCCCGCCCGCGGCTTGATCGGGTTTCGCACGGACTTCATGACCGACACGCGCGGAACCGGAATCGCCCACCACGTGTTCGAGGGCTACGAGCCATGGTTCGGCGACCTGCGTACCCGCCCATCTGGGTCGTTGGTCGCCGACCGCACCGGAGTCGCGACATCGTACGCGATGTTCAACCTGCAGGAGCGCGGCAGCCTGTTCGTTGAGCCCACAACCGAGGTCTACGAGGGGATGTTGGTAGGAGAGAACAGCCGAGCCGACGACATGGACGTCAACATCACCAAGGAGAAGAAGCTCACCAACGTGCGCTCGTCGACGGCCGACGAGCTCGAGCGGCTGGTGCCGCCCCGTCGGCTCTCTCTTGAGCAGTCGCTCGAGTTCTGCCGCGAGGACGAGTGCGTCGAGGTGACGCCTGACGCGATCCGGCTACGCAAGGTGGTCCTCGACCAGAGCGTCCGTGCCAGAGCCACGGCGCGCGCCCGCCGAGCCTGACCCCTACCCGGCGGTCGGGCTTGTCGAGACTGTTCCGTCGAGCCCGTCGAGCCCGTCGAGCGCGGCGCACAAAGCGTCGTACGCCGAGTCGTTGAACGCCACCATCTGCCCCTGGCGAACGTGCGTCGGACTCGACCGCAGCGCCTCGATGGCAGCAGCGGCAGCGTCGTCGACAGGCCAGCCGTAGACACCCGCTGAGACGAGCGGGAACGCCACGGAGGTGGCGCCCAGCTCGTCGGCAACACGGAGCGCGTTGGTGTAACAGGAAGTCAGCAGGCGGCGCCTTGCCTTGAGGTCGCCGGTGAAGACCGGGCCTACGACATGGATGACCCAGCGGGCAGGCAGCTGGCCGGCCGTCGTCCAGCCAGCCTGGCCTGTCGAAAGGCCAGCGGGAAACCTCTCAATGCAGTCGGCCAGGATCTCCGGACCGCCGGCTCGATGAATCGCACCATCGACGCCTCCACCGCCGCGCATGCCGGTGTTCGCCGCGTTGACGATGGCGTCGACAGGCATCGCGGTGATGTCACCTCGAACGACGGTGATGTCCATGGGGTCTCGACCACCGACTGATCAGCGAGAGTGCATGGAGCGCAGCATCGGCCGCACGTCGGCGAGATAGACGAACGCTGCCACCGTCCCGATCAGGTTCAGGATGTTCTGCGGACTGCGAGGAAAGAAGTGCAGGGCGAGGAAAACGACGAGCAGGAGCAGCCAGAAGGCCTTGTTCTGCTTGTCGGCCGCGACGTAGAACGCGTCCTTGCGAATCAGCGCGTCACAAAGGGCGAACACCTTCACGCCGAGAAGCAGCACCCAGATAACGGCCTCCACCTTGTTCTCGATGGTGAGCGCGACCAGCGGGTCGATGGCTGCATTGGTCACCGGCCAAGGGTAACCGCCGTGTATCCCACGACGTATCAGCGTGCCGGCAAGAGCGTTCCATTGCTGTTGCTCCAACTCAGAAAGCCGGGCGGAGCTCGCCGACTGGCTCTCCGCCGCCGTACACCGGCACGGTCCCGGTGGCGTTCAAGGCCTCGGCATCGACCCCCGGCTCGTGGTCGACCCCCATGCGTCGCAACGCGGCGGCCATCGCGACCGGGCGGGCCCGCGGATGGCCGTCGTCGACCTTCAGTGCGACGGCACGTCCGTCGGGCAGAGCCAACGCATAGCTCGACTCGGCCCCAGCCTTGGCGACGGCGCCGGGAATCGCCCGCAGCAGCGCGGCCTCGTCTCGGCTGGTGCCCGACGCGTACTCCGGGAAGCCGACGAAGGCGTCGGCAACCCGCCGCTCGGCGCTACCAGCGCCGGCCAGTACGAGGGTGCGAAACGCCCGGGCCAGACCGACCAGCGACGCAGACAGCAGCGGTGCGCCGCAGCCGTCGACGCCCACCGAGTTCACTATCTCCTCAGTCAGCTCGGCGAACGTCGTCGCGATGACCTGCTGGAGCGGGTGCTGCGGGTCGCGGTAGGTCGTGGTCGGCCAGCCGTTGACAGCCGCGGTCGCCACCATGGCGGCATGCTTGCCGGAGCAGTTCATCGCGATCGACGACTTGTCAGCCCCGGCGCGCAGGAATGCGGCCCTTGCGGCGTCATCGAGGGGGTAGTCCGGCGGCGTCTGGAGGACTGTCTCGTCGAGGCCGACCTCAGCGAGGATGCGACGTACTCCAGCGATGTGGAACGGCTCCCCGGAGTGGCTGGCAGCGGCCAACGCGAGCAGCTCACCGTCGAGTGGAAGGCCGAGCCGCAGCATCCCGACCGCCTGCATCGGCTTGTTGCACGATCGCGGGTAGATCTGGGAGTCGACGTCGCCCAGCGACCAGTCGACGGACCCGTCGGCGGCAAGAGCGACGACCGACCCCCGATGGCGGCCTTCGACGAACCCGGAACGCACAACCTCGACCAAGATCTCGGCATCGCCCACGAGTCGTGAGCGTACCGGCGGCAACCGCCTGTGTGTCAGCCGGTCACGACGTTTCAGCGGTGGCACAATCGCCTCGTGTCTGATGGCCAGGTCTCGGTTCCCCAGTGGACTCCGACCGCACGTGAGCTCGACGACCTCGATCTGCTCGTCAAGGGCGCCTTCGAACCGCCGCTGGGCGGGTTCGTGGACCCTGCCTCAGGGGTCGATGCCAGCCCCGTCACGTTGGTGGTCAGCGAGGAGACGGCCGAGCTTGCCACCGCAGTCGGGCACCTCGACCTCATCGACCCCGAGGGTGCGCCGCTCGCACGGTTGACGGTGACGAGCAAGTGGGACGCCGGAGCCAATCACGTCGGGTTGGCCGGGCCGGTCGAGAGCCTGGCGCACAACGAGTTCGGGCCGTTCCGGCGCCTTCACCTCTCGCCGGCCGACGTACACCGGTCCAGACCCAGGGACGCGTTGCTCGCCATCCCTGTCACTGGTCCGCTCAGCCAGGACAATCTCGAGGCAATCTCGGCGCAGGCGCGGGAGCGTTCACTGGTACCTCTGCTGCTGGCCTGCGTGGGGGACCGCATGCCGCAGGCAGTGTCGGGTCCAGCGCTCGTGCGGGCCACTCTGGAAGCCGCCTCGCTCGTCGGCCCCAACGCTGAGGTGGTGGCGGTCTCGGTCGCCGACCACGGTGACGACGCGATCGTCGGTGGGCGCTCACCCAATCAGTGGCTGCTCGACTCCGTGAGTCACGCGTACGCCGATGCGGTGCTGCACGTGGATACCAACCTGACTGGTCCCTTCCCTCCGGCAATCGAGGAGATCGTCTCGCGCGACCGCCCTCCGCGCGACCAGCAGGGCGTCGTTATCTTCTTCACGGGGCTCTCCGGGTCGGGCAAGTCCACTCTCGCTCGCGCCCTCATCGACGTGATACTCGAGCAGGGCGAGCGCACCGTCACCTCCCTCGACGGTGACGTCGTCCGCCACCACCTGTCCAAAGGGCTCGGCTTCAGCCGTGCCGACCGGGAGACGAACATCCTGCGGATCGGCTTTGTGGCCGCGGAGATCTCGCGACATGGAGGGCTCGCGGTGTGCTCACCTATCGCTCCGTTCGAGTCCACCAGGCAGCAGGTGCGCGAGCTGGTCGAGCGAGCCGGCGGTGGCTTTGTGCTCGTCCACGTGGCGACTCCGCTCGAGGAGTGTGAGCGCCGCGACCGCAAGGGCCTGTACGCAAAGGCGCGGTCCGGCGAGATCATGGACTTCACCGGCATCTCCTCGCCGTACGAAGAACCCGCCGAAGCAATCAAAGTTGATACAACTAATAGAGATATAGCAGAATGTCTGGCGGAGCTGCTCGATGCGCTGATCGCAGCCGGCTGGCTGAACCCCTGACGCTGCATTCCCGACCCATCACCGGTGGAGGACCCCATGCTCGACACTGCGCAGTTGTTGCTAGCAGACGGCGGCTTGTCGACGTACGGGCTCGAGATCAAGACCGCGATCGCCGGCTTCCTTGTCGGCGTGGTCGTCGGCATCACCGGCATGGGCGGTGGCGCGCTCATGACCCCTGCCCTCATCTTCTTAGGCGTCGGCGACGCGTCGACAGTAGTCACCGCTGACCTCACCGCCGCCGCGGTCTACAAGAGCGGCGGAGCAGCGGTTCACTGGCGCGAGGGCTCGCCGAACCTGCGGCTCGCCGGCTGGCTCATGCTCGGCTCGGTTCCCATGGCTTTCCTTGGCCCCCACGTCGCGACGCGGCTGGCTCCGGGCGCCGACCTCGACTCGTTCCTCAAGCTGTGCATCGGTTTCGCGCTGCTGTTCGCTGCGACGACCTACGCCCTCCGGCTCTACATCCAGCTGCGGCGCGTGACCGCCGGCAATCCTCCTGGCGAAGAGGAGCCGGTTGTCAGACCCCTGCCGACCGTGCTTGTGGGCGCGCTTGGCGGTCTGCTGGTCGGGATCACGTCGGTGGGGTCGGGCTCGGTGATCATGATCGCGCTGCTGATGCTGTATCCCACCTTGTCGGCGGTGAAGCTCGTCGGCACCGACCTCGTGCAAGCCGTGCCGCTTGTCCTGTCGGCCGCGATCTCCAACATCATCGCCCACGGGCTCGACTGGGGGATCACGATTCCGCTGATCATCGGTTCGGTCCCCGGCACCATCATCGGTGCAAAGATCGCCCCGAGAGTTCCTGCCTCGGTGATCCGCCGCGGCATTGTGGTGGTGTTGATCGTGTCCGGACTGGCCCTGCTCGACAAGGCCGGTTGGGCGCCCCTCGGGGCCGGGGAAGACGACACCCATCCGCTGCTGATCGGCCTGATCGGCCTGGCGCTGCTCGTCCTGGTGCCGGTGCTGTGGGGGATCGTGCGCCGAAGCCGCGGCCTACCGATGTTCGGAACACCTACCGTTGCCGAGATCGAAGAACCCGCGGAAGCCGACCGGGGGCCAGTCGCCCACTAGGATGAGCGCGACCAAACTCGTTCGAGGGAGCCTTTCACGCATGACCGTCCACGCTGACTACCGCCTCAGCCAACTCGATGAGCTGGAGGCGGAGTCGATCCACATCTTCCGCGAGGTCGCTGCGGAGTTCGAGAAGCCGGTGCTGATGTTCTCCGGCGGCAAAGACTCCATCGTGATGCTGCGACTGGCCGAGAAGGCGTTCTTCCCGTCCAAGATCCCGTTCCCAGTCCTGCAGATCGACACTGGTTACGACTTCCCCGAGGTGTTGGCCTGTCGTGATCGCTGGGTCAACCGGCTGGGCGTGCGCCTCGTCGTGGCCTCGGTCGAGGAGGCAATCGCGAACGGCGTCGTTGTCGATGACGGCAAGACCAGCCGCAACCGGCTCCAGACCGGCACCTTGCTCAACGCGATCGAGGAGGAGGGCTTCACCGCCGCCTTCGGGGGCGGGCGACGCGACGAGGAGAAGGCGCGCGCCAAGGAGCGGGTCTACTCTCACCGCGACGAGTTCGGCCAGTGGGACCCCAAGAACCAGCGACCCGAACTCTGGGCTCTCTACAACGGACGTATCCACGCCGGTGAGCACATGCGGATCTTTCCCCTCTCGAACTGGACCGAGCTCGACATCTGGCACTACCTCGGCCAGGAGGACGTCGAGATTCCCGAGATCTACTTCGCGCACCAGCGCAAGGTCT
>JAABUR0100005128.1_pt1 | contig 16902 bp, 10 predicted proteins | sample 5560091 | NCBI WGS metagenome assembly JAABUR01 (sample SAMN10711879, study PRJNA513375) | rock metagenome | isolation source: Antarctica rocks | place: Antarctica: Victoria Land, University Valley sud | reverse complement strand
AGCGTTGAGGATGATAACATTGTACATGTGAATCTTTGGGCGTATGCCAATCTCGAGCATTTGGGTAAGAATGCTCGATTGGATGTTGTACCTGTGCTGTACGGGGAAGGAGCCCCTTAAGAGATGGACGCATCCACTCTGAACATTACTTGTAGAGACATCGCATCCAGAGATAACAAGACTGCGTAATATTTCTAACGGCAGCGAGATTCTCCCCATGTTGATGAATCTTTCGAGGAAATGCAACAATGTGTTCATATGTATTTTCATGTTCTGCCTACGCAACGTCTCAAACAGAATTTCAACCTGATGATCATCGCAGTGCGTCAGAAGCCAAAAAACAGCGTGTTGGTTAAGTGTGAAGTCGTGCCCTGGAATGGGCACAGTTACTTCTGCAAAATTGCAAATGATGCGGAGGAGTGTGTCGATCTTCAGTGGATCTGGTTGTTTTCCTCCCGCAAGATAGAAATGACAGAGGTAGGTTATACAATCCTCCACGATATGTCTCGAGGGTCTAAGCGCGGGTGTAGTGACAGAAGCGTCAAGCAGCTTCAATGCCCGCCGTGGACTATTTTGCAGTGCCCAGAGCATCATTCCATGCCAGTGAATTTCGCGGTTTGGCCGTTGAAACATCATCCATGCTTTGATGATAGAGTTTCTATTATTGTGAAGACTGAGCAAACGTAGGATGTGTTCTGGCCTGTAGCCACAAAAAATTATGTTTTTACTCCCCTTCGATATAATGGCAAATCTTCTGAACCAACTTTTCGACAATGAATCAACGCGAAGTGGAATTCCCTCGCTCCTCCGCATGCTTTTCCAGGGCATCAGCGAATAGACTTTCAGGTCCTTAGGGAGCAGTTTGGGCAGTTTTTTCTGTCTGTCTATGATCGCATCCATCTGTTGCTTTGACCAAGGTTTGAGATTCCTTGCTATTAATGTAGTCTCCGGCCCTGGTAACTTCCATGTTAAATGAGCATATGGATGCCGGGAACCTCGTCGAGAACGAACTGCTCTTATCCTGTTGTGAGATGTTGCAGGGGTTCCATACGTCCTGCCCACCGGTAGTTTAATGCCTTTGCTAATCCGTAAGTTCAAGCGTTCTGCTGCGGATTGTGCTTGAGGAACGATGCCAGATTCTCCCAAGCCCTGCAGCATTCCTGTTTCGGGATGTAACTCGACCACGGGGTAGTCCGCAACTTCACGTCTGTGAGGTTGTTTGCCGCCGGGTTCTTCGCCGCGGCATTGTTGTCGAACGAACGGTTTGACTTTGTAACGACGGAGTGGAGCAGACTTCGTACGTCGCGGCACTGGGGCCGCATCGCTGGGGTGTCGAAAGCTTCTTAGACATTGTAGTACATGTTGAATCCGAGAGACCATGGGAAAATAATTTTATTCACCGGAACATTGCTTTCATGATGCTGCTTGGATGACAGGAGCTGAAACTGATTTCCAAGCTGTTGGAAGATTTTGCTCATTGAGATGTTGATGTGGCCCGTGCGCCAGCTTCAAATATTTTATGCAATTTCCCAATTTCAACAGGCATGGAAAGACACGTCAAAAGTATTCCTTGAAGAGGCTGATATTGTATTGTTCATGTATAAGCCCTCATATCTTTCTGCACAGCAATGGCTTCCGTCCATATCTCCCTTGACGCCGCCGCAACAGAGCGCAAACTCCGCCTTGCAAAGCTCAAATCGCTGAAACGTAAACAACCCGATAGCTACTCTGAAATCGATTCCCCGGCAGCATCTACCGACTCACCACAGGCCTTTAAGTCCTCAAATATCTCTACACAAACTCTAACAGAACTCTCCGAGTCGCCGCCAGTAACTACAACCTATCTTTCCGGCCGCAACTACGACCCCGCTACGCGGGGCCCAAAACTTGGATTCGAAGCCGCCCCTACCGAGGACCAGGAAACGCTCGAAGATCGTGCAGCGCAAATCGCAGAAGAGACGCATGTTTTAGCGGAGCAGGCAGAGCGGGATGAGAAGCCAATTGATTTGTTCAAGCTACAGCCCAAGAAACCCAACTGGGATCTGAAGCGGGATATGGAGAGAAAATTAGAGAGGCTAAATACGAGGACTGACAATGCTATTGCAAGAATGGTCAGGGATAGGATAGAAGCGGCGCAGAAGAAGGCGGAGGCTGAGAGGGGCGGGGCGGGGGAGGTAGTGGGAATGAAGGGAGAGGAATTAGTGGAAGGCGTGCATGTCCGAGAGAGGGAAGAGCAAGAACAGGAGAGGAAGGAGAGGGAGGAGGACGAGGAATTAATTTGATCGCCTCATGGTGTCTTTACGCTTCAAGTGTATACTGGAAATGCCTTACAACTCACCCAAAAGTGTGGGAGCAGGGCTGCTGCATTTGCTGCATTTGCTGCATTTGCTACGTTTCAGCGTGGAGTTCGGAATACCATGGCTTGACCTGTTTTATACGGTGACTAAACTTTAAAGACACCTATTGATAGAATTGGGATCCTATGCTTTACTATGCCAGCTTTGCAGTCTAAACACGGACCCCAACCCATTTCCGTCCATCATGAAACTCTTTAGGATAATTCGAAAGACACGAAGAAGCGTCGGCCATTCCTTACCGATGGATAATCCTACGACCGGCCAAACCCAGAACAGAAGGATAGAAGAATACCACCATCCCCAGTAACAACAGTTCCATAAGAAGAATCTCCTTGCACGCCAAACCTTAGGGTACACTAGTCAACGTCCCATATTCATTGCCTGAGTAAGTGCCAGGCGTTTGCTGAAGGGGCTCAAACTTCTTTCTCTCCGCGGTGGAGGTGATGATAGAGGTCTGTTGCGCCTGAAATCGTCAGTGTTCCCATCTCTAAAGCTACTTCCATAGCGATCGTCATCGTTCGAAAAGCGGCGGTCACCGTCCTTTAGCGGCTGATGGCCTTGAGTTCCGGTACCTTTTCGGTTCCTGTCCTTCGCCCCATTCGAGGTGGCTCCAGGAGTCATGGATTGTCGGTTCCGAGCAACTTGACTTCGGTCCATGCTATTACTTCGGCTCCTTGTCCTCCGAATAGATCTTCCATCATGACCTCTATCTCTTCCACGGCGCTCAGGACTGATTAAAGATCGCCGGCGTCTTGTATTTCGATGTTCATTCATAGAAACTTCTCTCCGTCTACCTTCGTGAGATGAAACCGAGGTGCACGATAAGGAAGAAGATGAGGAACTTCGTCTGCGCTTGCGAGTAACGCTCCGCGGACGGCTCATCATCCTGGGATCTCGTTCTCCCCTACGGGGATCCGGACTAGAAGATGAATGCCTATGATGACCTTCATTTCTGGAACGGTGGTTGCGTCTTCGATCAACCAATGACTCCGATGCATACGATGTTGTTGACATGCTTGAGCTCCTCCTTCTCTTATGGACCGTATCTTGGGAAAAAACCGCTTGACTGTGTCTGCCTGAACCATGGTACCCTCTGGTAGCATGTCTACTAGTATGTCTTGGCGTGGGTGAGCGTGAGAGATTGGTGGAAATGGTAGATACTGATGTTGAAGAGGAGGATGATATAGACCTAGAACGCTTCCGCGAAACGTGGAGGTTGCTACATTCGCCTGCTCTGCGCATTCGGCCGCGTTTCGCTTCTTTCTTGGCAAGCTCCTCGTCAGCTACACCCTTCCTAAGAGCCGTCAGTATACCTTCGACCAAATGTAGGTGTGCATAAAGCCCACTTCCGGAGCAGATCATTCGGAACGTCACTGGTCAGTTTCGGTACAAGCTTAGGGTTTGCCAGCTGTTGCGTTCGGGAAGGTCTCGAGGCATAGGGCCTATCTTGCGCAGTTGCTTTGCATTCGAAACTGTAGTGCCGTAGAAAATCTCAGCTTAGGGATCATATTTCTTAGGTCTCGGGGCACTTATCTCGTTTCAAGCACTTTTGGCAAAGCGTCTGCGGTGTAGCTTTCGACTGTCCAATAGCAGTAGGTCCGCGATAGCGGTTCATTTGATTCTTCAAGTGAAACGGTGGAATATGTGATGGATATCTTGTTGCGTGGCTGAGGAAGGTATAATTACTTAACCTACGTGGTTAGAAACAGAGGTACAGCAAGTGTGTTGTGTAAGAGCTACCAGAACGGAATAGAGCAAGCAATTGAGTACGTAGTAATTGGGAGAACTCAGCCCACGTGAAAAGAAGCTTGAGTGAGCCGTAAGGCTGTGACTAAGCGAGCCACAGCCGGCACGCCTTAACCTAGTTTGTTTTAGTGCGCCTTGAGGGAAGAGGCTTAGCGGTGGTACCAGGAAGTGAATCCCCACTACATATCTTGAGGCTCATACTTTGGCAACTTCTTACTCAGGCTTGTCTTGAGGGATTAACCACCTCCACCGCTGCCAACGTGGAACCATACCATAGGTCCTTACAATAATCAGCTTGACACTTTGAAGCATCCTCCGAGGCATAGCAGCCTCACATCTGGAGTGAACACGGTGCCTTTGTGACACCGAGAGCAATCACCACGCATAGCTCAAAAGTGTTACTAGTGGGAAAGCTCGGTCAAACTACATGGCGAGCCTCCATAATGTCAAAGGTTCCCTTCTCGGTGCTGTCAGAAATCTTTGATATGCCTTCTTCTCCTTGACCTAGTGCATTCTACTTACACCAACTTTTACACTCCTTTGGTTCGAGATCTTTGGAAAGACCAGTCTTCGTGCGATATCATTCACTTGTTTACGCTGTCCCATTTCGGGCGCAAAATGGCAACAAAAAACTCCACGATGACTGGTCTGAAGCCGTCTTTTGCAAGTGTATGCATGTCCTTACCTAGCCACTCATTCGGACGCAAATAGCTAACAGCGACTCTAGATTGCGGCAATGGCGCCTCCTGCACACAATAGACAGGTAGGGAGCTCAGTAAAGCCTTTAGACATATCGTCTACAGTGTCGCCGTCAAAACAAACACCCGCTATAGCCGAAAGCCCCTCTGCCAAACAGTTGCACCAGGAGCTTCAGACCTCGATGTCACGATTGACAGTCAAAGAACTTCCTTCGGTCTGCAATACTACACTTGACCAAGGGAACAGTGTTGCAGTCAAAGTTGGACTCAGGTTCGATGATGATCAAACACAGGTGTCTTCCTCCTCCACCAAGCCTGCCAGCCTCGACGGCAAGAGCGCCACATCTGGGACCACATTTGCGTTAGATGAGAAAGAATCACTTCGACCGGATGACAGTGCCAGCGTAAAAGCCGCGGAAGACGAGGACTTCTATTCGGGACCTGTGTCTGGGGCAGCGAATTCCAGAGTCGGATCCGAGGCCGGAAGTAGAGCTTTCCGAGACCAATTCTACGAAATCTCTGAGAGGATGGGTCCCGGTGCTCATCGCTCCCATGCCATTAGCCGGCGAGGTATACCAGGAATTCAGGAGGAGGGCCAGCAAATGTCACTCGCTCTTCTCATACCTACATTACCGGCACCGGACACTGTATCTGGACCGGAAAGTATTGCTACGAATGGTTCATGTTTTGGTTATACATACCTAGAGCCCGATGAGAAATTATTCGAGGCTCTTGAATCACAAAAGGATCGCCTTTTTCTTCTGCAGCTGGAGGAGACTATAATCAAGTTCGTTCGAGATTCAACGTAAATCTGCCAGGCCTCGTACTACTGTCAAAGCTAACAGCAAGCCCAGAGAACCAATTCTTGATCTGCCCTCTTGTCATTCATTTTACAGACTGCTTACACACAAGCTAGCTGATTATTATGCATTGACCCATTTTGTCGATAATGCTGTGAGCGCTGTGCGGCTGTATCGGACTCCGTACTGTCGGCTGTGAGTATAGACCATCCATAAATGACTGCTTCACCAATTAACACCCCAAAAAGGCCTAGCCCTCTAAGCGCCATACCAAGGCTTCCTGCCTCTACCAACCCCACTCCAGTATCTCAGCCAGCCGTAAAGATCATGCGTCGTGCAGGATTAGGAAAAGATGGTCAGGCTAACGAGTCGGGAGCTGTCACTAATGATAGCTCCAAATTTCCGTCTAAGTCAGGTTCTGAAGCTGAAGACGGAAGTCAGCAAGGTACGGGTGTTGCGTCGCCAACCGACTCTAATAATGCAAAAGACAAGGCGTCCATGACTCGTGAGGAAAGAGAGGCAAAGTATAAGGAGACTCGAGAACGGATATTCAAGGGGTTTGAAAATAATGACAATGCTGACGGAGATGCCACTGCTGGGATCCTGCCTTCAAACGAAGTATCACGTACCGGTTCAGCAAATGAGAAGAAAAAGACAAAGAAGCACAGAAACAATGATGATGGATTTCATGCACGATCACAATACAATGCATATTATCCCGCCATGCAGTATCCTGTTTCTACATTCGATCAAGCTGGGACTTCGGCCGCCTACTTCAGTCCTTACGGACTACAACAGATTAATGCAATCGGTCCGTCCGGCAACCTGAGCCCTCCCATGCTTCAACAGGGATACAACCAAGGATACCATTCTATGCCTAGTACACCAGCTTATCCGATGGCCATGCAACAAAGTCCAGTGACGAGCGGGTCCAACATGAATGGACAGATCAACGGTCTTGGAGTGTACAATCAGCAAATCCCACAACAATATTACCAACCGATGCAACAAACGATGATTGGTCATCATTCCCCAGCTATGTCGTCACCGGCCTTAAGCACCCATGCTCAGTTATCAAGGCCTCAGCCTCAAATGCCGGATCAGCCATGGTCGCAAAATGGCTTGCCATACTCCTACCAGCTGTCAAGAAATCAACAACCAATGTATCCTCCTCAGATGCACGACCGCCCCCCTGTTGGTATACCTGCAGTACCTTATCAGTATGGACAACTGCCATATCAGCCAAATGCACCTGGAGGGAAGGCGCCCCATCCTCTCCCGGGAAGCTACAATCGACAAGCATTCAACCCGCAAACTAGAGCCTTTGTACCGAGCACCGGATTCGTTCCTTTACCAAACGCAGCTTATGGCGGCAGAACTTTGTCCAATGGCAGTCAAACTCAGCCCTATAGTCAACAGCCAGGTACTTATCTACATCCTTCCTCAACGCCCAGTATGCCTTTCGCGTCACCCATGCCTGGACTTGGATCGTTTGTTCCAGGCCATGATTCCAAATCCTACGGAACGCGAAAGAATTCATCCCAGACAATTGACTCACAGTCGCCCGGCCAGAGTTCCCTATCAAAATGGGGAACACCAGCTAACCTTCCGCCCAAGCCACCACCGCTAGATGTGCCCAGCATGCCCGACACTCAACATTCTCTGCCTATGAACATCCATGCCAATATGAACTTACATGCCATGGGCAATGGGCAATCCATGCCAAGCTTTCAAAACGGTGTCTACTCGATGCCCGGCCAGGCAGGCGTTTAGCGGATAGGCTTAGTCTGCAAAGGGCCTTGTTATGGTGTTTGGGTTAGCAATACATTGGTAGGATACAAAAATATAGGGCACCCATCTGCCTGGGCGTTGACAATGGTATCTGTGTGATGTTGGGCGCGGGTAACTTTGTGCGGGCTGGCTTGTTGCTGCAAGCCATGCTGTTTATTCTTTGGGTAAAGTCATGCATCAGAGGTGAAGAGCCACATTGGCTGTTTGACGGGGGGGAAGGGAATGCATTTTATGGCGCTCTTATTTTTTGTCGACATGGATGCATGGACATGTCTTAGTGTGAAATGTAATGTTTGCGAAATCGATTTCGATAAGAGGCAGAAATGAGATCCACAGTCAAAAGTATTAAATATTCGCTCATGCCTGATACCTGAGATCACACTCCTCGCAAAACCTCCCAAGGCCTTTCTCATCTACCTCCGAAGCACAACTATACCATAGCCTCACCTCCCCTCCCCTCTCCCATCACCTCCCCTCCACCCCCCGCTCATCCCCCTTCCCCCCCACCAACCCCCTCCTCGTCTCCATCCTCCGAACCGCCTTTTCCAACTCCTCCACCCCCCCCTCCCGAAACCGCGTCACCTTCCCCACATTCCTGGCCGTAATCTCCCTGACCCCCCCCTCCGTCGCGCGCTCGCGCATCAGCGTCTTCGCCGTCATCGCAAACCGCATGTCCTTGGGCCCGTCGACGAGCTCCAGGATCGCGCTGGGCGCTTGGTCGTGGTGCCGGTTTAGGGGCTCAGTGCGTAGGACGCGCGTGTAGCCGCCGGGGCGGTGCAGGTAGCGGAGGCGGAGGGTGGTGAAGAGGCGGGGGAGGTGGGTGTATGGTTCCTGTTGGGGGTAGGGGGGTTAGTTGTTGTTGGGGGGAGGGGGAAGGGTAAGCGTACGTAGAAGATGGCTTCGGCCTTACGCTTGGCAGCGTCGGTATTTTTCTTGCCCAGCGTGATTAGCTTCTCGGCCAGCCGCTGTGCTTCTTTGGCTTTGGGCCAGGTGGTGCTGATGGATTCGTGGGTGAAGAGTGAGGTTACTAGGTTGCGGAGGAGGGCTTGGCGGTGGGAGGATTTGCGGTCGAGGTGGCGGTATTTGAGGGCGCCGCCGGCCATGGTGGGTTAGATGATGGGGAGGTGGAGGGAAGGTCGTGGTGGCGAGGGAGAGGAGCGTTGGGTGGGATGGTGGTGCGGAGGGAGGTGGAGGTAAGCGGGTAAGATGGTTCTCTGGGAGGTTGTGGTGTGCCAATAGTGTAGGAGAGCAAGCCAATCGAGAATTGGAACTGTGCTCCCGACTTCACTCTTCCTGCAACTCCTTGGCGTTGATAATAATTATACGAATAAGTTTGTCTAGTCCATCATCGGATGGTTTCGTGGCGCAATTGGCCTCCGTAATCTTGAGCTTGCACGGGCAACTTCGCCAAGACCGAAGCTCTCGATTTCGCCCTCGTTTTTTCCTTTCCCTATTCTTCAAATCTCGTAGATGATATAGTCCAGACGATAATGTAGCATGATCCTACTGAGAGGCCTTCGGAAGCTGTAGCGTTTATGTAACCTTGGTATACATAGAACCCAGCTTTTCGCAGCCATGCTCACGCCTTTTACCCCGATAACCATAAAATACAAGCACGGCCTCAAGACCACGGCCTCCTCATAGCCCTTCCCAAAACCTTTCGCCCTGCACCCCCTGCCTTCCTGCCCCCCCTAAATCCTCCTCCCCCCCTCCCCCCACTCCCTCCCCCTCCCTTCCACCCCCTCCCTCACCCACCCCCACCTTACCCCCTGTACCCCCCTCACCAACCCCTCCACCTCCCGATTCCAGCCATCCTTCCACCTCTCCACCCATCCAGCGTCTCTAACCTGCCACTGCGCTTCTGGAGAGTTTGTTGCTGTAGGTGGAGATGTCGATGTAGGGGAGGAGTGGGAGTCGAGCAGGAGCGCGGATTCGTGGAGGAGGGATGCTTGATGGGCGCATGAGCGCTGATGCGTGAGGAGGGAGAGGTAGAGGGCGGTGGAGGTGAGAGTGAAGCCGGCGATTAGGGAGGTGAGGGGGGGCATGGTGGTGGTTGAGTGGTGGGGAGGGGGTGGTTGAGGGTGTGTGGGGCGAGAGGTGGTAGGGTTTGAGGATTATGGTTGGGGGGTATGGGTGACGGTTGTTGTGGGATGGGGAATTTGAGTGTCCACGATGAAATTTTTCGGTTTGGCTGGTTCGTTGCAACTAGGAGATGGGGCGGGCGGGCGGAAATGCAAGATGGCGCGGAAAGACGGCGGAAATGCGCCCGGCTCAGTCGCTTTTCCTGAATCTTGCCGCTTTTAGCGAGCGAGCTGGGTGAGCGGCGCCGACGGCGATGCGGCACCTTTGCTCAGATAATAAACGCTCCCAGCTCACCCTTTTCACTTCTTTGTTGTAATATAACTTTCGAGAACTCAGAACATCGCGCGCTTTTGCAAATGGTCTTCGAGATACGATGCGAAACGAGCTTTCTTGGGTAGATTACGACCAAGAGTTTTCTTTAATTTGGCGTTTTAAAGCGACGCATGCACAGCATGGTAACCAGATTCTGGAGATCTTTACATATGTGCTTGATGTTATGTAGTCAGTTCAACAATAGTCTAACATTTTACTTATACCATTGTTATATAAGCTTAGCAAGCTTGGTCGGTTTCAGTTGACTGCTTATTACTTTATCTACTACGCAATGCAGTATAACCCGTGCAGTACAAATGCTCAGAGCTTCAAAAACCCAGCACCCCTTCCCACGCCACCCTTCTCCTTCACCTCTTTGCCCTCCACATCTCTCAGCTCTCCTTTCCTCCCAATCACTCTCACGCCCGCCTTTTTCAAACCTCCAATGACCTCTTTCTTTTTAGCCTTCCTCCCAACGCCCGTACCAGCCCTTTTACTGTCCGCTGGGGTTTCAACAGTCCCACCAGCCTTTCTGATCCTCTCTTTGGCCCTTCTTCGCCTCCGTAACTTCTCTTCTCTAGTCATCTCCTCCCTTCCTACCGGCATCCCACTCTTCAGTACCACCTCCTTGCTCTTGTCTACACCCGCATCCCCTGGCTTGTATACCTCCTGCGGCGCAAGCATGCTCGCTCCGCCCACATCGCCGCCGGCACTGGGCCGTGCATCTTCCATGCTGATGGTGGGCACGTCGGCTACGACGTTGATGCTTGCTTGAGGGGGTTTGGGCTTGTAGTGCCAACTGCTGAGTGCGTCAAGTTTGGCGCTGACGTCTTTCCAGAGGCGCTCGATGGTTGCTTCTTCGGCCTTGAGTTTCTCGTCGTTTTGGTCCACGTACCCTTCTGGATCTGCTTTTTTGAGGTGGTCGGCTTCGTATACCTCAGCTAGACTCTGCTGCGGTTTGGTGTCGTCGAGCTCGATGCGGCCGCGTCGGACATCCTTGCCATCACCGGTAGCTAGATTTCCCGGCCGTCGCCGAATCACCTCGTCAAAATCTCGGGCTAGGATACGCCGCTTGATGAGGGTTTCTATGTCCTCGCTTACTTCATTCGTGATGACAGGAATGGGTTTACCCGCACGCTCGAATTCGAGGTCTTCTTCAAGCAGGGAGTTAATAGGACGGTCGGCAGCGCGGGCTTCCCCCGACAGAGTCCAGTCGCGTTTGGCAATGCTGGCAGCTTCAAGGCGGCGGATCTCAGAGGCGAGGGCGGCTTGGCGTTTTTGGTGGTTGGAGCGACGGGAGTGCGGGTCGGTGCCGGCATCGGGGTCAGGAGAGGCGTCTTCATCAGGGGTGAGATCGTCGTCGAAGATGTCACGGCGGACGGCGGAAATAGTGCGCTGGAGGTCTTCTTCCGTTTCGGGGCCGGCAGGTGGAGGTTGGGTTTTGGGAAGGGCGCGGCGGTGAGATTTGGTGGCTTTGCGGGGTGGGGGTTCGAAGAAGTCAGCGTATTGGATCGCGTTGGTGTTGGCCATGGAGCTAATGTCTTCCATGGGAACTCCCGCATCGGAGGCGTCGGGGTCGGAATCGGCGGCATCAAGGTCAGCGTTGCCGAAAGTTGGGCCGTCACCGTCCTCCTCCCGATCTTCTTCTATTCCACCGTCTGATGATCCCCTGCCATTGCCTTTTGCTAGTGCTAGTGTTTGGGGATCCGCATCCCAATCGACTTCCTCTTCGTCACTTGGGGCATCTGGCTCTCCTCGAGCATCTTGCTCTTCTAGAAACTCAGACTGCCTGTTAAAATCCTCGATGGAGAAGAAGCCATCGTTCAAGCCGTTCTTGTCCGGGACGAAAACCTCGCTTGGCCGATCTTCGCGGTCAGATTCCTCTGCTCCAGGATCTATATCGCTGGCTAGGTCCTCTTCATCCATCATCTCGGAGTTGTCCTCGTCTTCGCCAGAGAGCAGACCCTCTGAATGCTCATCAAGTGCGTCTCCTGCGACCTCATCCTTCATATCAGCGTGACGTGAGTCAACATCGATGTCTCCGTCTAATTCGTCTACCTCAAGGTCGTCCTCGTCAAATCTCAGCGTCTTTGCCCCTTCCTCGGTAGCAGTCCGTCCATTTGCGGATTCATGTAACAAATCCTCGCCGTTTCTTTTAGGTAGAATATCTGGCAGATGCCTTTCCACCTCCTGTCGGCTGGCATCTAAAACTCTCCTCGCCTGCTCCCAGATTTGCTCGATAGCAAATCCCTCCAAGTGCACTTGCTTCATCCGTAGCATGCGCAGGGAGTCATTTGCTTCAGCTTCACCCCTCTTCCGCTTTCTCCTCGCATCCCTCTGTCGCTGCGCCTGGGCTTCACTGGTAGATGTGGCGAGAGGGTCGAGGAAGCGTTTGGCGAGTACCAGGGTAGCGGCATGTAGGCTCGGCGATGGTTGTAAGAAGGCGTGGGGCGATGATGAAAGCGTTGTGAATAGGGCTTGATCTGACGACGGGTGGGGATCTGCTGCCATTGGGTGTGGTATGGGTGCTCGAGAGGAGGGGCTTGCGGGCGATGTTAGTAACCCGGGTGCCATGACGGTCAATGAATTGTGCTCCGCAGATGGATGAGTGGTAATAATCGAAGGTGGATGGGTTGCTCAAACATGCAATGTTACCTCGCAGCCTGACACTAATGCATGCATAATAATGGAATATCTTAATACGGGATGCGGTTTTAGCGTATGCAGAAAGGTTTAGAATCCTTGGCATTCATTTTCGCTCTGCCCCACGGTGATCCGTTTATAGGAGGAATTCAGAAATCAACCCCACCGCCCCCCAATTGCCCGAAATTGAAGCTATTCAGATCTCTTTGTTTGTTGACGTTCCTGACGTTCTTCCAGCTATGCCGGAATCACTTCCTGCAAGCCTTCGCTTCAAAATACTACGCCTTCTGCTACTTCATTGAACTCCTTCGGCAATCGCTGAAGAGGTTCATTGTTGTCCTGCCACTGTATATAATGTTCAAGAGAACCTCTTTATGTATAACTCACCTTTTAGATCTCAATTTCGACTCAAAGGCGCTTCTCGAAAAATCTTCAAGATCGCTGAAAATGATCTCGTAGCCTACCTCGAAGATCAGTCGTGAACCATGCAGAAAGAGATGATCTGATACATATGAGAGAAGTGAGACATTAACGTGCATCAATTCACGATATCAAGAATTCTGAAAAGAAGAGATTGAAGTATTAAAAAAGAACAGCGTGTAGAAGTCAGACAAAACGACGAGCTTCGTTTGAATTGAATAGCAAACATGCTTCGTTTGATGATCGAGCAGCTCGTGTTCGTGAATGAGTTCTTATTCAATAAGATCACGAGCTGACGTCATCAGATCTATGCTCTCGTTGATCAATCAGCTCGCTATTAAGTCTTTAAAATGAGAGAGCATTGCTGAAGTGTTTTTTCAATTTACATGAATGATGAATATCTATTCTGCATCGATATTCGCAAGAATTGATTCAACGACGAGACTTTCTTTCAATGACTAGCAGATGAACTGCTATCTCTATGCAGTTTCTTTTCGACTTCAAGAAATGTGATCATCATGAATAACATGAGTGTTCATTGCAATAGTTGAATTGAAGAGCTCATCATCTCACACGAATGTCAAATAAGCTATTTGCCTCGTTGAATTGATGATCTATCACTGATATGAATGTCAAATGTGATATTTGTCTTTCTACTCGTTGAATTACAACTTCATAAAACTCATCTTCAGCGTATTAAAGATCTGAGTTCGTAGATATTTTGACGAAACATGATCTCATTTTGAAGACATCTTTGATGACTTTCTTCATTATACTGTTGAATGAAGCGAATGTAATAAATATTCAAGACAGCACTTCAAGCATTCAGACTACATCTTTGAGACAGATATCAGAGCTTTGAAACAAGAATTGAAGATAGAAAATCAGAAATTTGATTCAGAAATTTGACTTTATTTAACAACTCAGTTTTAATAAAGTCTTAATCTCACGTCAGATCAACTTGAAGAGCTTCAGATCTTTCTTAAATGCACGAGTCATTTCATTTAACATCTTTACTTATATAACAGTTCAATAAATAACAGACGTTGAATCTGTCATATCTTTCAAATCATTCGTAGATCACATTTGAGCATTCATTATGAGTCTCATCTCTGCGAGCTTTTGTTTGATTGTTTAACGTGAGATCTTGTTTATCTTTCAAATGAAGAACTGATTAAATATCTTCTTCATCTCTTCTGACTCTTCAATAAGACTTGATCGCTGAGCTGCGATTGCAGACTGAGATGATAGAGAAAAAGAAGAAGAAGAAGAAGAAGAAAAAGAAGAAGTAAATTGAGATGATGAAGATTGCTGTCACTGAATAGACTGCAAAAACTGTTGTCATGAAGAAGACTGTAAAGACTGTTATCACAAGAAAGACTGTGAAGACTGCTGTCACAGAAGAGACTGTGAAGACTGCTGTCACGACTGATAAAATAACTGATAGAAAGAATAAATAAATGATTGTTGTCATGATGATCACTGCAAAAGAAAAGATTGCTGAAATGATGATGAATGAGATTCTGAAGCTTTCTGATGCAAGTTCATTTGTTCTATCTGATCAATCATTGTTTCACTCATTTGCATTTTCATTTGCTGTTCATTGAATCTTGTAAATCTCGTCATAAAATCTTTCTTTTTCACTTGCTCTGCTTTGATGTTCAATCTTTTCTCATGCAGATCTGATCAACGAGACAGCAAGACAACAGAGCTCTGTTTATCACTTCAAAAGTTATATAAAGAGATAGAAGATCACTCAATGCTGATGTTTGCTTTATCGTTAGATATCGTCTTATTTCATAAAGACTGCTGAGTGTGATTCATATTATAGTGCTTGTTTGCAAAATTCACGAAACAGAAGTCATTCTGATTTCTACAATGCTCATCGTTGCATTGTCAATGATTCAGCAATGCTCTATTGAAATTTTCAACGTCAGCAAGTGTTTCTACTCTGATTCAAGCTCAATTCAGAAGCTGATCGATGCAAGTGCGTCTTTGACGAGATTTTTCATCAATGTCAGAATCTTCAGAAACAATCTCAGCAGATCTTTTACGAGTAGACTTTTCAGCCTTCACGTTGATCTCTATCTTGATTGTATAGTCAGTAGCTTTCTTCTCAATCAAAGCAAGTAAGATCTTCTTTCATTCTAATTCACTAAAGTCATCAATAGACTGCTGCTTTCAAGTGACTTTTGATTTATTAGCTTTGATGATGATCATTTGATTAGTGATAATTCAGCTCTTGACATCATCATTTTTGATCTTAATAGTCTCATTTAAGATCTCTTCGAAGCTTCAGATCTGAAACTTCGAAGTCAGCATCTGAGCAATGTGACTAGATCATTCAAGTCTTTAATTTACATGAAGGCAGACTGATATAAACAGCATAGAATCATCAACTCGATCTTCAAAGTTCATAGCTTCAAGTTCAGAGATAAACAACTCGTCTGTCTCTTTTCTAGTCTGATGATTCAAACAATGACGATGTATAGTCTCTTGTTCATCATGCTTATCTATTTTTGTCTGTCATAAAGTCTCTTCACGAGCTTTATTGTCTCTCAATCTTCAAGCAGCATCGATTCAGTTCTGTTGTTATTTTTGATGCTTTGCACGCGCAGCAATTTCTGCAGCTGAAAAAGCTATTGATCTTTCAGCTCTATTCTTAGAAATGTTGAGTTCATTCTCTCAATATCTAGAACGTGACAATGATGAGAATGAATCAGATCGCGAACATCTTAGTGAAGAAGATTCAGATCATCGAGAAAGTGAAGACAACTGAGATTCAGAAGACGAGAATTGTCGAGAAGTTGAAGGCAGCTCAGAAGTTGAAGGCAATCGGAAGTCATCTACATTCGATGAAATGAGAGCTCGTCTACGGCGACGGCCGAGAGGAGCAGCTCGACCGAAGGAGGCAGCTCGATCGGGGAGGTCAGCTCGATCAGTGATCTTCGGCTGTTCAGTTCGAGTCGTCGATTTCCTACGCCTTCCGGATGCTCTAGAGGGGATGAGGGGGTCATCTAGAGGTAGGTTTTGACTTCGGCGTTGAGGCATTTCGAATAAAAACGGTCGGTTACAAGAACGTCAGGAACGTCAACAAACAAAGAGGTCTGAATAGCTTCAATTTCGGGCAATTGGGGGGCGGTGGGGTTGATTTCTGAATTCCTCCTATAAACGGATCACCGTGGGGCAGAGCGAAAATGAATGCCAAGGATTCTAAACCTTTCTGCATACGCTAATTATTTGAGCGATGGTACCTAAAGTACCTACCTACAGTAGTCTGTCAAGCCTGCATCTACCAAATCGCTTATACTGTAACCTACTGCAGTTGACCCCTCAATCTCACAATTTGTCTTCTTAATACCACTGCTCGCGTGCTCCATAGATTGACAGGATATTTGTTGTCATCCACAGTGTAGTAGTAGTTTCCTTTCTTGACCAAAGAATTCGCATATATCATGCAGTTGAATAATAACATCGGAAACGATCTACCTACTTCTGATCTAGAATACAGTTGTCAGTATCCCATCCGCCTTCTACCTTAGCTCTGACGTATCATATTTAAACTTTCGAGCCTCTCGAAAAGTTTCCATCCAACTTAATTTGTCAACTTCCTCCATTTAATACTTTACGAGTTTGGAGTTGTATTGCACATCAAATTCATCTATTCTTACCTTAAGTTGTTGGGCGAGCTGCACACGCTTGTGATAGGGAAACGAATCGTTCTCTAGACCCCAATTGATATCTTGTTAGGCGTTTCTTCTCTAGTAAGCATTGCTATCTTATATGTAGTGCAAGTCCCAGGGTAGCTTATCAGTCGAACTCTTATGACCTGCACCATTCATGCACCTTCCTGCACCCTCGGGTCGTTGAACTGATTCCCACGTCTTCTATTAACAAGTCTTCAGCCCACATTCTTTTCGTTTTCTGTTGTAGCACAAACCGAGGATATGAAATACGGTGACACGCTACGGCAAAGGTCAATACCATTGTGGGCAACATGTGAGCGCTCCTCTCTCGGAGCTTGGATGACTCGTTGTTGACGAGGCATCTCTA
>JAABUR0100005126.1_pt1 | contig 16906 bp, 19 predicted proteins | sample 5560091 | NCBI WGS metagenome assembly JAABUR01 (sample SAMN10711879, study PRJNA513375) | rock metagenome | isolation source: Antarctica rocks | place: Antarctica: Victoria Land, University Valley sud | reverse complement strand
GCCATGGCTTCTACCCAGTTCTTACACTTCCATCCATCGGAGGCCGGGGGGCAGCTCCTCGGCCTGGGCCTGCTCACCCCTGGCCCGCACGGAGAGCCGTCCTCCCGCGAGGGCGATCCGTGAGACGGTGATCTCGCGGATCTCCGTCGGGATATGGGGGGAGACGCACACGAGCCCCTGGCCGACGGAGGGCTCGAGACCGAGCAGGGCGCGGACAAGATGCACCGGAGCGGCCGAGGCCCAGGCCTGGGGAGAGCAGGCGGTCGGATACGGCACCGGCGTCCCGATCTCGTCACGGGAGATCCCGGCGAACAGCTCCGGAAGTCGCCCCCCGACGGCGGCGGCGGCATCGAGCAGGCCGAGGGCGAGGGTCTGCGCCTGGCGCACCCGGCCAGCACGCATCAGCCCGTAGGCGATGAGCGCAGAGTCATGCGGCCACACCGAGCCGTTGTGGTAGCTGAGCGGGTCGTAGGCGCCCATGTTGGAAGCCAAGGTCCGCACGCCCCACCCGGTGAACATCTCGGGAGACAGCATCAGCTCCGCCACCCGGGCGGCGTGGCCGTGCGCGACGATGCCCGTTCCCAGGGCCTGGCCCATGTTGGATGCCAGGGCATCGATGGGCCGCTTGTCGGCGTCCAGGCCCAGGGCGAACCAGCCCCGGTCGCCCAGCCAGAAGCGGTCGTTAAACGCCGTCCTCAACCGCGCCGCACGCCGCCGCCAGTGGTGTGCGGTGGAGTGGTCCTCGTAGAGGTCGGCCAGCCGGGCCCGGGCGCGGAAGGCGGCGTAGACGTAGCCCTGCACCTCGCAAAGCGCGATGGGGGCCTGGGCCACGCTCCCGTCCGCGAAGGTGATGCCGTCCCACGAGTCCTTCCAGCCCTGGTTCGCCAGGCCCTCGGGCGTCATCCGCTCGTACTCGACGAACCCGTCCCCGTCCCGGTCTCCGTAGTCGTCGATCCACGCCAGCGCACGGTCGGCCGCAGGCAGGAGGTCGGACACCGTCTGGCAGCGCCCGTGCCAGCGGGCGTACTCGCCGAGCAGCGCGACGAACAGCGGCGTCGCGTCGACCGTGCCGTAGTAGACCGGATGACCGCCGAACTGCTCGTGGTCGTTCCCGGCGCGCACCTCGTGCATGATGCGGCCGGGCTGCTCCTCGCTCTCCGGGACGATTGTCGTCCCCTGGCGCCGGGCCAGCGCGTGCAGGACGCCCTCGGCCAGGGTCGGGTCGAGCGGCAGGGCCATGTAGGAGGTGAGCAACGAGTCCCGTCCGAACAGCGTCATGAACCACGGCGACCCGGCTGCCACGACCGGCTTCGGGCCGCCGTCGAACATCCGCAGGCTGCCGAGGTCCTCCCTGCTGCGGTCCCAGGTCGAGCAGAGGCCGGCGCTGCTCGAGGCCAGCTCCGCCGAGCTCGACTGCCACTGCCGCTGTCGTCGGGCCGGGACCGTCTCGTCGAGCCAGTCACTGTCCGGATCGAGCGCGCCGGGCTCGAGGCGCTGCCGGCCGGTCGTCACATGGATCGCGGTGTGCCAGCACTCATGGCTTCCCAGCCGCACGGCATACCCGATGCGGTGGCCGGTGAAGGTCGCTCCGGCGGCGAGGATCCGCACCTCCTCTGGGCGCTCCCCCTCGCTTCCGGGCGCCCGGCTGAGGACCAGTGCGTCATCCTCGACCCGGCTGACGATCGCCGGGGGCTCGCCAGCTCGCCCGTCCTTGACGGCGAAGAGGCTCGCGAAGTCCGTGTCGGCCTCGAGGGTGACGGTCAGGCTGAGCGGCGCCCGGGTCAGGTTGCGCAGGATGACCCGCTCGTGCATCGCATTCTCGTCGACGAACCGGTCGCGCTCGACCAGCAGGCGGACACCGTCCTCGACGACGCGACCGATGAACCGGCAGCGCCAGGGCGCCTGGGTCAGGCGGGTCAGGAGCTGCGGCTCGCGGCCGTCCACGTCCAGGTGCCACCGGGAGAGATAGCGCAGGTCGCGGCTGAAGAAACCGAGGGCGGCGTCACGGTGCAGGTCCCCGTTGGGCTGGGACAGAGCGAACGTCGAGCCGGACAGGACGGTCACCGTGCCCGTGGCGATCGCTGTCGACTCTTCGGCGAGGTGGAGCGGGTTGCTGCTCATCCCGCTGAATCTAGGGGCTGGCCGGGCGTCTGTCAGCAAGGCATACAGTTGACCCGGCACATCCCGTCCGGCAGGAGCGCGACGCATGACTGACACCTTCTACGGCTCCGACTTCTCCGCCCTCTCCTCCTTCGACCCCGACATCGCCGGCATCCTGCTCTCCGAGGTCGACCGGATCCGCGGGGGGCTGCAGCTCATCGCCAGCGAGAACATGTCCTCTCCCGAGGTGCTCACCGCACTGGGGTCGACGCTGTCGAACAAGTACGCCGAAGGCTACCCCGGGCGCCGCTACTACGGCGGCTGCTCCGAGGTCGACAAGGCCGAGCAGATCGCCATCGACCGCTGCGCGGCGCTCCTCGCGGCAGAGCACGCCAACGTCCAGCCGCACTCCGGCGCAAGCGCGAACCAGGCGGTCTACGGCGCCTTTCTGAAGCCTGGCGAGACGCTGCTCGCGATGTCGCTGCCGCACGGCGGGCACCTCACCCACGGCACCAAGGTCTCGTTCTCCGGCAAGTGGTTCAACGCCGTGCACTACGGCGTCGACCAGGAGAGCGAGAACATCGACTACGACCAGGTGGCGGCGCTGGCGCGCGAGCACCGTCCGAAGGTCATCTGCGCGGGCGGCAGCGCCATCCCGCGGCTCATCGACTTCGAGTTCTTCCGCAAGGTCGCCGACGAGGTCGGCGCGATCTTCTGGGTCGACGCCGCCCACTTCATCGGCCTCGTGGCCGGGAAGGCCATCCCCAGCCCCGTGCCGTGGGCCGACGTCGTCACCTTCACCACGCACAAGGTGCTCCGCGGGCCCCGGTCCGGGGCGCTGGTCTGCACGCAGGAGCACGCGGCCGCGCTCGACAAGGCGGTCTTCCCGATGATGCAGGGCGGTCCGCAGATGCACACCATCGCGGCGAAGGCGGTGAACTTCAAGGAGTGCGCGACGCCGGAGTATGCCGGGTACGCCCGGCAGGTGATCGTGAACGCGCAGCGGCTCGCGACGAGCCTGGACGAGTACGGCATCCGTCCGACGACGGGCGGCACGGACACGCACCTGTCGCTGCACGACCTGCAGGGCGTGGGCGTGACCGGAGCCGACGCCGAGGTGCGGGCCGACGCAGCCGGGATCGTCCTGAACAAGAACGCCATCCCGTTCGACCCCCAGAAGCCCAACATCGCGTCGGGCATCCGGGTCGGCACTCCCTGCGTGACCACGCAGGGGATGGGCACCGACGAGATGACGCAGATCGCCGAGCTCATCAACACCGCCGTGACCAAGGGCGACGCCGACCCCGAGCACCCGGTCTCGAAGCAGGTGCGCGCCGAGGTGAGCGACCTCGTGACCCGCTTCCCGGCATACCCCCGTCCCTGACCCCTTCGACCTCGGGGGCCGCCCGTGCGGGAGTACTTCCTCATCTTCATCGTCGCCGCGGCGATCACCTACCTCTCGACGCCGCTGGTGCGCGCCCTGGCCGTGGTCACCGGCGCCTTCACCCCGGTGCGTGACCGCGACGTCCACAGCACGCCCATCCCGCGGCTCGGGGGGGTGGCGATCTTCCTCGGCTTCGCGGCCGCCGCGCTCGTCGCGCGCGAGCTGCCCTATCTCAAGCTCGTCTACAACAGCGGCCAGATCACCGGTGTCCTCATGGGTGCGGCCATCGTCTGCCTCGTCGGCGCCGTCGACGACATCCACGAGCTCGACTGGATGACCAAGCTCGCCGGCCAGGTGCTCGCAGCGGGCGTCATGGCCTACAAGGGTGTCCAGCTGCTCGCGATCCCGTTCTTCGGGACGAGCACCGTGCTGCCGACCCCCGCGCTCGTCGCCGTCACCGTGGTCATCGTCCTGGCCACGGCCAACGCGGTGAACTTCATCGACGGCCTCGACGGGCTCGCCGCCGGCGTTGTCGGCATCGCCGCACTCTCGTTCTTCGCCTACTCCTACCTCGTCTCCCGGACCTACAACCCGCCCAACGTCTTCTCGAACGCCACGTTCATCACGGCGGCGGTCCTCGGCTGCTGCGTCGGCTTCCTCCCGCACAACTTCCACCCCGCGCGCCTGTTCATGGGGGACTCGGGCGCGCTGCTGCTCGGGCTGCTCCTCGCCTCCGCGACGATCTCGATCACCGGCAACGTCGACCCGAGCGACTTCAGCGGCGGAGACGTCAGCGCGGCTCTGCTGCCGATCGCCGTTCCCCTGGCCGTCCTCAGCCTGCCGTTCCTCGACCTGCTCCTCGCCGTGGTGCGCCGCACGGCCGCCGGGCAGCGCCCCTGGCACGCCGACGCCAAGCACCTGCACCACCGGATGCTCGAGATCGGGCACGGCCACCGCACCGCCGTGCTCATCCTCTACCTGTGGGCCGCGCTGCTCTCGCTGGGCACGGTGTCCTTCGCCTTCGTCGAGGGCTGGCAGGCCTCTATGGTCATCGCCGTGTGCGTCGCGGCGGCCGCCGTCCTGACCGTCTGGCTTCCCAGGTGGAGCTCGGCCCGGCGCTTGTGATACCTTTCACAAGCGGCGCACGCCGCGCAGTGGGTACCAGCACTCGACCCCTCCTCCTCGCCGAAGCGCCCGACAACCCCTACGAGCAGGTTCTGATGAGCTTCCGACAGCAGCCTACGGCGCCCGCCCAGGGCGCCCCCTTCGCGGCGATGCTGCGAACGGCCCTGGCACCCAGCACGGCCTGTGGCCTCGCTGCTGTGGTGGTGCTGTGGCTGCTCAGGGGCCCGGCCGGGGGACTGGCCGCCATCGGCGGGGTCGCGACCGCAGTGGTCTTCTTCGCCGCGGGTCTGCTGGTCATGAGACGGCTCGCCGGCGACAACCCGCTGGCCCTCGTCGCCTCGGCCCTGGCGGTCTTCCTGGGACAGGTGATCTTCCTCGGGATCGTCATCCTCGTCCTGGGCCGCGCCGCGTGGCTGGACGGTGTGGCCTTCGGGGTCGCCATCCTGGTGGTCGCTCTCGCCTGGCAGGTCTTCCAGGTGGTGGCGTTCCGGGGGAGCCGCCAGCCGGTCTATGCCCAGCACCGCCCAACGGACGGCGGTGCCGACGATGCCGCCGCCACTGACGCGCCCACCCGCCGGGGCTGACATGCGGATCCCAGGAGGCTCACATGAGCGACACGCCACCGGACCGGTCCACGCCACCGGAGCCTCCCGGGCAGGGCGGTGCCGGGCCACCCGACCCGGACGCCGGACACCGGCGTCTCGAGGAGTCGGCCATGTGGAATGCGGTCGCCTACCTGATCTCCGGGCCGGTCGTCTTCGGTGCCCTGGGATGGTTCCTGGACCGGTGGCTGAGCACCGGATTCCTTGTTGTCGTGGGCATTGTCGGGGGCATGGCCATGTCGCTCTACCTCGTCTGGTTCAGGTACGGTACCGAGCAGAAGTGACCCCCCCGGCTTCTCGTGGCACGGCGCGAGCGCTGCCCGTCGCCGCGAAGGCGGTCCCGTGTCCCGACGTCCCCCGTGGCGACTGCTCGATGTGCGAGATGGAGGAGGTTTCGTGAGCGTGCTCTCCACGATGGGCACCGTTCCCGCCGGGGACGGTGGGGGGTTCCAGGCGCCGACCCCGCAGGAGTTCTACCAGCCCCTCGTGGGCGACGGGCCGTTCGCCCTCACGAGGGCGTCAGTGGTCATCATCCTGTCGGTCGGGCTGATCGCCTGGTGGCTGGTCGCCACCACGCGGCGCGCGACGGTCGTGCCCGGCAAGGCCCAGTGGGTGACCGAGAGCGCCTACAACTTCGTCCGCAACGGGGTGGCCCGGGACATCATCGGCAGCAAGGACTTCCTCCGTTTCGTGCCGTTGCTGTTCTCAGTGTTCGTCCTCATCCTCGTCAACAACCTCTTCGGGATCATCCCGCCCATCCAGTTCCCGACGATGGGCCGGGTGGCCTTCCCGATCGCGCTGACCCTGGTCGTCTTCGTGGTCTACCACTACCTCGGGGTCAAGAAGCACGGTCTCGGCGGCTACTTCAGGTCGCTGGTGCCGGCAGGCCTGCCGGGGTGGATCGTGCCGTTCATCTTCGTGCTCGAGGTCTTCACCTTCTTCGTGACCCGGCCCCTGACGCTGGCCCTGCGGCTGTTCGGCAACATGTTCGCCGGCCATCTGCTCCTGTTGCTGTTCATCACCGGCGGCGAGTACATGTTCACCGCCGGGGGGCTGGGGCTGAAGGTCGCCTCCGGCGGCTCCTTCGTCCTCGCCTTCGTCATGACCGTCTTCGAGGCCCTCATCGAGTTCCTGCAGGCCTACATCTTCACGTTGCTCGCCGCCACCTACATCGCCGGCTCGCTCGCCGACGAGCACTGACGCACCGTCAACAGCTGACCCAGAACGATCGCGCACCAACCACGACCGGCCGGCCGGCACCCACGCCGCCCGGGTCATCCAGAACGAAAGAGGACATCGTGAACGGGACCATCAACATCGGTGGAAACATTGCCATCATCGGCTACGGCCTCTCGGCCATCGGCCCCGGTGTCGGGATCGGCCTGATCTTCGCCGCCTACATCAACGGCGTCGCCCGCCAGCCCGAGGCGCGCGGCCAGCTGCAGTCCATCGCGATCCTCGGGTTCGCCCTCGCCGAGGCGCTGGCCATCTTCGGCCTGGTGCTCGCCTTCGTCTTCAAGAGTGCCTGAGCGCCCTTTCCCGGATCCGCTCGCACCTACGCACTGAGGAGGTTCCCGTGCAGCTCTTTGCAGGCGTCACGTCGATCGTCGGTCGGGTGAGCACCAGTGAGGCCGACCGGCTCCCCGTCCTGCCCCAATGGGGCGAGCTCATCTTCGGCTTTCTCGCCATCGCGATCCTGTACGTCATCGTGCAGAAGAAGGTCGTGCCCAGCCTCGAGAAGGTCTACGCCGAACGCACCGCGGCCATCGAGGGCGGCATCTCCAAGGCCGAGGAGGCCCAGGCCCAGGCCCAGGCCGCCCTCGAGCACTACAACGCGCAGCTGCACGAAGCCCGCGCCGAGGCCTCGAAGATCCGTGAGGACGCCAAGGCCCAGGGCGCGGCGATCATCGCCGAGCTGCGGGAGAAGGCCAACGCCGAGTCGGCCCGGATCACCGAGAGCGCCCACAAGCAGATCGAGGCCGAGCGCCAGCAGGCGATCGTCCAGCTGCGCGGCGAGGTCGGCCGGCTCTCGACGGACCTCGCCAGCCGCATCGTCGGTGAGTCGCTGCACGACGAGACCCGCCAGAAGGGCATCGTCGAGCGCTTCCTCTCCGAACTCGAGTCCGGTGCGGTCAAGCCGGAAAGGGTTGGCGGCGACAGCGCCGGCGACGGCGACAGCGCCGGCGACAGCGCGGCGGTCTCCACGGCGGCCGGCGCGTCGGAGCAGGACAACTGATGCAGGGCTCTTCGCGCGCCGCGGCCCTTGCCGGCCGGACCGCCCTGCGGACCGCCCTCGAGTCCGGGACGGACCAGACGAGCCTGGCGGAGGACCTGTTCGGCATCACGGCGGCGATCGACGACAACGCCGCGCTGCGCCGGGCCCTGGCGGACCCGTCGCGTGAGGGCGCTGCGAAGGCCGACCTCGTCGGGCGGCTGTTCGACGGCAAGGTGAGCCCGGTCGCGGTGGAGCTGCTCAAGACGCTGGCCTCCCAGCGCTGGGCCACCGAGCGCGACCTGGCCGACACCGTGGAGAGCCTCGCGGTCGAGACCGCGATCGCGAGGGCCGAGGAGGCCGGACGCGCCGACCAGGTCGAGGACGAGCTCTTCCGGTTCGAGCGGATCGTCGCCGGCAACGTCGGCCTGCGCGACGTGCTGACCGACCGCCGCGGGGACGTCCACGGCAAGGACGAGGTCGTCAGCCGGCTCCTGCAGGGCAAGGCGTCCGGGGAGACGATCCGGCTGGTCCGCCAGGCCGTCCTGGCTCCCCGCGGGCGCCGCTTCGACCGGGTGCTCGAGGCCTACCTCGCCATCGCCGCCACCCGCCGCAAGCAGCTCGCGGCCACCGTCACCACCGCGGTCGACCTCGACGCAACCCAGCGTGAGCGGCTGGTCACGGCACTGGCCACCCACTACGGCACCGCGGTCCACCTCAACGTCGTTCTCGACCCCGCCGTTCTCGGCGGCATCCGCGTCCAGATCGGCGACGACGTCGTGGACGGGACCATCCTGCGCCGGCTCGACACCGCCAAGCGACACTTCGGCGCCTGAGACAACGCGCACACTTGCAGCACGACCACCGAACCACCGAGCACCACAGCCCGCCTCGGCTCCTGGACAGGGAGCCGGCAACCGAGGAGAAGAGACACCATGACGGAGCTTTCGATCCGTCCGGACGAGATCCGGGACGCACTGGACCACTTCGTCCAGTCCTACGAACCGGGTGCGGCCTCCCGCGAGGAGGTCGGCCGGGTGACCGACGCCGGTGACGGCATCGCCCACGTCGAGGGGCTGCCCTCCGCCATGACCAACGAGCTGCTCCAGTTCTCGGACGGCACCCTCGGCATCGCCCTGAACCTCGACGTCCACGAGATCGGCGTCGTCGTCCTCGGCGACTTCAGCGGCATCGAGGAGGGCCAGGAGGTCAAGCGCACGGGCGAGGTCCTCTCGGTCCCCGTGGGGGACAAGTTCCTCGGCCGGGTCATCAACCCGCTCGGCCAGCCGATCGACGGCCTCGGCGAGATCGAGGCGGAGGGCCGTCGTGCCCTGGAGATCCAGGCGCCCTCCGTCATCCATCGCAAGTCGGTCCACGAGCCCCTGCAGACCGGCCTCAAGGCCGTCGACGCCATGACCCCGATCGGCCGCGGCCAGCGCCAGCTCATCATCGGTGACCGCCAGACCGGCAAGTCGACCGTGGCCATCGACACGATCATCAACCAGAAGCGCAACTGGGAGTCCGGCGACCCCGACCAGCAGGTCCGCTGCATCTACGTCGCCATCGGCCAGAAGGGCTCGACCATCGCGGGCATCAAGGGGACGCTCGAGGAGTCGGGGGCCCTGGAGTACACGACGATCGTCGCCGCGCCGGCGTCGGACGCCGCAGGCTTCAAGTACCTCGCGCCCTACACCGGTTCGGCCATCGGGCAGCACTGGATGTACGACGGCAAGCACGTCCTCATCGTCTTCGACGACCTGAGCAAGCAGGCCGAGGCCTACCGGGCCGTCTCGCTCCTCCTGCGCCGTCCGCCGGGCCGCGAGGCCTACCCGGGGGACGTCTTCTACCTGCACTCGCGACTGCTCGAGCGCTGCGCCAAGCTCTCCGACGACCTGGGCCACGGCTCGATGACGGGTCTGCCGATCATCGAGACCAAGGCCGGTGACGTCTCGGCCTACATCCCGACCAACGTCATCTCGATCACCGACGGACAGATCTACCTGCAGGCCGACCTCTTCAACGCCAACGTGCGCCCGGCGATCGACGTGGGCGTGTCGGTGTCCCGGGTGGGTGGCGCCGCGCAGGTCAAGGCGATGCGGGAGGTCGCGGGCCGGCTCAAGCTCGACCTCGCGCAGTACCGCGCCATGGAGGCGTTCGCGATGTTCGCCTCCGACCTCGACCCGGCCTCCCGGGCCCAGCTCGCCAAGGGCGCCCGGCTCGTCGAGCTGCTCAAGCAGAAGTCGGCCAGCCCCTTCCCCATCGAGGAGCAGGTCGTCAGCATCTGGGCCGGCACGACGGGTCAGCTCGACTCGATCAAGGTCGAGGACGTGCGCACCTTCGAAGCCGAGTTCCTTGACTACCTGCGCCGCGAGAAGAAGGGCCTGCTGGACGGGATCCGCGAGACGGGCAAGTTCGACGACGACAGCCGCTCGGGTCTCGAGGAGGCGGTCAAGGCGTTCAAGGTCCAGTTCGGCGGGGAGGCACCGCAGGACGACCGGCGCACCGACATCGGCAGCGAGGCGACGCCGGAGGACCTGCAGGAAGAGGACATGGACCAGGAGCAGATCGTCCGCCAGAAGCGATAGCCGACCACCCGAGGCGTATGCCGTGAGCCCGGCCGGGGCTTTCGGCGCACCGCGTGACATGAGCGGGTTTGACGGCATACCAAGGCAGTTCGCAACGGAACCAGCACGACGAAGCACAGAGAGGCGGCAGGTGTGGGAGCACAGATGCGGGTCTACCGCCAGCGCGTCCGGTCCGTCCAGGCGACCAAGAAGATCACCCGGGCGATGGAGCTCATCGCCGCGTCCCGGGTGGTCAAGGCGCGCCAGCGGGTCGAGGAGGCCACTCCGTATGCCGCCGCGCTGACCCGGGCGCTGTCGGCGCTGGCGACGTACTCCAACGAGGTGCACCCGCTGACGACCGAGCGCGAGGAGGTCCGCCGGGCGGCCGTCGTCGTCATCGCCGGCGACCGGGGGCTGTCCGGCGCCTACAACTCCTCGGTGCTCAAGGAGAGCGAGCAGCTCGTGCGCCGGCTCACGGAGGAGGGCAAGGAGGTCGTGCCCTACCTCGTCGGGCGCCGCGCCGTCTCGTTCTACAAGTTCCGCCGGCGCGAGTATGCCGCGGAGTGGAGCGGGTTCTCCGACAAGCCAATGTACGACGCGGCCAAGGAGATCGGCAGCCGCATCGTCGAGGACTTCCTCAAGCCGTACGACGAGGGCGGGCACGACGAGGTGCACGTCGTCTACACCCGGTTCAAGAACATGGTGACCCAGGAGCCGCGGGTGCTGCGCCTCGTGCCGCTCGAGATCGTCGAGGGCGAGGATAAGCCCGAGGCCGACGACGTGCTGCCGCTCTACGAGTTCGAGCCGAGCGCGGGTCAGGTGCTCGACGCCCTGCTGCCGAAGTACGTCATCTCCCGGATCTGGACCTGCCTGCTCAGCGCCTCGGCGTCGCAGATGGCCGCCCAGCAGCGGGCGATGAAGTCCGCCACGGACAACGCCGATGCCCTCATCAAGACCTACACCCGGTTGGCGAACCAGGCTCGCCAGGCCGAGATCACCCAAGAGATCAGCGAAATCGTGGGCGGCGCCGACGCCCTCGCGTCCGCCAAGTGAAGGAAGACGATCATGACTGCCACCGAGACTGAAACTGCCGCCACCACGACGGCCGGCTCCACCGGGCGGGTCGCCCGGATCATCGGCCCCGTCGTCGACGTCGAGTTCCCCGTCGACGGCATGCCCGAGCAGTACAACCTGCTCACCACCGAGGTGGACCTCGGAGGAGAGAAGAAGAACCTCAACCTCGAGGTCGCCCAGCACATCGGCGACAACATGGTCCGGGCCATCTCGCTGCAGCCCACCGACGGCCTCGTCCGGGGCACCTCGGTGCAGGACACCGGCGGTCCGATCAGCGTGCCCGTCGGCGACGTCACCCTCGGCAAGGTCTTCAACGCCACCGGTGACTGCCTCAACCTCGAGGAGGGCGAGAGGCTCGACGTCAAGGAGCGCTGGGGCATCCACCGCAAGGCGCCGGCCTTCGACCAGCTCGAGTCCAAGACCGTCATGTTCGAGACCGGCATCAAGGTCATCGACCTGCTCACCCCCTACGTCGAGGGCGGCAAGATCGGCCTCTTCGGTGGTGCCGGTGTCGGCAAGACGGTGCTGATCCAGGAGATGATCGCCCGCGTCGCCAAGGACCACGGTGGGGTGTCGGTGTTCGCCGGCGTCGGCGAGCGCACCCGCGAGGGCAACGACCTCATCGTCGAGATGGAGGAGGCCGGCGTCCTGGGCCAGACCGCCCTGGTCTTCGGCCAGATGGACGAGCCGCCGGGCACCCGCCTGCGCGTGGCCCTGTCCGCGCTGACGATGGCGGAGTACTTCCGCGACGTCCAGGGCCAGGACGTGCTGCTCTTCATCGACAACATCTTCCGCTTCACCCAGGCCGGTTCCGAGGTCTCCACCCTCCTCGGCCGGATGCCGTCCGCCGTCGGCTACCAGCCCACCCTCGCCGACGAGATGGGCGTGCTCCAGGAGCGGATCACCTCGACGCGGGGTCACTCGATCACCTCGATGCAGGCGATCTACGTGCCGGCCGACGACTACACCGACCCGGCGCCGGCGACGACCTTCGCGCACCTCGATGCGACGACCGAGCTCTCCCGCGAGATCGCGTCGCTCGGGATCTACCCCGCCGTGGACCCGCTGACCTCCACGTCGCGGATCCTCGACCCGCGCTACATCTCCGAGGACCACTACAACACCGCGGTGCGGATCAAGCAGATCCTGCAGAAGAACAAGGAGCTGCAGGACATCATCGCCATCCTCGGCATCGACGAGCTCTCCGAGGAGGACAAGGTCCTCGTCAACCGGGCCCGCCGCATCCAGCGCTTCCTGTCGCAGAACACCTACGTGGCCAAGCAGTTCACCGGCATCGAGGGCTCGACGGTCTCGCTGGCCGACACGGTCGAGGCGTTCACGAAGATCGCCGACGGCGACTACGACCACGTCGCCGAGCAGGCCTTCTTCATGTGTGGTGGCCTCGACGACGTCGAGCGTCAGTGGGACGAGATCCAGAAGAACCTCTGAGGGCTGACGCCGCCCGGCTCGCCTCCGCTCCGACCAGCTGGCCCCACAGCACTTCGGCGGGTGCCCGGGCGGCCGCGGCAGAGGTACCCTTCGCGGCATGGGGCAGCCGGCGCACCGACGACGCCGTGTCGCCGAGGGGTCGGCTCCCGGGTTCTGGGCCGCGCATCACAACGGTGAGCTGACCATGTTGGTCGCCGCTCTCGCGATCGTCCTCGTGACCGCGGTCCTCGGCGGCTTCCGCGAGGCCGCCGCGGGCATCGTCGAGCGTGCTCCCGGCCAGACCATCGACCTCGGCAGCCTCGCGGTCGTCGTCACGGGGGCGACGCTCTCGGGCCCGACAGCGGCCGCCGTCTCGCTGCGGGTGACCAACCGGGCTGACGGTCCTCGAGGGGTGGTGGACCTGCGCAACGTCTGGCTCGCGGACGGCACGGCGCCGCTCGCCGGCCGGGCCGTCGACCCGACGATCGCCGACCTCAACCCCGGCCTCCCTGTCGAGGTCGTCGTCCGGGCGCCGGTCGCCGGCTGGGTCGGCGCGCCGTCGCTCACCCTCGTCCTGCGCCGTGATCCTCCGGCGGCCGACCCGCTCACCGGCCAGCGGGGCGATCAGCCCGGGACACCTGTCGCCCGGGTCACCGTCGACGTGCAGCCGGCGTCGTGAGTCGGCGCACCGACCTCGGCGGCTGGGCAGCGCTGTCGACCTGTCTCCTCGTCGTCGCGGGGATCTCCCTCGGCGGCCAGCGGGTCGCCGAGCTGACCTCCGGCAAGCACGTCGCGGCCGCAGTCGGGACGACAGCACCGACCCGCCTGTATGCCGTCCGGGCAGAGCGCGTCGTCGTCGCCAGGGCGGTGCACACCGGCGCGGTCGCTAACGGCTCCGACACCGTCGGCTTCGGCTCCGACAACCACATTTTGCGCCGCACCGCGTCGGGAGTCTTCGTCGTCGTCCGGTGGACAGCCTCGGGGGCGACCGAGCCGGTCCCGGTCCCCGACGCGCGCCTCGTCACCGCTGACGGACGCACCTTCGCGCCCCGGGTCGGGCTCGGGCAGCCCGTCGGTCCGAACCGGCTCGTCCAGCCGGGCTTCGCCTCCTCGTGGACGACGGTCTTCGACGTGCCGCCACAGCTCGTGCCCGGCGCGGAGCTCGTCGTGCCGCCGGTCACCTGGGAGGCGCCGCTCTACGACGTCACCGTCCACGTGCAGGTGGCGTCCTCAGCGGTGGTCGACGACGCCGTGGCGGAGCCCGACGAGGTCCGCCTCCAACCGCAGGTCGGCCGATGAGGTGGCGCATCGGGGCGGTCCTCGCGCTCGCGAGCACCCTGGTCGTCGGTTACTGGGAGGCGATTGTGCCGCATCCCGGCGCCCGGCCCAGGGTTGTCAGCCGGGCTGCGGCGGGCACTCTTGCCCATCTCGGTCCGCTCGACGCCACGCTCGTCTCGCTGACGAGGGGCTCGATCGGCCAAGCCGGCCCAGCCACTTCGGTCCCCAACGGCTCGGTGGTGCTGCGCGCGACGGTTCGGATCACGCCGCGTCCCGACGTCCCGTCGGCGCCAGGCTCGGCGGCGGACCCGGGGTCCGCTGCAGGCTCCTCGCCCTCCTCGGGATGTGAGCTGCGCCTGGCCGTCCCGGACGGGCGCACCTGGCTGCCCGTCGCCGGCTCCGGCGCCTGCCGCACGGGAGGCTCCCCGGAGTCCACCTCGCCGTCCGTTCCGGACGTCGCTTGGTTCGTCGTGCCACCCGGCGTCGACCCCGGTGGCCTCGTCGTCGAGGTCCGCACGGTCGGCGCGGAGCCACGGGCCGTCCAGCTCGTGCCCGCCCCGATCAGCTGATTGCACGGCATACGGCTACGTCCGGCACCCCGGTCGCTGTAGCAACCGACCTGCCGGACGCAATGGAACGGAAGAGAGACGTTCAGCTGAGCCGGGCATCGCGGATCGGCACGGACGCCGCCGGCACGACCGAGAGGCAGCGCTCGAAGGTCGCGGCGTAGAGCGCGATCAGCACCGGCGTGAAGAGCGACCCGATCGCGAGCCCGACGAACGGCTCGGTCTGGGACCACCGGTCCACGCCGACCGGACCGATGACGACCCGCACGAGCGACTCGACGATGCTCGAGCCAGTAACCAGGAGGGTCGCGAGGACGAGGTAGGCGCCGAGCAGGCGAGGGCCACTGCGCAGCAGCATCCGCAGGGACGTGGCGGCGGGTAGGTACTTCGTCCGCAGGTCGTTGGACCCCATCTTGACGACCCGCCCGGCGAGGCCAAGCGACCCGTCCGGGGCGAACCGGCTCGTCGTCCGGCGCAGCATCGGGACGGCGGCGATGTCCCGCAGCCGCAGGTCACGCCAGCCGAAGACCGTGGCCGTCAGGGCGAGCCACAGGAGCGGGAGGAGCAGTCCGTGGCTGGCCGCGGGCAGCAGCGTGGCCCCTACCCAGGACACCAGCGAGCGGATGACCTCCGGGAGATCGATGTGAAGGATCACCGGGAGCAGGTCGGTGAGCCGGACCCACTGCTCGGCGAGCCATCCGGCGGCGACCCGGCTCGTCAGCCAGTCACGCACGTTGCCGACGACGATGCCGGCGAGAACGAAGAGCAGGTAGACCCACAGGCCCTCGAGCAGGACGCCGAGGAAGGTCAGGCCGAAGCCGATCCCGCCGTGACCCCGCGCCCGGGCGCGCTGGCGGCCCAGGCGCTGGGCCCCGAGGACGACCTGGCGCACGGCCCAGGTGCCGATGCTCATGAGCACGTAGAACCGGGTGTCGCTGAGGTCGATGGAGTAGCGCGCCGTGGCCGTGACCCCGTAGTTCTTGGCGTTGGCGACGAAGAGGTCGCTGATCTCGTCCCCGACCATCCCCCACACCGAGTAGATCGCGAGGAACGGCCCGATGGTGACCGAGAGGGTGTCCAGCCCGGACCGCCAGGCGGCGACGTCGGTGGGGATCGGCGGGTCGGAGCCGCGCTCACCCGGGCTGTGCGGGGGCGTCCGCCGGAAGCGCCGCAGCCGCCGCCGGAACTCGAGCAGCCCCGGCCCGAGCGCGTGGATCATGAAGATCGTCCCGCTGGCCGTCGCGATGAGCGCCACCCCGAAAAAAATGTTGGCGGTCACTCTGGCGTTCGCACCGAAGCCGGCGGCTGCCTGCAGGCTGAGGCGATGCACGGCATACCCGACCCAGAACCACAGGAGGAGCTGCGGCAGGAAGCGCCACCAGAGCCTGGCGGTGGCGCGCACGAGCGCCGTGACCTCCCCCCACGTCCCCATCGCCCGATCGTATGCCGTGTGCTCATGCGGGAGGCCTACGCCGGGGCCGGCAGTGGGTACCCTTCCGGGCATGGTGGAGGGGACCGAGGAGTACTACGCCCGCGTCGAGGCGACGTTGCGGCCAGGCCGACGGCTGCGGATCTCCGCGGGCGAGATTCCCTACTGGGAGACCTTCCCCTTCAGGTCAGAGGCACTGCTGCTCAAGGCCGTCGAGCTGCTCGTCGACGCGGCGGAGGCACGCCACGGTGAGGGTGACGCCTCCTGCGTGGGCGGCCCCACATGAGCCGGTGGGGTGACGCGTGCGCCCCCCAGGTGCGCATGGCGACGATGCTGGCGACAGCAGCCGGCTCGCGGTGGTCTGCGTCGGAGGGATCCGCCGGCCCGATAGAGTGGGAGGCAACCCAGTGAACCGGAGGACACCCGTGAGTCCGCTCCACGTCGAGCTCGTCGCCGCCGACCGCAAGGTCTGGTCCGGCGAGGCCAGCATGGTCCGGGCGCGTTCCGTGGAGGGCGAGCTGGGCATCCAGCCGGGCCACACCCCGTTGCTGGGGGTCCTCGTCACCGGCGACGTGACGATCCACGGAGACGGTGGCGAGCACACCGCCAGCATCGACAGCGGGTTCCTGTCGGTCGAGCACGACCGGGTCACCATCGTGGCCGACAGCGTCGACGCCGCCGGGATCCGGGGCTGACGGATCTCTCCATGCCGACCGTCCTCGTCTCTGCGGAGATCCTGGTCGGCGTGCTGGTCGGGGTCGTCTGCGTGGCGCTCGCCAGCGTGTTCATCCGCAGGCGGGCCATTGCCGGCGGCAAGCTGCTCACCCTCTGCGGCTACCGTCGTCCGGCGGGCGGGCGGTGGCGGCTCGGGCTGGCCCGGTTCGGCAGCAACCGGCTGGAGTGGTTCAGCCTCGTTGGCCTGACCCAGCGGCCCCGACACAGCTGGGACCGGATGGGCCTCGACCTCGATGCGCCGCTGACATTGCAGGGGCTCGACCGCATCGACCTGCTCCCCGACGCCGTCGGCGTGCGGTGCTCCTTCGGCGACGTGGAGTTCGACCTCGCCGTGCAGCCCCCGGCATACACAGCCCTGCGCTCGTGGCTGGAGGCCGCTCCTCCCGGGTCGGGCGCCGACGTCGCCTGA
>JAABUR0100005123.1_pt1 | contig 16920 bp, 18 predicted proteins | sample 5560091 | NCBI WGS metagenome assembly JAABUR01 (sample SAMN10711879, study PRJNA513375) | rock metagenome | isolation source: Antarctica rocks | place: Antarctica: Victoria Land, University Valley sud | reverse complement strand
ATATCTCCTTACCGCAATGGCAGGAAAGGACAAGTTCGACAACTGGACCTCCACTCAACCTTTCGAAGAACCTCCTAACTACGTTGAAGCATGCAGATTTCCCGCTCTTAGAGGCGCTCGTATCGGTGTTCCGCGCAACGGAATCGACTACTTCCTCGGAAACACCACAGCTCCCATCATGTCCGCCTTCGAAAACGCCCTTCAAGTCATCCACCACGCTGGAGCCACAATAACGGACCCAGCCAACTTCCCCTCCTTTGACGTCCCATCACTCAGTCGTAACTCGAGCATCGTCCTGGACACCGACTTTGTCGCCGGACTTTCCGACTATCTGTCTTCCCTCGTATCAAACCCTAATGGTCTGCACAGCCTTCACGATGTCACTCAATACACCATGAACGACCCTCGGGAGGAGTACCCCAATCGTGACACCTACGTCTGGGACCGAGAGCTCGATCGCAACATTACCAACTCCTCTCCCGAATCTTTCCAAGCATATCAAGCCAACCTCCGTATGGCTGAAGAAGAAGGCGTTCTCGGTGCCCTCGATAAGTACAACCTAGACGCGTTAATCATGCCAACATTTGCATCCTTCCATCTCCCGGCTATTGCGGGACTCCCTGTCATCACTGTTCCTCTAGGTTTCTACCCAGCCGACACACTAGTTGTGATGAATCCAAAGGGTACAATGGTGTCTGTAGGCCCCGGAATCCCGTTCGGGATTGCCTTTCTGGGCAGGAGGTGGAGTGAGGAGATGTTGATTGGGTTGGCGTATGCGTTTGAGCAGAGGACAATGGTGAAGAGGGCAAGAAAACCTCTTATTTCGCCCTCTTTCGAGCTGGGGGATCTGAGGGCTGGGGTTGCTGAAGCAACTTACATGATACAAACATCGCCTACGCAAGAGTATACAGCAGAGCAGCCGTTCTTGGACCAAACGGTGCCGACTTCCTCAAAGGGATATTCTACGATGCGGCAATGGACATCGTTGCTACGACGCTTTTTCGCCCTGGTCGGAGATTCCTCACGATGAAATGACAGATCTCTTTGGATTTGCGGCTTATAGGCGGTATTGCTTTTTGTTTTTTGCACGCTTTCTTCAAGATATACCCGGAGTCTGGTTTTATCTAGCGATTTTATCCTTGCGTGGAGCACGAGCGGTTTCTTATAAAATAGACTCTAGATTCTGCCTCTTGGGACGGGCGATGATTTATTTCCATCAAGAAAATTGACCAGGTCGATGAAACGCATGCGATAGTACACCTTGATGGTTTTTGGTTTCTATATTGAACACGACCCGCTATGTTCCCCAATTCTCTATGCCAACTTTACCGTTGTTATCAATATTTCCTTCGCATTTACGCTCCCCATCGCCAACGGGACAACAAGAAAGATAAACCTCTCCACTCTCCGCCCACATCTCTTTATCTCGTACAGAAGTGCTTTGTACGTCAACTTTCAAATTTTTTCTTTTCGGTTTCCAGCGGCTAAAAGGCTACACACTCAGTGCACCCATCCCAACATATCCATCCTCTCAAGTCTAAAATCAAGAAAACTTTCCAACTCTACAACGGCGAGCATAATGATATCGCAGTGCTAAATCCACCAACGGTCCCTACCTCCAACGGAGCCAAAAATAAAGGAAGAACCCTCTACTTCATTCATCCCTCTTACCGCGTCTACTCCACGGTACAGTAAGTCCGGATTTTCTATAAATTTTTCCAATAACCCAGAAGGCCATACCAGCGAAATCACCGCGAACCAAGGGCAATCCTCTGTGCCAACTATATCTGCTGTAAGAGATATTCAAATATCTGATATGACCTGCATTCGAAATACTGCAAGTGCCTATGAGTGGTATGCTTTCCGTTATGGACAAATAACACCCCCCTCCCGGCCTTTCCCCCTCCCTCCAAGCCCCATCTGCTCGTGTCTCCGCCACAAGCCTTTCCCTTCCCCTACCCGTCCCTGCCTTCCCCAGACCCTCCCCAAATATCTCTTCCTCCGAACCCCTCCCTCCACCATATTACCTCATCCGATCCACCCCCTCCATCAACATTGTCCCTTCTGCCCAAACTTTCCCTCCTCCTCACACTACCGATCAAGACTTGTATCGTACAAGCGGATGCTGGATGCTAGTTGTGGGAAAGGAACAGGCGCAGGGAAATCTCGTAAAAAATAAAACCAGTAGAGAGAACCAGAAGGCTAGGTATGACAGCCACGATCGAATGGGAGGGCATGAAACAACAAGACCCACATCTTACATTTTAAATCTCTTGCACAAAGACACCCCACCCCACCCCACCCCACCCTCCCCCCAAACCGATCCCGTGACCACCGCTCCCGCAATCTTCGATCCCGGCCAGCACACACACCCTCCTACCCCTCCACCAACATGCAGTCATCATGCACCCTCCATGCAGGAACAATCAGCTCGTGTAACAACACCAATAAAGACCTGCCATTTTCAGGAAAGGTGCGAGAGTTGTGGCCTGCACCAAGAGAGAGTCAGCGGCGATAAGGAAAATGAAAGTTCTAGATGTTCTTATTGGTTGAACTTGTGTGAAGGCGAGGTCTTGATATACTGTCAACGTGCGCATAGAGATGTTACGTAGGACAGTATTCCGTACGGAGTAGTGCTTTGGGTGTTGCTTTAGGTTGCTCTAGGGTGTGGCTCTAGGGTGTTGCTCTAGGGTGCTGTTCTAATACTAGAGATATGTACAGGTGTAAGGTAAGAGTGGCAGGAACATATACAAGCCCAAGTTCATTCGCGAACGCTGAAAACGTATTGCCATAATGTCTTAAAAGGGTGTAATGGGCTTGAAGGCGCCAGACTGATCGTGAACGTTAAGGCGTGAAGTAAAGAAATATCCAATGACTGCAGGACAGTCGACCGTTGCAGAGTTCGTAAGGCTAGAAAGTACAGCAGTTAACAGCAGCCATTACCGTAAAGCCGAGCGTTAGGTTGCCCGAAAACGTCGAGAGGTGGTGTTGCTCTATTTGTGTAACCTCCAAGGTTCCCGATTCTCTTTATATGGACAAGGACACCCACCTCCTCGGCGTCCCTGTCCCCGCCTCCTTATCCTCCGCCGGCTTTGTTACCTGCCTTGCCGGCAACCACAGCCTCGCTCTCCCCAGACTCGTATCGCTAAGCTTCCCCACCTTCCTCATGTTCATCTCCAATACAACCACCCTCAAAAAATCGCTATTCTCTCGTGGCTCTCTTTGTCTTGTAGTGGAATCAGGAAAAAAGCACTGGTCCGCTTCTCTGCTTGTTGGGTTGGAGATAAAAATTGGGGGCGAGGAAGATTTCTTGGATGCGCTTGTTGCGCGTTGGTAGGTCTGAAGTTGAATTGAGGCAGTACAGTTGTTTGGCTTCGAGTGGTCGTGCTGACGGTAGAATTCAGCTGGGGAGACAGTGATGGGGTTAAGGTATCTTCGAAGAGCAGGGACTGGAAGGTCGGTGGACGGCAGAGGTCGCCTTTCGTCTGTATATTGCGGGGACATGGAGAACAAGGATCGTGCAAGGTAATCATCACGTTGGACAGGGGCGGTGAAGTTGGAAAAGGAACGCGCGGCGGATTTCAATAATCGGAGGGAAGCTGTGAGGTTTGATTTGAAAGTTGATCGGTTGTTTGGCAGCGTAACATTTGGTGTAAGAATGTCAACATCGCTAGGGGATGGGATCGGTTCGTGGTCCACTTCTAGAGGTAGTGACAACAGAGGGTGGTCCAGGATGCAGTCCTCGGCTATTGAGGAAGACGGAGTTTTCTGTTTCCTATCACTACCACTTCGTGTTCGCATCGATATGCCAGGCGTCGAAGGGTTGCTCGCGGAACAAATCGACTCGGCATCAGTATCGAGGGAAGGCATCGACTCGCTTGACAATGACCGAATCGATGACAGAGGACCGGTTGTCATGTCACTCCCAGCGCTCATATTTTCCGGATCAAGCTCGTTCGACGGGCTCTGAAGTACGCCCCAGGATCTAGGGCTAGAGGTCGAAATAGCATGTCTGCTTCCCGAAGCCTTTGCGTCCTTTGTAAACCCACTTGCGCCTCGGTGGGCCACCTTGCGGCGGTGCTGTTGATGTGCTTCATAACGCGATTCTGGGAGGGACGTCACGGCAAGCAAGGCGGCCACCGATGACGGTATTGACTGTGGATCGTGAGGCGCCTTACCGCCATCAGGAGTGACCAAAGCGCTGTGAGCGGGATCTTTGCCCCTCCGCTGTCTGCCGCTCTGGGTACGTGTAGGAATAATGACTGGCGCCGAGGGAGTGGCAAGGGATGCTTGAAGCATCCTTGCCGGTTTCGTTGGCCCTTTGGACACCTCCCTCCGCTGTGGTTTCTTAGGAGCGCGCTCCGTGACTATTATCTCCATGCTTTTATTGGCTCGTAGTTTAGGTGACGTAGGTGGGGAGGAGTACTGATAAGCCCGCGGCACCATCATGATGAAGGTTTAATGTATATTTCGAATGAGATTTGTTCGAGAAACATGTTTCGCTGTTACTTTCAGCGTGTAGTCAGCAAGAGAGGCGTCGACGCTGGCGGTGAGTGCGGTGGGTCTCTTTGCCGTGGGACGGGTAAGCACGAGCCATCGATGGTCAAGGACACGGAGGCTGAGAGATTACATCTGCAGCCTCAAAGGCACAGCTGGGATTTGGTGTTGGTGTCGCCTGATGGCAGTGAAAGGAAGAAGGAGCGGGAGCTGACAAGGTAACGACAAGAAGGATGAAGTAGTAGTAGTAGTAGTAGTAGTAGTATTGTTGTTGTAATAGTAGTAGTATATAAACCGGGCCATCTCGTTTGGTGTTTTGTGCACGGTTGTTGGGCTTTTAGCTTTTAAATGACACCTGGTGGTATCTGACTCGTAGATGATTAATACTTCGGCAGGTTCCTGGATAGAGAACGAGATAAGAGGCACACGACCCGTGCAGGATGTAAGGTATGTACGGAAGTACTCGTCCACAGTAGTAAGTAAGTAGCTTATCACTCTTATGTACGCCTGCCAAAGCAGCGTACCGTCAAACCCGGTTGGACTGCCCTACTAGGCGGCTTTATCCCAGTGCCGAGGCGACATGCTGAAGCCTCTATTCGTCTCCCATGCCTTCATCACTTTTCAAAGAAGCCGACAAAACCAACAACAACATTATTGGGTGGATCAAAACGGAGTTCTGCCTCCAAGGGAATATTATTCCATACCAGTTGGTATCAGCACTACTGTCCGTACAGTGTATCTATCATACATGATACAGTCTACGAGTACATACTAGGAAGTATCTCCGGCGACTGCGAGGACCCACTTGCGTGGCACAACTGCCAATGACCATCCCAGGTCGGACGGTACCCACGCGTCAGAGTGACACATCTCTCTGCTGCCTATACCGACGTTGCATTATTGCATACCTTAATCGAAGGGAAGGTAAAGTACGTCATAGGCATTTTGGGGGAGAAACGTCCAGGCTACCACTGCGGAAGTATTCCCGGAACCGCTTCCTCTTCGGTTGGTCCTGAGGTTGAGCCCCGCGTGGTCCCATGGACACCCGTTGATGTTTCTTTCGGGATGATTGGAAATAGACGATGGATTGAGAGGAGCGAGAGATTGTTTAGATAGAATACCTTCCACTTGAGCCGAAGGCCAAGCGCGGCTCCTACGACACAATAGCCGCACTGCTCGCCGCCGATTTCAGAATGTCAAATGTCATTGCTTCAGCGAACAGGAGTAAAAGATAGCTACTGTGGTATCATATCAAAGAAGATCCCGCCATCTAAGCTAGCTTCCACTCAAAATGGTGTTTTCCCGTCTGCGGCAACCCAGCACCTTCCGACTTCAAATCGAACATGTGCTTCCCAAAGTAATCCAGCTCAGCTTCGTAAAACGATGTCGGCAGCACTGTATTGGATGCATATTTCATATACTCCAGCGTCGCGCTCAGGCACGGAATCACCGCGTTGACCCCGGTTCCCTTGGTTACCACTCTCTTCAATGGTTCAAACGCCTTGTTCAACTCATCTCCAAACTTTTCCTCGAAGAGCAAATTCCAGTTTTCGTCTTCAGCATGCTGCTTAAAGTGGTCCTCGAGCATATCAGCCAGGAAGTCCCACTGGATGATACAACCAGCGCGCCATATCTGGATGACGGTGCTCATATTGATCCCCCATTGGTTTTCTCTGTCGGCTTTTTCAACGATGTTAATGCCCTGGATGTACGAACACAGACAAGCTTCGTGCACCGCAAGTCGAAGATCCTCGAGGAAAGCCTTCCGCTCCTCACTAGAATGGGCGATCTTTTCTTGCGGATAGTGACCGCGAACCGTTTTCTTCGCCTTGATCCGTTGTGCCCTGTCGGCCGAAGCAATTCGTATATAGTGAGACGAAGTCAATGAGGGACTAGGAACATGTAGCCGTACTGCTTCGGCGTTGCTCCATGTACCGGTGCCTTCTGTACCATCGACATCCTGGACCACCTTATCTTGTACCTCACCTAACACGTGGTTGCCCTCCTTGTCCCTTTGCTGACAGATCTGGATACCAATATCGACAAGGAAGGTTCCTCGCAACTCACCGTCTTTACTCCATCTTGCAAATTCCTCTCCAATCTGATCATATTTCATGCCCAAACAGACATTCATGATCTGCCAGGCCTCGGAAACCGCGCTCATCATTCCATGTTCGATGCCATTATGGATCATCTTAACATAATGCCCTGCACCACCGGCTCCCACGTAGCCAACGCACGGTCTCCCCATCTTGTCCTTCGCGCAGACTTTCTGAAGCATTGGCAAGATCATGTTCACTGCTACTTCCTCGCCTCCCGGACACATTGATGGGCTAGTAGCTTGTCAGCAGAACTCACTTTTTTTGGCTGACCTCGATCATACCCTCTCCTTGCAGCCTGGTACCCTCCACTAACACTGACAAACTCTCAGTTAACGAGCCGACAGCCACAAGTACACACCCACACCTACCCCATCCCAACATAATACACGCCCTGCGCCAACAACTTCCCCTGCCTCCTCTGCGTATTTTCCCAATTCTCATTGCTAGCATCGATAATAACGTCCCCCTTCTCAAGAAACTCATGTAGCCCGTCCGCAACCGTATCCCCCACCGTCCCATGGGGCAGCGAAAAGAAGAACACTTTAGGCGACCCTAGCGAGGTGCATAGATCCTTGTAGTCGGTATGCTTCTCTAGTTTGCCCGCTAGTCCTTGCTTTTCGGCGCTGGTAAGGAGGGCGTCGACGGTTTCGGAGGAGGGGTCTTGGAGAGAGACGGTGATATCGTGCTCGGCGAGCAGGAGCGCCATACCGCCGCCCATGCTGCCGCAGCCGATCCTGTTGGGGAGGGGTTTGAGAACGTATCTGAGAACAGCTAGGTAGTGATACTCACATCGCGACCTAAATTTATAAGTATATATTAATTTCAACCAAACGAAATAGAAAGCGAACTCACCTTCTTGATCTCTGGTCTGTGAGCCATGTTCGAAACACGATTTGTGGGAATCCTTAGATGTTTTCCAGCAGAGATATTTACAAAGAGAAAACCCGAGTGAAATAGCTAAGAGAAGAAGGAGAACAGTTTGAATACGTCCATAGAAACTACGTGTCAGAGCTTCACTGATGCTTAGGTAGCGACGTCACTTCTAGGACCCACGTCATTCACCCGATCCTTCATGCTTCCTACTCTACTTTAATCAGGTACCTGAAGCAGGTAGAGTACAAGTATACAGGTACACAAGGTAGCATCGCCTAGCGACGACAGCGGAATGCATGACACTTTGTTTAGTTACAGTACATTAATCGCGTGATCGTTCATGTACGATTATGTTACTTTCGATCTGAAGATATCTTACTTTATGTACATCAAATCATTCATATTCAATGACACGTTTAGACTTCTAGTAAAGTTCTATGCATCGAGATCTCGAATCTTCATCGCTATGTTCTATTTAGTAACTTGCTGTTCGAACATGAAGCGTTCCCTTCTAATCCCAATAACCTTTCTACTACGTTATGTGATTCGAACTTCCATCTCATATTCAGAGATCTTCATACGGAATCCTACCGCTGAAAGTTCTTCCACTTCGTATTCAGCACCCTATACTGCTCGTAAGAAGACAGCAATCTTTCAATATCGCTCAATCAGCCAGTGCCGCCTCCTCTCCGCATCCATCTGCTGAAGCATCTCACCCTCTGCGGTTTTCACAGTCAAATAAGTATCCACGACTTCTCCGCCCAAAATTTCTCTCAGCTGCGCATCTTCTCTCAAGCACTTCAAAGCCTCTCCAATGCTCCTTGGCAGACGCTCAGAAATCCCAAGCTCGTCTCTTTCTTGTTCCGTTAAATGTGCAGGATCTTTCAGACAATCCTTAATCGTCAGTGGCTCCTTGTCCAACATACCTTGCAGCCCCGACCCAAGGATCGCAGCCAAGGCGAGATAAGGGTTTGCCAGGCCATCCATACACTTCAACTCCCAGTGCGACTCCTCAACCTTTCGTAATGGCGCCTCGCGGTTTTGGGTTCCATATGTGACCCACCTTCCTCCGGCCCATACACTGTCGCCGGCTCTTTCGTAGCTTGCAGCATTGGGGTACGTAAAAGCCAAAATTGCGCGCAAGTGCTGCAAAACACCCGCATAGAACATTTCGTACAGAGCAGGCGGCTTCATTGATATGTGCACATGGGCACCTGATCCGGCTCCGGAGGGATAAGCCTTTGGAACCAGAGTTGCCCTCAACCCCCAGTTGTATGCGTCTGTCGAAATGATCTCGCGAGCCACAAGTAGCGTATCTACTGCTTGCAGAGGAGGTAATGGACTGAGGACAAACTCCCATTGGCCCGGTGCGCTCTCAGGATGGAATTGTTCCACTTCAATGGCTGCATCTGAGACATTTTTTAGGATTTGGTCCACAAAGCTCTTTATTGTTCGATCCTGAAAGGCTCGGGCCGCAGACCAGGTGTGGCCCTGACTAATGGGATCTTCTCCATACTGGAAGTGGCCGTCCACGATTTGCTGATCCATGAATACCACCTCAATCTCAAACCCTATCAGGAATGATATTCCATGAGCTGCAGCTTTCTCTATGACAGTGCGCAACACTGTTCTCGGGCAGATTGGCACTTGATCTCCGTTCTTCTCGCGAAACTCACATTGCACTACAACGTTCCCGAGTTGAGCGGCCATTCGCAAACTGTCAAAGCACGGGTAAAGGCTATACTCTCCAATGGCTGTAAATCCAGGACTCATCTCATCCTGCTGTAACAACCCGAGGACTGCTTTAGTAATACCAATGAGATTCCCTTCCTTAAATCGCTTGATAGCCTGCTTCTTAGGCAACAGGCGGACCCGCAAAATAGAAGTATAATCTAGCCATTGCAGAAGGACATTGTTGATGTAATGACCAGGGTCCTGGACAAACTCCATGAACTTCTCTAGTCTTTCGAGCTCAGGAATAGTGCTCTTTCGTGGACCCACTTCAGACGATGTCGATGGCCCTAATGGCTTCAAGGACAAATCGAGCTTATACAAGCGGTTTGACGTCTTGAAGAGAATGTCTTGAACAAGATCGACTGCTTGATCGGGGCGCAAGATCCCGCGATCCACGTATTCAAATAAGACCTACCACAATGGAAACCATCATAAGCATAAAACAACAAGTACATACTTTGCAGAAGCAAGCTACAATGTGCGAGGAGGCGAGAAGATAAATAACTAAATCCCGAATCTCTAATCATGCATGCGAGAAGCTAAAGCAGAAATTTGGGATAGAATTACACTATGGGAGGACACTCACATGCTCTAATGCTTCTCGCACTTGGATCACAGCCAGCAAATAAGTTTCGGGAAACCAGTGCCCGTCGGTGCTCCAGGTCAGCTTTTCCGACGGGCAAAGCTCCAACGCTTCCCTAAGGACGGTTTCCTGTCCTTCTTGGCTCACCATTGGGAACACCTCTCCGATATCTAAGTAGACATTCTTGTACGTGCTTGCTAGGTAACCTGCTTCTTTCGTAAAAGGATAGCTTGCATGAAGGAGCACGATGGGCAAATTAGGGTACATTTCAATAAAGGGCTGGAGATGAGAAGGGGAGCTAAATCTGAGACGAATGTCGTTGTCACCAAGTCCGGTATGAAATTGAAGCGGCTTTCTAGTGGGGCTTTCTTCGATCAATCGAGCAGCCACATGAACCAGATAGGGGCTCAGAACTTTGTCTTCCACTCTACTCAATTCTTCAACGGTTCTTTCATGCTTCAGTATCGACTGCACAGCGGCCGAAACATCATCAAGTTCTGAAAATTCAGGAATTGCTAATCCTGTGCGATAGCAAATGACCGATTTGAAACCCACAACATTGGTGTCTGAGATGGCGTCCAATATGGCCGTGCTGAATTGGTCAATGAATTCGGCTAGGAATTTAGAAATATCAAAACCGCGGTTAGTAATCGGTTTGCGATCTTTCTCGTACAGAGCCATCAGAATACCCTCTGCTACCTTCTCGATCCTCACGATTCTTTTACATGGTGATCTTGTCAGCCGATCGTGCCATTTATAGGGATGGACTATATCTTGATCCAGACCATCATCGACAAGAACAGTCTCAATACCACTAAAACATTTTCGAGCCCAGGCCTCATACTCCGTGGTTCGCTTGGTCTTCAAACATGACAGGATGCTTTCCCAACTTGATGCACACTCTAGGGCCACCGCCAACTGTCGTACAGCGCGCATGTGCGCGAGCGTAGAAGGAGCATGATCGAGGGCTGCACCAGTAGCTTCTGTTGTTATAGATAAAAAGGGGTGCTTATCTTGCTCCTGCGGAAGTAAGAGATTGTGCGCATGGTGGTCGATGATCGGAGTTGTCTTGATTGCTTCTCTGAGGACGTTCATTTTCAATAAGATATGGCTTGATGAGCTATTATCTACCATCTAATCAAAACGATAGCATTTGTGAGATGCTTCAACTGTAGAGGAGGTACAAGTCGACCCAAGTCAATAGCAGCATATATTCTTGTCACACCAATCAGTGGAGGTAAGGATGCTGGCGAAAAGCTTGTATATCTCATACGTTAAGTATGCCGGTTGGTATTCACAGCCACCCTCACGGCCTAGTGGACTACAAAATATGTGACGTTCGCAGAAGTCCGGTCCAGTGGATGATTTGTCGATCGTCGTTCCACTTTCCTCTCTACTCTCTGACGATGGCCAATGCAAAGTACCTTAAGCTTGACTCGGTTTAGTGTATTCGGCGGCAGATTGATACCCTTCCGAGTAGACACCACAGTTGTTGTGTCAAACTCATAAGCAGCAATCCTTCAGCCGAGCACCGCGAATAACATCGTTTTTATCGTTGACACCAATGAGAGCGTACAGATGTTGGAGATACTTTAGCAGAGCCAGATCCCACTACATTATGATACCTAATGGCGCTTAGCTACGAAAGTAATCAGCCTTGGAGGAGGCTCTCCGCGACCCATAGCACCGTGACTGGCTCCCAAGCGTTCATCAAACCACAATCTGATGGTGATCATTAAACCCTTTCGCCTTGTTCTACCCTCAAGAGTCGACGGCGTCTGCCTATACAATTCACGATGTCTTCTGTCTTCCCGCTCGGCGCTGGGTTTTCACAGCTCAACTAAGCTCCCTCATCCACCGCGAGGAGCGCTCGCGGCTCATAATATTGTCCAGAATACAAAGAAGCGTACTTCTCGACGCCGCGGCTTCCTACTCTCTGCCAGTTTTCTGATCTTCGGCATATATATTTATGACCGGCAATACAAATACTCTACCTTGATCCGTAATCTAAGAGCCGTCTCAAACTTTGCCGTGGTTGCCGTCGACAGCAAGATCCAGCGCCTGCTCGGAGAACATGGCAACGAGAAGCTACTGCGTGAGCGCAGCGCAGAACGATTCATCAAGATGTTTCAAGCCAATGGCGGCATATATCAGAAGATTGGCCAAAGTATTGCGCTTCAATCGACGACAATATCTCCCGAAATTCGCGCGAAATTCGCAATCTTCTATGATGAATGCCCATCCGTGAGCTTGACTGAGATTGCTGGAGTGCTTCGGGAAGACTTTGACCTACCTAATACAAATTCTTCTCCAGAAGCTGTCTTTGATTCGCTATTTGTTCCAGGCAGCTTCGAAAGCAAACCAATTGGCAGTGCAAGTGTTGCACAAGTTCATAGGGCTCGCCTCAAAGACACAGGAGATGAGGTTGCTGTTAAAATTCAGAAGCCAGCCATCGCGCAACAGATAAGCTGGGATCTATGGGTTTTTGCGTATGCCGTTCAGAGCCTTGATTATTTGGTGTCCTTTCTTGTCCGGTGAACATAGTCACTAATAGTTCGAAGGACCATGACGTCTTTCTTCGCCAGACAAATTCCCTCATCTTTCCGTACAAGCTTGACTGACTTTTTCACGGATCGAATAGTCTTGGAGACGGACTTCTTGAATGAGGTTTCTAATGCAGAGCATATGCGAGAAGTCATTCTACACGAGCCGAGATTGCGGGACGTAGTACATATCCCCAAGACATATCCGGCACTCTGCACGAAGCGTGTAATGGTTGCTGAGTGGATCCGTGGCACTTCCATCTCCCAGAGTGAAGTATTGACGGGGCCGTGGAAAGACAATGAGGCAATAGGGACTCCGTATACAGCGAAGTGCTCATCGAAGGGTGCAAAAGCGCAAATGGTTTATGGCTTGGGCCTGCAAGAAGAAAGGATAATGTCTGTGATGCTAGATTTGTTCTGTGCGCAAACATTTATGTTTGGCGAGGTGCACTGCGATCCTGTAAACAACTATAGATCCACATCCAATAACTAAGCGCTGACAAGTTCCATAGCACCCTGGGAATATTCTCATTCGACGCCTTCCCAATGGCAAACCTCAATTGGTACGCTCTGACGGGACCTTCAATCAACCACCTCATGCAAACCTGCGCCTTCCACTAATCTAATCCTTCTCTCAGGTCCTCCTCGACCACGGCCTCTACGTCTCCATAACTCCCAAATTACGCCACGAGATCGCCCTCTTCTGGCGCTCCCTCCTCACATTCGACAAGACGACGCTTCTGCAAATCGCTGAGGCCTGGGGGTTTGGGAACATCGAGATCTTATCTAAATCCCTTACGCTAGAATCTATACGAAATGCTCGAAAGAACCTGACAGATGCTGCAGAGAAGAGCGAAAAGAATGGTAGGATTTTGCCATTCTTCCAGTCTACCAAGTCGTTCGAGAGAGCACCTACATAGATCCCAGCTAACACTACGATAGAAGGACCCCGAGATGCGGACTCGGACTCCCCACCCACCCAATTCGGCAAGCCGCCAACCCACGATATGGACCCTACAGATTTCTTCGCGGACGCCGATAGAATTCCAAAAGAGCTCATCTTCATCGCTCGCAACTTCCGCATCGTGCAAGGAAACAACAGGCTGCTAGGCTCACCTATCGACCGCCTCAAAGTCATCGGTCGCTGGGCACAAGCCTCTTTGCAGAGAGACGAGGATGGGAGCAGGGAGAGAGGGGTTTGGGGAAGCATGAAGAGGGCGTGGGCAGAGGTGGTTTTCAAGGCGGCTTTATGGGGGTGGGGGTTTGTGGGGTGGGTTGGAGGGTTGAGGGGGGTTGGGAGAGGGGAGGGGAGGGAGTCTGGGGGAGGATAGGCATGGGCCTAGATGAAGGATTGTAAATCTTAGATATTGAGTATGATTGGTAGACATCACAACAAACGCCACTCAACAATTACTGGGTAGCTTCATTCACTAACATCTACCAACTTCTCCTACACTCTCATAAATTCCTTCTTCTCCTTCAACCCGTTCAAGACTGCCTTCTCATCCTGCTGCCTTCTCCAAATATAACCCTGCACCTCAACGTTGCCGGTATACCGCGCTAGAACGTACTCGTCAGCATCTGACCATTTGACGCACAAAACCATAATACCACATACCGAAATCAGCTTCCATGTGTATGAAGACCACCCCGTCGATCATAGTCCTCATGGCGGACTTCCGTTGTTCTTGCCACTGGGCCTACCTGGGTACGCTTTGGTGCCACAGACTATGCCATGCTGAGACTCGCTCAGTAACCAATCTTTGACTTGCTATGTTACCAAATGCAAAGACTTATTCGGGAATTGGTATATTGGTTACGTAGGTACGCTGTCGATCTTTGAGAAATGTTCGTAGGGCGAAGAGAACGAAGGACAAAGGCTACTGAGATGAGGTTGTTCGTTGTGTATGTGGTCGAATTTGAGTTTCCCGCTTCGATTGGTATCAGGATCGCTCCGCAATTGAGTGCTAAATTGCCCATCGCCCGAAAGTTATCATTTTGCATCCTTACTAGATGCGTGGAGACTCGTGCCCTAACGTTCGCGACAGCATAATCGATATCTTAGGCGTCCTCAGGATGATCGGTTCCGGAGAATTGTGGGCCTGTAGCTTGGGGGCCAGTACCCGTTTCATCTATAGCAACCATGAGCATCCCCCTTTTGCTCATTGTGGTCTTAATTGAAGATGGAAGGACATGTCTGAAGATATAGGACTCAGCCTTGTGACAGCCCAAGAAGTATGAGAAACTAAGCTAGCCCCTTTCCCGAAGTTGTAGAGCAGGGTTCTAAGTAAGCTTCGCATAAGCCAAAGAGCAGACCGTATTGCTTAGGGTGGGAGAGTGAAGCGAGGAGACAAGGCTCACGTTACGAGTGCGAAGCGTAGATTCTGTGTAAGCCATATGAAGAGCTGCCCAAGATGAAGCGACTGCCAGCAAGCATGAGAGTCATTCCAATGGGTAACCCTGGGCGGAAACGTGTCGCTATTGATGCTGCCTCAGATGCTAGGCCTCTCCAGCGCGCCAAATCTGACCAGTGGTTTAAATTATTTCAAGTACGGTCATGCTGTGTTCTTAAACTAGGGCTTACGGAATTGCGGTAACGAAAACACATTACGCAACGATGACTTATTATTAATGATGAACGCGCAGAAACGAAGATATAATGAGAAGATGTGAGAATTAATTTGACTGAGAGAAACATTGAACGAAGTGGTGATGTAAGAAAAAGGACTGAGAGATTGAAAGTCGAGACAAGAAGATTTTTTCGTCGAATGAAGTTGAAAAATTTCAGTCATCGAATCTTCTAATCTGATAAGAGTCAGCTTCATATGCATATAAGAATAACAGTGAGAGATACACTATATTTGCGACTTGCTATTCGTCTCTTCATCTTTCTTCTTATCTTCGAGTTCTCAGTCTTGCTCAGGTCATTATAAGCTGCTACATAAGACAGCGGAACGAACTCTGAGAGACGAGTGTCAATGACAGGGGCGAATTCCGGGATTGAACAGATAGGCGCGGGGATTGAGGGAAGAAACGTGGAGACTGAAAGGCGAGGCGTGGGAAGGAGAAAGAGGTCTGCGTCAATAAATTTGAGTCCAGTCTTCCATAAATTGCTGAGGAAGGGCGATAGTCATATCATGGAGTTCTAGGACATAGTGAATCTATTCCGTGACTTGCTGAGGGCCGGGTAGCCACAGCTTGTTAATCTAGGACAGGGGTGGAAAGGCCAATTTGAATCCACGTTATCTGGAATACTGAGAACATTGTCAACAGATGGTAAGTAGAGGTTCTTCGGGATAAGCTCGTCGTCCACAAACAACGGCAAGTGTTGGCTTGTACGAACCATAACAGTCTAGAACAGCTTGGATTATCAAACCAACAAAGATAATTGCCACGATGGTTTCTACGCCGAAACCAGTATACCAAGTAGCTGTGCTCAACGGCGTCGACATACTCGACTAGGCCAGGTCTGTGGAGATGCTGTCATACATATTCTACCCAGACTCTCCAGAGCATGTCTTCCAGTTCCACCTAGTCGCAGACTCGAACGCCGTACGGTGAGGGGACTACATTACTGTCAATAGCGACTTGACCGTTGAGGAACCAAGGAAAGCGATTCCATTCCTAACCTGACTGGACCTAGGGGCTTGCTAAGTATCATTAAAAACTTGTACGAAACGCACGCCAGAGAATTCAGATTCATCAATGCTTTTAGCAAGACAGCACCGGCAGAGAATGGTGAAGAGAGCGGGTCATCCTGTAAGTATGCACCGGAGGACTCTTGCTCAGTTCTTCCGGAGCTCTATCGGGCTTGACGGTTACAACGCATCATCGGGCCTTGGACATACCCTGCATCGTCTACCAGGACGCGTCGCAGGGGGTGGAAGGGACCAGGAGGGTCAAAGTTGTCGGCAAGCGAGGGGTTGATGGTGGACTGAATGCTGCAGCAATTACATAGAGTCTCACAGTCGGAGGTATAAGCTGTGGCCTGGATGGAAGCTTGTAGTCTACTTTGCGGAATTTGTCCGCAGAGTATCCAACTATGAGTGGAGGCACAAATGAGCCTGTCTAGCGATGTGAAAAAGCGGATCAGAATGCTTGAATATCCAGACAGTCTGTATGAATTTAGAACCGGAAGCAGACTCATTTCACGATCCATTATTATTAGTGATGTTGTGTTTATTGAGGGAGCCCCTCGAAGGGGGGTGATTCGGATACGGATACGGATAAAGTTTTAACCGTCTAGACAACGGTGTCCTTACAGATCGATTTCCCATTCTCGACAACTCAAAACACCTTAGTCGCCTCTCACGTCTTCTACATACGTTCCTGTAACTTTGGGGCTTGGAAAATTTCTTAGTCCATTCCTTCTACACTTGGGCAACTTAAAACATAACTATTGCCACATCATGGCTCGGCTTAGCTATCTTCTTCTCTCCTCCCTTGCCATCCTCGGCGTGGATGCTGCTTCTTCTGTCCTCGATCTAATCCCCGAAAATTTTGACAATGTAGTTTTGAAATCAGGCAAACCTGCTCTCGTCGAGTTCTTTGCCCCTTGGTGCGGCCACTGCAAGAACCTTGCCCCCAT
>JAABUR0100005119.1_pt1 | contig 16929 bp, 19 predicted proteins | sample 5560091 | NCBI WGS metagenome assembly JAABUR01 (sample SAMN10711879, study PRJNA513375) | rock metagenome | isolation source: Antarctica rocks | place: Antarctica: Victoria Land, University Valley sud | reverse complement strand
TAAAAAATTGACTTCACCCACGATTGATATCTTATGACGACATACTTTTACGATTCCCTATGTCGATTACACCCTTTACGTTCCTAATGTCTCCTTCTTGCACTCCGCGTTTTAGCGCTGACGTTTATGATGAGCGAGCTTTTTTCAAATTTTCCTTTCCAAAATCGAAAGAGGATGAAAGTATAGTAAGGAAGAAAGAAACGGAGAGATGGCGAACATATGTAAGGAAAACCATATTGCACAAACATTGCTCAATTTTCTTCCCAGCTCTCAATCTTCGCATTTAGCGAGTCTTTAGCCGGCGTAATATCTTTCTGCATGTTTCAGGGACGAGCTTATGTTGCAAATTTTCTATACAAATGTACGGCAGACCGTACCGTGCAAACTGAAATAACTCGGAACGTCGAACGTCGAACGTCGAACGTCAGGCGAGCGAAGTCGTGAACCCACCTCAAAATTCAAAACCCACCTCATAGATGTTAACTTGATGTTCATTGTAGTTAGTAATGTAAATTGTAGTACAATCTTTAGATCAATCTACACTGTGTAGAAGCATTGTTCTAGTATTGAGTGACACATTGAGTATGAGCGGCAGCATGAAATGAGTGATGGAACATCGTGACTATGAACTACATAGTGAGTACGAACGACATGAAGCAGAATACACATATCAGTATGACTACAGCGTGAATATGAGCGACAAGCAGAAGAATACAAGAAGCAGAATATATGTACGAGCAACATCGAGGCTAAGATGACGCGATCTCATAGCTACAGGCAACACAGTGACTACGAGTGACACAGAGCAGAATACACATATCAGTGTGACTGCAGCGTGAGTATGAGCGACAAGCAGCAGAATACAAGAAGCAGAATACAAGAAGTAGAACACAAGAAGCAGAATGCAAGAAGCAGAATACAAGAAGCAGAATACAAGAAGCAGAATACAAGAAGCAGAACATAAGAAGCAGAACACAAGAAGCAGAACACAAGAAGCAGAATACAAGAAGCAGAATATACATATGAGCGACATCGTGACTAAAATGATGTGATCTTATGATTACAGACAACACGATGACTACAGACAACATGATGATTACAGACAACATGATGACTACAAACAACATGATGATTACAGACAACACAATGACTACAAACAACACAATGATTACAAACAACATGATGATTACAGACAACATAATGATTACAGACAACATGATGATTACAGATAACATGAAACAGAATACATTGATATGACTGCAGCGTGAGTATGACTGACAAGCAGCAGAATACAGAGAGCAGAATACATGTACAAGCGACATCATGATTACAGATGATGTAACACAGTGAGTACAAGTGACATGATGATTATCGATGATATAAAGCAGAATACACATGTCTGTAACTTGAAGCAGTTGTAACTCATTGATTTGTTTATTATATGTTGAAAGCTTCTGTTCTTATGCAAATCTTGACTAATTCTTCTTGCTTTGATCTTACTTCTGTTTGATTACTTGAATTTTATTTACACTCTCTTGCTTAAATCTTGTCTGTCATTAAGTTCTTGATTGAGTTATTGTTTAAATCTTCTTGCTTTGTCAACATTTGTTACAATCTTCTCATTCAAATCTTGCTCATATTTCACTCAGCTCTTCTTGCTCAGATCTTGCTCATATTTATTTGCTTTGTTAATACTTGTCAACTTAAGAATCTTCTTGCTCAAATCTTACTCAGATATTTAGCTCAGATCTGAGCTAAATCTTGATGATTTGATCTGTGAAAATATCAAATCTGAGTGAAATCTAACTCAGATTCAAGCAAGATGTTGATGATTTGATTTATAAAAGTATTAAATCTGAGTTAAATTTGAGCAAGATGTTGATGATTTGATTTGTGAAAGTATTAAATTTGAGTAAAATCTGAGCAAGATATTTGAGTCAGATGTTGATAATTTGATTTGTAAAAGTATTAAATCTGAGTCAGATCTGACTCAGACTTAAGCAAGATGTTGATAATTTGATTTATGAAAGTATTAAATTTGAACAAGATTTAAGCAAGATATTTGAGCAAGATCTGAGTGAGATCTGATTCAGATTCAAGCAAGATGTTGATAATTTGATCTATAAAAGTATTAAATCTGAGCAAAATATCTGAGTCAGATATTGATGATTTGATCTGTTGAAGTATTAAATCTGAGCGAGATCTGAGTCAGATGTTGATGATGTGATTTGTGAAAGTATCAAATATTCTGTCTCAAATCATGTGACTGTGCATCATCAACTTTTAGTCGATGAATTTTCTTTATATACAAACGTGTTTTATGCAAACAAAATTAAAGTTAACTCTCACTTCACATTCATTATTTCATCTTATTTCATATCACTCATCAATCTTTAATTACTTGTCTCATTCTAGATTATTCTTCTACTCATCACATAGCTTAAACAATATGATTTTTCAAATCTCACAGTTCAACTTTGATTATAACGTTGATCTCAGATCTTAAAGTCAAGAGTACATAAAGTCAGCATATTCATTGCAAGAAAACATTATCAAACATCTTTTCAACAGAATGATTGCATTGCTAAAGAAACACGATCTTTTCTTGAAAGCATTTAAGAATGAATTGAATTCTTGCAAACTTTTGAGATTTAAATGAAAGAAGATGATTGAATGACTTCAATCAGAATTTACAAATAAGATTGAGATTATAGATTTTTCTATCTTTGAGTAACGTTTGTGTCAGAGAACTGTCATATACATGAGCAACGCTGACAAAAGAGTATGAGTAAGAGAAAAGTTCTGCAAAGCAATGAAAATTCAAGATCATTCAGTTAATCTTTGAAAAGCTTTCTTTGATGCTCATCACGCTCATCTTCGTCTCTTTATCTTCATCATGATCATCAGCGTCTTCACATCAATCTTCATCAAGTATCTTCTACTCTGAATCTTCTGTACAATCATCAGCGTCATCATCTCAGTCTCATTCAAGTCTCTTCAACTCTGAGTTATCTGTAAAATCAACAGTGTTATCATATTACTCTTCATCAAGTCTCAAACACTTTGAGTTTTCAATCTTTTTATCTCAACTTAGCATATGATTCATGTCATACGTAGTACTCACTGAGCAACTGTTCAGTGCAACATCTGACTCATCTCTTGAGCTTCAAGACATTATCTTCGTCTCATTTCTTTAGTCAATTAAGACAAGTGATATCTTTCTCAATGATGATAGACATTGCATTTTCTATGAAGCTTCTCAAAGTATTATCAACATTGCTTTGAATCGAAATCTGCGCAATGCAATCATTGCACAGCAAAATCATTTGCAAAATTTTCTCAAGATTAATGTCTGAAGTCAGAATGAGCTTGATATGTCAACTCAAAGTCTTTTCTGCTTTTTTCTAATCTTGAGACAGTGACGACGATAATTCTCTTTTCTGTTAATCAACTTTTGAGCATTATGATATCAATAATTTTCTCGTTCAGTCATCATCATGCAAAGTTATCAATACGCTCTGCAAATATCAAAGATTAGCATACAACATTGTGTTTACTTTTTCTATCACTTTTCGCTGATTTCTTTGTTCAAATAAATCGAAGCATATGCAAATTAATAGTGCAAAAGATTCAAAATTAAATTCTTTCAATAGCAAAGTTATGCGAAAGTGAATTAAGTTTAAAAGCTTCACAAATAATATTTTCTCTTATGATGAGTCTGTCTCAAGCATAAGCATCTTGAAGCATACAAATGCGAATAATTCAAGAGATTCAATTACAGAGACAGATGTGATGATTACGACAGCATCATCTTCTTTCATCAATGATTCAAGCAATCAGTTGAAGAGAAGTGATAGTGATGAAGATAACGACGAAAAAAATTAAAATCAATGATTAGTATTTGCTCTTTTACATGAATGATATAACTCATCTTTTTCTCAAAGTATTAGCTACTCAGAATAATCAGCTCTGTGAGCATTTTGAAGAGAAATCATGAGCTCAATCAACTCATCTGATATTCATATCTTCTAAATTCATCAAAGATTTTATCAAATGAATGTTGCTTAATCTTCTCTTGTCAATATTTCATTGACAATTGCATCTAGTCTTGATCATCGCTTGCATGAACAGTGATGCTGATGATTTGTATGAAGAATTAATCAAAGATGAAATGAGATTGAGCAAGATACAGTCGCTCATTCTTAATGTTGCTTAAGTAGCTAATGTTGCTTGATCGTAGATCATCAAAGCGCTCGCTATCGCTGTGTTTTGCATGCAGCTTTGACTGAAGTGAAGAGAGATTTGAAAAGAATGAAAGAAAGAATTGAATATTTCACGTCATTGTTTTCAAGACGCACTCAGTGACTCTGTTTATTTGCTATCTAAAATCGATTGAAAGTGATTCGCTTGATGTTCATGCAAGTCTGAATGCAAACTACATCACAATTGATTTATCAATGAACTCAGCGTCTTTATAATGTTGATCTTCAACATTGATGAGTGATTTGCAATAATCAACAAGTATGTTGATCTGAAAGTTCTTGACATTAAAATTCTGTCGCTACACAAATTCTTATCATTCAATGATGTAATTTTAGTGAATGTAAAGAATCAGCTTCAAACTTTGATGAATTCTAATCTCAAATGATTAACAAGTTGAAATTCGCTGCTAGAGACTCAATATGAACAATCTTCAAAATAAAGTACTTTTATCTAAATTGTGTCAATCTGAAAGATTTATCACATGCGAATCTCTAAGAAATTTACAAGCATTCACGTTGAAAGATGAACGAAGAGAAAAATGACAATGAAGAAAAAGATTGTAATGAGTACTATGCACGTTGACTTTGCTTATGTCGACGAGAGTCACAATGTCAAAAACATACGAGTGAGTTCTTGAAAAGGCTTGAGACAGATGAAAAATGAAAGATCTTTACAACACTTTTGACTTATGTCAATGTCAAGCATGCTGATCAGTGTTGATTCTTCAAATATCATTGATGCTCTCAATATTGCTTTGTCATCTGCATGAAATAATTCAAATCATCATCTCTTCAATCTTTATTTCACGCGTCTAAAAGAATTCATCAAGCTCATTGTCAAAGAGAGAGATAGTGAGTTGAATTAAACGGTTCAAGAAGCGCGCAGCGCTGTTGATTGCTTTGCGACAGCTTTGCTCAATGCATTAATTTGTTATCATGAAGAAAGTTGTTGATTCAATGATTGTTTGTTGAAACTAGATGCTCTGATATCAAGAACAGCTACATGTCAATTTCTTACAGAGTACGCTGAACAATATCAAGCACAGATTCAACAGTGAAAGAGTTAAGCTTTGACAAATCTTGAATATTTACAGACGCAGTGAGATGAGAATTCTAAACTTCAGAAGAAGAATGAGAGATCTATGAAAATGAAGACTATCAAAATTATTGATAAAGCTAGAATGCTTCGAGTGTGTAATGATTTGTCATGACTTTTCATAAATGACAAGAAACTAGATATGCATTTCACGAATGACAACGTTCAAACAGCTTGCATGAATTGAATCATTGATTGAATGCTGTCAACATTCTCTCTAGTCAACGTTTATTAAGAACTTGTTCAAAATTGTCTTAAACTTCAAGCAATCATGCAGATTCTGCTGAGTTCTGAACTTATTAACAAATTGACTTTAATTATGTCGTTCTTTCTCAAGATGACTTTGATCGTGAAATGAGTAAGTGTATCATTATTCTGAGTTTTTCTGCTTTAGATATCAGATGTTGTGCTTCTTTTTCAGTAGTCATCTCATTTTCTTCGTATCAGATACTAACTCTCATGATATAGTTTATTCAAGAACACTTTACACTTAATTGCACATCAAGAATGTTTCATGACAAGATCAAGCAGAAAGCATTAGCTCGACTCGCTTTCATGTTAAAGAAAGATTTCGCAGAAGATCTTAAGCAGAATGATCAATCAGACATTCTCATCAATCTTGCAAATATTATGAGTGAGAGCGTGAATCTTCAACGTGCAGAACTTGTCATTCTCTGTGAGTCTATTCAAAAACTCAAATTAACGAAGCAAGTTTCAAAGCATGCACATTGACAGAGCAACTTTAATAAAGTCTACTATTATGTTATCTTTTCAAGAATCAATTTCGAAAGAATTGTGACAGAAAAGTGCAAGAAGAAGATTAACTTCTCAGCAAATGTCTTTTGAATAGTCAAGAATAAGACAATAATGTCAGAAAATGCAAATAGCATAAATAGTGATGATCAAAAGAATGAGACGTCGATTCAAGATGTAATTTAAGCAGCAGCATGAAGATGATTTTGATCTTTCTAGATATGTAATTCAATAACAGAGATTTTCATCACAGCACTTTTAAACATACATGACTAAGCATGTTTGAGATCAATGCATTAGTTTTTGCTTAATGACTATTAGATCTTTGCTTTTATCGTATTCAAAATCACAAAGACTTAAAAAACTTGAACTCAATGTCTTGCAAATGCATTGCATGTGAATTTGAAGTGAAGAACTACAATTCACTTATGCGACATCTTGATAAGTGCTTGATGACTCAAGAGCAAAAGCGTTGAAGAATTTCTAGAATCGAGAACAGTCTAATCGAGAATGAATTGCATTGACTGCGTCAGAAACTGAGAGAGATGCAGCGAATATTGAGAAAGAAAGAGACATTGAACATCATGAATGAAGTCATCTACGACGAAGCTTTGCAGTTTCTTAGCGTAAAGAAAGCTGTCAATGAGACTTCAAACATCTCAAGTGTGAAAGAAGAAACTGTTGCACTAAAGACAAGAAGCAGAGCTGCAAATTATCTACGTTTCAGCAAGACTGTTGTTAATCATATGCAGACTTCAACGACATCAATCAACTGTGATTTCTTCAACAGCAAGTCTCGATCAACAAAACTGCAATTCTTCATGTTCTTCTTGATTGTTAAAAGATACAGTGAAGAGAAAAAGATCAAGAAATCTGTAAATATTATCATCAAGAAGAATGATACTCTCAGCTGATGTGAAAAAATCTTACGATGAAGAGACAATGTATGAATACAGAAATCTGAGTCGAAGAAAGACTATCAAAACAACAAGTTGATGAAGAGCAGTGAAAAATGTGTAGAACAAGTACAGATTATTATCATCATACTTGATTATCAACGACTCAATTTCAAGAAATGATCACAAAGATACACAGAGACACTATTCAAACTAAAGCACTGAATAAACAAAAAAGCTACACATTCAGTGCATGACATGCATGAAGTGAAGAACTTTTCATCAAATACATTTCAAAATTCAAGACTTTTAAACTCTTGTCACTTCTACGATCTTTTGCATATAATTCGCAGTGCACATCTTGTATCTGCAAATCAGATGCACATCAGATTTTACGTCAATAATTTCATTGATTGAAATCAATATAACACAGTTTATGATTTGAACTTTATGACAAGCAACAAGCAAATCATTGACGAGTGAAAGAAGTAAAAACGTCAAGAGAAGTGTAAGATATGCAAAAAGCGCAAAAATTGATCAGCTAAGTCACGTTCTCAGAGAGTCAGATCTTGCTTAAATTTAATACTTTCATAGATCAAATCATCAACATCTTGCTCAAATTTAACTCAGATCTTGCTCAGATTTGATACTTTCACAGATCAAATCATCAACATCTTGCTCAAATCTGAGTCAGATCTGACTTAGATTTAATATTCTCATAGATTAAATCATCAACATCTTGCTCAGATCTGACTCAAATCTGACTCAGATTTGATACTTTCACAGATCAAATCATCAACATCTTGCTTGAATCTGAGTCAGATCTGACTCAGATTTAATACTTTCATAAATTAAATCATCAACATCTTGCTCAGATTTGACTCAGATTTAATACTTTTATAGATTACATCATCAAGATCTGATCTGCTTAACTCATGCTGTAAAAGACGTATTAATCATAAGATCTTTAATGACTTTCAAAGTTCACAGCTTTGCATGTTCTTGCTCTGTCAGAAATAGATAGTAGATAGTAAATACATTGAAAAGAAGTTACAGTCTTCTTCTGACTGACTCAATGAGTTGAGCTTAATACTTAAAACATTAGTTCTCATACTCATAATGATTAAGCTTCTATCATTATAAATTTAGCTGTAGATCTGAAGATGAGTTGTATTTCTTTAATTGTTACAAGATCAATCATCTCTATGATTTACAATGCTCATAGAGAAATCTCATTAATGACTAAGCATATGAGCATTTATTTGAATTCAACGAATCAATGACAGCGCAAATTATGAAGCATTCATATCTCATTTGATTAAGCTGCTATCAAAGTTGATCTAGCTGTTGATCAAAGATGATGATTAATCTTGTGATGATTAAAGATCATGTTTTATTAAGTCACATTGCTGAAAGATAAAGTACAGATGCAATATAAAAAGCTGTAGAAGCAACAGAGAAAGTAAACAATAAATACGTGCAATGATCATACTTGTAGAAAGATACTGTAAAACGTGTGTCTTCATGATCTCTATCTACAAGTTGAAACGACATTTATATGTACACTTGAAAAACACTTTCAACTCTTTTATCATTGACTCAGATCTCGATCTCTGCTTTCTACTAATTGCTTGTAAGAATGTTGTGAGCAGTTTTATGATATTCATCTCTCATCTAATTCATGATTGTTTCTTGATCATTACAGAAAGAAATAAGAAAGAATCAGAAAGAAAACAGAAAAAGAACAGTAAGAAAACAATCTATTCATTAACGCTCAAGAAAACAGAAAGAAAATCATTAATTTTCAAAGACTTGAATCTAGAACTTGATATTTCGTAGAACTTGATGATATTTCTTGAGATGAGTTGAAGAACGTGATATTATTCGTGAAATACTCAATTTATACATCTCAATTTCAGTCTATTCTATCATCAAAATGACAGAATTAAATTCGTTATCAATGAATAGAAAATTGCATGCGTGAATAAAATCTTCATCACTTAAAGATTTTCAAGCATTCATTCATGAATGTTCATCTCATTAATAAAAAGTCTGTGTTCATTCTTCATCTTTTTCTCTCTTTCTTTCTTTTCACACATACACTCTTCACTCACTTCGACTTCGTTCGCTCTTCTCTTCTCTTTTGTATATATATATATATACACATCTTGCTGTTTTGTCAACAGAAGCTTTGTTCTCAGATCTGAATGATTATACTTTATTTCTTTAAGAATTTAGTCTCGATTCTATAATTCTTAAATCACTCACTTAAATTATTATTGAAGAAGAGAGACAAATCAGACAGCAAGCATCAAGTGAAGTTTTTACTCAATGTTTTGCAATTGAACAAATCTCGCTCTGAACTTCTCTATCTATTTTTCTATGATCTGCTTGAAATAATCAATTAGTTCAAAGTTATAAAGAATCTAATTTTTACTTCAATTCTTACTTTACTCAATTCTCATTTGACAGACTTGAAGTGAGAGAAAAGATCAGCTGTAACACATCAAGAGATAAACATCAATAGCAGCGTGATCAAGATCAAAGTTGAAGAAGTTGATGAAAGCATAAACATAGCTTGTATGAACGCGATCACTGAGATCATTAGCTAACTCAATCTGCTGACAATAACTATGATTGATGATTTGATCAATTTTAAAACGTTCAAATCAACGAAGTACAAAAGATCAAAGTTGAGTCTTGAACAAAATTTTCATCAAATCTGACAGATATTAGAAAGACGAATCTCTTGAACTCGACGAGATTGTGAAAGTTTAGATCATTGATTCAAGCTTTGATGATCTTTTCATTCAACAGTCTTTTTCGCTTGATTGATTTCTTGAAAATGACGAGCTAACGAGAAACACTTATTTAAGTTGCAAAAAACGTTCGCTTAAATCTACATTGAATTCAAGTCTGAATTTTTTAACTGTCAAGATTTAACTTTAGATACTATGCTGTCAAGAACAATTTGAATTCTTGCGTTCACAACACAATTGCAAGAGTTGAAGAATGTCTTTTTTTTAAAGAAGAAGAGTTCTGAGCTAGAATTCTAGACAAATACAATGATTGCTTTGAAATGTTCAAACTTCAGACAGATATGTTGCATTGATGATTCAACAAGTAAGATCTTAAGTTGCAATCAAAACTATTTTCATTTGCGAAAGAAGAACTTCTTGAGACAAAGAAGCATTTTTTTCTATTCTGCTTAAATATAATGAAGAGATTCAGAATCAAGTTTTGTTGATTTCTTCATTATCAGAATCAAGTTGAAGATATTACTTGAAATCTTCTTTAAGAGAAACTATTCATTGACTCTAATCACATATAATTACAATTGCGCAACGCATTGAATCAAAACAGTCTGACTCAGAAACAAAAAAACATTATTGAATCAGAACTCAGAAAATCTCAAGCTTTTATTAATTTCTTCTCAAGCTTATTCTGAAGAATAAGAATGTCATGAACTGAATCTATGTTTAAGCTTTCAGCATATTATTCATCTTTTGCAAAAGTCGAAAAATATTACAAGTTTAAACTATGTGAGATATTTAAATAGTGATAAACAAGAGCAATGCTATGAAATATTTAAATAATGATAAACAACAGCAATGCTATGAAGTATCTAAATAGTGATAAACAACAGCAATGCTATGAAGTATCTGAATAGCTGCAAACAACAGCAATACTATGAAGTATTCTCTCAAGTGCTAAAGCAAATGTCTCAATATCATGTCATGCAATATTATCAGTCAAGTATCACAAGTCAAAGTCAATTGATATTTACTCTTGATCATGTCATAAGTCAAAGATCAGAAGTCATAGTCAATAAATTACATATGATCAACTCAGTTCAGAAACACATAGTCATCATCATCATTCAACTTGAGAGAAGAAGATCATCGTGATTATGAGTGACACAACACTGTGAGTACAGACAACACAGTGACTACGAATGACTCAGAGCAGAATACACATATCAGTATGACTACAGCGTAAGTATGAAGCATGATACAAGAAGCAGAATACAAGAAGCAAAATACACTTCTTGCTCAGATATTTTGCTTGACTCAGATTTGAGCAAGAAGATTCTCAAGTCAACAAGTGTTGACAGAACAAATAAATTTAAGCAAAATCTGAGCAAGATCTGAGCAAGATCTGAGTAAGATATCTGAGCAAGAAGATTCTTAAGTCAACAAGTGTTGACAGAACAAATAAATCTGAGCAAGATATTTAAGCAAGATCTGAGCAAGATTTGAGTAAGATATTTGAGCAAGATCTGAGCAAGATCTGAGCAAGATATTTGAGTAAAATATCTGAGCAAGAAGATTTTCAAGTTGACAAATGTTAACAAAGCAAATAGATCTGAGCAAAATATTTGAGCAAGATATGAGCAAAATCTGAGCAAGATCTGAGCAAGAGAGTGTAGACAAGATTCAAGCAATTGAACAGAAGTAAAATCAAAGCAGAAAGAATTAGTTAAGATTTGCACAAGAACAGAAGCTTTCAACATATAATAAACAAATCAATGAGTCACGACTGCTTCAAGTTACATTAATCACAGTTATTGAACATTAATGTAACAAAGCGACAGTTCTTTCTGTTTACTTGTAACTCTCTAGGTTTGTTACAAATAATTATGTCAAAGATAATCAAATATTTTGATGTGATACACAAAGTAACTAAATATTTAGATAATAGATTGCTGATTATGTTAATTGCGTCAAATTTTAAAGCTTCTGCTAAAATGCAAGTTGCACATTTGTTGATGTACAACGATACTCAATCTCATTATGTTTCAATCAGTTATTCTTCTTGAAGATCACAAGAAAAGAATTCTTGAATTATCTCATAATGATGTCAAGATATCAGATATTCATTGAATTCTACAAGATGAATATCATGTTAATATAATTCAATGAACTTTGCACAATTGACTTTGCACATGACAGATAATCAGAAATACTTGAGCGAACACAAGTGATGAATTTCACGATCGAATCAGAGAACTCTACCTACTTCGTCTGTCTGACAAGAATATACTTCAAATTCTTAAGAACGAAGATTCTAAAATCATGCAATTCTTTCTTATATGCATATGAAAGAAGCTGAAATTGAAGAATTGCATTGATTTGATTGATAAAAAGATAGCAGATGCAGAAATGCTGTCTATTGTAGAAGTTGAACTTCGAAAGAGAATTATTGAGAATTATGAGCGAGATATGCTTCATGCTTATTTCTGAGAGCAAGATCATCTAATATCATGATCACTTACGTCTTCAACATGTTATCTTGCTTTACTAACACATTATAGCACTTAACTCTACAATTTGATTAAGATCTTGAATTCTGATGATGTTGCTCAACAAAGATATGACTTGCAATGAACTTGAGATGAATACATTGTTTCAGATCTCAACTTCATATGATCAATCAACAATTATTGCAAACTGAACATGTTTGAATTCAAGATATACAAGATTATTGATGCATACTCTTGATATATTGTCTGAATCTATGTTGAAATATCATCTCATATCAGTATAAACTGTCTTCAACAGTTTCTAGATTCAGCAAAGAAGATAGACAAGATTTCAAGAGTTATAAGATTCAATCAAGAAGTGAAAACAGACTTGCTTGCTGTTGCACATCATCATCTTTATCAAGATCACGAATTGAATATTCTCTTCAAGAACTGCTTTTTCTACGAAATGAGCATTAAGAATCAACATATTGAGTCTTGATGAAATCAGCTAAATAAAACGTTGATTTATTGCTAATGTGTATGTTATCTACTTAACAGCAACTCATCTTCATACTAATATGAACATAGATATACTTTTACAATCTTCGTGAAGAAAACAGCTTCAACTCTAAATCATCAGCAGATTGCATTTGTCTTCATGCTATCTACATGCTCATACTACGTCAAGAAGTGTATTCATATGTTAGAAGCTGAAACTATCATAAGATTCGTCGACAAAAGAATCAATTCAACTGTGTTTCAAATCAATCATGAATTCTTTATCATCACTCAGAACAGATTTCAGATCTAGCTTTTCAACTCAATTCAACTCTGCTTGATGAGTTGTCAACAGATGTAAAGAAATATGATATACTTTTGTCTTGATATGCTTGATTTGTCATGCTAATGAATGATAGTGATTGATGAGTATTTATCTGTCAATGTTCTTGATTGATGTTTAAAAGTCATGACTGATCTTCATATTAATACGAAGCAGCTGAACGTTAACTTTGAGAAGAGATTTGCACATCATAATCAATTGCACTATCAGAGATATCTTCGCTTGAGAGAATTAATCTATCATCACATTGCATCAGATAGTCTATCTGACATGCATGAGACAGCACATTCAAATGATGATGTACATTGAATGCTTGAGATCAACAAAGATAATGAGCAATTGAATATATCATAGACTCGATAGACAAGAAAGTCGCTGCTCAGTGTGTGTTACATTAGCTATGACTCTGTTTTATATGTAATCTTGTTAATTTTCAATGATTTATATGAAGTGAAAAAACATCATACATTGCACTTGTATCAATATGATCAGATAGTATTATCTTGAAACAGATGACTTTCATGTTGACTTGTCACTCAGCGTCAAATTCTGTCATGAATGCAATGATTCAAACTCACGAAATGTTTTTTCTGAATCATCTTTGACTTTCAGATCACATCACGTTGAATTTATCAATCTTATTGACTCTTCTTCTGTTGCTTCAACATCTTGATCATCAAATTCTTAAGCTTTCATTGAATCACAGCTCATTGCTTAATTCTCACAATTAAATTATCGTCAAGCAGAAATTGCATGACAGAAGTCAATTTCAACAAGCAAACTCTTCATCAGATGAAATCTATCAGCAGCAAGCAAGACTACAAAGACTCATATTACACAATCTTCTGCAGCAAGCTATCAGTTTGAGACATATTATATCATGAGATGATGTTTCATTGATGATACTCAACAATCAATAGTTTGTAAAGAGTGAAAATAAAATGTGTTTTGTACATCAATCTTCATATCTGTATAAGACAACAAACTGACTAGCTTTTTAAATAAATTGTGCTCAATTTTCAATTGTTAATGTTCAGATCAAAGATCTGAATGACTTTATTCAATGATGTCTTTTGTTTCAGATGAAATGATATATTAATGCATTTATGAATATACTTTGCAAATCATATCTTGTTAATGACTGAAACGATAGAAGTGAAATTACACATATGACAGTGAAGACTCAGAATGCTGTGTGCATCAGTGAACTGCTTTCATATTTCAAAAGATTGTTTGAATCAACATATCAGATATATGTCATTGTTGAAAAACAAGATGAAGCTGTCTTGCATAGTGACTTGAAATATTCAATTCAAAACATCATCAAGAAATTCAACGTCAAGAAGAAACTTGATATCAAGAAGAAACTTGATATCAAGAAGAAACTTGATATCAAGAAGAAACTTGACATCAAGAAGAAACTTGATGTCAAGAAAAAACTCAACATCAAGAAGAAACTCGACATCAAGAAGAAACTTGACATCAAGAAGAAATTTGACATTAAGAAGAAATTTGACATCAAGAAGAAACTCAACATCAAGAAGAAACTCAACATCAAGAAGAAATCTTCTATCAAGAGAAAGTCTCATATTAGTATGAAGCTTCATGTACTATGACATGATCTGATTTGCTAACTGATATAGAACTCAGAATACTCAGTTGCAGTTCAAACTTCATGTCATCTGCTTTAAATAAATTTGAAGACATTGACAAATTTCAATTCAGTGATGAAGAAAAGAATCTGTCATCATCATCTTAATATTTCAACAAGATAAATGAACATCATCTTGATAAAATATCAGAGACGTTCACACTTTACAGCATTACAATCTTATCACATTTCAAATTGACTTTCAAGATTATATATCTTATGTTCATACTGATATGAAGATTGCTGATGAAGTTTTCAGAGTTGTGATGATAATGCTGATATCAGTTCAAGCAAGATGCAAGATCAGAATGTGACTCACTCAAAATTAAAATGTAAATGTATATAATCTCAAGTGTCAGTCAGTGAATTCTCAGATCATTAATCTATTAGATCAAGAAAATAAAGAGAAAAGATGATTTACACGCATCACAACACAATGACATTATATTCTTTAGTTACAAACTATGCATCTGTTGCAATTAATCTTCATACAGACATATGTATGCTGCTCTGTGTCGCTTGTAATCATCATGTTGCTCATAGTCACAAGATCACATCATCTTAATCATGATGTTGCTTGTACATGTATTCTGCTTTCTGTATTCTGCTGCTTGTCAGTCATATTCACGCTGCAGTCATATTGATGTATTCTGTTCTGTGTTATCTGTAATCATCATGTTGTCTGTAGTCATCATGTTATCTGTAGTCATCATATTGTCTGTAATCATCATGTTGTCTGTAATCATCATGTTGCCTGTAATCATCATGTTGTCTGTAGTCATCATGTTGTCTGTAATCATCGTGTTGTCTGTAGTTACAAGATCGCGTCATCTTAGTCATGATGTCGCTCATATGTATGTTCTGCTTCTTGTGTTCTGCTTCTTGTATTCTGCTTCTTGTGTTCTGCTTCTTGTATTCTGCTTCTTGTGTTCTGCTTCTTATGTTCTGCTTCTCATATTCTGCTTCTTGTATTCTGCTTCATACCCACGCTGTAGTCATACTGATATGTGTATTCTGCTCTGAGTCACCCGTAGTCACTGTGTTGCCTGTACTCACAGTGTCATGTCGCTCGTAGTCACGATGTTCCATCACTCATTTCATGCTTTCGCTTATATTCAATGTGTCACTCAATACTATCATAGAACAATGCATCTACACAGTGTAGATTGATCTAAAGATTGTACTACAATTTACATTACTAACTACGAACATCAGATTATCTAACATCTATGAGATGGGTTTTGAATTTTGAGATGGGTTCACGACTTCGCTCGCCTGATGTTCGACATTCGACATCTGAGATTTGAGTTATTTCAGTTTGCACGATATGGTCTGCCGTACAAATGTTCATGAACGTATTATTCTGATCTAATGTACTTTAATGTACCCTTTACGGGAATGAATCAGCCTTTTCGATTCTTCAAGATCACAGGCATACTTCTGCACAAAAATGCTTGTAAGCTTGGCTTGGGGATGCTAAGATGACACAGTTTATAGTCTTTCGAGTCTCATCCGATCAATGGCGCGCGATGCCAACTTCAACAATCCAATCAAGCCCGCTCTCCGCTCATCCAACCCACCCCACACAATCACAACTCCCCGACTCGCATTTAAAAACTCCCCAGCTCCAACCAATCCATCAGCCCCAACCCCTCCTCAAAACCGCACTACACAGATCCCCGCACCTACATCAAACCCCCCCGTTCTATCAATTCACGTCACGCACGAGAAGGGAGGCTCGCAACACCCCACTCACACATGCCCCTTACTCTAACATTGAGGTTCTTAGGACGGACGGCTGGTGCTGGTGCTGCTTCTACCGTAGTAAAACGACAAGCGCCAAATTTCTTCGCAGCGGGTGACTCCGGAGTACGCTACACCGTCTCGTTGGAAACATTCGCTATGACTCCGCTCGCAGTTGATTATTTGCAACTTCCTTGTCCACCCTCCTCTTCCCTTCCCCTCCCTCCGCTCTTTTCCTTCCCTAAAAAAGACCCTCCAGCTCCGAACCATATCAGAAACTTCCAGGCTTGGATATAGGAGGGGGTGGGGGAGTCGATTGGGTTGTTGGATGGGGGTGAGGGATGAAAGAACAGATAGAGGGGAAGGGGGCTTGAAGGGACATGGGATGGGGTAGGTATGAGAGAAGGGAGGTGCGGAAGTTTGAGAGGGGGAAAGTTAGTGG
>JAABUR0100005118.1_pt1 | contig 16930 bp, 17 predicted proteins | sample 5560091 | NCBI WGS metagenome assembly JAABUR01 (sample SAMN10711879, study PRJNA513375) | rock metagenome | isolation source: Antarctica rocks | place: Antarctica: Victoria Land, University Valley sud | reverse complement strand
GCGATTGAAATCGCATGGCATACCACGGACACTGACGTGTCTCCGGGTGGGGCGCTCTGTGCGACTTCAGTCGCCGTTGTTTGCCATGTGACTTCAGTCGCAGGTCAATGTCACGTTGTAGTACTAACAACCTATCCGAAAAATCGTCAGAGAGGCTTATACAGCCGCTGAGAGCGTGTTTAGGCACTTTCCGGATAGGCTGTAAGCCCACATGACAAGAGGCCAGCACTGCTCGCTACAGGCTAGCCTCTCTATCCATCGCGACCGATCGGAGGCGGCTCGATGTCTACCCCTAGCTTACCCGACCTACCCCCTGATATCGCCTGGCTTATCACCATGGCGCCGACGCGTGAGGCCCTCGACGCATACCTGACCGGCCACCCACCGGCAGGGACAGACCTCGGCGCGCACATCACAGCTTTCATGATCACGAACGTTTTCACCGCCGATCCGGGCCTGTCCAGGGCCGCCCGCTACAGCCTGCTGTCGTCGCCCTCATCGACCGCCCCCTTGCGTGTCAGCGAACCCGGCCGCCGTACGTTGATGACCGAGGTGTACAGCGACGACGAGATCGCGCAGGGTATCAGCATTTCTTACCCGTATAAGCAGGCCGACGGCACGTTTATCACCCGTACCGAGAAGGATTTCCCCGCCCAGATTGCCGCGGCCGTTAAGGATCTTCAAGACCTCTACAACGACTATCGTAAGGACATCTGGACGGCCTGTAAAGAGATCCATGCCACATGGAAGGATACTTTGCGACGCTATGGTGTCATGACCACCACGACAAGAGAGATACGCCGTATACCCGAGTACCTCGTCGGCGCGCCGTGCCATAACCCGCTGTACAATCTCTACAATCTCTACAACGAACAGCACCCCTCTCTCCCTCCCATCAACCTCCTCGACGACCTATGCCTCGGCTACTGTTTGGGCGAGATCCTCCTCCTCACCGCGCGTCATGAACTGGGATGCATCTATCTGCGCGCTAAAGCGTGGTATGACCGCGCGCACGAGCAGGGCTTCGCCGACCCGGACGATCTCTTCCTGGACCGCGACACCTGGGAACTGCTCTCCGCCCGCGCCGGCGGCTACCGCTACTGGACCATCAGCGTGATCGCCGACGACGCGCGACGCGCGCGACGCGACACGCCCATCAACGCCCTCGATACGGTCAGCGATCTAGCACGGTTGTACGGGGAGATGGCGACCTGGTGCAAAGACGTGTACAAGGCTGTTGTCACATTACGTCGCTGCCAGCGAAACGGGTGTCTGAACACGCTCCTCCCGCACACCGGACCAGGCCAACCCAGGAAATACTGTTCGGAGGCCTGCGACAAACGGGCACAACAAGAAAAGAGCGCGAAGAGGGCACGCGTCTATCGCCATAAGATCAATGCGGAGGGCCTGACGCCATACCAAGTGAAAAAGCGGCGTCACGCTAAATAAGGTTTTATTATTTTCGTCACGCTTAATCACGCTTTAATAGCATTTTCTATCATCTTCTTTTATCCTAACCGTAGGAAATAGTGCGCGGTCACGTAAAAGGGAGAAGACAAGATGCGACGCACCATACCGATCGACCCGAACGTGGCGGCCACGCTCAGAGCACGCCGGCGGGCACGGCACATTACACAGAACGCCCTGGCGCTCGAGTTGGGCATCTCGGAGGCGATGATTTCCAAGTTCGAGACGTCACGCCTCGGCGTCTCGCCCACGCTCGCGGCGCGGATCGACGAGGCCCTGGAGCGCCTGGCCCGTCGAGGTGGCGAGACGACTAACGGTTGCGCAGCACCATAAACATTACCATACAATGAGCGAAACGCACGCGCTTATATTTATGATACACTCATTGTTAGCACGGGATATGCGTTCGCACTCGGTTATAGGGATCGACACGATTGCGCACTCAACAGGAAGGAAGGAGGAACGACGTGCCTTGGGTTGTGTATGCCAAGAACGAGCCTGCTCCAGGAATACCGCCGTTGTTGGGCATTCAGAAAGGTCGGAATATTTTCTCTCTCAACCACGTCGCTATCACTCTCCTCCAGGTAGAGAGTGACGGCGCTGTTGAGCTGTTGTTCGACCCGCAGGAAAAGCTCGTTGGCGTGCGAAAAGTCGACAAACGCAAGCTGACGGCTATCCCTGTACGCAAAATGAATCAGACGGAGGGGCACACCACCTATCTCATCTCGACCCGCGATTTCACGCGACGGTGGGGCATCTCGACCGATGAAGCGCGCCGTTATGTGGGAGAGATGCGAGACGATGTCCTGACATTCGACCTCAAGCAGCAACCAATTAATGGGCAAGCGCGACCGCGCTATGGCACGCCGGAGTCGGCCAGCGACGCCGATCAGCCTGCAAGCGGCGAGGGGACGGCCGGGCGGGACACCACAAGCGACAACGGCGATAGCAATATCGCCGTCGCCGACCGATAAGCGCGAGGGCGGCAATGAGCAAGGGCGCCCCCGTCGCAACAAGAGAAGCGCTTGGGTTACGCATAAAAGTCGAACGCGTCCAACGAAAACGCGCGGCATCGAGCGTCGCCCTGGCGGCGGGCCTCGATCCCTCGCATTATTCACGCATCGAAAACGGCCATGTCATGCCCCAGCCTGACACGCTCGATAAAATAGCCGAGACACTGGGCGTGCCGGTGTCCACACTTCTTCGAGGAGAGTAAATCGAACAAAAGGGTAGAAACGCACGAAGCCACGGACTGGAACCCGTGGCTTCGTGCGCTCCGCATAGCGAAGCCGAGGTGCTAACCAATACCCCATCTCAGCTTAACACGGCGCAAGTTCTTGACGCAATTAATTGGCGCAAGTTCTTGACGCAATTAATTGACGCAAGTTCTTGTGCTACCCCGCGCGCGCCAAGAACCGCCCCGATAGCTATGACGGAGCCTCCTACCCGCTCGTTTAGGAGGTTCACGCATCATGTCACCCGACCGCAGCCAACGCCACAAAAAAGGGGCGGGGCGCGCCCCAGCCGCGCGGCCCCACCCACACAGCAGCCTGTGCCATAACAACAGTGTAATACTTCCCCGCTTTTTCATACTGTTTGCTTATACCCACACGCCTGAGCGCGCCGGCCGCAGAGGGGGCGCACGATGGTAGCGGCGACGATCCCCTCTCCCACGTCGATGTGTCCCTATACAGGGATGATCCACGTCCCCGCCCAGTTGCTCTCTGCTCTCCTCCGACAGCTCGCGGCCGCGACCACCGAGAATGAGAAGACGCGCGCCTGGCTGACCAATCGTGACGTTGAGCCGTCCGATAAGGTCCTCGGGTACAACTACCTCTTGGCCAGTGGTGCGTCGCCCGGTGTCCCCAACGCCGATCGCACCTCCGAGTACAAGCGGGCGACGCAGAAGACGATCGCAACCTGGAGTGGCATGTCCGAGAGCCAGGCGAACCGGCGCACCGGTGGCCTGTTGGCAACCGGACTCTTCCAACGCAAGCAAACCAAGCTCTGGGTCGAAGAGGACCCTGAACACCCCAAGGCCCCGCCCCATTGGGAAACCATTACCCGCCTTGCCCCACCCGACGGTAAGGCCTGGAGTGACACCTGGGCTGATCCCCGACGGATCACCATTACGCGCGCGCCCGCGCTCGATAGCGACAAGGGGAGGGCAGCGGACAAACGCGCCAAGATCCGGTGCCCCGCCTGTGGCTGTGACGACCCCGAGTGCCTCGAGCGCAGGTGCCGCAACTGTGGTGCCATCACGCCGCTCGTCGAAGTAGACACGCCCGAGAAGGACGATCAAGGAACACCCCCCTCGCCACGCGCGCGTCGTGCCGGCGCGATGGGCAGTACGGTTGCGGATTCCGCAACCGCTACACCTCGAATCCAGGCCGACTCCCGACGACACGCGACAACGGCCCAGCGCACCGGGGTTGATCAGGCGGTTGCGGATTCCGCAACCGCACCCCCACCCATGATCTTGCCCTACCCTCCCTCCAGCACTGCGGAATCCGCAACGAGAGAGGAAACCCCCTTTATAGATATAGATATCCCTATATCTATAGGCGCGGATTCCGCAACCGCCGACGGGGCGTTGGCCGCGGCGACGCAGGTGATCCTGGATGCGGTGGGCCAGGCGCCGAATCATGTGGTGATGCTCCCGCGACGGACGGACACGGGGAACAAATACATCTCACGGGAGGGCGCGCTCACGCGAGCGCAGATCGAGGCGCACCTAAAGGGAACCGCGACGTACGGTTCGAACTTCTTCTGGCCCGACGTCCTCGTGGCGGAGGAGCGCCGCACGCTGGCCCTGGCGTGGGACTCGGACGAGAAAGATGGGGGGCTGGCCCCCTTGGTTCTCGCCGCGGATCGCCTGGAGGACGCTGGCTTACGCCCGTTGCTCGTGAGCAATCCGACAAAGAACTCGGGACACCTCTGGCTCTATTTCCGCGAGAGCGTGGAGGTGGCGCGGGCCTTGAAAGCAGCCGAGCATATCGCGCCGACCCTGGCGACGCGCCACGAACGATTCCCGGACCCCACGAAGAGCAATGGCGGTCGCTTGCGTTTGCCGGGAGGCATGTATTTGCCGGTCAATCAGGCGGCGGTCGTCGTGCGCGTCGCGGTCGGTGTGGCCGAGCAGGGGCCTATCTGGCACGATGGGACATCGCCGGAGGGGTGGGCGACGATCGCCGCCGCGGTGAGTGATGGGGCGATCCTGGAAGCGACGTACCTCCCCTTCGATAAGCGGCCACAGGCGCCACGGCGCGCCGCTGTCCCCCGTCGTGACGCACCTAAGGTCGAGCGCACAGGAAGCGGTGATTTCTTCGCGCGCTTCAATGCCGATAATCCCGTCGAATCGATGGTGGATCTCGATCAGCGTGGGCCGCGCACCTACTTTAAGGCCCCCTGGCGCGACGAACGTACGGCCAGTGTTATCCTCAACAACGATGGGAGTTGGCACGACTTCGGCAGTGGCCGGCATGGTAAAGATGCGTTCGACCTCTACTGCGCCATGAACGGGTACTGGGATGAGCCGACGAACAAACCCGACCGCAAGACTGCCTACAGAGCGCTCGCGGGCGATCGGGCGGCGGTCCCGTTGGCATCGACGGTCCAGACACCGTCGGCGTCGCAGGCACCGTCCTCCTCGGCGCCTGATCTCGAGTATGATGCGGCGACGTCCTCCACTGCGTTGACGGTTGGGCAGTCAACAAAGCGCTGCCTAACCTGCCACGGCACGGAGTACCGCATGAGGGCGCGGTGGGGCGACGAGGTGTGCGTGACCTGCTGGCCAGCTCCACTACACATACCGGACAGCACCGCGACCCACGACGGAGGCCCATCATGAACACGCCTATCCTCACCAGGCCCCTCATTCTCACGGCCGGCGCGGCGGTCACGATCGACGCGGGTGCTCCGCTCCCGTTGCGCCAGGCGATTATGCAGGCGCTCACCATCGAGAACCTGGGCTATCGGGACGCCGAGATCCATGGGTACGACACGCGGGATCTCGCGCCATGTCTGTGCTACTACAGCCAGATGTCCGACGGTGTGCTCGTCGTGCCGCGTGGCGCGGGTCGGCTGGTATGCGCCTTATGCGCGGAGCACGAGATCCCCTACCACATTGTCGATGCGACGCACGCGGCCCCACCGGTGTTCTTCGCGGAGCGCGTGACCTTGAGCCCGGCCCAGGAACGCGCCGTCGGCGAGGTCCTCGTGCGCCGGATTGGTCTCCTGGAAGCGCCGGCTGGCGCGGGCAAAACGATTATGGGCATGGTCACGATCGCGCGCCGCCGGCAGCCCGCGCTGTGGTTAACGCACACCAAGGAGCTCGCCCACCAGGCGGTTGAGCGTGCCATGACGGTCCTCGGACTCGACGAGGAGGAGATTGGTGTCGTCGGCGACGGACAATGCACCGTCGGGACGCGCCTCACCGTGGCCCTCGTGCAGAGTCTCACCCGGTATATCCCGCTGGCGTTGCTGGAGGTTGGCCACGTTGTCGTCGACGAGTGTCACCACGCGCCGGCCGAACAGATGGCCGTCGTCGTGAGCCAGTTCCCCGCGCGCTATATGTTGGGCCTGACCGCGACGCCCTACCGCCGTGATGGCTTGGACGCGGTGATTGGGTTCTACCTGGGGCCGACCGTCGCGCGCATCGCGAAAGAGGACTTGGCCGACCGGCTGATCTGCCCACGCGTCTTGAAGCGGGACACAGGTTTGCGGGTCGCCGGCGACTCGTTCGCGGAGATCGTCAGCCAGCTCGTCGCCGACGAGGACCGCAATCGTCTGATCGTGGCCGACGTCGCGGGGGCGGTCGCGGCCGGCCGGCGCTGCCTCGTGCTCTCCGATCGCGTGGGCCATGTCGAGCGCCTGGCCTGGCTGCTCATGACCGCCGGCGTCAGGGCGGCGTCGCTGCACGGCCAGCTCCCCAAGCGCGAGCGCGCCGTCGTGGTCGCGGACCTCGCCGCCGGCGATCTACAGGCGGTTGTGGCGACGGGCAGCCTCGTCGGCGAGGGCTTCGACTGTCCCGCGCTGGATACCCTCTTTATCGCGACGCCGGTCTCGTATGGTGGCCGCGTCGTGCAGTACATCGGCAGAGTGAGCAGGACGGCGCCGGGCAAGGCCGATGCCGTTGTCTATGACTACTGCGACGACTGCGCGATGTTGTGGGCGACCTGGAGAAACAGGAGGCGGGTCTACGAGCGTCAGGGCTGCGCGGTCCTCATGCCCGGACAGACTGCGGCTATTCGGCGTCGGGCCTCGTGACCGCCCGGCGTGCGCCACAGACAACGCCTCATGGCGCCACAGGTTCCCGCGCGTGTCGCGGTCTGTGGCGCCGTTACTATACTGAGCACGGGAGCACACGAGAACCAGCAGGGACCTCCGTCCGCTACGTCAGCACGAGGGATAGCCGGCTCGTACATCATCGTGTCAGCGTCAACGTCGTCGGCCTCCGGCGGCGAAGACGGCGGCCACAGCGGCGACAGGAAGGGGAATGGTAGCGTGAAAACACCAGAGGAATGCACAAGTCTACAAGACATCCGCGCGGCGATCGACGATATCGACCGCGACATCGTCACGCTCATCGCGCGGCGTCGCGGCTATGTCCACGCAGCGGCAACCTTCAAAACGAGTGCGGCGAGCGTGAGCGCCGCGGATCGTGTAGCGGCGATGATGGCGCAGCGCCGCCAGTGGGCGATGGATGCAGGCTTGAACCCTGAGCCCATCGAGCAGGTCTTTCGGACCTTAGTGTCCTACTTCACGGAGACAGAACTCCAGCACTGGAAAGGACAAAACGAGGACCGGCCGCGCGGGGAGTGAGCGGCGGCGATCGGTCAATCGAATAGTTATCTGGGACGTTGTAGTGTTTCGCCAGGATCTTAGCGAGAGGCGAAACGCGCGACGATGGGCGGTAAGGGCGCTCATCCGCGCGGATCTCGCTCGGCGCGCGTTCCCTGAAATTGTCCCCCTTTGTCGGAAATAGATCCCTGACGTAGGGGGGCGAGGCACGTCCCCTCCTCGCCTGGCGCGCCTCCACGGCGATCCTCCGGCGGCGTGACACAAAAACCCCGCGATAGCCCGCATAAATAACGACTCTGTCAACAAGAGTCGAGGGCGCCACGCCGGAGAGTAGCCGTTCGGAGGGCGGGAAAGTAGCTCTTTAGGGGTGTCACGTCCCTTGTCCCTCGTGCTACGATCGCAGGGCTGAGGGACGAGGCCACGAGGGCGCTTTTTCATGCCCGCGATCGCCGACATGTGGTGTCCCTCAGCAAGACGCCCTGGCGATCGCGGGCCCCCTTTTTGTGAAAGGTCCCGCACATGACTTTCTGCACGGGATGCGGCGCGCAAATCCCGACAGGTTCCCACTTCTGCGGCGGCTGTGGGCAGCCCATTCACGCCCCTGGACAGCCCCTAATCGCCGCCCCGACATCGCTCGCCGAGCGGATCAAGCCACGTATCCGCACGCGCGTCCCCTCATTCGTTAAGAAACAGATACGCCCGAGTGAGCAGATGCTGGGCGCGTTCAGCGTGTCGCTCTTCGACCATCATCGTAAACACGACCTGCGCCATGATCGGGTGCTACTCACGACCGAGCGCATCATCTACTATCGCACCGCGTTCATCCACAAGGCCATGGGTGAGATCCCTTATCGCATGGTGACCGGCGTCAGCTATAACCGCGGTCTGTTGCATGGGAAAGTCATCGTTGACGCGGCCAACGCCGGGCTTATCCTGCGTGGCATTGGGAACGACGACGCGGCGTTCGCGGAGAAGGTCATCGCAGGCGCCCTGGCCGGCGTGCGCTACGACGCGGCCTAATGGGTTGGTAAGGAGGGGGACGATGGGTTTCTATGTACGGAAGCGCATCAAGATTGCGCCGGGGCTTAACCTGAATATCTCGAAGTGGGGGCTGGGCGTCTCGGCCGGCGTCAAGGGGTTCCGGGTCTCGAAAGGGCCGCGCGGGACGCAGATCAATGCCGGCGCGAAGGGCATCTACTATCGCAAGAGCCTGGGCGGGGGACGCGCGCGGCCGCGTCGTCAGGTGAGTTCCCCCGCTCGCGTGGCCAGCGTCGCGCCGGCGTTCGTTCCGGCGCCTGTGTCGCCGCAGGACCTGTACTGGCGACGTCGCGCTAATAGCGCATCGCTGCTTTTCATCTGCGGTTGGATTCCGGGCATGTGCGCGAGTTGGGTGTACTACCGCGAGGCGCGGCGCATCAAGAAGGTGACCGGCCGCCGGGTGCCGTGGGGGCGTGTGCTCGCCTTCCAGTTCTGGGTCATGACGGTCGTGCCCCTGGTGTTCGTCGGCCTTATGCTGATCGCGGCCGTGGCCTAACCCGGCGTACGCGTCACCATAACGAGGTGAGCCGGCCTGCTTGCCGCGCTTCGTGCCAGCGGTTCATCCCGTGTTCGATCAGCCGCTCCAGCATGCGCCGCGCACCCACTCCCGTCGTACGCGCCATCCGCTCGATCTCATCGTGGGTCGCCGGCGTGATTTTGACCAGTATCCCTTCCTCCGCGGCGGCGATTGGGTGAAATTGTCCCAAACTGTCCCCCTTTGTCGGAGTAACGGCGCTGGATTTGTCCCCCTTTGTCGGAGTATCGGGGTCTCCGGCACGCGACGGGGGCGCTCATCCATGGGCGTCGGCCGGCGGTGTGGCCCGCTTCGCCGCCTGGATGCCCGTTGTGGTCGCTGACGTGGCGTGTACCGTGATGCCGGCGAAGTCAGCGTGTACCGTCGGGTAGCCCTCGACGATCACCTTATCGGCCGGGTCCGTGGCGAGGGCCTCGGCCACCTTGCGCCACTGCTTCATGCCGACGAGCACCAGGTAGTCCGTCTTGGGCGACGCCGGCGCGGGCACGCCTTTCGGCAAACTAGGTACTTTCTCGCTGCGCATGGCAACGAGCACGACATCAGTGCGCTCCACGATTTTGCCGGGCTTCCCAATGACTGTGAGCTTCACCGTCGTCGCCTCCCCTACTCCACTCATCGCCTCCGCGGCGTCCGCGCTAAATGTCGCCCACGCGTAGGCCACGATCGGGGTCTTGCTCTTGGGCGCTTTAGGCGCGCCCTGCCCTGTGCGGCCGCTGCCCTGTGGGCGGAAGATCCGGTACGCGGCCTGGCACCCCTCCGCGTCTGCCATGAGATCGTCGCGCATCAAACGGAAGAAGATCCCGCCGAGCGTATGACGACGGCTGCCGCTCTTGAGCAACAACCCGCCGGCGGCCTCGACCGCGAGCGCCCGGGCGACGAAAACCCGCGTGCGCTCCTCGCCGATGACGCGCAACGCTCTCATGATTTGCCGGCGGGCCTCGATCTCGGTTTCGCCGAGCTGGCCGGCGATCTCGCTGGCGGCCTCGATAGCGACGGGCGCCGCGCTCACGTCTGGGGTGGCCCTGTGCGGGGTTGTCATGACCATGTCCTTCCCTCCCACGCCTAGCGTAACACTCACGCCGTTTAGCGGTGGGGCGCGCACGGACGCACGACCCGGTGGAACGCGGGAGCGACGCTGGGTATGATGAGGGAAGAGAGATAGGAGGAGGAGGACTCATGCGCCGACAAGCAATCATCGACGTCATCATAGCCACAGCCGTCCTCAGTGTCGCTTTCCCCGCCGCGCGTGTCGCCGCCGTGTCCGCGCCTGGTCCCCGCGTGGCCAGCACGGCGCGGCGTGTGACGGCCTGTGGGGTCGAGCGCTGGTCGGTCAAGACGGGCACGGACCCCGACGCGCGCCTCGTCGACCTACGGACGGCGGTTCCCACGAACATCGTGCACCTACGTGCGTTACCAGCTCCAGCCCAGCCGCCGCTCAACAGCCGTGTCCGACCCGTGGAGACCACCGTGTGGTCGCTTGACGCGCGCCTGGTGCGCTACAAGCAGGAAGATGACAGCGACTATCACCTGGTGCTCTCCGACGCCGGCGGCCGCACCATGATCGCCGAGATCCCCGCGCCGGAATGTGTGGGCGCGTCGAGTCCGTTCCTGCCGGCCATCCGGGCGGTGCGCGCCGCGTTCACGGCGGCGTTCCACCCGACGACGGCCTCCTTCCAGCGCGTCGCTGTGGCCGTGCATGTGACGGGCGTCGGGTTCTTCGACTTTAAGCACGGGCAGAGTGGGGTCGCGCCCAACGCCATCGAACTCCATCCCATCCTGAGCATCCAGTGGGGACAGGGGGGTACAGCGTCGCCTCCGGTGGGAGTGAGCACGCCCGGTCCCGCGACGGCGACCCCTGGGCCAGCCAGCGGCACGCCGTTCCCCAGTGTCGGCATAGGAACGGGCGGGGCTTTTAGCGTGCGTGTGCGGGTCAGCCCGAACCCCACCGCCTATCGGACCGAGACCACGGTCCAGGCCGTCACCGTGCCGGGTGCGCGCTGCAATGTCCGTGTCATCTACGCCTCGGGCACGGCGTCGCGCAGTCGTGGTCTTCAAGTGACACAAATGGTGGACGGTGGAGGGATGGTGTCATGGACGTGGCGCTATGGGTCGCGCATCACTGGACAGGGGCATGCGACGGTGCTGTGCACGCGCGGGGACAAAGAGGGGATGGGCGCGGTGTCATTCAGCGTGCAGTAGCGCCGGGCATCGGTTGATGTGGTGTCAATGCCATAAGGGGGGAGACGACGGGAAGGATGAGCCGACCAGACATCCGCGAGCAACGACCGACCCGGCCGAGTCACCGCGCGATCGCGCAGGCCGCACGGGTGGCGTGGGAGCCAACATCACGCGACGTGGAGATCGTCCGTCTGCGCGACGAGGAGGGCTTGACGATACGGGCCATCGCCACCCGCGTGGGCGTATCGCGGTCGCGGGTGGACTACCTGTATCGCCGATACAAGATCCGTATGGACGAGCGGGCGCACAGGGAGCGTGAGGAAGCGGACGGATAGCGGACTTCAACTATGGTAGCGGTGGCTTTGTGCTGCGCCGGCGCGCGGGCGTGATCTGCTTGGGTGGCATCTCGACGAGCGCGTGCTGCAGCGCGACCTGTGGCCGCGCCGGTCGTTGTGTCATCTCCGGTAACGTCTGCTGTGTCGCCGCTGGCTTGTCCGCGACGCGCGGCGCCGGTTTGTACGTCCGGTCGCGCGCCCAGTCGGGGTAAGCGATGTGGCCGCCGGCGAGCAGCTCCCCGACAGTGACCACCTGGATGCGCGGGTAGAGTTCGTCCCAGCCGGTCATGTAGTGGCCGGCGCTCGCCGCCTCCACGCGCATCGGGCGCGTGGGCTCGTGCAGGCTGATGAGCACGCCGATCGCCGCCTTCTCGCGCTCGACGACGCCACACAGGTCGCGCACCTGGGACACATCGACCTTGCCGGCTTTGACCGAGAGGACGATCTGTTTGGTCGGCTGGTTGGGTTGCTCGTGGAAGTACAGACGGCCGTCGATGCCGCGATCCGCGCCCTTCTTCAGCTCGGCGGGCCGCGCGCCCACGAGACCAAGCGCCCATAACTGGAATTGGTAGGGGTCGGAGGCCGCTAGCGCGGCGGCGTCATCGGCCGTCGTTGGCTCGCCAACCGTCGTGTACGTTCCGTCGAGCTTGCCGTGGTAGGCCGTTTCGAGACGACCTTTGATGATAGTTATCGCCAGGGCGGTCACGTCAATCCCCGTCCAGCGCCGGCCTAACCGTTGCGCGGCGTCGATCGCGGTGCCACAGCCACAGAATGGATCGAGCACGACATCGCCGGGATTGGTGCTCGTGTTGATGATGCGTTCCAACAGGGAGAGGGGTTTCTGGGTTGGGTACCCTAATCGCTCCGCCGCCTGGGATTGGATGGGTGGAAGGTCATCCCACACGTTGCCGATCGGGACGCCCGGCATAGTGTCGAGATAGCGCTTGAACTGGATGCGCCCATCCGGCGTCTTGGGGAAATGGAGCAAGCCGTCGCGGTCATAGGCTTCCATCTTCTCTCTTGAACAGGCCCAGCCGTTGGGATGTGGCTTGTAGCCTTTGTAGTCATACGTCAGATTGGGCCGTGGGCTTGGGCTGCGCAGGTCACTCAGGCGATAGCAACGCCCATCCGCATTCGCGTGGCGATAGAACGCGCGGATGTACTCTGCGTCGTACGACCGGTATTGAACATGGAATGTGTAGCTAGCGCCCTTCGTGTAGAACAAGATGGTATCGCTCAGGTCGGCGTACTTGCGACGCGCATCGTTATGGCTGCTCGTGCGCTTCCAGATAATCTCGTTGCGGAAGTTCCGTGGGCCGAACACCGCGTCCAGGAGCATCTTTAGATAGTGGCTCGCCGTCGGGTCGCAATGCAAGTACAGGCTGCCCGTTGGCTTGAGTGCCCGATGGAGTTCGATCAGGCGCGGGGCCATCATGGCGAGGTAGGCGAGCATGTCGCTCTCGCCCAGGATTGTGCGGAAGGCCTGTAAGGCGCGGGACACCGCGCCGCCGGCCTCGACGGTCTCGGCGTACATGCGCGCAGCGGCCTCGTCCCAGCGCCAGGTGTCCTCGAAGGCTTTGATCTGCGCGGACGCGCGCGTGCCATTATGCTCGGCGAAGAGGATGTTGTAGTCGCGGTTGCTCTGGAACGGCGGGTCCAGATAGATGAGGTCAACGGAGTCGTCTTTGATGTGGCGACGCAGGACGTCGAGGTTGTCGCCGTAATACAAGTGGTTCAGGGCCACGCCATGTCCTTTCTCGGTGGACAGAGCAGCGACGCTTCACCGATCGATGCGGCACGCTGCTACGGCGCGTGGGTAGGAGTGGTTTGTGTGGCCCCCTAGCCTGGTACGTGTCCAACCCCTCTGTTTTCAGCGACGGGCGCTAGGTCTGGCAACCTCCAGGGAGTTACTCTTGCAACCACCAAACAGCTACTATCGCGGTCCGGCGGGTGCGCACAGTCGCGTTCGAGTTGTGTGGCGCGCGTACCTCACATGACAAAAAGGGCCGGCCGCGGCGACTTTTATTGTCCCCACGTCCGGCCCGTCGAGGCCACTACTGGCGCACAGCCCATACGCCAGTAGTCGTCTTACTCTGTGTATCGACAGTGCACGCCCCGCCCTTTAACGTCCCGCGTAGGCGGTGGGGACCGTTTCCGGTTGCGTGGATGCGCGCGCGAGTAAGGTTGTAGAAGGCGTACCCGATAAAAGGACTGTGCTGTGTCACCCGTTGTCTCGATCAGGTTGTTGATGTGTACGCTGCCACTCCTTTAGCCCATCTTCCAGCAGAATACGCGTAAAGTCTCCGATCCGGCGACGATCGACCTGTGCGGCTTCGATGAGTTGGCGATAGAAGTCTTGCGTCATACGGATCGTGAGGTTTGCGTCCATAAGGTCGTCCCCCTTTCGTGGTCGAGGCAATATATCCTCCCCGTGAGTGTACTAGTTTTCGCAAACTAAATACTATAAATGCACTTATTTCGCGTGCAAAATGGTACACTGCACGCAAGCCGCTCTCAGCGTAGCACGTTCGCTATAGCTATCAACATGGCCGGCTAAAGAAGAGAGAAGGAGCACAGACCTATGGTACATCTCATTCCGCACATCACGACCCTGGCCACCCTGATCTTCGCCGACGCGTGGACCGATGGCATGGGCAAGGTCAAGGTGATCTACACCGAGGTCGCGCCCTACCTCATCGGCGCGGTGTGGTTCGGCACCGGCGTCCACATGTGGTTGAGCCAGCACCAGGCAAAGCAGCACCTCGCCGGCGCGGGCCTGGCCTCGATCATCCTGGGCGCGGCCGACGCTATCGCCAACACGATCAAGTAGCGTGTGACGATGGCGCAGAAGCACCGTACTCCGACGACGCTGGACCTCGCCACGCGCATCGGGCGCCTGACGCTGGGCCACGTCGCCGCGATCCTCGTGGGCGGCCTGGCCCTGTTGGGACTGGGCCAGCTCACGGCGGGCGTGCATGACCTGGGGCATCACTTCGCGCTCGTGGTGTTCCCGACCATCTTGGTGTGCGCGCCCATCCTGGCCCTCACGCGCGGCGGGATCGAGCGCTACCCGCAACAGTCCACGCGCTACGCCGGCCGCCTGATCGCCCGCACGTCGGGCCAGGCGGCCCGCATCAGCCTCCGCTACACCGCGCAGCTCGTGCGGTTCCTCATGCGCAAAGGAAGGGAGGGCTATCATGCATGTCGTGCACGGGCGCGCCAGAGTCGCGCACGTTGACGCCGCCGGCCTCGTGTGGGGCAGTGACGGCACGCCACGCCGCTACGTGCAGGTCGGCGGTCTGCTGCTCGACGGCATGGGCCTGGGCGAGCAGGACGACCGTGCGGCGCTGTGGTCCCTGATCGGGGCCAGCGTGCCGCACAAGGGCGCGCTCTCCGTGCTGGTCGAGAACCTCCCGGCCGACGCTCGAAGCATCATCGCGGAGCTGCGCGCCCAGCTCGCTCCGGTCCCGCACACGCCTAAGTTAGGCACGCTCGGCGAGCGACTGCTGGCCTGGTGGGAGGCCCGCCTGACCGCACAGAGCGCGGAGCCGCGTCCGTTGACGCAGGAGGCCGGAGTGGAACCGCGGGGAGCGGCCCCTCGCCACGTCGCCAACCTCGTGTACCACGTCATCGTGTCGCCGCCGCCGGCGCAGCAGGGCTTCCCCGACGCGGGGCCGCTCGGACGGCTGGAGGCGGCGACCGTGGCACAGGAGCAACGGCTGATCGCGCTCGGCGCCACGCCCCAACGCCTCGACGCCGGCGGCGTGCGTGCGGTCCTGGCGCGGCAGCACCTCACCGTCGCCGCCGGCCTCAGCGGAGGCGGCAGCCTGGTCGAGCCCATATCGGATGAGCATGTGACCGCGCTGCGCCTACAGACGCCCGAGGGCCGGGAGGTATGGACGCGCTTAATCTACCTCGTGACCCCGCCACCAGAGACAAGCCCTGGCTGGATGGAGAAGCTCATCGCCTGGGAAGAGCCGCACACGGTCTTCGTGACCTTGCGCGGCTTGAAGAAGCGCCGCGAGCGCAAGCGGCAGGAGTGGCGCCTGCGCCTGCTGGCGGCGTCGGCGACCACGACAAGTGTCTAGGGCGACATCGCCCAGGCCGAGGCGCGGACGCAGGCGACGCGCCTCTACGAGGCCACACAGACGCTCATGCGCGTGGGTGTCTACGTGCGCGTCGAGGGTACCACCCAGGAGGAGGTAGACAGCCGCGCGGCACGGCTGTTGACGATGCTGAAGGATGACATGAGCATTGAGCCGGGCTATGCCTGGACGCATCAGACGCCGCTGTGGCGCTCCATCGCGCTGGGCCGCGACCTGGCGGGCAGCACCTACCGCTGGGACTCGGACACCTGGGGCAACGCTCTGCCGCTGCTGCGCCACTCTCCGGGCACGCAGGCGGGTATCCCCTTCGGCACGACGGACACGGCCGGCGCGCTGTTCACCCTCTCGTTGGAAGATAGCTCGCTCTATAACCGCATCATGTGCATCCTGGGGCCGACCGGGCGCGGCAAATCGACGCTCCTTGGCAAGATCATTCTGTGGATGCTGCTCAGGGGCGATATGGCGACGGTAGTAGACGCCGTGGGCGGCCTGGCGCCGCTCTGTGCCATCGCTGGCGGCGCGATCGTGCGCCTGGGCGGTCCGACGAGCGCGACACTCAACGTGTGGTCGGGGCAGCGCGCGACGCCGGAGGACGCGGCCGAGCGGATCAAGTTCGTCACCACGGCGCTCGACCTCTTGTTGGGCGGTGTGAGCGGCGACGAGAAGCCGCTGCTCTACGAGGGCGTCGCGGCCGTCTACGCGGGCTGCCCGGCCGATAGGACCCCGGTGATGGCGGACCTGGCGGCGTGGTTGCAGGGCATGGTGGACGCGACGGACCTCTACGCGAGCGGGAAACTCGACCCGGTGGACCGCCGGACCTACCGCACGTTGGGCTGGAAGCTGCGGCCCTACACCGGCACCGGCATGCACGCGCGGTTGTGCGATGGCCCCGACTCGCTTGACGTGCTGCACCCGCCGCTGCTGGTGCTCGACACGGAGCCGCTGCACCAGGAACCCGCTGTGCGCGACTTCGCGGTGTTTACGGCCCTGAGTGTGGTGCAACGGCGGCAGGCCGAGGCGCGGCGTCGGAGCACGCTACAAGGGCGTGGCACGGCTGACCATCTAACGGCGCTAGAAGAGGCGTGGAGTCTGCTGGCTAACGAGGACGCGCGCGGGTTCATCGCCCGGACCGGGCGCACCGGGCGCCGTAACGGCTCGATTGTGGCCTTCGTCAGCCAGGAGGTCGCCGACATGACCGAGAACCGCGAGGCGGCCACGTTCTTCACGCAGTCCTCGATCAAGTTCCTGGCGGGCCTGGAGGACAGCGGCCAGCAGAGCGAGACAAACCCGCGCGTGTGGCTGGCACAGAAGCTCAACCTGGCCGAACACGAGGTCAAGACGGCGACATCGATGGTGGGCGTGCCCGGCGCGTACCACCCGATCTTCGTGAGCCGCCGCGACCGCACCAGTCCGCGCGATCTCCATGGCGTCGCGCGGATCGAGCTATCGGAGGAGGAGGCCGTGTTGCT
>JAABUR0100005113.1_pt1 | contig 16940 bp, 13 predicted proteins | sample 5560091 | NCBI WGS metagenome assembly JAABUR01 (sample SAMN10711879, study PRJNA513375) | rock metagenome | isolation source: Antarctica rocks | place: Antarctica: Victoria Land, University Valley sud | reverse complement strand
TACCGATCCAACTGCCTGTATCTTAAACGCTTGGTGTGAACTATGAGGTCACCATCCCAACAAGTCGGCAAATGCCATCCGGGGACGACCGAGTTGGTCGTTGAGCCAGATACAGAAGTTGTGCAAGGCCACCCTCGCGGCCAATCGAGCCCGCAAACCCTCAAGCTCGTGGGGCCGCTCCCGCCAGAGGCCGAAAATGTTGAACAGCTTGTCGTAGACGCTTTCGACGATCTGACGGAGCCCGGCCACCCATCTCCTCAATCGTTTGGACCAGGGCTTCTTGGAGTTGCGCTTGGGCGGGTGGATCACCTCCACACCGTAGCGATCGAGCCAGCGCCGATGGTTTTCGGCGCCCTCAAAGCCCTTGTCGGCCACGTAAGGCACACAGGACGGCGGGCCGGCGCTTGGCAGCCTCGGGTTCGGCTGTGCCCTTGTGGCGAAGAAGGTCTCCGCCAATGGCTGGTCGGCTGTGGAGGCGGCCCCGAAACAGAAACCCGTGATCACGCCGGAAGGCTCTACGGCGGTGAGCAGGCTGAAGCCCTCATACCAGCCCAGGCTGTTGGACCAGCCGATGTCGGCCCGTCCGGCGAGCCAGCCGTGTCCGCGGCGCTTCGCGTCGCGAACGGGCATCGCCGAGGCGTCCAGGGCCTGGTAGGAAGACCGGGTATCGCCCATCATCTGTGCCAGGTTCAAGGCCATCTTCTCGATGTCGTCGGTATAGAAGCGCACGAGGCGGTTGAACTGGGAGCGATCGGGCAGGCTGGGGAACGCGCCTCGGAGGTGATCGGTGGCGTAACGGTAGAAGTCCCTCTCGCTGGAGAATCTCGACCAGCGGGCGAAGATGGCGAGGGTGATGGCCTCGCTTTGGCAGAGAGAAGCTTCCGGTCCTGGCCTCGTTTTTGGCGCGCGGGATTGGCAAAAGTCGTCGACCGTAACGTAGAGTGTGGTGAGGAAGGTGTCCACGTCGAGCATGAGGAGTCGGTTCCTTTCCCTTCGGGATCGGGCAGCAAGCCGACTTTAGAGCGTGGACACCTTCTGCTCAAATCTCCCACGGGTAACTCACACCAAGCGTTTAAGGGTCGAGGATCTGGAGCTTATCCTCCGTGCGGCCGGCGACGAAGACACGTCCGCTCGAAGAGTCCACGGCAACGCCGTTCGGCTGCTGGAAGGTCGGGTAGCTGGCAACCTTTCGTGGCGCGCCGCCGCTCAGGTCTAACTCGATCAGACGGTTCTTGGCCGTGAGCGTTACCCACAGTCGGTCGTGTTCAGGATCTATCGCGAGGCCATATGGAGAGCTTCCGGGCAACGATACGCGGTAGAGTTGCTTCAGTTCCGGACGCGCGGCGTAGACGAGTACGGCGCCGCCTCGCGTATCGGCGACATAGAAACGGTCTCCGGGACCGGTCACCAGATGGGACGGCCCTTCGCCGGCGTCTATGCGTCCGAGAGACTTCAGGGTGTTCGCATCGTAGATTTCCAACCCGAGGCCCCGTACTCCCACCACGCCCACCAGGCCGTCTTCGGTGACCGCCACGGCCCCTGGCTGGAGTAAGGTCTTGAGCGTCTTGACCACGTGTCCGTCCTCGATCACCGACATGGTGCTCTCGAACTCGTTCACGACGAAGATCCGGCCGTTCTTGGCCGCGGCGGCGTTGTGAGGAAAGTTTCCCACCTTCGTCTCGCTCAAGATCTTGCCGTCCGGCAGCGAAACCTGGATGAGAGAGTCGGCGCGCTCCGCCGGAACGAGCACCGGGCCGCCGGGGGCGGCGAGGCCGAGATGGCGGGCCGATTCCGGGAGCGTCGTCTTACGGACTACCTTCCCGCTATTGCTGTCGACCAGCGCCAGTCCGTCGGGGTTGCTGAGGCTCACCGCTACCAGGCCGGTCTTTGAGTCCGCGATTATTCCCTCCGGCGCGGAACCGATCTGAATCACCTTCCCGGCGGGCTTCTCTTTTCGAGGCGGTGACCTGACAGGCTCGGGCGCCGGGGGCGTATTTTTCGGCGGAGTATAGGCTTGCCCCGTGGTTTCACGCTTCGGAACTTGCCCGGTAGTTTCCTGCTTTGAGTTACTCTGTTTCGCCCCGCAGCCCACCAGTACCAGTGCAAATGCGGCCGCGAAGAGAAACTGGCAAAAGATCCGACTCGTCCCTCGGTTCATGCTTCCCTACTCCTTCTCAACAAGTACCGCCGTAGGTTTGAGGTCTGGTGGTTGATGGGAACCGCGAGGAGATTCCCGAGAGCGGATGTCGCGTGCAGCTTTATTCTTGATCCTTCTCGCAGATGGCGTACTGGTACCATATGTCTTGCCACAGCCGCGTTTCTTTCCACGGTTGCGATCCTACCAGGGCCTCGAAACCTTTCTCGTCCAAAACGGAGATGTTCTCCGGCTCTCTGTAACGCCGGGCCTTCCCGCTTCTGTTGAGCTTCGCCCGGAGGTTTGTCAGTCTTGCTATCAGACGCATGGCGGCTAGCGGCACCGCGGCCCGTAGCGCCGAGCGTGGCTCGGCTATGAAACAGCGTCCGCCGGGCCTAAGCACCCGGTGCATCTCGGAGATGACTTGCTCGCGCTCGGATCCCGAGATGATCAGAAACAGCCTAGAGGAGATGATGGCGTCGGCCGAGGCCGCCGGTAGATGCAGGTCCAGCACGTCTCCTACCTCAAAGCGGCAGTTCTCCACCTTGCTAGATGCGGCGCGCGCCCGGTGTAGCTGGCGCGCGGAGCGGTCAATGCCGGTTACCCGCAAGCGTCCCGAGTATCCGGCTAACCGGCGAGCATAGAAGCCGGGACCGCAGCCGAACTCGACGACGTTGGCGCCCTCTCTCGGTATTCCGGCGGGCCACAACGCGAGGGCGATCTTCTCGGTGTCGTCCCGGAAGAGATGGTCGCGGCAGAAGGCGTAGAGCCAGGGGAAACGCTCGTAGAGACTCTCCAACTCCGCCGAGTTATGGGGGTGGGGGTCATTCCCTTTTTCGTATGCTGGAACTTCCAAGATCAGGCGCGGCGCATCCGCGGACGCGTCCGCCGTATGAGGAACGTCCCGGATAATCCGGCCAACTCGCCGATTGTTTGGCGAGGTAGTTCGCAAGTCAGGCAAGAATGCCCGCTCTGTAAATTCTTATTCCGCGGATGTTGCCGCAATACGTCTCCTTCTCGTTCCGGCCAAGCTACGTGAGGGGCTTTACAAGACCTTCAATGACTTGTTCCAAGAAGTTAAACGATCTGACCGGAGGATTGGATCATTTTCATCCTTACCGTTTCCGTCGCACCGAGCACCTCTCAAGCGATCAGCGGGAGGACTTGACCTTCGCGTTGGGTTTCGCAGAGGCGAACTCTTCACCGCTATCCGAGCATTATCGGCAACAGGACCCCCAACCCTAGCACGAAGAGCCACAGTGCGGGTGCGGGGGTACCTACTGGACGCTGACGACTTGCCTCACGAGCGGCGATACGAGGATCCAACCTCAACCGCTCGGCGTGACGGCGCTCCAGCAGGAGGAACGCTCCGGCTGTTGTGGCGCCGTAGATCAAGTGTCCGATGAGCGAGGGTAGCCCGGCATCCGCGACTTTGGCCGTCCAGATGAAGCTCTCGCCAAGCAGGATCGGGAACAACGTCATTTGGCCTATAAACCACCAGACTAATCCATACACCGTTCCCCAGGCGAGGCTGGACCCAACGTCGGGCGATTCTTGCCGGAACAGCACACCGTAGCTCATCCCTATGAAGGCGCCAATTAGCATGTGGATCGCGAACCCGAGTACCGGCGAGGAGCTGCCCACCAGGCTGGCTACCTTTGGAAGTTCACCAACGGCAACCATTACCAGACCAAAAAGTACACCGCCCACCAAGCTCGCCGCGGCGCCCCATCCTAACGAGCGCAGCGTGCGCTCCCCAGGACCCTCCGGCTCACGGTTGATCGGATCCGTATCGTGGAAGAAACCCACCCAGAGCCGGTTCAGCACAGCGTAGATCAGGCCGAGTAGTAGACCGTAGATAGCATGACCCACCAGCGAGCCAAACAACAACGCGCTTCCCGCATGTTGGTATGACCAGTCGAGTGGATCTCCTCCCAATAAAGGAAGCAGCGTGAGAGGTCCTAGAAACCACCAGAAGATGCCGTAGGCGAATCCCCAGACCAGGGAAGAACCAAGGCCGCGCACATCATTCTGGAACAACGCCCCAAAGCTCGCTCCGATGACGACCGCGATCGCGAAATGAAGCGTCATTCCTACCATGGGCGAGTCGGAGTTGACCAGACCGGCGATGAGCGGAAAGAAGTCTACCTGCGCCATCCACTTGCTGAAGACCCAGCCGCCCACGACACCCGCCGCTCCACCCACCACCAGCGCCCGTGGCAAACTGAAACGCCTTCTCTCCTCGCCAGCATGAGTACCCCCCAAGATCCCCATGGTCAAGCCTAGAGGTAGGCCGAAACAGAGCAGATACGCGACCAGTTCAGGAAAATGGGTGCGCGCGGTATCGAGCATGCCCATAGCCTGGGACCCACCAGCGCCCCCCAATAACGAGAACAACCCGGCGGGAAAAGCCAGCCACATGAGAAGCGCGTAGCCCAAGCCCCAGAGCAGACCCGCGCCCGGACTGACCGCGCGCCGCATGGCTAGAAACGCGAAGAGCAGACCATACAACCCGCCGAGAGCCACGCTGGTTACCAGTGAAGCCAGTCCCAGCGCCCAGATTACCGATCCTCCCAGGCATCCAACAACGAGGCTGGCGAATATCCTCTTAGTGGTTAAAGAGTTTATATCTCTCGCCTCTCTAATCTACGTCGATCGTCTGCACGAAATCGCGAGGGAAGAACAGTTCGATGTTCCAGTCGACGAGCACGCGCACCTTGCGCTCTATCCCCGGCAGCTTGGACAGGTAGACGGCGCGCCACATCATCCAGGCCAAAAGCCCGGAGAAGCGCAGACTTTTGATCTCGGCGCACGCGGTATGGTGTCCTACCACGCACAACGTCCCCAACCCGCTGTAACGAAACGACTTGAGCGGCCGTTCACGCACGCTGGCGTGGAGGTTGTGAGCCAGCGCGTAGGCTTCGCGCAGCGCGAACTGAGCCGTGGGCGGACAAGGCTCGCCGGTCTTCGAATCCGTTACGGCGGCGCAATCGCCCAGTGCCCATAATCCTTCTTGGCCCTGCACGGCCAGGTTCTCGTCCACCAATACCGCGCCGCGCTTGTCGCGTTCGACCGGCAGGTTCTCTAGCAGCGGGCTCGGCATCGTGCCAGCGGTCCAGACCAGCGTCTCGGTCTGGATCTCTTCATCGGAATCCAGCACGACCACGCCTCCGCGAGCATCCGCCACACGGGTGTTGAGCTTGAACGTTACGCCTCGCTCGCGCATGTGTTCGAGCGCGTAGGCGGCGAGCGATTCGCTCAACTCCGGCAGGATGCGCTCCCGCGAGTGGAGCAGCATAATCCGCGTTTCCTCGGCCGGGACGTTGGGATAATAGGCCAACATACCGCGCACGAAATCGTTCAGCCCGCCGGCCAGTTCCGCGCCGGCAAAGCCACCGCCCGCCACTACGAAAGTCAGCAGCCTCTGCCGGGTCGCCGGGTCCGGCTCGCGGTCGGCGCGCTCGAACACGTCGATTACGTGGTTGCGAATGCGGATCGCGTCTGAGAGTGTCTTGAAATCGAATACCTGGTCTTCCAGGTTCTCGATGCCACGGTAGTTGGGGGCGGCCCCCAGCGCAAGCACGAGGTGATCGTATAACACTTCCTCCGCGGCTTCCCCGTCGTCACCCTCGAGTGCCGTGTCCGGTTCCAACAGCACCCTGCGCCCTTCCAGGTCGATCTCGCTCACACGCCCGCGCACGATCCGGGTGCGTCTCAGACTCGTACGAAGCGGGGCGCTGATGTGCGTGGGCTCCAGGCTGCTCGCGGCGACCTCGGACAGCATGGGCGTGAATAGCAACGCGTTGGTCTCGCTCACCAGTGTAAACTCTACCGTCGGGTCAGGACCAAAACTTCGCTCCAGGCGCTTGGCGGTAGTTACGCCAGCGAAGCCTCCGCCGAGAATCACAATGCGCGTCTTGATTTCGCGCGCGGGTAGAGGCGGCGTATACTCCTGACCCAGCGTCTTGAAAGCCAGGTCATTCAAAGCCTGCGCCAGCAACCCCAGAGCCGCGCCATACAGAACCCAGCCTACTAGTTCCGGGAAAAGTCCTTGCATCCCCTCAGCGGTCCAGTGCGGTTGTTGCCCTGATAATAGTGGGAGGGCGATCACGCTGATCCCGGTCCATAGCGGCACGCCCAGCGCCGCGGCGGTCATGCTGCTGTCCAGGTATGCGTGGGGTGTCGGACGGAAAACAAGAGCATATCCGATGCCCAAAAGGCCTCCCAGAAATATTCCCAAAAGAGCGTTGTGTAAAGTCGCCGCCAGTATCACGCTGCTCGCCCCCCCAGCCAGCAGCCCGATTACTATTCGACGCAGGTATCTGTTCACGAAGCGCATCGCACAAAAATCACGCCTGAGTATGCCTGGCGCATGAGGAACCTCCGGAGTAAGCTGGACGACTTCCAGGCTTAATCTAGGCGATAGACCTTACGAAATCCTTGCTAGCGCCTTACAGAAAGATAAACATCCGAACTTGGCTACGCGAAAGAGATATATATGGCGGCCGCGACGATGGTCAATAGCACGCTCAGTATCATCAACTCTTTCATGACACCTCCTTTATGGCTGCACCGTGTCGCGTTCCTGCAATGAGTAGAGCCGGGCGTAGAGTCCGCCTGATGAGATGATCTCGTCGTGGGAGCCGGTTTCGGCCACTCGTCCGTCTTCTATTACGAGTATTTGATCCACGCTCCGCACCAGGCGCAGCTCGTGGGCGATGACGAAGGTGGTGCGGCCCTCAGTCAAGTCGCGCCAGTGAGCTTCGACGGCTTCGGCGGCCTCCGCGTCGAGACCGGACTGAGGCTCGTCTAGGATCAGGACCGGACTCTCCCGGAGCATCGCCCGGGCTATGGAGATGCGCTGCCGCTGCCCGCCGCTGAGACTCTCTCCACGTTCGGAGAGCAACGTATCGTAGCCCTCCGGCATCTCTCTAATAAAATCATCAGCCCCAGCAAGCCTGGCAGCGCGTGAGATCTCCTCTGGGGTAGCTCCCGCCTTCCCGTAGGCAATGTTCTCCGCCACTGTCGCCCTGAACAACATTGGTTCCTGGGGAACGAAGGTTATGGAATTCCTGAGCGATTTCAGCGTAAAGTCCTTTATATCCTGCCCATCTATCAGCACGCGCCCACGCCGCGGGTCGTAGAGGCGCGCGATAAGGCTGGTGATCGTTGTCTTCCCCGCTCCACTGACCCCTACGAGCGCGACGCGGCTCCCCGCTTCCACGTCGAAGTCCATGCCGTTCAGCACGTCTCCGGCCTCGTCCTCGTAGGCGAAGGACACGTCCTCGAAAGTCACCCGGCCCTCGAAGGGCGGCGCGGGACGGGCGCTTGGTAGCTCCTTCACGGTAGGCTCGGCGTTCAGAAGATCTACGATACGCTCGCCGGAGACGAGGGATTTACCGATCTGATTGACCTGCCGGGATAGCGCCCACAGTGGTGAGAGGAAGAGACCGAGGTAGGCGATAAAGACCGTTAGTTGGCCGACGGAGAGCGCGCCGGAGAGTACCTGGCGAGCCCCGAGGTACAGGACGAACGCGGTCCCGACGCCGCCGACGATACCGAGCATGACGCTGAACTTGGCTTCGATCAGGGTGGAGTCTATGCTCGCCTCGAGCGAGTCCCGGCTCTCCTTGCGGAAGCGGTTCAACTCTTCTTCTTCGCGGCCAAAGATCTTTACCGCCCGGATGCCGGTAACGGCCTCCTGAATGACGGAGGCTATCGCCCCCTCCTTCGTCCTCACGACCCGCATACGCTCGATCAGGGCCTTGCGGTAGCGGGCGACGGCGAGGAAGAGGAACGGCACGGTGAGGAGCGCCAGTAAGGTTAGCTGCCAGCTCATCCACAGCATCACCGCGAGCATCCCGATCAAGATGGCGAACGACGATCCGACCTCTACTATTGAGTCCACGAGCATGCTGCGGACTTCTTTTACGTCGCTGGTGACGCGGGTTATGGTGTCTCCGGTGCGGCGCTTGCCGTGGTAGTCGAGGCCGAGGTCGTGGACCTTTCTGTAGAGCGCCTCGCGCATATCGAAGACCGTCTCCTGCCCGAGCTTCTGTAGCAGGTAGCGTCTTATGGAGGCGATGCCCCGGCTCACGGTGGAGATCAAAACGAGTAGGAACGCTATGCCCGCGAGCAGGAGCGCCGGGTCGGAGAGGTGTTTGGGCCAGAAGTCGGGGAGTTGTTTCTTCTCGTTCAGTACGTAGTCGAGCGCGAAGGCGAGCGGCCACGGCTGGGCGAGGCTCGTCCCCGTCTCCGCGATCAGGAGCAGCAGCGCCAGGATGAGGCCGTTACGGCGCGGCTTGAGGAACGGCGTGAAGTTGGAGAGCGTCTCCCCCGTGCGCCTGAGTCCGGCGCGAAGTTCAGTCAATCTTTTAGGCACCCGGATAGAATACCGCACGACCGGCGTATAGAATGTGTCAGAGATACCTAAGAAACCTGGAGGAGCCCCGGACATGGCGCGAAGAGTATTGGCGGCCGTCGAAGACCTGTTGTTCAAGAGCAAGATCTCCGGGACCGCCGACCAGATCGGCGTCGAGGCGAAGTTCCCCCGCAGCCCAAAGAAGCTGCTCGAAGCCCTCGAAGAGTCCCCGCCGGACCTCCTGATCCTCGACCTCAACTCCGCCCGTTTCGAGCCCTTGCGACTCCTCCAGACGGTGAAGAGCGATGAGAGCCTGAGAGGCGTACCCACCGTCGGCTTCCTCTCCCACGTGCAGAAAGACCTGGCCGTCGCGGCGAGGGAAGCAGGCTGCGACCGAATTATGGCCCGAAGCGCCTTCACGAAAGACCTGCCCGAGATACTGGCGCAAGGAGCGTCACCCGAGGCCACGGACGAGGCTGGCATTGGCATCTGACGGGCGGTGGGAGCGGCTCGGGAGCGAACGGCTCTTCGAGACCTCCTATTTCAACCTCCGCGCCGACAGTTACCGTCTACCGGATGGGGCCGTCAAAGATCCCTACTACGTCATAGAGCGCCAGGACGCCGCGATCATCTTTCCACTAACGACGGACGGCGAGGTGCTCCTGGTCCGCCAGTACCGTCCGCCGGTGGAGAGGATGGAGTTGGGCCTCCCCGCCGGGCTCGTCGAGAGCGGCGAGAAACCGGAGGTAGCGGCGCGGCGCGAACTGCTGGAGGAGACGGGTTATGCGGGCGGCGAGTGGGAGTGCCTGACGGCCATCGCCTCGTCGCCGGGCCTCAAGGACAACTGGGCCTATCTCTTTCTCGCGCGCGGCGTCGAGAAAGCCGCGCCGCTAGACCTGGATGAGCACGAGCGGATCGAGGTAGAGAAAGTGTCCCTTGGAGACATGCTGTCGTTGGTTCAGACCGGCGAGATAATAAGTTCCAGCGGCGTCGCCGCCGCGATGCTCGCCCTGGATCGCCTGGGCGTCTTGAAAAGAGATACATAAGCGCCGAGGTCTGGTAGTTCCTGATAGTCGGCGCCGTCGGGTTTGCCTTGGTGGTCCTCTGGATCTTCTTTGTATATCTGCCGCGCCGGACCGGAGAGGGCAGCGGAGGCCAGCCTCCGGATGAATAACAAACGATAACCACTCTTCCGCCGCAAGAGACGAATAAGTGGCCTTCCGCTACGGGGAAAGCCGGAGATCCAACGCGGCGCTTGACCTTCGAAGCAGTTCGTTACAGTAAAACCGCCCTCTAAAACAGCAAAGATAGCTCATTTGGGGGATGTGCCGTCTCCTTTCTCGCGTGTAATCTTGTCTTGGTGAGATCATGCCTGGTCTTTAGACGGGCAATGTTCCTGCCTGAAAGGCATGGTTGAAGACGGCTAAGTCGACAGAATAGCGCTTTCGGCCATTGGTTGTGTACACGAATACTAAAGTTTTTCCTGTAGCGGACGACAATGACAATCAGAGAGAAGATTTCGAAAGGGCACGAGCTTGTTGAGGCGTTTGATGCAGCAGGAAACAGATGGAGAGACCTTCAGGTTTTCGGAGGTGCTCTCGGCGCTATCATTCGCGCTGGACGTGGTGGAAGATCAACCCGAGGGTCACGTCGTCCGTTCCTGTTACATCGGTATGATAATCGGCGAACGTCTCGGGCTTACGGAGGAACAGCGTTCGGCGCTCTTCTACGCGCTGCTCCTCAAGGATGCCGGATGCTCCAGCAACGCCTCGCGGGTAACGGCGCTCTTCGGCGCCGACGACTTCGAGGCCAAGAGAGCGATGAAGACGACTAACTGGAGTCATCTGCCACAAGCGGCCCTGTATGTAGCCCGACCGTGAGCCCAGAGGGGAGCTTCTGGAATAAGGTCCGGCACTTCTTCGCGGTCGGGTTGGAGAGCCAGAAATCCGCCTGGCAGCTAATCCAGATCCGGTGCGAGAGGGGTGCCGAGATAACGCGCCTCATGGGTTTTCCGGAGGAGACTGCTCAGGCTATCCGCAACCTCGACGAACACTGGGACGGAGCCGGACATCCCGATGGGCTAAAGCAAGATGAAATACCGCTTCTCGCCTGGATTTGCGGCCTGGCCCAGACTTTAGAAGTCTTCTACAGCGGCTACGGTCCCGCCCGTGCCGAGGAGATAGCGAAGTCCCGGAGAAAAAAGTCGTTCGACCCCGAGTTGGTGGATATCTTTCTGGCGGAGGCCCGAGCCGGCCGGATCTGGGAGAACCTCGGCAGCCCGGACCTCACGCGCGCGCTCTCCCGCATGGAACCGGAGGATCGTACTCTTTCAGCCACCCCGGAGCGTCTGGACCTCGTGGCCCGCGCCTTCGCCGAGATCATAGACGCCAAATCTCCCTTCACCTACCGCCACTCAGAGGGAGTAGCCACAGTCGCCGTGGCGATGAGCGAACACATGGGCTTTGGTCAGGAGGAGGTGCGGGACCAGATGCGCGCCGCCCTGCTCCACGACATCGGAAAGCTGGGCGTCTCCAACCGTATCCTGGACAAACCAGATCGTCTCACCGGCGTGGAGTTCACCGAACTCAAGAAGCACACGAAGCTCACCCACGACATCCTGAGCCGCGTCGCCCCATTCCACGGCATCGTGGAAGTCGCCTCGAATCACCACGAGAAGCTCGACGGCTCGGGCTATCATCGAGGACTGACGGCCGAAAGCCTGGACCTCCCTACTCGCATCCTAACCGTCGCCGACATGTACGACGCCCTCTCCCAGGATCGTCCCTATCGTGTCGGGTTGCCAAAGGACCAAGCCCTGGGCATCCTGAAGAAAGAGAGCGGCACGAAGCTCTGCCCGCAGAGCGTGGAGGCCCTGGATGAACTCATCGCAAAGAGGATTGTCTAACCTGCGCAGTCCACGCCTGGCTACCGCGCAACAACCTCGCCTTTATATTTAACAGAGAGTTCCCAGCCGTTTAACCTGGCCGCTTCTGAGCGCCGCTAAACTGCTCCAGACCGAATCAGCCACGCCCTTCCGGATTTTTATTGGGCGGCGAACATCACGGACTGGGAGCCTGTCTTGGACGGTTGGGATAGCAAGAGCAGTTTAGAGAACGAAACCGATACCTTGAGGACGCGAGTGTGATCCTGGACCTTCTCCGAACTCTCGCCGTGGCGGTCCTCGTCGCGGTTGCGCCGGGATGGTTCTGGGCAAGGTGTCTATGCGGACACACCGAACGCGCGGAGCGTTTGATCTACTCGGCGGCTCTTTCGATGGCGCTGGTTCCGGCCGTGGCCCTCGCGCTGGCGCGTCTTCTGGGCGGAGTAACATTTTCTATAGCCATCATCTCTCCTGTGGTTGTGCTCGGGGCGGGATTCATCGTCCACTCCAGGTTCGGGATTCCGAAGAAGGCGTCCGACAAAACCCTCGCCACGCCCCCGTCAACGACAGATGCTTTCACGCTAATGATGGTCACGCTAGCACTCGCGCTCGTGCTGGCGTCGGACTTCGAGAATATGCCCCTGTTCTGGCTCGCAGGATCGTGCCAGGGATGGGCCGGAGGAGTCTGCACGTTGAGCGGCTACGCCCAGAAGTTCATGTTGCCCATCGCTATTCTGCTGTTAGGCGCGGGGTTCGTCCACGGGCTCACTTCGCGCCGGGAACCCGTCCCGGAGGCAGAGCCGCCAGAACCGTTCGAGGAAGAAAGGCGGCCATCGGCCGTCCTGGCGCGCCGGTTCGCGCTGCCCACGATACTACTGTTGGTGCTGGCACGAGGATATCTAGGGCCTGTGCTACACGACTGGCCCTACATCCGCGGGCTGGACCACTACTCCCACGCGGTAATGGCGAACCTGATGATGTCTGATGGAAAGATCGCACCCTACCTCGTCTATCCGCCCGGCTTTCACACCCTGATCGCGGTGATCTCACGTCTGAGCGGACTGGACCCTTTAAGGATTTTCTCCGTGCTGGGTCCGGCGCTGTTGCTGTTGCCCGCGCTCGCTTGCTACGCGCTGGCGCGCCGGTTGTGGGGATGGGATTACGGTCTGGCCGCCGCGTTCTTCGCCGGGGCGATCATGGGCGGCTCCTACTACTACTTTAACGACGCCATGTACCCTAACCTCGTGGCCGCGCAATTCCTGCTCGTCCTGACGGTCGCCGCCTTGATCGGCGTCTGCCACTCGCCTTCGGCCCGGAGCGGTCTCCTGCTGGCACTGCTCGGCTCCTCCGTCGTGCTCTACCATCAGGTATCGAGCCTCTACCTGGCCCTGATCCTCGCTCCCGTAACCTTGTTCTTACTGCCGTACCTGCTCCTCCGGCGTTGGAAAGCGGGGCTTACGCTGCTCCTCTCCCTGTCGCTGCTGGGCTTCCTCTCCATACTCTATGCCTTGAGTACCTACGACATACCCCACATGGTTATGAATCTCATCGGCGGCTCCAAGACCGGCGAAACGGCGAACGCGATAAACATGGTTCTCGGCACGCAAGGTCCGTACAGTCTTGGCTCCCTGATCGTTGCGGTAGTCTCGCAGCCGGTGGCGTGGTTGGGGCTGCTGGGCGCAATCTTCTTGATAGCCGAGCCGAGAAGGTGGATAAACACGAGTGAAGTCCCGGCGCGGGCGATCTTGTCGTTGTGGGTCCTGGTCCTGTTCGTCGGAAGCCGCACCTCCTACAGCGGCTTCCCCCAACGCTTCGGGCGCGACCTCGGCATACCCCTGTCGCTCCTCGCCGCCCTGGCCTTCGTTGTCATACTGAGGTCCTTGCTCAAACACCGCAAACCGCTGGCGATCTTCGCAGCCTCCCTCACGGTGCTCGTGCTGGGGTCTCTGCTGGGGCTTCGCGCCACACAGAGCTTCGCGCAGGCCGCCGCGCCAAGCCCTCACCTCACTATAACCCCCGGTATCGCCACCGCTGGCGACTGGCTCAAAAAGCATAACGACGGCGGCAGCATCATGGTCAGCCCGCAAGGGAACCAGGTACCCAGCCGCATGATGCTCGCGATGGGCCATTACTCCGCGCTCCAGTCTTTCAAGGCGGACCAGATAGCCTATCCTCGGGACCTGCCGCCCACCGGTCCTGGTCCCCTGCGGGACGTGCTGTGGGTGATGACGCATCCGGGCGGCGAACAAACCCGGCAACTCCTCGAAAAATACGACGTACGCTACATCGTTCTGTACAAGAGCATGCCCGACAGGACCACCATAGGCTACTGGCGGCTCTTCGACGAACAGCCGGACCTCTACAAGAAGACCTTCGAGAACGACGAAGTTCTCATCGTCGCCAAGCGTCAGGCGTAACTTGACAGCTCGATCAGGTTTTCGTCGGGGTCCCGGACGTAGATGGATTCCATCGATCCCAGAGCGCCTGTACAAGTCACCGGACCCTCCAGAACCTCGACGCCGCAGTCTCCAAGATGTTGTACCGCTCCCTCCAAAGGCGCGCCGATGATAAAACAGAGATCGGCCGAGCCGGGCGTTGGATGCGCCGCCTTCGGTTCGAACTCCTGCCCGGCTTCGTGAAGGTTTATCTTCTGCTCACCGAAAGCCAGCGCCCGTCGTCCGTTTTCGAAAGTAACCGCTTCCATCCCGAAGACTCGCTCGTAAAACTCGCAGGTCTTCTCGATATCCGAGACCGTGAGAACGAGATGGTCGAGGCGATCTATCTTCACGGGTTGTTCTCCCTGTTCGGCGCAAGAAAAAAAGCCCGGCGCTTTTACACGCCGGGCTCTCGAAACTTTGAGGTGTAATGGATCTAGCAGGTAAAAGAGCTACCGCAGCCGCAGCCGCCCTGGACGTTGGGGTTGTTGACAGCGAAGCCGGCGCCCATGAGGCCGTCCACGTAGTCGAACTCGCTGCCGACGATGTAGGGGACGCTCATCGCGTCGATCAGGACCTTTACGCCCTTGGCCTCCAGGATCTCGTCGTCGTCGCCGATCTCGTCGTCGAAGTAGATGGAGTACTGGAACCCCGAGCAACCGCCGGGGCGAACGCCTATACGGAGGGCGAGATCCTCTTCGCCTTCCTGCTCCATGAGCGACTTTACTTTCTCGGCCGCGTTATCGGTTATGGATATGATCGTTGCCTGCTTCTGGTCCATCAGCACCTCCCGAAGAATGCTGTAGAGGTCTATTTGAGTACGATGATTATTACACTACCATCCGTATAGGTCAACGCCAGTTTGTCTAGCGTCGCCAGCGCAACTTACCCCGCAGTGACTTGCCGAACCGGACCTTCGTCCCGGCGAAACCATGCCCGGCTCGCGCTGCGAGAGAGGTGGGGTTTGTCTCCCCGAGCAGCCGTCTCCAGCGGGGAAGAGCTTCTAACGCCCGTCTTGCCCGGCGATAAGAAGACGATACGCGGCGGTTGGTTCCAGTAATTGTCTCAGCGGAGTAGAGGTGCTCCGAGTAAGCCCCGGCGAAATCTTTGAGCGGCTCTTCCTCGATTCCCGCAGCCCCGGCGAGGAGCAGTATCCGCTCGGTCGGGGTGAGCGCGGGTGATCCGGCTATGGCTCCTCCGCCCGGCGGCAACACGTCGCGCAGACGTCCGACGAGGTCCTGGTAGAAGTCCTCAGGGCGGCCCCGAGCGACTAGCGCGCGCTTGGTAAGCGGTATGGCGGCGATGAGGAGCACGGGCAGGAGAGGGTAGATAGGCCACACGGGCGACGGCTCGTCCTTCCGGGTTGTGGGTGCCTTTTTCTTTTCCAGGGGTTTTCGAGCCTCCGCCGGTCTCTTCCCGGTGTCTTGTTGCGGCTGGCGGAAGGCCGGATTCTCGGGGCTTATATCCTGCTGGGAGATGGGGATCTGGGGCCTGGGAGCGTTCGCCTGCATGGCGGAAGGGACGGAGAAACCGGGGGTGGGATCGAACGGGTACCATCCGACGCCGGGGAAGTAAACCTCGACCCAGGTGTGCATGTTGGCGCCCGTCACGACGTACTCGCCCTGCCTGATCTCGTCGCCGGTCGTGGCGCCGTAGACGACTCTTGAAGGTACGTCCATCTCCCGCGCGATGAGCGCCATCGAGGTGGCGAACTGTGTGCAGAAACCCTCCTTGTTACCGTCCTCGCTCAGGAACTCTTCTATCGCCCTGTCGGCCCGCTTGTAGCTCACGTCGAGGTTGTAGACGAATCCGCCATCGTAGAGCATGTACCGCTCTATGGCCCGCGCCTTCGCGTAGGGCGTCTCCGGAGAGTAGCGGCGTTGTATTTTATCCGCCGTTTTGGCAATAACGTCGGGAGAGTTCCCCGGTAGCTGCAGAAATTTCTGCGCCACGGACGCCGGGTAATCGCTGCCCGCGTCCCTAAGCTGTGCCTCCGTGGGCTGCGGAACTTCGGAGAGAATGCGGTATTCGCTTCCCTCGGCCAGTGGCCGGTCGGTCGTCCAAGAACCGTCGGAATTTTGTCTGGCATCATCCGGGCTCAAAGAAGACTGGACGATCCTGTACCCTCCGAAGATGCGGTCGGTCCGGGCGTCCATTACCTGGACGGTCTGAGGCACCAGCCTGGTCGGCACGTCGGCTGACACTTCCTCTCCGTAGTCCTGGCCGGGTTGGGTCGTGTCGGACCAGCGGACGCCGTCGAAATGGTCCAGGGTGCCTCCGCGCCAGTAGAGTGGCTCGGTGCTCTGTATCTTCATTAGCTTCGCATCCCTGCCATAGGTCAGGTAGTCGCCGACATCGGCCTGCACGTCGAGGCGGGAGGTCCCGGTGGTTCCGATACGGGTCCAGTCTATGAAACCCTCGCTGAACGTCTCATGGGAGAAAGGCGCTTTCGGCAGCGCGAGCACGAGCGCCACCACCGCGACGCCCGCGAAGATCCCAGGTCCAACGACCTTCCCGCCAACGCCCCGCGCGTCCGCGCCGCCCGAGAAAAGGAGTAAGGCTACAGCGGAGATCAAGAACACCGCGAAGAAGGGTCCGGCTCCGTCCTCGAAGCTGATGGTGGAGAGGACTCCTATGGTAAGGCCCAGGACCGCCACGGAGATCACCGGACTCTCCTCGTACAGAGCCGCCGAGGCGGCGAACGCGACCACGATGATGACCAGCGGTATTAGGATTACGAGCAATCCCGGCTGGAGGTCGTAGGGTATCGGCTGGGCGTACATGGTCTCCGCCGCCTGATACACGTCCGCCCCGATCCTGATGAACCATTCCTGCCAACGCTCTATGTAAGAGCCCCAGCCGGAGCGTGGAACCAGTGGCGGGAACCCGTAGACGGCGAGCGTCGTATAGAGCGTCGCCACCGGAAAAACGAGTACGAACCGGTACCGTCCGGCGGACCCGACGAGCACCGCCGCGAGCGCGGCGAAGAGAATCGCCCACAGAGCGTGTCCGCCGGTGATCGTCACCAGCGAATGCTTACCGAAACCTCCGTCGAAACCATCTATGGTCTCTCCGGTGAACAGTATGCTGAACGCTCCGCCAGCGGCGAGCGCCGCTATGCACAGCGAG
>JAABUR0100005111.1_pt1 | contig 16943 bp, 21 predicted proteins | sample 5560091 | NCBI WGS metagenome assembly JAABUR01 (sample SAMN10711879, study PRJNA513375) | rock metagenome | isolation source: Antarctica rocks | place: Antarctica: Victoria Land, University Valley sud | reverse complement strand
GGCCTCCCACAATTGTCGGATAGGCCGAGCAGGCAGCCCCTACTCGGTAACCCACGAATCTTGTGAGCGAGGCCCCGGCCCAGCAACCGCATCACCTCCAGCGAGCGGTCACCCCATACCGTCTAGTCATTGTGATCCCTTCTCAATGCAACGCTAATCCTCGGCGCCACTCTCGGCCGGCACACCTCTACACGGTCGGAGTCATCGGCCTCGTTGCTCTGCCCAACTGAGTTGAGTGCTGTGTGCACCCAACCAACTCGGTTGAGTCGGCCAGCGGCGGTGTCGGGGCGTTCGCGCGTGAACGGCTGAGCTTCCCGGGCCGTCACCTCACCGGCCCGCGCGCCGGACAGCTGTACTGGAAACCGCTGCGCCACGACTAGGTCCTGTTCGCCCTGCACAACCCACGCTATACCGGCGCCTACTGCTACGGACGACGACACCACGTCAGCGACGCCGGCGGCCGACACCGCACCTTCACCAAGCCGATGAGCGAGTGGACCACCCTCCTGCGCGGCACCGAGCGTGGCGAGTAGCCGGTCCCGGCCGCTGTCTGTGAGCCGGTCCGCGCGTCGGCGCAGCAGCCGGCGGACCCGGAACAGCGGGTCGTCGCGGCGGCCGCGGTGCCCGAGGGAGTCTTGCTGCACGCGGCGGCGCAGGTCATCGACGGTGGCGAAGCCGAGGCGGGTGACGTGGAAGGCGTCCAGCACCCGCACCGCTTCGGGAAGGCTTGTGGCAAGCGCGGTGGCGTAGCCGCGGAACGGATCGACCGCGGCGTGCTCGATCCGGTCTCGCGGGCCGATACCCAGTCACACAAGGCTTTCCCGCTGCGACCGAGCATCACGTCCAGTAGCCGGGCGACCGGGCCGCTCAGGTCGACGACGCCCGTGGCGAAGGCCGTCGAGTGCCGCGTGACCCGCTTCAGTTCACGGGCCGGGTGACTCCGGCGATGGCGGCTGCGGCGAACGCGGTCGCGCGCTCGAGGTGCTCGACGTACTCCTGGTCGCCGCCGAAGCCATGCCCGCCGTCGAACCAGGTGAGTTCGACCGGGTGCCCGCGGCCGGTGAGCAACGCGGCGTAGTGCTCGATCTGCGCCGGCGGGGTGCGGGTGTCGTTGCGGCCCTGCCAGAGCAGGACCGGCGCCCGCACCGCATGGGCCCAGGCGGTGGCCGACCGTTCGCGGTAGAGTTCGGGGCGCTCGGCCGGCGAACCGCCGAACAAGAGCAGGTCCAGCTGCTTCATGGCGGGCGAGCTGTCGCGGTGTGTAAGGGCCCAGTCGGCAAGGGCAACCTCGGCGATCCCGGCGGCCCACAGCGTCGGCTGCCGGCCGAGGGCGTAGAGGACGAGGTAGCCGCCGTACGACTCCCCAGTGATCACCACGCGGTCGGCGTCGGCGTGCCCCTGCTCGACGAGCCAGGCGCGGGCGGCGGCGAGATCTTCCAGCTCCCAGTGCCCGACGTCGCCGTGGAGCTGCTCTTCGAAGTCGCGACTGCGTCCGGTCGACCCGCGGTAGTTCACGGCGAGGAACGCGAAGCCCGACTCCGTCCAGGCCCGGGCCGCCGGCGAGTACTCGTCGATGGCCGCCGTGTGCGGCCCGCCGTGACAGTAGACGACCGCGCCGCGGACGGGCACATCGCTCGGGGCGGCGAACCAACCCTGGATCGATACCGCGTCGCTCGACTCGAACGTGACCTCGGTGAAGCCGGCCCCGGCCGGCCCCGCGCCGAACAGCACCGGCGCGTCACCCGTCCCGGACCAGCGCAGCAGCGAGAGCGGCGACCTGCCATTCTCGTGGCCGGCCAGCACGGTTCCGCCCGTGCCGAACACAGACGTGCGCAGGTACTCGGAGACGAAGCTTCCTTCGGGCAGGTCGAGATCCTGGCCGCGGCCGGTCGACAGATCGCGCCGGTGAAGGCGCTGGCGGGTGCGGCGCTGCACGACGCCGAGGACGAAGCGGGCGTCGGTCGACCAGTCGAGGGGGGCAACTGTGGCGTCGGGGTCGGTGTAGAGGTCCGTGTCGGGCCACGGCACCGCCACATGGGCATCCGCGAGCGGCGACCAGATCGTCGCTCCGCTCCGGCGGGCGCCGCGGCCCTGCGTCGCGACGAGCAGCCGCTGGTCACCGGCAACCCCCGACCAGGTGACCGCCCGGGCCACGCCGGGAGCTGGCAGCTCGAACCGGGCGACCAGCGCGCCAGTGTCGGCGGTGAACACTGAGGCGGCGAAGCGTCGCGTCTTCGGGGCGTGGTCCGTGGTGTCGAGGCTGACCAGGGTGCCGTCGGCCGAGACCCGGCAGTTCCACGCCTCGTACGCGGCGGACACGATCGTGCGGGCCTGCGCCGGACCCCGGCCGTCCCATCGGGCCGGGACGATCAGCAGCTCGTATCCGTCGGCGGTGACGGTGTCGAGAACGAGCACCTCGCCGTCGGCGCTGACGTCTGCCCCGCGCAGCGCGTAGTCCGGGCGGTCCGGCGTCAGGTCGACCGGGACACCGACCACAACGGTTGCGGCATCGATGTCGATGTCGTAGCGCACCACGTGCCCGAGCTCGTCGCCGCGGCGGTCGTCGAGCCGGAACACGGCCCGACCGTCGGCGGCCGGCCACGCCGAGTCGAGGAAGCCGTCGGTGGGCAGCCCGAGGCGGTGGACCCGGCGTCGGTCGAGATCGCAGAGCGTGAGCTCGATCCGGTCGGGATCCTGCTCGGCAGATAGCGCCAGGTGGCGCGCGCTCTTCGCGACCTGGAACCAGCGGTGTCGAGGGGCGAGCAGGGCGGTCGCCCAGGGCGGCGTCACGATTCACCGGCGGCCGCGGCCAGCTCGGCGAGCAGCGTCGCGGCGATCTGCGGGGCCTGGAGGTACCGGTGCAGCTCGATGTTCTCGTTCGGTGCGTGGTTAGACTCGTCGGCGTTGGCGAATGGCACGCCGAGCGACGGCACGCCGAGGATCTTGGTGAAGACGTAGTCGGGCAGGCTGCCCCCCATCGCCGGGACGAGCAGCGGCTCGACTCCGTGCACCGCCTGGAGCGCGCGGGCGATCGGCGCCGTCCACACGGTGTCGGGGTCGGTGCGCGAGGGCTCCATGCCGGCCACCAAGGTGCAGCGGACGTCCGGCGCGTGCCGCGCTACGTGCGCCCGCAGGCACTCGAACGTCGACTGCACGCCCATCGCGTCCACCAGTCGCACGTCGCAGCGGGCCCGGGCGTAGGCCGGGATCACGGCCCGGTCGCTGCCGCTGGAGCCGGTGTCCAAGGCGTTGATCGACAGCGTCGGGTGCGCCGCAAGGCGTTCGTAGAACGTGCGGCCGGGCGGCCCGTCGAGCCGGTTGATGCCGAGGGCGGTGAGCTCGTCGGTCGGGACGGGCAGCGCGTCGAGGGCCGCGGTCTCGGCCGGGCTCGGCGGCCGGATGTCGCTCGTCAGGCCGGACACGGTGAGCCAGCCGTTGCGATCGCGCATGGTCGCGAGCAGGTGGACGAGCTCCCAGGCCGGGCTCGGCGCGACGCCGCCCCAATTGCCGGAGTGCAGGTCGACATCGGCGCCCCGGGCGGTCAGGTCGAAGGCGACGATGCCGCGGACGCCGAAGTTGATCGTGGCCCGGCCGGACTCGTGCACCGGCCCGTCGCTCCACACCACCAGGTCGCAGTCGAACAGGTCACGATGCGTGTGCACCAGGTTGGGCAGGTTCGGGCTGCCGACCTCTTCCTCCCCGTCGAGCAGCATGGTGACGTTCATCGGCAGCGTGTCGGTCAGGCGCAACCACGACCGCATCGCGAGCAGGTGAGCCAGGTGCTGGCCCTTGTTGTCGGCGGTGCCGCGGCCGAAGATGCGGCCGTCCCGGATCGTCGTGATGAACGGGTCGGTCGCCCAGGTCGTGCGCGCGCCGGCGGGTTGCACGTCGTAGTGCCCGTAGATGAGCACGTGCGGCCGGTCCGCGACGCGCGGGCCGTGTGCGACCACGGCCGGCTGGCCGCGGGTCTCAAGGATCGTGGTCTCGAACCCCCACGCCTGGGCCCGCTCGGTGATGTGTTGCGCCGCCTCGCGCACGCCGGAGTTCTCCGCGCTCACCGACGGGATCGCGACGTACTGCGCAAGCTCTTCGAGGTGCTCCTCTGCCCGGGCGTCGAGATCGGCCACGACCTCGGCAAGTCCGTCGCGCGGGGTGGCGCTCATCGGGCGGCCGCCTGCGCGAACGCACGGCGCAGCGCCGGCTTCAACGTCGCGCTGACGAACTGCGGCTCCGGGGCGGCGAGCTGGCTGAGCAGCAGGCCGTCGATCAGCGCGAGAATCATTCGGGCAGTCAGCTCCGAGTCTGCGGCGCTGAGTTCGGCGCAGAGCCCGGCCAGCGCCGTTCGCCACGTCTGGTTCCACTCCTGTACCACTGGCCTGAGTTCGGTGCGGCGGGAGGCCTCTGTGAGCAGCGCGAACTGGGCGATGGTCCGCGCCCGGTCAGAGCCGGTCTGCGGGGCGATCAGCTCCAGCACCTTGTCGGCGCAGGCCCGGGGCGTCCGCGTTCGGCGTGCGGGTTCGGTGAAGTGGCGGCGCAGGACCGCGGCCTCCTGCGCACCGAAGTGCTGCATTGCCTGCAGGAGGAGGTCCTCGCGCGAGGCGAAGTAGTAGGTCGTCGAGCCGAGCGGGACGCCCGCCACGTCCGCCACGCGACGATGGGTCACCGCGTCGACGCCGTCCCGCGCGATGACGTCGATTGTGGCCTCAAGCAGCCGGTGTCGTTGATCAGATTTGGACGTTTGTACAGGCGCGACCATGTCGGCAAGGTACGGCCTCCGCGAGCGGTGCGTCAACCTCAAACGCAGAAATTCGCTTATGGTTCGTCCAATCCATGCGACCGGTGCTTGTGCCGTCACCACGTCTCGCCTGGCGTCAGCCATCGATCGATATGTACAAACGTACAACTTAGGCAGTCGAACGGAGCGTATGACCTCCGTCCTCGACGGCGACGACGTGCTAGCGTCCGGGCCGACACCCTCCATGTGGAGGACGCCGCCGTCCGCGACCTGACGGCACGCCACGGCACGCCGCTGCACGTTGTCTCCGCCCGCCAGCTCCGCGCCAACGCCCGACGCAGGAGCGCGGCCCTCGCCCGCGCCTGGGCAGGCCACACCCACCTGCTGCCGTCGCTGAAGGCCAACCCCTCCCCCGGCTGCGGGCGCTGCTCAACGCGGAGGATGTCCGCTGCGACGTCTTTGGCGCGGGCGAACTCGAGATCGCGCTGCTCAGCGGCGTACCCGCTGCCAGGATCTCGCTCAACGGGCCGACGAAGGCCGACGCGGTGCTTGCGCGCGGTCGATGCGGGTGTGCTCGTGACCGTGGACTCGGTGGATGAGCTGCGCCGATTGGCCGCGCTCGCCCGGAACGTCGTCGGCGGGTGGCGGTCCGCTTCCGGGTGCGGCCCGACCTGCCCGCCCCCGTCCGCGCGTCCGACTTGGACCGGGTGGACGACGTACATCCAGAAATCCGTTGTGGCGCAACGCTTTTGACCCATTACCTGACATAATATAGATTATCGTCGAATGCAGAGGTGATGTCTGACAGGTGTGCGGCACCAACAGACTACCGGTGCGGGTCGAAGGAGCTTTCGGGAAGCGGATCAGCGAGCCAGCTGCCCAACAGTCGCAGCGCCGACTCCGAGGCCGAGCCCTGCTCAACCGTGTAGAGGCACAGCGTTTGATCGGGCTCGCCCGGCATCGTGAACGTCTCGTAGGCGAAGTCCACCTCGCCCATGATCGGGTGGCGCATCGACTTCCTACCGAACGTCTTCTCCTGCACACCGTGCTCGGACCACAGTCGGCGGAAGTCATCGGACTTGATCGACAATTCGCCGATCAGCGCAGCGAGCTCCGGATCATCGGGATAGTGGCCCGCATCCCAGCGCAGATAGCCGACCGTCTCGCGGGCCACGTCCTCCCAATCGGGATACAGGCTCCGGCTGCTGTCCTGTAGGAAGACCAAGCGGGGCATGTTGCGCTGCCGCGCATCCAGCGCACCGAAGTCGGTGATTACCCCGCGCGCCAGACGATTCCACGCCAGGACGTCCATCCGCCTTCCCAGCACGAAAGCGGGGACGTCGGTTAGCGAGTCGAGTACTCGCTGCAGACCCGCCCGGATCCCTTGCGGTGCAGGCATCTTCAACCCGCCGGGCTTGGTGAGCCTGCCCAGGTGCAGGCGTTCGCTCGGGTCCAGCTGCAGCACCCGTGCGATCGCGTCGAGCACGGCGTCCGACGCGCCGGACGCCCGTCCCTGTTCGAGCCGGGTGTAGTAGTCGACGCTCACCCCGGCCGCCGCGGCGAGTTCCTCACGCCGCAGGCCGGCTACCCGACGCAATCCGAGCGACGGCCGCAATCCCACATCCTCGGGCCGGAGCCGTGCGCGGCGCGAGCGCAAGAACTCGGCCAGCTCCGATGACTGCGTCATGCCCACCAGTATCCAGCCTATCTGCAGGTGGCGGCAGGCCCTGAGAAGACCAGGAACGACACACACTGCCGCAGCCCGGGGATCGGGCCGACGATCGGAGTCGAAACCACCTCGACCACCCAGGAGAACAGCCATGACGAACTCGAACTCAGCACTCATCGGTCGCACCGTCGTGATCACCGGAGCAGCCAGCGGAATGGGCGCGGCGACCGCCGGCCGGCTCGCCTCCCAGGGCGCCCGGGTGGCACTGCTGTCGCGGCGGAAGGACCGGCTCGACGAGCTCGCGCACCAGGTACGGACGAGTGGCGGCGAAGCAATGGTGCTCGCGGTCGACGTCACCGATTCCCAGGCTGTGGTTGCAGCTGCGGAGCGGATCGACGCAGCATGGGGTCCGGTGGACACCGTCATCAACGCGGCCGGCGTGATGCTGGCAGCGCCGATCGACGACGGGAGAACCGATCATTGGGCCCGGATGATCGACACTAATCTGAGCGGAACGCTGCACGTCATCCGCGCGTCACACCGGCTCTGCTGCGTGCCGCAGAGGCGGGCACTACAGTCGACATTGTCAACATCTCGTCGATCGCAGCGCATGTCGTGTTCCCCCACTACGCCGTCTACGCGGCGACGAAGGCCGCCGTGACACAGCTGTCGACAGCGCTGCGGACCGAGTTCGGGCGTCGCGGCGTCCGCGTCACCAACATCGAGCCGGGGCTGACCGACACCGAGCTGGCATCACATCTGGATGACGCGCGCCGCGAGGAACTGGGTCAGATGTTCGTCGCCATCATGGCTCTCAGCGCCGACGATATCGCAGATCTGGTGGAGTTCGTGGTGACACGAGCGCCTCAGGTGAATCTGCGTCAGCTGATCATCCTCCCGACGCAGCAGGCCTGATCAGGTGAAGCGGACTCGGTGGGTGAAGCTACATCCGGAGTGATCCGGCGTTTCAACCGCGAGCTGCGGCGGGCATGGGGGCGCGGCAACGTCGGAGTTGCGGGTGTCGTAGTCGGTCCGAGCAGCTTCAATCTGATCGATGTTGTCGTAGAACCAGCTGCGGATGACGGTGACGGCGGCGCTGAGTCCATGGCCGAGATCGGTGAGGGCGTAGCTGACGGTTACCGGTACGGTGGGCGTGACGGTGCGGGTGACCATGCCGTCCCGTTCGAGGCCCCGCACCTTCCGCAGACGGCACACTGACGGGTCGACCACTAGTGATCGACCGACGGGACCAGCGTTGGTCGGCGGCAGGCTGCGCAACGCGTCGACGATCTGTTCGGCGCGGGCTTGGATGTTGCGTTGCCGACCTGTGCGTTTCAACGCGGCCGCGATCCTGCTCTTGGACAGGGCACGCCCCGCCGCAGGAGTGAAGGCGATCGCCAACACGGCGTGGGCATCCCGGCCGGCCAGGTCGTCGCCGACCGCGAGCAACGCCGCCGGATGGAACTCACGCAGTGTCGAGCGCAGCTGATTGCTCTGTCGTTGCCGCATCCAGATCATGCTCTGATGGGCCCGGGCCAGGGTTTTGATGACGGCGGCTTGTTCACTGTCACCGGCCACCGGCCGGTGATGGGCTCGGTCGGTGCGGACGACCTCGGCAAGGACGTGCGCATCACCCGAGTCACTCTTCGCGCCGGAGGTAACGTGTCGTTCCCGATACCTGGCCACCTGCAACGGATTCAACGCGTACACCAGGTAGCCGGTCGCGATCAGTGCCTGCACCCACGGGCCGCGATCGGTTACGATGCCGACCACCACCGAAGCTGGTTCGTCGTCCTCGCCGAGGTGATCGGCGATCAGCGCGTGCAGCTGCGCCAACCCGGCGACCCCCTCCGGCAGCCGGCGCCGGACCAACACGTTGCCCTGCTCGTCCTGCAACTCGATGTCATGGTGAGCCTCGGCCCAGTCATCACCCAGAAACAGCATCCCGCTCCTCCTCCTGTCGACCGACATTGATCATCGTCCAGAGGAGGAACCGCAGCGCCCTAATGGTTCAGTGCTCACCGCAGGAGCGGGGCACGGCATCCCAGCAGCCATCACGCCTCCTCGTTCACCGGCGGAGGCACGATCTAGGAGTAGATCTCGGGGATCAGCCGTCCACCCAACCCGGTGCGGAGAGACGCTTGGGGGCACAATCAACTGGTTTGTCCCATCCAGCTGCCACGATCGGATCAGTGTGAGTGAATCGCCGAAGGAGTCAGGCTCTGGAACGGCCAGGACTCTGCCTTGGTTAGCTGCGTCGGTCCGGCCGGGGTATCCCGCAAGCACACAGCTGGCAGGACTCGTCTCCACTTTGGGGCTTTCACGAGAGCTATCGCCTGCATTCAAGGTTTTCGCTGGGCTCGAACAGAACCCCAGTGTTGTCGCTGCGAGCAAGGTTCTGACTATCTCTGACGTCGTTAAGATCTTCGAGCTGCCGGGGATCACCGCCTGGTCCGCGGTCCTCGGGTCGAGTTTCCGGTTCTCCGAATTGCAGAGCGCGGTGTCGATCGGGCGGCCGCTCACGCTAGCGCTGGAGAGCTTTGCCGTGCAGCGCGTAGGTCTGTCCGCACAAATTGCCGGGCTGGGCGTCCAGGGCAACCTTGCAAACGCTCAGCTTGGGCAGGTGTTGTCAACCCAGAACGCGCTCACTCGGTTCGTGGTCGGCGCCGGCCTGATCAAGTCGAGTTCTCTGTTCGACGCCCTTGGCCGACTTGGGCAGGTCCACGCGGTATTGGGCTCATTTGCCGACACTGTCCATGCACCGTGGCTACGCGGCATCACCCGCATCCCCGCGCGGCGGTATGACTCATACCTGGAGAGACTGCCTGCTAAACCGAACCACAGGCGTGCAGCGGTTGCTCAGTTCGGTGGAGATGCCCAGAGCGGCCTGCTGATCGTGGAGAGTCTCACCACAGTCGGAGTCGACGAGGACGAGCGGGAGGAAATCACAGAGCTCTACACCGCCGAGGTACTAGAGCCGTGGGCAGACAGGTCCGGCACGCGCGCGCGAGGACCTTCGTCGAGCACTAGCCGATCTGGCCCCCGATTTGCCGGGTTGGCTCGACGCCGCGTGGGACGACATCGAACGAAACGGTCCGAAGGCCGCTTCCAAGATCGCCAACTCAACCGTTGAGTGCATCGATCGCACCTTGCGGATAGTTGCCGACATTGATGTCGTGGCAGCCTGGGTGAACGTTGTCGGCGCGAAGCTCGGGTGGCTCCACGAAGGACGACCTACACGTCGGGCGAAGATCAGGTTCGTCATGCGAGAGCGGGCTGACCGTGACGCACGCCTGGTCGAGACCCAGGTGGAGGCTCACATCAGCTTGGTTACCCAGTTGATGCAAAACCTGCAATCGGTCAAACACGGCGACCCGCCGAGCATTGCCGTGATGCGAAGCATGGTGATGACTGCTGAGGCTGTCTTGTCTCTGCTGTTGCTGATTCCGGGAACCTGACGCCCGAGCTGTCAGTGATGCCCACCTGCGGCCGAGCCTGTGGAAGGACAACCATCTGGCCTAGGGGCACGGAAAGTTGTGGAAGAGCGGTCCGCACCGGGCGTCTGATCGGGACATCGGTCCATCGCGAGACTCAAGGTCGAGCTGATGAACGGCGGGTCGGCCACTGCGTGGAGCAAGTGAAAGGTGGTCAAAAGAGCTGTGCAACAGCCGCTTTCAAGCATTAGCTACGCCTGACAAATCGGCCCAACGAGTATTCGGACCCGGCGGCGCCTGGCTGCATAGGTACAACGAATACCTGGCCGGCGACCTTTCCGCGAATTGTGAGCGTCGAGTCAACAGTCAGATCGCTCTCATAGCTGCCCGAGCCAACCGCCGCGGGTGCGGAACGGCAGGAGAGCGACGACGAATCCGGCTACGACGCGATCTGGTTCGTGCCGACATTGCCCAAACCCTTCGAGCGAGGCGAGAACGGGCTCTGGCACGGGGCCGTGGTCCATCTCAACTCAGGATGGGACTTCTTCGACGCAGAAGAACCGGCATACGTCTACGGCCGCGCCGGCCGGATGGGTGCATCGTCCAGCGTCAACATCCGCAAGGCAGCCCTGTGCCGCCAGTACCTGCCCGGCATCAAACGCGACTACCGGCAGCTCTACATCGGCGAAGCCATCCAGCGATCACGCGAGAACGATGCGTACTACGTCCAGCGCTTCGCCGCCGGACTCCGAGAGACCCCGCTGTCGTCGTACTGGTCGCCAGCCAAGCGACCGCCAACAGTACGCACCTGGTGATCACTACGCGCGAAGGGTCGAAAAGCTCTGTCACACAACGTATTCAACCAATTGCCGGGAACCGGCAATATCGGATCTCGCAGTAAGCCGCCCGTGTCAACCACGACCCGGGTAGCCTTCGCCAGCGCCTTAACCAGCAGGGACCTCGGTCAAGGGCTCGGTGGCCTCGACCTCCGCCGATGGTCGAGGCCACCTTGCTGCCAGCTGACCGAATCATGCATCCGTTGCAAGATCCTTCCCATATTGGCAAGTCAGCACGCTCATCACCAAGCTCGACCGCCTTGGTCGATCCCTCGAGCACCTCATCGACCTGTCCCAAGATCTGCACACCCGAGGTGTCGACCTGGTCGTCCTGGACCAGGGCATCGACACCTCCACCGCTGTCGGTCGGATGTTCTTCCAGATCCTCGGCTCGATCGCAGAGTTCGAGCACGCCCTGATGTCCGAACGCACTCGCGATGGCCTGGCCGCCGCCCGTGCCCGCGGCCGAACCGGCGGCCAGAAACCCAAGCTCGGTGCTCGGCAAACCCGGATGGCCCGGCAGATGTACGACGAGATCGACCATCAAGGCCGGCGCCGTTACACAGTTGGCCAGATCGCTGCCGAGTTCGGCGTCACCCGACCCACCATTTACCGCTACCTCGACACCGACTCCCCCGCCGACGGCGACCGTCCCACGGAGCGACCCGCCAGCGAGACAAGCACCGGACCACTCATCTGAGACGGGCTCGCCCGCACGGCGTGTCCGCCCCGGGCCGGAGCGGACGGTCGCAGTAGCCGATCGGGGATGATCTATCGACCGGCTTTCGTCACCGTGACGATGGCTGGATGTGGGTCTTGCCTGTCCGTCACTGCTCGACGAGGCTCAGGCACCTAGCCACCCCGACTCACGGCCGAGCAGCAGGAACCTCCTGGACTGGACATCATCACGTCCAGCGGCGGCTGGATACTGGTGCCATGGCCGAAGCTGTTCTCACCCGCACCGCTGCCTCTGCCGCCGTTGCCGACATCGGCTGGCGCTATCTGTTGGCCACCTTGGCTGCGTCCGTGCCGGTTGGCAGCCTGCAACAGGCTGTGCAGATCGCCACGGTGGCCGGTGCGGCCTGCGGTTCCGACGCCGATGCCCACCTGCGGATCGATCTACGCCCTGATCGAGTCGAGTTGGTGCTTCATGACCGCGCGCTCGGCGGCCCGACCGCCGTTGACAGCCGGCTGGCTGCGGACATCACCGATGCCATCGCCGAGATCGGCGGGCAGATCGGGCCACCGACGACCGAACCAGCCGGTGTTCGAGGAGTGCAGACGCTGGAGATCGCCATTGACACCTTGGACCGGGAGGCGATCCGGCCGTTCTGGAAAGCGGTCCTGGGCTACCAGGACGAGCCGGGAGAGAACAGCGACAATGGGATCATCGATCCCGCCCGGCAGCTACCGACGCTCTGGTTCCAACAGCTGGACGAACCGCGCCCGCAGCGCAACCGCATCCACTTCGACCTCACCGTCGCACACGACGAGGCCGACAGTCGGGTCCGGGCGGCCGTTGCCGCGGGCGGCCGGCTCATCAGCGACTCCGAGTTCGGTGCCTTCCGGATCCTGGCCGACCCGGAAGGCAACGAGATCTGCGTCTGCACCTGGCAGGGCCGCGACTGATCGTCTACGAAACTGGTTGCTCATCCGCATTGTCGACGGCGGTTTCGTAGGCAGCTTGGAGTTCCGCAACTACCGAGGGTGTGGCATCCGCTCGGGGGACGCCGAGGTGCTGCTCGCGCAGTTCGGCCATAAACCGGTCCCACAGTTCGGGTCCGCCGTGTTCGAGAAGTGCTGCGCGGACGGACAGTTCGTGGCTGGCAGGCAGGTGTCGTCGCCCCCAGGATCCGAGGGTCACCATCACCGGCACCAGCTGCACTCCGGCCTCCGTCAGGCTGTAGCGGACCTTCTGTCGATGCGACGCGTCGTCGGTGCGTGTCAACAGTCCGGCCCCGACGAGTCGGCGGAGCCGGTCGGCCAGGATGTTGGATGCGATGCGTTCCTGCGAACCGGTGAGCAGCTCTCGGAAGTAGCGCCTGTTCCCGAACATCATGTCGCGAAGTATTACCAAGGACCACCGGTCGCCGAGTACCTCGACCGTGAGGTTGATGGGACAGCCGGAGCGATGCCCGCGGCCCACGCGCTCCGTCGTCATTGTCTGATGGTAGATCGCAACCAGTCGTGCTAACTTCCACCGACCAATCCTGCTTTGCAACCAGTGCCCAAGGTGAGCATGACATCGATGAACGAGTACCTCGACCGGCCCTACAGTGACCCACGAGCCGAACCGGTCCCCTGGTCACGTGCACAGTCGCGCCTGGCGGACGCCGAGGTCGCCTGGATCGTCACCGTTCAGCCCGACGGACGTCCGCACGCGACGCCGATGGTTCCGGTGTCCGACGGCGGTGTGGTGTATTTCCACACCGGATCCGCCGAAGTCAAGCACGCCAACATGACCGCGAACCCCCATGTGCTCGTCCTGGCCGGGGACACGAGCTGGGACCGGGGCCTGGACGTGGCGCTCGAGGGAACGGTGTCCGTAGTGACCGACGACGCGGTACTGAGCCGCCTCGCACAGCGCTATCGAAAGCGATGGGACGGTCGCTGGCAGCTCGAAGTCCGCGACGGCTCCGTGACGAACCCGACGTCGGATTCGGAGCTCGTCATGTTCCGTGTGACGCCGACCAGGGCATCCGCGCACGACAAGGGCGATCCGATCGGGCAGACCACTTATCCCCGCCCGCCCGCCGGCCACGACGCACCAGAGGGAGCCGACACGTGAAGCTGCTGCTCACCTCGGCGGGCGTCAAGAACGTCGCCATCCGCGAACGCCTGAATGCGTTGCTCGGCAAGCCTGTGTCCCAGTGTCATGCGCTGGCGATTCCCACTGCCGGCTACGGGCACCCGATGGTCGATCCCACCAAGGCGCACAGCTTTATCAGCGGGCAAGGTTCGCAGACCCCGATGACCGAGTTGGGCTGGGCGTCGGTAGGTGTGCTCGAGCTGACCGCGCTGCCCAGCATCGGTGACGACCGCTGGAAGACCTGGGTCCGCGAGGCGGACGTCCTGCTCGTGAACGGCGGCGATGCGCTGTATCTGGCGCACTGGATCCGCACGTCCGGACTGGCGGACCTCCTGCTGTCGCTGATGGACACGGTCTGGGTCGGGCTCAGCGCCGGCAGTATGGTGATGACACCCCGCATCGGGAAGGCATTCATGGGCTGGAAGCCTCCGAGCGGCTCCGATGAGACGCTGGGCCTTGTCGACTTCTCGATCTTCCCGCACTTGCATAATCCGGACCTGCCGTCGAGCACGCTCGAGAACGCCCGCCGCTGGGCGGCGACCCTCGACGGGTCCGCCTATGCGATCGACGACGACACGGCCCTCTCGGTGGTCGACGGGATGGTCGAGGTCGTATCCGAAGGACAGTGGGAGTTCCTACCACAGGCCGCGCCGGCCGATCATCGATAAAATGCATTCTCGCGGTGCAACCCCGCGCGATCGCCTCAGCAGGCCCGCCGAAGGTGGGTCTGCTGCACGACGGACTTCGTAGAATCACTGGTGTCTGGGGGTCTTTGATGTTGGCGGTCAGACGTCTATCTGGGGGTGCCTGATGTTGCGATGGACCGGAGGTCGTCGGCTGGTGCCGGCGACAGCGCTGCTGGCGGTCCTGGCCAGCGGGTGCACCCTCGAATCCGGACCCGCGGCGGTGTCGGGCACCATGCGTACTTCGTTACTGCCCAACGTTGGGGCGTTCGCCGGTTTCGATCAGGTCGCGGACTGGCGTCACCTCGACAGGCCGACCGCGAAGGTCCGTGGCTACTTCGACAGTAATCAAGCCACGTACCGGGTCATCCATGCCGATCCCCATACTGCGCAGCTCGCCGTCTGGCAGACCGGCGCCCCTGGCGCCGAGCCGTTCAACGCAAATGAGATCGCCACCGGCACCGGTTGCGTGGCACTGCATCGCCAGTCGGGGTCGGTCGCTTCCGAAGTGATCGACTGTCCATCACCGCTGGCAGAGACCCAGCCTGACTCGATGGACGCCTCGTGGGGTCGTGAATCCGAGGCGATGAGCAATGCCACCGGGGTCATCGAGGGTGCCATCGACGAGGAAGTGCGCTGGTTGATGACCAAGGAACCGGGCGGCGTAGCCCGCACCACCCCGCGCACACTTGACCAAGTCGTTGCCACGGTGAACCAGACCGTGCCGCCCGACGGCGCCGGCTTCGTCCTGAGTGATGTGCAACAGCATGATGGGACGGTCACCGGGTTGATCGAGGCCTACGCGTCCGGTGCGGACCCCGTCGACTCCCGTCGAACCGTGCAGGCCCGAGCTTGCGCAAAGATGACGGTCGTCCTCGGGAACGTGCATCCGAACTTCCTGTTCACCGACGTCACCTGCGGAGGTTCCTGAGCCGCTCGGGGTTCGTGTGCCACGACCGCGCCGGCAGGGGTCAGGTCTGGCCCGGCAGCCGGATGCCGTTCCGGCTGTAGTCCCAGACCCCGCCATCAATAAGTTCGCGGGCAATGTCTAGTTGCCCGGTATGGGCTGCGTTGTCATTGAGTAGATGGACGAGAACCCCGCGGATGCTGGTGAGGCGGTAGCCGCCCCAGGCGCCTTCGGGCCACCAGCCGGGCGCAGCATCACTCGACAACTGTTCGACCTCCGAACACGCTCGTTCGGTGTCCCGCCGCAGTGTGTCCAGCACTGCCGAGAAGGGCGCATCAGGGTCGTTGTTCCAAGAATCGTCATCGTCGAAGTTCATCGGGTGGCCGGCAGCGACGTGGTGGAGCCAGAACCAGGTGCTGTCCCGGACGTGTCCGATGAGACCTGCGATGGTCCATCCCGAAGGAGCGGCACTCTTGCGCACCTCCAGCTCGGTGAGACCGTCGGCGGAGCGCTGCAGCCGCTGCGTGCTGCGCAGGATCCAATCTAGGAGCTGGTTCGTGATTGGGTCGGGAGGGAGTTCCGTTGCTGTCATGACCTTGGGTCGGAGTGGTGCAGCTGATTTCGACATGCCCTCCCTGGGTGCTCTGGCACCGATCAGCACAGTGTGACGTATGTCACATAATAGTCTGTCGAACTCGGAGGGTTGCCTACGACGTACAGGTGAGCGGGCCAGACGGGCCCGGCCAAGAGGTTCGGAGATGACGATGGCAATGGCCGGCGCCGCACGATCGACGACATCGCATCAGCTCAACCAAATGGGTTCATTTCTGTGAGGCGAGGGGTCATGCGGTTGCGGCAACTAAGCAGTTGAGGTTTGGAGGGCGAGATGGGTGACCCGCTGTCGCAGGTGTTCGCGGCCCTGGCTAATCCGACCAGGCGCGACCTGGTGGCGCGGCTGACCGACGGCGACGCCACCGTTGGGCACTTGGCGGCGCCGTATCGGGTGAGCGCGCAGGCCATTTCGAAACACCTGAAAGTACTTGAGCGCGCTGGCCTGGTCAGCCGCTGCACGGTAGGGCGCCGCCGCCCGGTGCACCTGGAGGCGATGGTCTTCGACCTGATGACGAAGTGGATCGAGTGCTACCGGCAGCAGGCCGCGGGTCGGTACCGATGGCTGGATGCGGAGATGGACGACGACGAGAAGGCCGGGCATCGCCCGACACGCGAGGAGATGGCATGAACGACACGATGAAGAGGTACACGGCGATCGAGGCGGAAACGGTCCCGATCATCCGCATCACCCGGGATTTCGCAGCAACCACGGCCCAGCAATTTCGGGCGCACACCCACCCGGAGCTGGCCGTTCAGTGGGTCGGCCCGGACGGGATGACGACCGCCCCGGACCGCGGGGACGCCAGCACCGGCGGCAGCTGGCGCTACGCCGCCGCCCGGGGCGGGATGGAGTTCGGCTTCCACGACTGCTTCCACGAGGTCCGACCAGACCGGATCGTGCAGACCTTCACCTGGGAGGGCGACGCGGACGGAGTCGCGCTGGAGACGGTCTGTTTCGAAGAATTCGGCGATGCCCGCACGTGGCTGCGCGCACAGTCGCTGTGCGACAGCTTCGAGGGCCGGGACGCCTGGCTGCGCAGTGGGATGGAGGTCAGCGTGTACCAGGGTCACGCCAAGCTGGCCGCCCTGCTCGCCGCCGGTGAGATCGCCGGGACCGTTGAAGGAGCGCAGGCATGACACCCCCTGTGTCAACGTCAGGCTGCGGTCTGGTGTTGGAGAAGTGTTGCAGCGTTGCCGTGTTTGGTTGGGTCGTAGGGGGTGGTGGTGTTCCAGCAGCGGTAGATGACGCGGATCCAGG
>JAABUR0100005110.1_pt1 | contig 16952 bp, 26 predicted proteins | sample 5560091 | NCBI WGS metagenome assembly JAABUR01 (sample SAMN10711879, study PRJNA513375) | rock metagenome | isolation source: Antarctica rocks | place: Antarctica: Victoria Land, University Valley sud | reverse complement strand
GCAGGCACGTGGCTGAGCTGAGCCAGGCTGTGGTCTGCGCAGCGGCCCAGCAGCAGTTTGTATCTAGCCGTGAGAGCGCTGGCCTCATGGGGTAATTGTTTGTGGCATCACTGCGCTGCACCGCTGCGGTGCAGACGCTGTGGCATCCATAGGGGCACCGCAAGTTGTCAGTGAAGTATATTCAGGTGTCTTCTATTCAGGTTATTTGCTGAACGCATTCCATTGACTGGACGCATGCTCATAAACGGGTGTAACCCATTCTTCTGAGGTCATGCGACGCAACTCGTACCAGCTACACTGCAATACAAATGTATGCGCCCGCGGCATTCTGCTAAATGCAAGCTCGACTGCGTCTGGGTGCCCGCGAGTCTGCCAGTGTGGGCAAGAAAGAGTGGCCACCTACAGCCACGACCCATGTTTCAGCAGCATTGCAAAGTCAGTTGAGCTGATTGAGCGATCATGCACTGGTCAAAGCGACACGGCCTTGCCATAGATGTCCAGGTAGACTGCAGGTCTGCAGGTGATCCGCCTCCACCTGAAAAGCACCATGAGGGTTGGGGAAAAAAACTTTTGAAAAGCTAACTGCACTCAGGTCTCATCTGTGTAGCTGCTGCGCTTGGCTGCGTGCCCAGAACCGAGAGCATCGCCCCCGTGCTGCTTGCCAATATGCAAATTTTTGCGCGCTGCGGCGGCGTCCATGGCACTCTGGCGCTGGATGTGGACATGTGGCAGACTGTGTGGTCTACGAAGCGGGACGTGCTGCGCCGGCTGGCCGTGCCGGACACGTGCAGCGACGCGGTGCGGGCCCTTGCGCAGACTGGCGGAACGCTCAACACCAACTCGTCAGCACAGAGCCTTGTTAGCGGTTCTGTCAGTAGCTGGTGGTGCCCAGTGTCCTCCAAATCGGACCGTCCGGCCACCACCACAGTGCACCCAGCGTGCGAGTGATTCGCGGAGGATGTAGGCTGCTGCCGCAGACACTCAGGCCAGGCGTGCGCTACTGCAGTGGCCGGCGCACCGCATGGCTCACTCGCGCACAGGGCCACCTGGCTGATGTGCACAGGACACTGCGGAGCCGGTGAACTTCTATCGCGCCAGCCAGTAACACTGCTTGCGGGGCTGCGCGGCAGTGGCTGGCGCACGCGGGGCGCGCCTGCCCTGAGCAGGCGAGCCTGGCGGCGGCCGGGCTGCGCGCGGGCGGCACGCTGGACCTGCACCTGCGCCTGCGCGGCGGCAAAAGCGAGAGCTCCGCTGCTGCCGGCCGCGGCGCTGCCGGCACGGCGGCTCTAGTTGGGCCCGAAACCAGCCCTGAGCTCGCGATGATGGGGTTGCTGGTGAACGACGTCGTTGCACACGACAGGGGCGAGGAGGTCCTCGCGAAGGCGCGGCGCCCTGACCTGGCGCTCCCCCGGCCCGCCCGCGGCGGGCGCGCGGCTGACGCGCGCCGCTGCCGCAGGTCGGTGACCACGGGTATGCCTTCGGCGACTTCGCCACGGCGTACACAGCAGCCAACCCGGCCTCTACGCGCCAGCTTAACGGCCGCGCGGTCGCGCGGCTGGACGGCCCGACCCTCTACCGGGCCGCACGCGAGATCGCGTGTGAGAGGCGCCGCTCGGTGCGCGCTCCGGCCCCCGGCCAGGCCGCTGCAGCGAGCGGCGGCTCCCGCGCTGACCCGCAGCGGTGGCGCAGCTGAACACCATCTTCAGCGACCCTCCGCACGCGTCTCCGCCGCAGATAAAGGTGGTGCTGCTCGCCACCACCCAGGAGGTTGGCCGGGAGGAGCTGGTGCGCCTTCTGTGCTGGATTTGCGCCCGCCGACGAGGCGGGCAGGGTCTTCACAGGCCCCGACGCGCGCAGATGGGGTACGTACTGGAGGCGCTCCGCCCGCAGTCGTAGGCGTGCCCGACCTGCTGGCAGCCAGGCCGGCGCAGGGTGTGCCCGTGCACGGGCGGCGGAGGCCAAGCACTGGCCACACGGGCAGCAGTCTGCATGCGGGGGCTTGCAGTGGCGCGCGCTAGGCGAAGAGCCTGCAGCGCGCGAGGCCCTGTATCCAGGCGGGCATGGTATGCATGCTGCCAGGCGCCGCTGTGAGCGGCAAGGTGGGGCAGCGGGAACGCTTGTCGCCATGTACTGGCGGCTGCCCTTGGGGCTTCACACCTGCACGTCACTCCGATGCAAGTCATATGACTGGGTTCCCTTGCGCACATCAACCAAATGGTTTCAAGAGGTTGGGGTGCACGCGGCCGACCCCCGCGGCGCCCTATGGAGGTAGGCTTGAACAGCGGCTTGTGCATCTACTGGTCGTGTTGTTCTTCCTGCACAGTCGTGAAGTCTGAAAACTTGCAATGCTCGGTGCTATGGTGTGGGCTGACGTCTCTGTGCAGCGTAGCGCGGGCTATATCAATCCTCCCTGCTGCACCATCTGCGCAGAGCTGCACGAATTCCTGGGTCCCAGCCACAGCCTGCTGCCAGGCCGGTGGGCAGGGCGCGCATTCCGCCCAGCCCATGTGGTGATCAGCTGCTCTGTTCGGTTCCGCGCCTGGGAGCGCTAGAATGCCGCTGTCCTGTGCTGCACAGGTGCCGCCATGGCGAGGCTTCGGATGATGCTTTTGCAATGCACGCGCATTTCATGCTCGTCTCACTGCTTTTGTACTTGCAGCACGTCACAGCCTGACCATGCCCACCTTCGGGCTTGGCAGGCAGGAGGCTGAACTGAGCCAGGCTGCGGTCTGTGCAATGCCCCCAGCAGTACATGTCCAGCCATGGGATTGCTGGGTCCATGGAACACTTTGTATGGTGTCATTGCGGTGCACTACTGCGGTGAAGACGCTGTGAAGCTGTTAATGTTTATTCAGGTGTGTTTCGAAAGTGCTGAGCGCATCCCACTGACTAGGCGCATGCTGCGGTCGTGCGCCGCAACTGTATCATTTAGGAAAGAAAGGGCTCTAAGTGCGCGTGCCCTTTGGCGCAAGGCGTGTAGGATTTAATTTCGGTTTCAGCCAGCTAGTGCTGCGTAGGCAACGGGGTAGTCAGACTGCTTTGGCAACGAGGCAGACAGCTAGATACCTGGACAGTACCCACAAACGGCGTTTGTCAAACGCATGCGCCTGGCGCACTGTGCTGCTTGCAAGCTCAATGGTGTTTGGGTGCCCGCTGATCTGCTAATGTAATCAAGAAGAGGGCCACTCACAGTCACAACCCATGTTTCAGCAGCTTTGCCACATGGGTATTCATGCACTTACCTTGGCCTTGCAAATGACTTTCCTCCGTAGTGCTTGAGGGCTAGGTTAGGTCATCCAGGCTCCAACAGCGCCCGCAAGCTCACCTGCACTCGATCTGGACTAGGAGGTCTCCAGCTGCTGCGCCTGGCTGCTTGCGCTGATCGACAGCACTACCCCCGCGCTGCTTGCCAGTATGCAAATTTTCGCGCGCTGCGGCGGCGTCCACGGCACTCTGGTGCTGGATGTGGACCCGTGGCAGTCTGTGTGGTCTGCGAAGCGAGACGTGCTGCGCCGGCTTGGCGCGTCGGACACATGCAGCGACGCGGTACGTGCCTCACGCAGACTCGCGGACTTGCTCAACACCAAGCCTTGCAAGCGAGACTGTCAGTGGCTGGTGGTGCATGGTGTCCGCCCAGCCGGACCGTCCGGAACCACTGAGGCACACCCAGCGTGCGAGTGACTCGCGGAGGGCAGGCTGCTGCCGGCAGGCGCGCAGGCCAGGGGTGCGTCTCTGCAGTGGCCGACGAACCGCAGGGCTCGCAGGCGCACTGGGTGCCCGACTGCTGTGCACAGGACACTGCGACGCCGGTAAAAGCCTCCTGCGCCAGCCAGTGACACTGCTTGCGGGGCTGCACGGCAGTGGCTGGCGCACGCGGGGCGCGCCTGCCCCGAGGAGGCAAGCCTGGCGGCGGCCGGGCTGCGCGAGGGCGGCATGCTGGACCTGCACCTGCGCCTGCGCGGCGGCGGCGGCGACGGCGGCTCCACCGGCGCAGAGTCGCGCTCCAGCTTCCTGGAGATGTACGCGCGCAAGAAGACGGTCAAGGTGCGCGCGCGCCCAGGCCGTCCTGTGCGCCTCTGCGCTGGTGCAAACCTGGCTTGCGTGGGCACCGCGGGGCGTCTGTGAGGCCAGCGGTGTACTGGCTCACGAGCGTGAACACTGCCTCTCACCTGGCGCACAACAACAGAAGCAGCTGCTTGCAGACTGTATCACCTCGCAGCTGGCGAGGTGCACCATTCTTCACACGCACTGTCGTCCCAGGTTGTGTGCTGCACGGTGTCTGAGCACGTAAGTTTGAGGTGCGCCTCTGGTTACCTCGCATACCAGGCAGGCCGCCTGCAGCGACGCGGCTCCGCGGCCGTGCGCACAGGCCTCACCGCATGTCAGTGCTTGTGTCTGACGTATATGTTGGTCCATGAGATCCCAGGCAGGCCGCCTGCAGCGACGCGGCTCCGTGGGCGCGCGCACAGACAAACCCGCTGGAGAACAAGCTGGCGCGCTGGACGACCTGCCAGCTGTCCGGCGAGCGGCTGGCGCCGCCGGTGGTTGCCGACGAGCTCGGCTCGCTGTTCAACAAGGACGCGGTGGTCACCGCGCTGGTGACCCGCTCGCTGCCGCCGGCGCTCGGCCACATCAGCGCCCTGCGCCACTTGATCGACCTGACGTTGGCGCGCAACCCGACCTACGCCGGCCCGGCGTCCGCCAGCGCGGCGGACTTCCAGCCGGGCAACGGTGCCGAGTGGTGCTGCCCGGTGACCGGCCTGGAGCTGAACGGGCGGTACCGCTTCGTCGTGCTGCGGCGCGGCGGCCACGTGGTGAGCGAGAAGGCGCTCAAGGAGGTGCTGCCCGCGGCTCCGCCCGGCGCCAGCCGCGCGCCCACATTGGTGCATGTGGCTGTGGGAGCTTCTGCTTGTGCGCAGTGCTTTTGGTTTCTAGAGATGCCCTGCCTGGCATCTGGTGGTGCTCTGCCTTGCTGGGAGGCTGCTTTCGTGCAGCTCCCTGCTGACTGTAAACGTAAGCGGCCGAACGTTGCTGTGTCGGCGGATTAATTGCTATGTACTTCTTACTACTGACCGACTCCTTACTTGTCTGACATGGCGTCGCTGCGTTGCCGCGGCAGGTGCCGGCGGCCGTGGAGGAGCATGTCGGCGGGCCGTGGGCGCCCGAGGACGTGCTGCCGCTGAACGGCGCGCGCGAGGAGGTGTTTGCGCTGCGCGAGGCGCTGCAGGCCAGCCGCGCGGCGGTGGCGGCCAGGAAGGCGGAGAAGAAGAAGAGGTGCGGCAAGCGCCTGCCCGCGGACGTCGCCGCGGCGGTCGCCGGCGCCGCCGCGCCGGCCGACGGCGCCGCGGCAGGGCTAGCGGGGAGCGGCGCTGCTGCGGGCGCCCGGGAAGCGGACGGAGCGGCGGCGGCGGGCGGACGGGCGGGCGGGGGCGGCGGCGTGAAGCGGGCGGCGGAGGGCGCGGCGGCGGCCGCGGAGGAGCGCGCGCGCGCGCACCGCTACAAGGCCGGCGAGGCCGTGCCGGCGCACTCGACCAAGGGCGTCTGGGCGTCCATCTTCACCAGCGCGCAGGCGGAGGTCAGGGAGACGTACGGCTGCCGCGCGCTGAGCGCGCGCGGGCTGTAGGCCGCGCCGGGACATTCGTCCCCGATTGTCTGGAAGCAAACGTGGGGAAGTCTGGCTGCAGCTGCGTGCCACTTGCGCCCAACTTTTGGATGAAGAGTGTTTGCTCATTCAAAGAAATGAGTGTCTGAATGAGTGGCGGAATGAAGGCATAAGCGCATGTATACGAGTGTAACAAGCCTGTGTCAGCCAGCCAGCTGGGCTCTGCTCAGGCGGGCAACTCGGAGTTGCACGACAACTCACATGCATGAGGGCATTCAGGCAGCTGTGCTTACGAGTGTAGGCAACCTAGGCAAAGCAACTGCCTGCTTGTTACTGCCTCATGATTCGACGCTGACAGAGACCACAACTGGGTTACCCAGAAAGCAATATATAAGCAGGGCATGAAGGCAGTCACTGCCAGTCAGGCAGTGTCAGGTAAGCCACTAACAGCTCGAGGCATGCCAGGATGGAGCAAGCAATCCGAATTATGTCCCGCTGCCGCGTGAAGCTGAGCATGAATGTTGCAGAGCTCCATGTAGCTGGCTGGAACCTCTGAAAACCCCTGGGTGAACTCAAATTTGAACGGACCTGCATCTTTGCAAAGTGGATCTGCCATAGCAGCCGCTTTCCAGCACGGTGAGTGCAGCAGACCCCAGAGTACGGCTTAAAGCTTCCTGCAGAGCCGCTTGCTCGCCAGGATGGCTGCCGGCGCGCGTGTGACCGCCGCGCTGCTGCTGGCGCTCACCCTGAGCCAGCTGCACGCTGCCGCCGCCCTGAACATCCTCTTTATCGGCAACAGCATCACCTACTACAACTCGGGCCTGGATGTGGTGCGCACGCACGTGCAGGCCGCGCGCGGCTGGCATGCGAGCATATGCGGGGTCGCCGCCGCCGTGGCCCAAGCTAGCGCGACGAGCACTGGCGAGCATCAAATTAGCTGTGGCAGTGCTACGAGCGCGGGCTGTGCCTAAAGAATACATGCGTTGCCACCCACCATGCCTCGAGTGTAGGCCCTTGATCAGATGGAGCGCTCGCGCCCCGAGCCGCTGCATGCGCAGCCTTAAAAAGCTTGTGCCCGGCAGTTCTGGACTCGGCACTGTGCAGCTGTGAGTGCGCGGGGTGAAAGCGGCCTGGTTCCAGTAGTGCTGACGAGGGCGCCTGTGGCGCACGTAGCCCCTGGCCTGCTTGCGGCGGCGCTCGGCCGCGCCTGATGCCTGTGACACGAGTAGCGCACAGTTGTGCAGGTGATGCAGCTCAGCCTGCGCTGCCATCGTGCTGTCGCTGCCACTTGCACAGGCAGGGGTCTCAGTCACTGCCCGCTGGAGCGGGTGACCAGGCAGCGGTGTGAAGCAAACTCCCTGCTGCGCTCGCACGGGACCTCTGTCAAGCGTCACGCATTGCGACAGCAGCGTGTGGTTGTGCAGAGCCCCAGACCTGTGATGGAGCAGGCGACTGGGGCTGGGGCTGGGCGGCGCTGGCCTCCAGTCGGCGGCCAGGCCGGGGTCCTCCAGAGCAACACGCGCACTCCCACACTGCGGACACGCTGCCGGCTTGCTGCTGGCGCCGCGCGCGCCGACCAGCGCGCCGCGCTGCGCGACTCAGCCTGCCGCATGCTTGAGCCCGCCGCGCGGCGCGCCAGGTGACCAAGGGCCTGCTGGTGTCGGAGCCGGGCATGAACGCGATCTACGCGATCCGCTGCGCGGTGCCCAACTACTCTTGGGCGCAGCACCTGGCGGACGCCAAGACGACCGGCACATGCCAGAACATGCACCTGGCGGCCGGCACGGAGGCATGGGACTTTGTGGTCCTGCAGGCGCGCGTCGGCGCCCCGGGCTGCCCGCCCCGGCTCTGCAGCGGCGGGCCCCGCCCGCACCAGCCGCGCTGACGAGGCACCGCCGGTGCTTTGTGTGAGGGGCCTCGATGCTCGCTCAATACACACAGCCTACAACATGTGATACCAAAAGATGAGACTGCATGGTCCCGCGCGCCTGGGGCTTTGCCCCAGACGTGTCTGACGCCGCTTGCTGCGTGCCATGTCTCGGGGCGGCAGGCTTGCACACCAGCCGGTGCCAGCTGCTGTTGTACAAATGTTTGATACATGCACATGTGAAAAGCAGACCTCTACAAATGATGAACAGAAGTCCACCCACATTACGAGGCAGGCCGTGCCGGCTTCGAAGCTGAGGTCAAAGACCTAGCTCCCATGGGGCGCGCGTGACGCGCGCTGCACGGCCGCGCGCGCGCAGGAGGAGACCGAGGTGCCCGGCCTGGGCGGCGCCAGCTATGCCGCCAGCCTGGCTGCCCTCAACGGCCTCGCATCCATGGCACAGGTGCGAGCGGCTAGGGCCCGTGACCTGCACTCCCCGCGCCCGGGGCTTGCGCGCAGAGGACGCCGCCTGCGGACCCTGTCCGGGAGCATGCGCTCCTGCTGACAAAGCCCTGCACCTCACATGCTACAATCACCCGCTTATTTTGAGAGCGCAGCCGGCCTCTGCAAAGCGCAGCAGCCTGGTGGCGCTGCAGCGCATGGCCACGCGCCAGCATGCAGTGCTGCCCCCAGGCCTCTTTGGCTGTCCTGCTGGTGTAGAGGGCCCGAGGAGGCCAGCTTTGGGCAGTCTGGGAGCGCTCGCTGTGCCGTGGCGCATGCGCCGGTGCGCTGTTCCTGTGTTACGCGCGCTGCACGACGCTCCGCGCTGGTGTACGCAGCAGGCTGACGCATGCGAGTGATGCAAGAGCGGGCTGCGTCTTGGGTGGCGCTGTTAGGGATCTTATAAACAGCCCGGGGCCGCTATGTGACATGTCTCCGGCTCGCGCGCAGGCGAAGGGCGCGCGCGTGGTGATCCTGCAGACGTGGGGCTGGCTCACCGGCAAGAACCCCTACTTTGCCAACTACCTGACCATGCAGGCGCGCCCGCCGGCGCCCGCGCACCTCGGTCCCCCCTTCCTTGAGGCATTCTCCCCGACACCTTGCCGTGTCGCCTTCAGCCAGCCAGCAAAGCATGCACCACAGCCTCAGGCAGCGCAGGTGTCAGTGTGATTCTCTTGCGCATGCGAGCTGGCAGACGCTGCTCGGTAGTCGGCCGAGCGGCCGCGCAGCCAGAAAATACCCTGACCCCAGCCTGCGGTTCACCTAACCTAATCAACGCCATGTACCTAATCCGCGGTCAACCTAACCCGCGGCGCCGCGCGCAGAACGCGGTGGACGCCGGCATCGCCGGCTACGCGAAGAACCTGTCGGGCGCGGGCATCCCCGTGTCCATCGCGCCGGCCGGCGACGCGTTCAAGTCCATATACAACCTGGCGGCGCAGGAGGGCAGCGCGCTGTCCGCCACGACCGCCCTGTCCGCCGCCATGCCGCTCGGTGCGCGCCCGCGTCAGCGGTGCTGCCGGCAGCCCTGCTACGGCCAGGCCATTTAAGCTTGCTAACTCACTGGACAGATCTTCTCACTTGCGTGGAAAATGAACAATGGCAGTAAGGTTCAGGGTGTTCATGGTGTCCACCTCGTCTGAACGCTTATTCAGAGACGCGCCGTGCGCCAGGCCTGTTCGGCGCATCGTTCGCGACGGCGGGCGAGACGCTGCAGCCGCCCGCCAAGCTGCACGGGGACGGCGCGACCGCCGCATGGCCGGGCAGCGCGGAGTCGCGCCCCAAGACCCAGCTGCCCGCCTCTGGGCTGCAGGCGCGCCGCGCGCACCGCTCTGACCCCTCCCTCTGCACTCTCCGCCGGGGCACAGAACCCGGGCACAGCGTTATGCGTACGCGTTCACGGGCCACCCCCGACCTGGGCGCGGCAACGGCGCTTGCGCGGCAGTACAAGGGACGCGCCCCGATTTGACCTGCTCCGTGTGCGAGCCGTTAACCCTCACCCTAATGCGGGCCAGACCTGCGCGCGCGCGCGCAGGCCATCAACAACCTGGGCGCGGCCAAGGCGCCCGGGCCCGCGCCGCAGCTGGTGGAGTTTGGCGTCAACAGCCACCCCAGCGCGCACAAGGAGGACGGCTCCTGGTGCGGCCCTGTCGCGACCCCAGGTGCCCTGGGTATCACCACATCAGTCGGTGTACCCTAACCCTAGAAGGACGGCTCCCGGTGCGACCCTGTCGCTACCCCAGACGCACTGGTTCGCACAGCGCGAGTCATGGGGGTACCCTGAACCTACCATACTCTAATCAGGCGCACCCCCCGTCACGCGCGCCGCCCGCGCCGCGCAGGTACAGCGTGTTCCAGGCGCTGTTCGCGAACGATGGCAACCACCCGAGCGAGGCGGGCACCTACCTGGAGGCGCTCGTGGTCGCGTCCACCATCTCCGGTGCCGCCCCCAAACAAACCCTATCCTACCCTACCTGGAGGCGCTCATGGTCGCGTCCACCATCTCGTGTCCCCCCGAGCAGTGCCGCGCCGCGCCGCCGTGCGTTAACAGCCTCACGAACGCAGCACCATCGCCGACGCCCTGCCATGAGGCGAGTGTCGTCTGGTGCTGTGTGCCGTCTCGTCCCTCCAAAGGTCAGACGCAGCGCATGCCCCTGCTGAGCAGAGCAGCCCTAGAGGCCTTCATGCACTGCATACCGGGCGCTCCAGGGCTGCCCGCAAGGGCCCTGCTCAACCTGCGCCGGGGGCTGCGCGCAGGCTGCGGCATGACGGGCAACCAGTACGTGCTGCCCTACACGCTGGGCATGCCGTCCTGGGCGCAGTACCTGCAGACGGTCGGCGACGCGGCCGTGTTCGGCGCGCAGCCGAGCGTGCCCTACTTCTGGCAGCCCTGCAGCACCGCCGGCCAGTGCGGCTTCTGCGGTGCGCCCGTCGCACAGCAAGGGCCTGCGCGCCGTGATGGCTGCCCAGGCGCCCATCCGCCTGAGGCCTGGCTGCCACACAGGCGCCTATGCCTCCTGCCCCGCTTTCGCCAACCCTCGCAGCATCCGCCGACCTGGTCTGTTGGTCCAAGGGAACTGGCAAGTGCTTGCAGCCCTGGTCGCGCCAAGCATGGCGTCGCGCCTGCATCCATGATAGCCCCGAGCGAGCCCTTCCCACCAGGCAACTGTCCGGCAACAAGCAGGCTGCCTGTATATCGCAGGCCCGACCGGCGCCCTGCCGCCGGTACCGGCGCCCACCACTGCGCCCACGTCGGCGCCCACATCGCGGCCCACGTCCGCGCCTACGTCCGCGCCCACATCCTCGCCCACGTCGGCGCCGTCCTCGTCGCCCACGTCAAAGCCCACATCGGCGCCCACATCGGCGCCCACGTCGGCGCCCACGTCGGCGCCCACGTCGGCGCCCACAGCCTCGCCGGTCGTCGGGACGCCGCTCACCAAGCCCGACTCGTGCTCCGCGGTCGTGCAGGCGCGCTCCGCGTCTTACCAAGTACGCATGCGGTGCATGCCAGCGCATGGTGACCAACCGCTGACGCTCACAATACCAACCGCGCTCAGCGCGCTTGCTGCCGGAGTCGGCCCGCTCGCTCTGGACCGGGCCGCGGTGCCCTGACCCGCGGCTGCTGTGCGGGGACCTGTCTGCCCCACGGCTGCTCTGACCCTCGAGAGCGGCTGACCCGCGCGCGCGCGCGCCCGCAGCTGGGCGTCCCGTGGACCACCGGCGGCAGCGTCTACTCCAACACCGTCAACCTGGTCGTGTCCAACACGGGCGCGACGACCGTGCCCGCCGGCTGGCTGGTCACGCTGACGTCGCCGACCGGCGCGCCGTACTCCGCGGTCAGCCAGGTCTGGAACATGCTGCCCACGCTGTTCCGGGGCAGCCTCGCCGCGTTCGCCAACCAGGCGCGCGCCCCTGCGGGCCCCCCCGCCCTGCCCCTACCCTACACACCCACGCTGTTCAAGGGCAGCCTGGCCGCGTTCGCCAGCCAGGCGCGCGCCCCTGCGGGCCCCCCCGCCCTGCTCCTACGTACTCCGCGGTCAGCCAGGTCTGGAACATGCTGCCCACGCTGTTCCGGGGCAGCCTCGCCGCGTTCGCCAGCCACGCGCGCGCCCCTGCGGGCCCCGCTCCCAGAATAGGGTTAGGGTTAGGGGCGCGCCCTTGCGGGCCTCGCTGCCCCGCTGCATGTGCAGGGCATGGCGGCAGGAATGCTGTCACAGCGCTCTCGCACCGCCCGCCTCCCGCCATGCGATCACCGACATTCAGGCGTCCGCACCGTCCAGCGCCAGCATGTCTGCCGTGCGGCGCCACATCGGCGCACGCGCTTACGATCATTGACCGCCCCCCCCGAGCTGCGACCGGCAGTGACACAAAGCATGCTGGAAAAATGCTCTCCGCACTTGCCGGGCCCAGGCACCCCATCGTCTGATTTGGGGCTGGCCGGCGGCGGCGCAGGCCTACGCGACGCTGTTCCAGGGCTCCCGCGTGACGCTGGGCGCGGTGCTGCAGTCCGCCGCGTCGCGTGGCTCCGACTGGGTGCCGCAGTCGGTGCAGCTCAACGGCGTCTTCTGCCAGGTCACCAACAGCGTGGCGCGCTGAGCGCCGCCGGCGCGCAGCGACAGCCGGGGTCGGCGGAGCCCGCCCACGCCCTGTGCTCATGAGCATATTCCCTTACGTGGGTGCGAGCATAAGCCGCGCAGCTGACGGGGCTGCACGGCTGCGACGGCGCTGAGGCGAGGAGTGCGGGCGGTGCTGAGCGAGCCCCCCCTCGGGCGCGGGTGTGCTTGGCGGCCCACTCCGTCGTGGCCTGCCATGTCGCAGCGCAGCGACATGCTGGTGGCTCTGCCGGCCTCCGACTGGGGTTGAAACAAGAGCAGCCTGCAGGCGCAGATGTCTTCTCAAGAGACGTCTTTTCAAGGGAGTACTTGCGCGGGCGCTGGGCGCTGGCCCTTGCGGGGCAAGCAGCCCCATCTTGGGCGCGCGGGCGCGCCCCCAGCTGGACTTGGATGCTGCTAGCTTACCTGGGGCATGCATCCCAGCGCTTGCATTGCTTGGGCTGCAAGGGCGGCTGGACATGCGGGGAGCGGCAGGCAAGGGTTGCCGATTTGGTATGGCTTTGGGGTTGGTAGGTAGATAGAGCGCGGCAGCGGCTGGGCCTGCTTTCTTGGCCTGGCTGTTCGGTGAGCCTGCTTTTTGGTTTCCGGACAAGATACAGAATGGAAAAGTGTGCAAGGCATCCCCTTGCTGGGGTGCCCAACGCATGAGCGCCGGGCGCGCGGTAATGCTCAGCCGCGCGTGCGCAGCCCGGCAGCCCATGCACATGGGCGTGCTCAGTGTGTCTGTCAGTGGACCCTGTCCTACACACCTACATATCTAGAGGGATTGACCGGGGTCGGCCCTGCACAAGGGTCGCTCCCTTTACTACATATCAAACTCACGAGTGCGGGTGAACCCCAACTGCCCCAGCCCGGGCCCGGCCCGCCTTGCCTGCATGCCGCAGGGACCACAGGCCTGGCCTACACATTGTAAGGCGCCAGGCGTGCAGGTTGCAAGAGGCGCCGCTGGTTGGTTTGCGGATGCCAGCAGGTGGTTCCGAGAGAGCATGGGATGCGCGCATGGCGCATGCACGGGGATGGGATCAGCGGCGGGACTCCCGCGGCAGCAGGCAGTGCATGCCTGCTTCGCTCACCCTAGCAGACGCACGACCGCGCAGCAGGGTGCTGCAGCTCGCATGTCCGCTTCATTGGCTCTGCTTTCGTACTGCAGCGTTGCGCTTTCTGATTGTTCGATTATGCATCAGCCGGGGCCTTGTGCGCTTGCCTGTGCATGTGTCTGTTGATCAGGTGTAAAGTTGATGTTGACCGCTGAGCACCCATGACCTTTCATGCGCTAATTCGTGAGCTTGCATAAGCGCGCTGATCTCACGCCCGCATGGTATTGCACGCACGCTCATGCCGATATCCACCGTACACCAGACGGAACAGGCGCACCCAGGACATCACCTCCCTCCCGGGCCTAACCAGACCCAAAAGGCATGTGCATGCAGCCATCTGCAGGATGCATGCGGGAAGGAGGCTCAACTTGACATGGCCGCCAACCCCGTTTAACAACGCGCTCGGCGCTCGCGCCGCCACCCAGCTCCATGGTCACGCAGCGGCCGCGCGCGCTGTGCGGGCGGCGGTGGGCGCCTGCCGCTCGTAGATCTGCGCGTACGTCTCAGACAGCACCACCATCTGCGCGCCAGGCCAGGGTTTTAAACCTGGTTGCAAATCCTTAATACCCTGCATGTCAGGCCGGCATGCGGGCGCCCTGTGGCGCGGCGTCTGGTGGCGTGGGGCCAGCAGCCTGACGCTGCCGGCGCGCTGCGCGCGCGAGCAGGGAGCTGGGCGCCAGCACGGCCTCCCTGCAATCACTCCGATCACAGGAGATCCGAGTGCACAGCGGCTCTCAGGATTGCCTGCAAGGCTGCAGGCGCTGTTTCCCAGAACAATCTCACCGGCATCGCAGATGATGACTCAACCATGCAGAAGCGGCGCCAGAACCCGCACGTGCGCTGGCCTTCAGCAGCAGGCGACGGGGCGCGGCGAGCGCCGGCACGCAGGGGCGGGCAGGTCGCGCTCAGCGGGCGCGCCCGGGGCCGGCGCGCGGGCGCGCCTGCGGCAGGATGTCGGTGACGTGCAGGTCCTGCACCTCATACCACGCGCCCTCCGATCGCCGGTGCACATGCGCGCGGTAGGTGCCGCGCCCCGCCGCGCCGTCGTGCACCAGGTTGGCCACCAGGTCGTACTTGCTGGCCGCGCCTGCGCGCGGGAGGGTTCCTAACCCTATCTCTACCTGCTGTGCACCAGGTTGGCCTTACCAGGTCGTACTTGCTGGCCGCGCATGCGCGCGCAGGGCGCCCATCTGCTGCGCAGCTCTGCGGCCGCGCGTCAAGCTGGACCGCCAGCGCCGCTGGTCTGTAGCGTGGCGTTGTCGTGGCTGGCATCGCGGCAGCCCCGCTTCCCGCCATGCGGCCAGCGCGACAGCGGCAACAGCCGCAACACTGGCAGGATGCAAAACACGCACGACAGCTCTTCGGCGCCGTCCCGCCCGCCGGGCGCGGCGCGGCTGACGAGAGCAGATGCGGCTATCTTAGGTTTGTCGAGGATGGGCGGCACCACCTGCCTGCTGCCAGGCGCACCGTCGGGCACGGGGACGACGCCGGACAGCCCCAGGTTAGGGTAGGGCAGGGCGCGGCGCCGGCGCACCGTCGGGCACGGGGACGACGTCGGACAGCTCCAGGTTGCGCACGGGGAAGTTGACGATCGTAGGGTTCTTCTCCAGGAAGAAGTTGTTTTTCGTGAAGCGCTTCATGTGCACGATGAGGAAGGAGGGCAGGCGCGTCAGGCGGTAGCGCCGCCGCCCGGCCTTGAGGTCGTCCTGCAGCCGCTCGCCGTCGAACTTGCGCAGCAGCTCAAAGATGGGCACCTGCGCGGCGCGCGCGCGCGCACTTGTAAGATTGTGCAGGGCGTGTGTGCATGTGTACATTCCTCCTGCAAAAAATGCTCACGGTCCCAAACAAGCGCAACATCAACACGCCATCAACGTCGGCTGGTCGGCACCAGCCTGCACGCCGGCTCGGCCGCGCCTGCGCCCGGCCCGCCACCGGCACTGCGTGCTCGAGCGCGGCCCAGCAGCGCCGCCACTGGTGCTAGAAAGCCGTGAGAGTGTTCACAACGCTTCCATGCTCAGGGCATGTGATGGGCCGCCGCGCGGCGCGCGCCTGGGGGATGATGTTGCGCTCCAGCGCGTCCTTGTACAGCGGCGCCGGCGGCAGGTCCAGGCCGAGCATCAGGAACGGCGTGCGTGCGGGCGCGGCGGGCTTGGCATCGGATGCCTTGCCCGGCCCGGCCTCCGCCGTGATCTCCAGCTCGCCCTGCCGCGCCGCGCGCGCTGGGACGCGCCGCGCGGCCGCAGGGGCAGCGCTCGCTGCCAGGTGCCGCGAGCATGTGAGACTGGCATGCTGACATGAGGCGCAGCAGCCCGGTTACGCAGACTGCGCAAAACGCCCCCCGCCGGTGCGACGACCATCTGAGTAATATCGAACATGCTCGCCAAGGTACATCAAAGCCACTTGGGCTTACTGAGAGTCATACATGCACTTACTCCTCACGTGCGCGCTGTGCGAGGGTCTAGCTTAGGGCCGCGCCTGGAAGCAGCGCGTGACGATCGACGGCTTTTTGCGCTTGCCGCCGGTCAGGTCGGCATGCAGCGCGTTGAGGAACCAGGACATGAAGTCGACCGGGTCCGCCTGGCGGTCGATCAGGAAGCGCTTGCCGCTCGCCGCCATGACCGCCTGCATGAACTCGTGCGGGCTCACCTGCGCGCGGCGGCGCGCGCCGCTGGCCGCGGCGCCCGGACCTGGCGCCTCTGCCCGGGCGAGGCAGCGCGCGTGCCCATGCACAGGCAGCAACTCGTCACGCGTGGGCCTGCAGCGGCCGCTGCAGCAGCGGCGCTCCCGCGGGCGTTACAACAGACGCGCGGCGCAGCAACAGCACACCCATACATCCCCCACCTGAGTGACTGCCCAACATCGCAGGCCTAGTGCGCCCATGCAGGCACGCCTTCACTGTGACAGTCCATTGCCGCCAGCGACGATGCTGCTGCACCCTCGACCCCATGCGGCAGCAGCGATGCAGGGCCAGGCGTGTCGTCAGCCCCCAGGCCCTCGCGCGTGTTCCCAGGCCCTGCGCGGCGGCGCGGCGGCGCCCGGGAGGCAGGTGCTTTCCGGGCGGGGCCGCGCCGACCCTAATGCCAACGCCCACCTGGCCCTTGAAGTTGCGCGTATTCCAGGCCTTGCGCAGCAGCTCGCCAAAGCGCTGCACCAGCGGCGCGCGGCAGGCCGCGTAGTTGGCCGGCAGCAGGAAGAAGTCGCGCAGCGGCGTCACGCGCGCCAGCGCCTGGCGCGCGCGACCGCGCGTCAGGGTAGGTTAGGATTTCTTGCAGGGCACCGCACACACGGTTTGAGCCCCGCTGGGTGAGCCAGTGCGCGGCCGGCCTGGCCCGGGAGCCCTGCAGCGGCTCCATGTGGAAAAGGGAAAGTGACGACCTGGGTAGCGAGCTGCTCACCTGTAGGGACGGGGGTATGCAGCCTTGCGGCGAGTGGGTGTTCGCAAACATCCGCTTGCAGGCCTACCGGTGTCGGAGGCAGACAGCTGCTCCTTGTGCTGTCACAAGTCGACGCCATACTCGGTATGATTTGCCTCGCTGCAACCAACCCTGACATGGGCTGGAAAGTGCGCATCTGCGACATGCACACAGCGACAGGGGCTGTGGTGTCACATGCTGACAACCTGGGATGACCCTGTGAGGGACCCAGATTTCGGCATGGGATACCAGAGTCCCCCATTGCTGTGTGCACCTTGCAGATGCGCGCTTTCCCGTCCATAGCAGGGTTGGTTGCTGTGAGCCAACTCATACAGAGTATGACGCCCACTTGTGGCAACA
>JAABUR0100005108.1_pt1 | contig 16954 bp, 14 predicted proteins | sample 5560091 | NCBI WGS metagenome assembly JAABUR01 (sample SAMN10711879, study PRJNA513375) | rock metagenome | isolation source: Antarctica rocks | place: Antarctica: Victoria Land, University Valley sud | reverse complement strand
CTTCCGGATCGGAGGTAAGCAGGCTTGACAGCACTGTAGTTGTCGATCCTTTGGCATCTTTATGCCAGTGCTTTTTGTAGCCTATGAGCACCTCGTCTGGCCAATGCTCTAGTGAATCCCGTCTGGGATGGCTATCAGCTTGGGTAGAATCATCCGAGTAGGCCGGAGGTAGGTCGTTAAGTAGCTGGACGTGATCTCGAAGAGGGACGGCGGTAGAGGTTGACGCTGCATCGTCTCTGTCAGGTTGGTCGCGGTAGACACCCACTGAAGGTTTTTGGTAATCTTTGGCTTTTCCCATGACCGCGAAGATGGCTCATAGATGTTGATACTTGGAAGGATGGATGAAGCCATGGTTTCGACGAGGGATCTCATAATTTCGGACGAGGCTGAGTGCCAATGATAATGTCCCGGCTGCCTAAAATCGCTTGTTGGATAAAATCCGAAATTGGAAAGGTACTCGTAAGGCAGTTTCCAGGGTCAGATACGAAGTCACGTGCATAACAAAGCCTTCGGGATTTACTATTGGACGTAACAATGTCTTTTGACTCTACAAATGATATTTCTAGCCAATATTGGAGTCCAACAAAACTCTACCCCCCTGCTAGAGAAGCCTCTGCGGGCCTTGGACTCCTTCCATGCCGTACTCCCTCCGAAATAAGCCCCTGGAAAGACGCCTGCAACCAATCGCGCTCCGAGTCTATGCATTCGTACCGTAGATATACCTTCAGTCCGTAACTCCAAGCAACAATCATGCCCTTATAACGAGATCGTAGATAACATGATCACAAAAACCTCATAAGTCAAAAGATCCCCCGCCACGTAGCACCCCCAACCCCATCATCCTCTCCTTGCATCCTTTTCGAGAAAATTTCATATTCGTCTTGTCTCATAAATTCGATCGATTTGAACAGTCCCTCCGGAAAGTCCTCACACTGTTTGGATTGGGTCTCGTGACGCTCAACATGCCAGGAGACCCCAGGTCTCCGTATAGACAATTCTTGGCAAGCGTCATCGGTAAAGAATATTGCGTGCTTCATCCCGTCGGGCCACGATAGAGTCACCGAGAGGGCCTGGAATCCCAGCGACACCTGCACTGTAGATGTTCGCAGGAATGGCTGGGTTTTGTAGTCCATTATAGAACTAGCGTCTCGAGACTCGACTTTCTCATCATTGTTACGCTCTGTTTCCCATATCGGGTAGCATTTGGAGTTGTTTGAATGCGCCGGACAGCTCCATGAGCCTGGTCGATCTGATGTGTTAACGTCGCCGCCATCTACGGTCAGAACGTCTCCGTTACTGTCGATGGTCCAACGTTAGCTTCGGATATGTACAAGATCTGCGTATAGACGGTGCTTACCATGACTCATTAGGCCAAGCAACGACAGAATTCTGTGATGAGAAATCGCGTGAACAGGATGAGACCTTATTGAGATAATCGGAGTAGCCTCCTGTCTCCGCTGACAACGCTAATCGAGAAGCGGTGGAGATGCATAGCATGTAAAAGAGACTGTGGACGTTGAACATATTGATAGGAAAGTAGAAAATACAATCGGCGATATTGCTACAAGATGACGAGGCCCAGGGTATAAATGCCAAGAGACTGGAGGGAATATCTGACTAGCATGACTCCCAGTATGTTGAATGAGGCGAAGTAACAAAATCATGAATGTTTAATCCTACGGGACGGAACAAAGGGGATCATGTTAATAAAACAAAGAACCACGGCACGTAGACAGTGGGAAGGATAACGCAACAGATGGCGCAGCAGTGGCAAGTTCATTATTGGGGCAGATTCTGGACGCTGTTGGACGCTGGTGACAAGTGCTAATGCAGACGTTCAACGATTATAATGCGTTTGCGCGAATGTGAAACACCAAAAAACATTCTTGGGAGGGCAAGATATGTCATCCAAAGATGGCGTGGCTACGGCACGCGAGCAACTACTGTAGTGAACGAATGGAAGCCCATGTCAATGCGTGCTTTAATTGAGAATGAGGCCGTGAAACTCTTCCAGTCGCTGAGAAAGAATGTCAATGCAAAGCTGCAATGTTGTGAATAGGAGACTCTAACAGATGCCTGCAAGTGGGTTGAAGCTTGAAGGATGGGATTGGAAACTGTTGGGGTCTCAGTAGGCGGCTAGGGCGTTGTTTCAGCTACTCTGGTATATACAGTAAGAAATGGTATGAGGATGACCTATCAAGTTGTCCTGATTTCCAATTGTTGACACCTCTGCACATACAGACTACAGTACCACAGTAAGACGGCGACGTGGTTCGGCCTGAGGGACTTGCACACTTCTACGTCTACGTCATGTACATCCCGCGTCACCATCTTTTCTTGTCCGACGCTTTAAACGTTACGCATTGATGGAGCCCTTTACCATTTCAGTCCCTGACAGTGACCTACTGACGCTCTCTCAGAAGCTGTCAGCTACTACTTTCCCCGACGAGCTTGATGAGGCGGCCTGGGATTATGGAGTCCCGTTGGCCGACGTCAAGCGATTGACGCAGTACTGGAAGGATCATTATGATTGGAGGAAGCACGAAGCAAAGATCAACGAGCTTCCCAATTACAAAATTCCTATCCACGTCGATGGCTTCGGCACACTGGACATCCATTTTGTACACCAGAAGAGCGAAGTTGGGGGAGCAATCCCTCTCCTCTTCTCCCATGGATGTAAGCTCTAGCCCATCGCCTACCTACGCCCTCTGTTGAACCTCGATTAGGGCCTGGCAGCTTCCTAGAAGTCACCAAGCTCCTCCCTTTGCTCAACGCCAACGGGAATGACGCACCTGCTTTCCACATTGTTGCTCCATCCCTCCCCAACTTCGGTTTCTCCTCCGGGACCAAAAAGAAAGGCTTTGGCCTCGCTCAATACGCAGAAACTTGCCACAAACTCATGCAAAAGCTAGGGTACATCAATTATGGTCTGTCTGCCTCCACCGCCAATCCTCTCGGCCCAACTAACACCTCCTGCAGTAACCCAAGGCGGAGACTGGGGCATGATGATCACGCGCACCATGGGTCTCCTCTACCCCGACCACGTTAAAGCCTCCCACATAAACTTCATCCGCGGCGCCAAACCGACCTTCACCTCCAACCCTATTCTTGCCCTCCAACACGCCCTAACCCCATACAATGCTCGCGAAAAGGACGGCGTCGGACGCACATGCTGGTTCCTGCGAGAGGGCAGTGGATACCGCACCCAGCAACGCACCAAACCGCAAACACTAAGCTACGCTCTGGCCGACAGCCCCGTAGGACTCCTAGCCTGGATATACGAGAAACTGCACGATTGGACAGACAACTACCCCTGGACCTCGGACGAAATCCTCACCTGGGTCTCCATCTACTACTTCTCCACCGCTGGCCCCGCCGCCTCCCTCCGCATTTACTACGAAGCCGAACACGACCCCGTCTACGGCCACGGACGCTCCCAGCTGCATATCCCAAACGTAAATCTCGGCCTGGCGCACTTCCCGCGTGAGATCACGGTGGTGCCGAAGACGTGGGGACGGACGATGGGACCGGTGGTGTTTGAGAGTGAGCATGAGCGTGGGGGGCACTTTGCAGCATGGGAGCAGCCGGATGCGATTGCGGGGGATTTGAAGAGGATGTTTGGGAGAGGGGGAGGGGCATTTGGGGTTGTGGGGGGTAGGGAGGGTTACGTTCAGTCGAGGGCGAAGTTGTAAACACATGGGGGTTGAGGGGTCCTGATGAGTACGAAATAAATGAATATATGAAGGGATGGGATTTCGTTCGGTTTCATCTTATGCCTTACTTCAATTGTATTGCTGGGTTGGGGATTCCGGAGACGGCGAACATGGAATTTGAACTCTGGTGTTCTCGGGTTTTGGCTTGAGCCTGCATACTGTAGCAAGTAAAGCCGTAATGACGGACAGCTGAGAGGCCATATTTCATCATCAGCCCTAGGACACCAGTAACTCCCCAGCAAGCACAGACATCCAACATTCAAGACACCCTGCGGAACAGTATGGTCATCGTCAATTTGGACGTGAGTTCCATCCGCCACTTCTTGCTACGCCGTTGCGCCTGCGCCTTAACAGCAATAGAAGTAACGCCCATAAGGTAAGGAAGGAGAGAGGACCTGTGTCAGCGCCCGCCACCGAAACCTACGCTACCCGCGCTCTCACCAACACCCACCGCGTCCTCGTCATCGTCGGTAGCACTGGACCGTCTCTGGAGACCGCCTCTGCTGGGCCCTCTTGTGCTCGCGGAATCAGTGCTCACTCGGCCTGCGTCTGATCCTCGGCGAGTGCTGAGAGTCCTCTCCAGCTCTCGGATGCGCTTCCGCAGTGCCTCGTTCTCCCGTTTGGCAACTTCCAACTCCGATCGATGATATGTAGCCTCTTCGTAGCGAGCCGTTGCCACGTTGGACGGGACAAAAGATGACCGAGCGCTGCTGGGGCTCATGGTCCGCTGAGTATTGGGAGGAGACGCGATGTATCCATGCTGAGAGGAACCGGATTGACGGTGAGCCAGAAGATGGGGGAAATGGTCACCTTGATGTAGCGAAGAAGACAGAGAAGGCGATGATGCTTCGGATCGTCTAGACGAAGTGACGGAATTATGCCTGCTCAGGGTCTCCCTTGCATGTGATAGATGAGGGCCAGCAACGTCTCGTGCAGGTGTAATGCCGGATATTGTGCTTCCAGCAACCCCGCCAGTTGTGCCAACTGTGCTTCCGCTCATGCCAGTGAGACCAGTCATAGAGGTGTTAATACTTCGAGTGCTCAAGCTCGAGGAGGATCTGTGGCGCCGTGAGGGAGTGGGGTGGCTCGGTCCGGAAAGTAAATGGTTCGCATTCTGATCCGTAGAATCCGGAAGACCGTTAGAGTTAGAAGAAGTTGTAGATGCAACGGAGGCAGACTGTTGACGCAGGATTGATAGCTCCCTTGTAAGACGATTGACCTGTGTGCATCTATGATTAGTTGGGAATGACCGGCAGCTTCAATCGCTAGGAACATACCACAGCTTCCTGTTCTTTCTCCAATTGCATGTGTAGATCAGCGGCCGTGAGTGGTCTGGGGTGACGAATGGGGCCTATCGAGATATAAGCGCTTAATAAACCAAAGACTCTTCTGCTTAAGGGAACGAAAGTCATACCTGGCCCAACTCCTACTCCAGTATTGTCTGCATCAACTGCACTACTGCCAGCCATCTTCGATACCGACCCTATTCGAGGCAAAATGTGATGGATCCGTTACCAGTGTAGACGACGGCTGTTGATTAAAGCTACTGCCCAGCACCCATGATCGTGCTATTTGCTGAAGTTTAAAGTACCTTGTCTCTTATTCTGGAACACTAAGGAGAAGATAGTCAAGGAAGCTTAAGTGAATGGAGAATGGAGTGTGGGAGGTTTGTTCCACCAAGCTTGGCATCGAAAGTCGATACACCCCTCTGTCTTCGTCTCCACTCCTTCTACCTATGACCTTCTCAACAATAACAGCATTAAACACACCCTTCCGCCTCTTTCTATGTGCATATCTCTGAACAGAGTGCACTATCAACAGCGCTTTTGACGCTATACAGAGACTAGCTCTGACATACAGCTGCCTTGTGCCAATAATCTTTCACGATTGACTACAGTGATCCCTCATGGCTTTGAAACCGTGTCATCCTTCACAGCTGCGATCGCGCTGAAATCCTTAGAAGAATATAGTTCTTTCCTTATACAATCCGACAAAGCTTGCACCAGTAAGAGGCTCCGTGTCGTACACTTGGTCGTGGTCACATGCCAATTGCTCGATAATGGGCAATTCGGCAACGAAGGAGCAGAGGCCAGCACCACCTCATCTACGCCCAGGTGGCTCACGGCGACCTTCTGAACCCATAGATTCAGGTCCAAATTCCCCAGTGACTGAGTCTAATACAGACCACTCGACACAGCAACTCTACAGTACCCGTAGTGGAAGAGGCAGCCGACCAGACCTTTCATCATTTCTAGGACTCGGAAATGGTGTCGAGAGGGATCTACCTGGCCCCGATAGTCGACGGGAGACGAAGCAGGAAAGGGAAGCTAGGAAGTTGGAAAAAGAACGGGTGCTGCGAGAAAGAGAGCGTGAGAGGAGCATGCGTGAAGAAAGCGTGGATGGAGGCTATCTTGTAACGCAGGGCGTATATACAGGTATAGAAGATTACAACAAAAGCGTAACGCGGCAGTTGATGGTATGGGATATTATGCATTTCAAAGGTTGCCGCTGACACAAGGGCAGATCGAACGGCGAATCGCACCGTTTTGGAGAGGTCTCAACGACCATTCTGATTCATGGACGGAGAACCAGTTAGTCGCAGCGGCCAGAGGGCTTCCAATTCCCGCCCCGGATGAGATTCCCACGGAAGACCAGACTCAACCATTTGCCGAGAACGATTCCAATACTAAGATGTCTGAGGGCAATGAAAACAACCTGATGGTGCCTATCACGTCTAGATCACAATCTTATAACTCAGATTCTTCAATTCCCATTTCCCCTTCTACTTCCGAAGCACCATTACCGTCGTCAAACATTTCTTTGGCGGCGTCACCGCCTGGGTCCACCTTACTCAAAGGGCGAACAAAAACGCTGGCATCCCTTACTACTTCATCCAAAGGCTCACAAGGGGAAATGGTACCCCGGGAGATGAATTTGCCGAAAGAACCCTGCGTCAGCGGCCAGCCAGTAGAGGCCTACCTATATAAGGATGCCGCCGAATGTCCCATCTGTTTTCTATATTGCCCTCCATACCTGAATAAGACGCGATGCTGCGATCAGGCGATTTGCTCCGAGTGTTTTGTACAGATTAAGCGTCCTGATCCGCATCCACCTGAGCATGTTGATCCGACAGCTCCTCCTCCGCCCTCGTCTGATAACCACGATACAGAAGAACGCGATGGAGACGATACTTTAGTATCAGAACCTGCCGCCTGCCCGTTCTGTGTGCAGCCAGAATTTGGGGTTACTTACGAACCTCCTCCCTTTCGGAGAGGGCTGACTTACGTTAACCAAGGCCATCCTCTACATCTGAATACTACTTCCGCCATGTCTTCAAATTCGTCATTAGCGTCAGCTATGAGTAATGGCGGGCGACTTTCACCAACAGCGGCCTCACGCCGGCGTACCACATCCATATCAGCAACATCTCCTACGGTCATAACCACCGATAGGATACGTCCGGATTGGCACCAAAGGCTCACCAGTGCCCGAGCTCATGCCGCAAGAAGATCAGCTGCCGCAACGGCACTGCATACGGCAGCATATCTGATGGGTAATCGCAATCATGACTCGGACGGCCGAGCTTTCGCTGGCTTTGGAAGACGTGGCATTCTCCGAAGAGGGGGGGCGTTAGATAGCTCTTCTGCAGCAAATAGCGTCACGCAGCAAAACATGTTGGCCTTGATGGCAGAACGCTACGCGGCTTCCGGTGCTCGAGGAGAGTTGGGCGGCGTTGGAGACGTTGGACCGGCAGGAGCGGCGCCTCGAGGCGTTTCGCAAAGGGATAGGGTAGATGATCTAGAAGAAATGATGATGATGGAAGCGATTAGACTGAGTCTCGCATCCGAAGACGAGAGGCGGAAACGGGAAGAGAAGGAGTCTAAAAAGGTAGCGAAGAGGAAGGAGAAGGAGAACAAGAAGGCGGAGAAGGCAGCCAGGAAAACTGGAGGATACCCCATTAGTGCGAACCAGAGCACTACCGGTTTTGACACAAGGCAAAACGAGTCATCGCTCACAACCGCTGGTCCTGCCATGGCCGCGGGGAAAGGGAAAGAAATCCAGCGATCAGGTATTGAGATTGGAGATATATCTGCTACTATCAATCCGACTACATCCGCAAGACCGTCAAACATAGTAGACTCGGCATCAGACGCCGCTCAAGGTCATCTGGAGCGTGCCCGTGCATTATTGCAGCCACACGACACTCCAGCCGCACCACTCTCATACAAGCCATCTCATCTTAGAACGCTGTCTAATGTATCTTCTTCAGCGTCGTCTGTCAATGAGTCTGTATCTGGATCCTTGAGGAATGAGCATCTTGGATTACAGCCATCAGCTGAAGCTTCTACGAATGCTAATGGTGTCAACATTTCAAGGGGAGCCGTGACGCAAGATACCTTCATTTCAGGCACTCCTCCTGGTGGTGGCGCTGGCCTTGAACCAATGTTTAACTTCAGCAGCCTCGCTGCCATGGTGGGAGAAGATGAGAAGGTGGAAAGCTCAACACACGTCGAAAATGCTGAGAATATCACTGGTGGTGGGCACCACCATCGCAGTGGAGAGAGCTCAAGTAATACGGGCACAGATCACGATCAAGAAGGCAACGTCAATACTGAGGCAACCAGACTTGGTTCGCAAGCGCCCTCCACTTTCGGTTCTGAACCGGATGTGTCCCTAACTGAGGGTGAAGTTCCTCGATACAAGGCAGAAGCCATCTCATGACGAGTGGTGGGCAGGTGTCTGCTGCCACGTAGCTCTGGACGCGTAACATGTATGGACGGCGTTATAGAAGATATTGAGGGCATGGATAGGTAACTTTGTAGGTAGCATTGGGAGATTTTATGATTTCATGCCTGACCTATGAGCTATGGGCCTTTCGAGCACTTTTGTCGGTAGGGTCTACCAAGGCCAATAGATTAGATCACTCTACTACGCTTATACCTCTCTTCGATCAAGCCAAATCAGTGAGTTATAAGTCGATTTGTTCGACCTATTGATAAATGTCATGGTTTACCTCCGCTGTATTGATGCCCCAAGGTACTGTAATCTATCAGCTAGCACGGCATCATGAACACAGTAGAATACCGTGCCCTCCTTTGCGCAACTGCTTGCTTTCAAGCGAAAGGCGATAATCAGTAATCCCAAGTCCTTGAGAAGTCGGCCCATTTCGCCTCCCTGATAAATTCCCGAGATGCATGTGGGCGGATAAGAATCATTGGATGTCGATGTGGCACCAATCTACAGAGGCAGAACATAACACAAGAATGAACTCTTGGAAATTGCGCCGTCAAGATGAACAAATCTCTGACTCCCGACAGTATGGACTCGGCTCCAGTCTGGGACGATATGGACCGGTATGTTGTTGTCCTTGTCAGAGGCCAAACGTTGCTGAACATTTGATAAGGACCATGGGCCAGCTATTCATGATGGGCTTTGATGGCACCGAGGTTACTCCTCAGATACGCCAGTTAATCGAGGTCCACCATCTTGGGACAATCCTCTTGACTGCAAAGAATCTTAAATGTTTATACTACTCGTCTTTATTTGCCATGCAATGTAACCTTACTGACCAGTAACAGCTGCTGAACAAACCACCAAACTGGTATTAGATCTACAAACGATCGCACACAATGCCGGTCATCCAGTACCGTTGGCCATTGCACTTGACCAAGAAAATGGTGGAGTTAACAGCCTCTTCGATGAGATTTACATCCGTCAGTTCCCGAGTGCTATGGGCGTCGCCGCCACCGGGTCTACGGAAATGGCATATGAGATTGCCAAAGCGACAGGTGAAGAACTAAGCTCAGTAGGTGTTAATTGGATCATGGGACCCGTATTGGACGTGCTCACAAACGCGAAGAACCAACCGCTTGGGGTGCGGACTACTGGTGATGACCCAGAGGAAGTCTCCAAGTATGGAGTGGCTTTCATGAACGGCTACAAAGAAGCAGGCATCGTAACCTGCGGAAAACATTTTCCATCGTACGGTAACCTCGAATTTTTAGGTTCTTCTCTCGATGTTCCCATTATCACCGATTCTTTGGAACAGCTGAGTCTCAGCGCCTTAGTACCATTCCGAAATTCCATATCCCAAGGGATAGATGCAATGATGGTCGGCGGTTGCGCCATGTCATCTGCGGGGGTAAACGTTATGCATGCATGTCTCTCTGAACAGGTTGTTGACGACCTACTTCGGCGGGAACTTGGCTTTGATGGAGTTGTTGTTTCCGAATGTCTCGAAATGGAAGCACTCAGTCGCAACATCGGTGTAGGCGGAGGAACAGTCATGGCCGTTAATGCTGGCTGTGATATCGTTCTCCTATGCCGATCTTTCTCTGTACAGCAGGAGGCAATCAATGGTCTAAAGCTTGGTGTCGAGAACGCAATGATCACAAAATCAAGGATTCGACAGTCACTCAAACGAGTCCTAGATATGAAGGCAAGATGCGCAACGTGGGAGAAGGCTCTCGCACCCGGCGGCATGACGAAGTTATCATCTCTGCAACCATCTCACACAATTCTATCTACGAAAGCGTACAACACCTCCATCACAGTCGTACGAGATAGAGACCGACTTCTACCACTCTCTCACCTTTTAGAATCAGAGGAAGAGCTGCTGATGCTTTCGCCATTAATAAAGCCTTTACCAGCTTCTGCGGCCTCGCGAGGACTCGCAGCCAGTGCAGTTGCTGCCTCACCGGGAACTGTGTCCTGGGAAAAGGGAGCTTCAGTAATGAGTGGTGAAAGCGTGTTTCGAGAGCTTGGCAGGTCCCTGGCTCGACAGCGAAGCGGAAGGGTTCTGCATACATCATATACAGCGAATGGAGTGCGGCCTGTGCACGAAAATCTAATCAACCGGGCTAGCGCAGTCATCGTTCTCACCGCGGATGCTAATCGAAATCTCTACCAACAAGGATTCACTAAGCACGTTGCAATGATTTGTAAATCTCAATTTTCGCAAGGAGGAGAAAAACGCGAGAAGCCACTTGTGGTGGTTTCGGTCAGTTCTCCATACGATTTCGCCATGGATCCTTCCATCGGTACCTATATATGTACGTACGATTTTACGGAAACAGCATTGCAGGCGCTCGTCAACGTACTCTACGGCGAATTGACCCCTGCCGGGGCGTTGCCTGGGACAATCAGCCAGAGGCAAAAGCTTCACCAGTCAAAGCAGCACTGGCTTGTAGAGAGCTGGAATGAGGAGCGCGATGCAAATGCATTGGACGATTTACTCAAAATGTTGCAACAAGAAAATCCGACGAATCAGCCATCAGCACTTTCCAGTTGTTCGTCAAACAACTTTATCCTACACAATCCCATGGTGGAAGAGTCCCATTTTGTTGTTCGAAACAGCAGCACCCATGCTTTGTATGGCTTCTGCTCAACCTACTTCTTCAAGTCTACTGGCACAGGTGTGGTTGGATCAATCCTTGTCGACCCTGAGAGGAGGAAGCTCTCTATCGGCTACTCTTTACATAACCGAGCCATTAGAACTCTACTCCAACGCGAAGGCATTCGACATTTCCAACTTGGCTCAAAACTCCCTTCGATATTCCTCGGGATACCTTCCAGCAACAGCCTCGAGCGGAAGCGACTACGATCGTGGTTTGCAAATATGTCCTGGGTTGACGTTTTATCCAAACCTGTCTGTAGCATGATCCTGAAAGGTCTGTCTTCATGGATTGCTCCGGAAGGGGTCGTTAAGCCGTTACAACATGCCGACCTGGAATTCGATCTCGTCCGCGGCTGGGAACATTCGGAATCTATCATCGAGCATGTCAAAACAGATGCAACACCAGGCACGCTGGAGATCTATAAATTGGCCTTGGCCGACCAAGCAGCTTGCGGAGTCATTCGAGCAAAGAGGCCAGGAGACGGCGGTCTTTTGGGGACGGTCGTGCTGTACAACGCTTCTTGCACCTGGGCCGAGGCAGTGCCACCATTAAAGGACAATGGTGCCGTCAGAGGGGGCATATCGAGCCCTGTCATAGTCTCATCCAGCCCGGAGGCACATTCAACGCTACTACAGGGCCTGGTGTTGCTTGGTATCCGACAGCTCAAGAGCCAGCAAGTTGAGGCTGTGCTTTTGGATTATGTGAGTTTCATCCGGCACATTTTGGACGCATCACAGTTCGCTGACAGGTAACAGATCAATGGAGAAGAGAACTTTGACAGTCTTTCCGCCATGGGTTTCAGCGTGTTGAATGGTTTCGAAGAAGTGTCGTGCAGCGCCGATGCCATGATACCACCATCTTGACGTTAGTGTTACTTGCCTATTTACCTACTGGACACTTACCGGTTTGACATGTTGTCTACTTGACTACCGCGCGAATATTCTGTTTGGAAGTAAAGTTTCTATTGGTGGAATATGTCAACACAGTTCACTCCGGAACCGGGCCATGGAAATCTCCATCCAAGGGATCCAGAGGAATATCTCCATTTGGGAGGCTATGCTGGATAAGATGGTTATAATTTAGTTTGATAGCAGGGACATCTTCCCTCGGTCTTTTGCAATCTCGCTCTCGGGTGTGAAACGCTTGGTCGGGGAGATACAACCAGGCCGACAGACTACAGTTGCCCTAAAGCGCGTGATAATCCGAAGTACCTGCGTAGATCACAAAAGCGCGGATGATCGCCGCCGTCCCCTCTTCTGGTGGCAGGGTTTGCTTGGTAGTAAAGTACCTTACCTTTGCTCGGTTCGGGGGCTCCATGGACCATGCATGGCTCCAGCAACTAGTAGTAGAGTAGTAGAGTAGTAGCGGAGGATTGACGTTGGCATCTAGGTACCTACGGAGTACTGTGTCCTGTGTCCTTTGATCTACTTGAGCAGATCGATGCGTGGAACAACCGTTAGATATCTTGACTTCCTTATTACCAAGTACCTTATGATATGATACCTCAATAATACCGCCGCGCTTGCTGTCTGATGAAACATAAACTCCTTTTGTCAGCACTGCCCGAGGGCCCACCACCATCACCACTTCTTTCCTGCATGAAATGCCAACTCCGCCACTGTGTCATGAGACCCCCGACCGGCCAATAAGGATCAACAACAGTACCTAGCCATCTTAATGTCCACCATTCAATCCCTTTAGCCACCACCACCACCACCACCACCACCACCACCCCGGTGTCCCCCCTCCTCTCCCCCCCGTGTCTCCTCACGCCATCGACCGCCGACTCCTCCCTTGCGGGAAGACTACCTACTTACCTTACTCCTTCTACTACTTCACGCACCGAATCCAAGATCCCTGCCTCCACCACCTCTCGGCACTCCCACAGCACTAAGGTATTCCGTACTTACTTCTACCACTCTCTACACAGTCTACAGTCTACAGTCTATAGTCTACGGTACTCGTACTGCTTGGCCCTCGGTTGAAGCAATCCCACACCCCCACCTCCGCCCCCCCCCCCAACCCACATCAACCATCTCCGCAATCATCTCACTTTCGGTCTGTTCATCGGAATTCTGGAGCAAAGAGTAGAAAGTAGCAGTAGTAGGGAAATCCGTCTGTTCGCAGACTCCGCAAATCTACTGGTTCTCCTCTTCATCTGAATCCTTGCGGTCCAGGTGCAAGGAAGAGGCACTGCTCCGTCCTATCAGATCCAACGTCTCCAACGCCTCGACGCTTCTGACCTTTGCAATCCTGCCGAGTCAGCCCCAACATGTCACGGTCAACATTCACAGGACATCACCAATGAATATACGGCCATAAATGTATAGAAGGTACTGAATCCATCATCACCGCTGAACGAGCTTCGGATTGCTTTCAGGACCCGGGCGCTCTCGAATCTCCGTGTTCTGGTCTTATCAAACCTCCTGTTCGCCTGCGAGACCCTGTCGGAACTCGCGCTCGAGCCAAACAATCGAACAATGGAGGGGTTTGATACCATGGTGATGCCTTCGTACCTACACAGCCCCCTGTCGCTCGACAACGTACCAACGGACGACTACCTTGGCATCTTACCATCTCTCGGGATTGCCGATCAAGGAGGGACGTATGGGAATGGGGATTTTGGGAGGTGAGCTGCACCCGGTGCAACGTCGATGGCATGCTCCTGTGGGTACTAACGCCCATCAAAAGCGATGAGATGTCTTTTCTCCCAACGTCGTTGCACCAAGAATCTTCACGTGCTTACTCGGGCAACGTGTACGAGGATTCCTTTTCGGATACTACAAGTCTCGTGGAAACCATCCCAGCCGAACAACACGCTCCGCCAGAGGCCGCCTCGATTGATCGAGATAACAAGCTTCTGAGCTTCCACTTGCCCGGCTACAATTTTACCCTCCTTGATTACTCTCTACGACGCACGTCCCTCTCTCTTACTGCGCAGTTGCACGGCATGTTCTTCATGGCCGAATCACCAAGCCTCGCTGCAGTGGATACAACATCACCTCCAGCCGAGCTGACCTGCTATCGTCGCAACCTATTCCAGATCACCGGATCCATTACCTTGCCAAGGACGTTACGGTACATACTCACCGATCAGGGGGATAGGATACCTATACTGGCACAAGAGCTGACTATCTCGGCTACCGAGTCGGTGGAGGGTCATCCGGTGAAGCTCATTTCGGTCCCGTGGAAGACGCCTGCTTCGAATGCAACATCTACCCCGGAAGAAAGGACCGAGAAAGAGCCGACATCGATAATCCTGGACACAATGTCAAATCAAGACATGGATGCCGACTACGCTACCTTTCCTATTGCCTGGAAGCGGCTGCAGTTCAGAATCGCAACAGCCAACAATGGCCGCCGAAAGGAGCTGCAGCAGCACTTTGTGGTTAAGCTCAAGGTTATGGCCACATTATCAACTGGTGCCAAGATATCCATCTGCGAGGCCAAGTCGGGCGCGATCATCGTGCGAGGTCGAAGTCCGAGAAACTTTCAACAAAGGAAGGATTTTCCAGTCGGTAATACAGGAGGATCTGGCCGAAAAGGAATGCATCCGCCTCCGTTGACTCGAAATACGACGTCAGATTCAGGCCCTCCGTCAGCCTCGCTGAAGACCGAAGCGGCCGACACTACTGCTTTTAGCTTCGATCAACAGGATATGCAAACCCCAACCACGCATGGCGACTGGACGAATTATCGGAGAGGAGGTTCTCGCACCGCGCTCCCACCTCCCGCCGCTGACGAATCCAGCCCCGCAAACTCAAAATCCCCATCAGCCGGTCCCCAGCCTCTCTCCATTACCGACAACGACATGAAACGTCCTCCGCCGCGCAAAGCCCTCCGTACTACCAAGTCCGTGACAGCAGCTCTTCCCTCACCTTTCAAACACCCATCCTTTGCCTCCTCCGCCGTCTTCCTCTCCACCAACTCCCAGCACAACCTCCCCGAAGGTCTCGATTCCGCGGACCTGCTCTACGAATACTTTCCTCTCGGTCTCGACGATTGGATGCCCCCAGTGGACGCCGTATATAGGCCGCATGTGGTACATCACGTCAATGCAGGGCTAGGCAGCGGGTTAAAAACAAGGCCGGGCTTGACGGGGAAGAGCAAGAGATATTTCAGCGAGGACCAATCATGAGGAAAAGCAATGGCATAATGGTTCGGATATCCAGGGTTTCAGCGGGTTATGGGAGGCGTCTGGATGGAAAAGAACGGGAAGGGCTGGGTGGGATACACAACCCCGGAAATCTGGGCGGAATGCGCGAGATACCTTTTCGTTTTGCCAAATTTTGATCTGTTTGGTATTCATGAAGGATTCTGAATTTATCGACAAAGCGAAGCGCAGCGGGCGATTTTGAGAGCTTTGATTCAAATATTGAATTATTTGATGCTTCACTTTTCCAGAATTTCGGAACCCTGACTCCCAGCGGGACTGGATGTTGTCTCTCATCTCGTCCGTCTTGAGGAAGTGCGGAGCGTACATAAGAAATATCATCAGGCAGATATCCATACGGTAGCAGATGGCAGAAATGTAACAGATGGTCATAACGGTAATGGACTTTTTCCCAAACACTGGGATCCGTTTCATCAAATGACACGTCTCTGCATGTCTGTGCACGTGCCTTTATCTCTTTATCTCTATTCTCTCTTCGCGCCTGTGGGAATGGGTTCGTTGGTGTAGGAGGGGGAAAAAAGGTGGCCCGGCGGGGGGGGGAGGGGGGTGGGGGAGATTCTACCTTTTGCACCCCGCCAGGGCAAGGTTAAGCAGACAGCCAGACAGACAGCCTTTTTCTCTTCTTTTTCTTCTTTTTTTTCTTTACGAGGTTCGAGGGCCCCGTTGGTTTTCAGATCCGGTTTTCTGCGCTCCCCGCGCGCGAGAACGTTCTTCTTTGCCATCTTCCCGTATGATTGACTGCCTTCCCTCCTTTCCCCCTGCTTTCTTTCTTTCCCCAATTCCCTCGCGCGATTTTGCTTGGTGCACTCCCCCCCTCACCCTACCCATCTCTTGTTCTCACCTTGCCCCTCCCTCCCTTCCTTCTCCCTCACCCATCTCCCTCACCAACCTAACCTACCGATGATATCCCCACGGTTTCCTAAAGGTTGGGGCGTTTTTTGGAATTTTTTTTGGTGGGGCTTCATTGTGGGTGAAAGGAGGAGTGGAGGGATGGGGAGGATGGGGAGAGAGATTTTTTGATGGGGGAATGGGGCTTCGAGAATCCGAGTTGTTGGGTTTGCTGTTGAGGGGGTTTTCCTGGATTTTGTGACCTCGGGTGGTGGGTTTGGCGGGGTGTGTTCTTGCTCTTCCTCTATCCTCTTATTTCCTCCCCATCTTCTCCTTCGTCTTTATTTTTCTTACCCCTTCCCTTTCTTTTCAGCCTTGTCATCCGCCCCTCTCCATCCTCATCCCCTTTCTCGATTTCCAAAAACCCTCGCGATCCGCCACTTCAGGTGAAACTGATAGTTTAAAAAACATAAAACTATTTCCGTCCACGGGGATAGATGAGTGGTTGATATTGAGAAGAAGTAGGAGATTTTTTGAAAGAGGAGAATGATGTATGTAGGAGACGGATTTTGGGGGTTTGTTCTGCAGAGGCACGGATTTATAGCTTTTGAGGTTTTTTGCTGGAGTTTGCGGGAATGTGAGGTTGATGTGAGGGATTATTGAGCTCCGAGTTGGGTTAGTCAGCTCCCGCCGCTCTGCTCACCCACCTTGCCTCAGGTAGGGTGCGAACGTGTTTAAAACATGTTTTTTGACTACCTTCTTTAGGCTAGCTCAAAGCGTGTTTTATACATGTTTTTTGAAGGAGGTTTTAAACACAGGGGTGGTATATATTTATAGTAGCA